>ENA-UESS01001043-UESS01001043.1-human-gut-metagenome-genome-assembly--contig:-NODE-1043-length-12320-cov-14.465654_pt1 | contig 12320 bp, 9 predicted proteins | sample MGYA00243004_ERZ508005 | MGnify/ENA primary metagenome ERZ508005 (study PRJEB26167, sample SAMN06115471) | human gut metagenome | host: Homo sapiens | place: China:Guizhou | collected 2016-06-29...
AATAAGTATAATTTCAGGGAGGCATTGCCCATGAAAGCTGATAAATACCGCTTCGACGGCGTCCGCACCTGTGACCTGCGGGCGCTCTCCTGCGACAGCAAAAAGGATGCAACGGACAAAGACGAAATTCTGGCCAAAACTGCCGAGAAGCTGCAAAAGATGGCCGCATTGGAGGCTGAACGCTGATGCCGCCCATCCGTGTTTTACAGGTCATGCCCGCCATGGACGCCGGCGGCATGGAGACCTTTGTCATGAACGTCTACCGCACGATCGACCGGGAGAAGGTCCAGTTCGATTTTCTCTATCATTACGATAAGCCGTGTTTTTTTGACGATGAAATCCGTGCGCTGGGCGGACGCATCTTCAAGCTGACCGTCCGGCAGGACAACAACCTGCCCCGCTACCTGCGTGAATTGCGGACGCTGTTTGCCGCCCACCCCGAGTGGCGCATCATCCACGGCCATTACAGCGGGTTTGGTATGTTCTACAACCCCGCGGCGCGGCGCGCGGGTATCCCCGTGCGGTGCGGCCACAGCCACAATACCGCGTATGAACGCAATTTCGTGGGGCGGCTCGATCATTTTATGAGCAGCTTTTTCAACATCGGCCTGACGGACCGCTTTGCGTGCAGTGAGAAGGCCGGGCAGATGCTTTTTGGCAAGCATCCGTTCACCGTCGTGCCCAACGGCATCGACACGGTGCGGTTTGCCGCCCGCGACCCGCAGCGCCGTGCGCTTTTGCGCGGTGAGCTGGGTGTGACCGATCAGGAAATCCTGTTCGGCCATGTGGGGCGGTTCTCCGACCAGAAGAACCACCCGGGACTGCTCAAAATTTTTGCCGCCGTGCGCACCCGCCTGCCCAAGGCACGGCTGGTGCTGCTGGGCGGCGGCGACCCCGCCTACGTGGAGAAAATGCAGGCGCTGGCCGCCGAGCTCGGCCTTGGCGACAGTGTGATCTTTGCGGGCGTGCGCAGCAACATCCAGAGCTTTTACGACGCGATGGACGCCTTTTTGCTGCCCAGCCTTTTCGAGGGTCTGCCCGTCGTGCTGGTGGAGGCGCAGACCGCGGGTCTGCCCTGCTTTGTGGCCGACACGGTGGACCGCGGCGCGGCGTTCAGCGACAAGGTAAAATTCCTGCCGCTGAACGACACCGCCGCGTGGGCAAACACAATTGCGGCGGCCTCCTTCCGCCGCGACCCGCAAGCGAGGGAGAAGGCCATTAAGGCCGGATATGACATCCACACGAGCGCCGAGGTCCTGCAAGCCTTTTACCTGCGCCGTTATGCCGAGGTGACGCCATGAAGCCCTGTGAGATCGCAGTCATCGTACCTGTACATAATGCGGCGGCGTTCCTGACCGCCTGCACCGACGCGATTGCTGCCCAGAAATTTGACGGCTTCCGGTGCATTCTTGTGGAAGACGGCTCCACCGACGACTCCCCCGCGCTCTGCGATGCCATCGCGGCGGGCGACCAGCGCTTTGTGGCGCTGCACCAGACCAACAGCGGTGTCTGCGCGGCCCGCACGGCGGGTGTGCGCGAGGGGCGGGCACTGGGGGCCAAATGGTTTGCGTTCTGCGACGCGGACGATTTGTACCACCCTGAGTTTCTGGACACGCTGTATGCGGCGGTGACGAACAGCGGGCTGCCGCTGGCCTGCTGCCGGTACGATACCTTTACCGACACCGTGCCCGCCGACGCGCCCGCGCCCTGCAACAGCAAGATCCTGCGAAGCCCCGCCCATCTGGACGCGCTGCTGCATGACCACGCCGTGGATTACGGCCTGTGGAACAAGCTGTTCTCCGCCGACCTGCTGACCGAGGAGATGCTCGACAACGGGCTGGCCTATAACGAGGATCTATTGGCGAACTGGCGTGCATTTTTAGCCGCTCCGGGGTGTGCGTTCTGCGATTTTGCAGGCTATCACTACCGCCAGCACGCGGACAGCGCCAGCCACCGCGCCCTGCCGCCGCAGAGCATCGACGACCAGCGCCGCGCCGCTGCGGAGATCCGCGCCACGGCCCCCGCCGAAATGCAGCAGAGCGTGAACGCCTTTTACTATGAAAAGCTCGTCTATCTGGCCAGCATGATCCTGCGCCGTGCCAACGCCGCAGACTACCGCGTCCAGCTGAACGAGCTGAAGATCGGCATTGCCGCGGGGGCCGACGACCCGCAGCTGGGGCGCAATCCGCTGCTGCCCCGGAGCATCCGTTTTTCGGCCTGGCTGACGCTGCACATGCCGCGGCTCTGGCAGTGGGCGTGCCGAAATTTCTTGAAGGACCGACAATAATGCGCATTTTACTTGTACTGGACCGGGTGGAAAACCCCGCCAGCGCCAACGCCCTGATGGGCTTTCGGCTGGCGGAGCAGCTGCTCCGCCGCGACCATACCGTACATATTTTGACCCTCTGGGACGGCCTGCACACCCCGCCCGCCCCGCCGGAGGGGACCATGCAGCACCTGCTGGCCTTTGCCGACGAGCGCCAGATGAACGAGGCGTTGGAAAACGGCCAAAAGGGCGGCACGCCGGTGCCGCTGCGGCTGGCCCGGCTGGCTGCACACCCCGCGGCAGCGGCGGCGGCGTTCCGCCAGCTGGTGCTGAAGCAGCCCCGCCGCACCGTGGACAGTCGGCGGGAAATCGAGCGGCTGGACACGGAATTTCACTTTGACGCAGTCTGTGCCGTCTGTGCGCCCTACCGCACGGCGTTTGCGCTGGAAGCTGCCGCCATCCGCGGGAAGAAATTTTTGTGGCAGCTGGACCCCTATGCCTCCAACCGGGACTACACAGCCCCGGGCGGCTTTGCGCGGGAGGGACAGCTGCTGGACGCGCTGGACGGGACCTTCGTCACGCCGCAGGCCCTGCCCGACTACGCCGACGGCGCCCCGCTGGCCCCGTGGCGGGAAAAGGTACACGTTTTGGGCTTTCCAACGCTGCTGCCGCGGGTCATAGAGCCGGTGGAACACGACGATATACAGTGTGTTTTCTGCGGCAGCCTGCACCCCGTCATGCGGGAGCCCGGCTTTGCACTAGCGCTGTTCCGCGCACTGCACGACGACACTGTAACATTAACGATGGCGGGCGGTGGCTGGGAGCGCTTTGCCGCCGACGCCGACGAGACAGCCCGTGTTCTGGGCGCAAAATTTGTGCGTCCCGGCCTGCTGCCGCCCGACGAGGCCGCCGCGCTGGAAAACCGCGCCGACGTGCTTGTCAGCTTGGGCAACACCTATGACAACCAGATGCCCAGCAAGCTGTTTGGCTATTTTGCCACCGGCAAGCCGGTACTGCATCTGGCTGTGAGCGAGAACGACCCCACCCTGCCCTATCTGGCGCGCTACCCGCTGGCGCTGGTTCTGCACCGGAAGGACGGTGTCACGCCGGGCACCGTGGCAAAGCTGCACAGCTGGCTGCACAATGTACAGGGTCATGCCCTGCCCTTTACCCAGACGGCAAGGCTCTACCCCGAGTTCACCCCGGAGAAGGTCGCGGAGGAGTTTTTAAAGTGGTTGTGAGCAGTCAGCTGCGGCCATTCAAGAGAAAATAAAGGAGTCCCTATGCACATTCTTTGGCTTGTCAGAACCACCCTGCCGCAGGCGGCGGCTGCCTGCGGGCTGGCCGGAGCCAGCGATGTCAGCGGCAGCTGGCTGACCGGGCAGCTGGCCGCGCTGCGCGCCTGCCCCGATCTGCAGCTGACCGTGCTCTGCGTGGGCAAAGAGGATGCCGACGGCACCGCGGACGGCGTGCATTACCGCGTCGTGCGCGACACTGCCGCCTTTGCGCCGCTTTTGCAGGCCGAGCGCCCCGACCTTGTGCATATATGGGGCACCGAGTTTGACCCCGCCGCCGTTATGACCGACGCTGCCCGCGCATCAGGCTTGCCCGTGCTGTTCAGCGTACAGGGCGTTATGCGGGACTGCGCCGCGCATCTCTGCGACGGCGTGCCCGAAAAATACCGCCGTTCCGGCGCGCTGTGGCACGCCATTGATAAAATCATTCCCGGCGAGCTGCTCGACAATATGCAGGCGAGCTTTGACGCACTGGCCGCAAAGGAGGCCGCAGCGCTGGCCGACGCCCGCTATGTGACGGGCCGCACGGCGTTTGACCGCGCCGCCTGCGCCGCGCTGGCCCCCCACGCCCGCTACTACCCCTGCAACGAGACACTGCGTCCGCTGTTTTATACGGGTACGCTGTGGCATGCGCGGGACTTTGCCGCCGCGCCGGTGCTGCTGCTGCCCCAGGGCAACTACCCGCTGAAAAACCTGCACACCGTCATCAAAGCACTGCCTGCCGTTCTGGCCGAGTACGGTGACGCCGAGCTGCGCATTGCGGGCTGGCCGCCGCTGGACAAGGGCCCGCTGCTGCGCCCGGTCATTGACCGAATGTTCCCCTACAAGCTCTACTGCAAGCGGCTGGCCGCACAGCTGGGCGTGACGGAGCACATCCGCTACACCGGGCCGCTGGATGCCGCGGCCATGCGGCAGGCGTATCTGGAGGCAGACGCCTTTTTGCTGCCGTCCGGCTGCGAGAACAGCCCCAACAGCTTAGGCGAGGCCATGCTGCTGGGCCTGCCCTGCGTCGCCAGCGCCGTGGGCGGTATTCCTTCGATGCTGGCGAACGGCACCGAGGGTCTTTTGTACGGCGATGCGCTGGACGCCGATGCGCTGGCCCGCGCCGTTTTGCAGGTGCTGCACAGTCCCGACGGCGGTACGGCCATGGGCCGGGCGGCCCGTGCCCGCGCACTGCAGACCCATGATGCGGCCCGCAACGCCGCTGATTTGCTGCACATCTACGAAAGCATTTTGCAGGAGGAGCACCCGTGAGCATTTCCGTCATCATCCCCTGCTACAGGGCCGCGGCCACGCTGCGCCGCGCGGTGGACAGTGCCCTGACCGGTGCGCCCGCCGATTTGGAGGTCCTGCTCGTCGACGACGGCAGCCCCGACGATACGGGCGCCCTCTGTGACGAATTGGCAGCCGCTGACCCTCGCGTCAGGGCGCTGCATCGTGCAAACGGCGGCGCGGGTGCGGCCCGCAATACCGGGCTGGACGCCGCGCACGGGGACTGGGTGCTGTTTTTGGATGCCGACGATGCGCTTTTACCCGGTCTGTGGGCCGCGCTGGACGCCCTGACCACCGACGCCGACATGATTTTGTTCGGCCTTACGCGGGAAAGCAGCGGTGCGGTCAAGCCCACCGACTACCTGCCCGCGGGGTTCTGCCCGGACTTACAGGCTCTCGGCAGTGCGCTCTCCCCCCTGCTGTTTGACACGGGGCTGCTGGCCGCGCCCTACCCCAAGCTGTTCCGCCGCGCGGCCATCGGGGCGGTGCGGTTTGATGCGCGGCTTGCCATCAACGAGGACGTGCTGTTTAACATACAATTTTTACAGAATACCTCTGCCATTTATTGTCTGGATGGTGTATACTATAAGCAGTATGATACCGAGGCCGGCAGTCTGTCCCGCCGACTGCGGGGGGACTTGCTGGACGCCGAGCGCGTGACCCGCCCGGCGCTGGCCGATTTGCTGCGGCAAAACGGCATCGACCCGGCCCCCTATGAGGCCGCGAGCCGTCTGCGGGCCTGCCTGAACCAGTACGGTCTGCTGACCGGCTGTAAGGGCACGCTGTCCTATGCAGAGCGCCGCGCGCTGTTTGCTGAAATTTTAGCCGACCCCGCCGCCCGCAAAGCCCTGCGGGAACGCCTGCGGAATGACCCGAACAGGCTTCTGGCCGTGCCGTACCGCATTGGCGTGGCGTGCAATTGGCCGGGGCTGCTGGCGGGGTATACGATGGCGAAGCAAAATTTATTGTGACACCGCCTCTTGCCTCCCCTAGCAGGGGAGGTGGCCCGCAGGGCCGGAGGGGTTGAACCTTGCCACAGCCCGAAATGTTTCGGATTGCCGCAAGGCTCTCTCCCCCACCCGCTGCGGCGGGAGCCCCCTCGCAGAGGGGGCCGAGAAATTTCTTCATTTATATAAGGAAAAGCCTATGTCCGACCATCCCAAAATCAGCATAATCTCCACCGTCTACAACACGGGGCCGTACCTGCGCCCGGCTGTGGAGAGCATTCTGGCCCAGACGTTCACCGACTTTGAGCTGCTGCTTGTCGATGACGGCAGCCACGACGGCTCCGCTGCGGTCTGCGACGCGCTGGCACAGGAGGATGCCCGCATCCGGGTGTTCCACCAGCCGAACGGCGGCCCGGCCCACGCCCGCAACACCGGGCTGGACAACGCCCGCGGCGACTACATCGGCATGGTCGATTCCGATGATTTGATAGAACCGACCATGTTTGCAACGCTGTACAGCGCCGTGCAGGTCGATGGCGTGCGGCTGGCCGCCTGCGCGGGCGACTGCATCGACGCCGACGGCAAAAAAATCGAAGGCCGCATGGTCACGATCCGTCAGGGCGGCGTGCGCGATGCGCAGGAGCTTTTGCTCGAGGCGTTCCAGACCGGCAGCTTTTACGGACCTTTAAGCTGGAACAAGCTGTTCGACGCGCGATTGTTTAAGGAAAAGGGCATTCATTACGATGAGACGATGCTTTTTGGTGACGATGCCAGCGTACTGCACCGTGTATTTGAGGGTGAGCGCTGCAACTGCCTGACCGATGTGCTTTACCATTACCGCACCCGCGCCGGGCAGATCACAACGGCGGGCTTTCCGCCGCGCAAGACCGACGACCTGCGGATGTACTGGGAGTGGCTGCAATACTTCTCGGCCCGTCCCGGGCGCGAGGAGTACTACGACTGGGCCGTTGTGCGGTACTGGAAGATCTTTTACCAGTTCTGGTGCCAGTCCGATGCGGCGGGCAACCTGCCCGAGGTCAGGCCAAAGTTTATGGCGCACAAAAAGCATTTGGATGCCATTTTGCCCGACATACTGGCAAGCAAATACCTGCCGCTGGGCGAGAAGCTGCGGGCTGCCGCGTTCTGCGCCAGCCCCACGCTGACCTACGGCGCGGCGGCTGCCTGGGGACGCCTGCATACGAGGAAGGGGAAATAAATTATGGAACATATCGCGATCAGTGTAATCGTGCCGATCTACAACACGAAGCCCTACCTGGCCGAGTGTATCGAGAGCATTTTGGACCAGAAGATCAATGTGCCCATCGAGGTGCTTCTCATCGACGACGGCTCCACCGACGGCTGCGGAGAGGTCTGCGACAAGTACGCCGCCCGTGATGAGCGTGTGCGGGTCATCCATCAGGAGAACCAGGGCCTGTCCGCCGCGCGCAACGCCGGCATCGACGCCGCCAAGGGCCGCTATTATTCCTTTATTGACTCCGATGATGTCGTTCTGCCGCGCTTTTTGCAGACACTGTACGACGCCTGCGAGGAGCACGATGCCTATATGTCCCTCTGCTCTGTCGAGGACGTGCAGGAGGACGGCAAGAGCTGCGACCCGGCCTACTTCACACGCCCCACGCAGGAGGGCGTTTTCTGCGGCAAGGACCTGCTGAACGAGTTTTACACCCCCTACGGCACGGTCTACACCGTCGCGTGGAACAAGATGTACCGCGCCGAGGTCTGGAAACTGCTGCATTACCCCGAAGGCCGCCTGCATGAGGATGATTTCGTCGCACACCGCCTGTTCTGGCGCTGCGACAAGGTCGTCTGCATCGACAAGCCGCTCTATCACTACCGCCTGCGCAACGGCAGCATCTGCCGCACGAACATACGCCCGGAGGCGTTCGACGCCGTGGACGGTCTGGCGGACCGCTATCGCTTTTATGTTGAGAACCACGCGGACCGCGCGGTCATCGACGCGGCCTATGCAGCCTGCTGGCGGCGGTATCTGTTCCTCTGCGCGAAGGTGCGCCAGTCCCCGACGCCCGAGCTGGTCAAGGCCATCAGCAAGGAGCAGTTTTTGATGCAGGGGCTCATCAGCTACCTGCCCAACTGCCGCAACATGAAGATGACCGAGAAGCTGAGCGCCGCCCGCTGGTCGATGATGAGCGCACAGAGTTTGTGCCCGATCAAATAAGTCCATTGCTCTGTAGGGGCCGGACATGTCCGGCCCGCAGCCTGCCCAAAAGCGCCCTCTGACGTGAAGCCGCGGGCCGGGCATGCCCGGCCCCTACGTGCGCGGCGGTATTTTTGTTCAAAATCCACATTCTAAGGAGCCCACATTGGCGTTATTGAAGCTAGACAAGGAAAGACGTCCCCGCGTGCTGCTGGTGCCGCCGCCGGATCTGCCGGTCCCCGCGGTGCAGGGCGGCGCGGTGGAGACGCTGCTGACCCATCTGATTCGCGAGAACGAGAAGCAGGGGCAGCTTGATTTGCTGTGCGCCAGTGTCACCGACGATGCCGCCCGCCGCGCCGCCGAGGGCTGGCAGCATACGAAGATGCTCTACATCAACCGCCCGGGCGGCCACCGCCGCTACTGGCCGATGGTCTTTCTGGAGCGGTGCGCCGGGATCGCCGCGCCCTATGACCCGTGGTACCAGAAGGTCCAGCTCTCGCTGGCACTGGAGCTGCCGCCGCCCGACCTGATCGTGGCCGAGGGCGGAAACCTGACCCAGTGCAGCGCCATCAGCCGCATGTTTGGCCGCAAACGCTGTCTGGCGCACCTGCACGGCCAAACGACCTGTACCCCCGTGATGGACGACATCTACGGCGGCGTGCTGGCGCTGAGCGATTTTATCCGCGAGGATTACCTGCAATCCAGCACCCTTGACCCGCAGCGGGCCTACATTCTGCACAACTGCATTGACACGGCCCGCTTCTACCCCGGCCCGGCATCCAAAACGCTGCGCGCGCAGCTCGGCTTTACCGACGAGGATTTCGTCGTGCTCTACTGTGGACGGCTCGACCCGGACAAGGGCATCCATAAGCTGATGGAGGCTATTGCCGCGTTGCATGAGCCGCACATCAAGCTGCTGATCGTGGGCAGCCCCTTCTTCGCCCGCACCCAGCAAAGCGCGTTCCAGCGCAAATTGGAGCAGCAGGCCAAGAGTCTGGGCAACCGCGTACAGTTCACGGGCTACATCCCCAATGAGGACCTGCCCGACTATTACCGCCTGGCCGACCTGTGCTGCGTGCCCACGCTGGTGGAGGAGGCCGCGGGCCTTGTGGCCGTGGAGGCGATGGCCTGCGGACGCCCCGTGCTGGCGACCCGCAGCGGCGGTATGCCGGAGTATCTGGCCGGCAGCCAGGCCGTGCTGGTGGAGCGCGGCGACACTGTGACCGACCAGCTTGCGTGGAGCATCCGTATGCTGTACGAGCACCCGGCCCTCTGCACCGAGATGGGCGCGGCGGGCGCGGCGCGCGGCAGGGAGTTTTCCACCGCGCATTACTATGAGGAATTTGTGCGCATCGTGCGCGATGTGACGGAAAACGGAGGTGCCCAGTGAGCAAGCCGACCCTCTGCGTGATCGTGCCGGTCTACAAGGCCGCTGCGACACTGGACCGCTGTGTGGCCAGCGTTCTGGCCCAGCAGGTCGCAGGCGGGCTGCACTGTATTCTCGTGGACGACGGCAGCCCCGACGAAAGCGGCGGTCTGTGCGACGCCTGGGCCTCCAGAGACCCCCGCGTGACGGTTTTGCATCAGGAGAACCGCGGCGTGTCCGCCGCGCGCAACGCCGGACTGGCTGCAGCGGACAGCGAGTACCTTGTCTTTCTCGACGCAGATGACGCGCTGCGCCCCGGCGCTTTGCAGGCGGCGCTTGACGCCCAGAACACTGCGCCGCAGAGCTTTGTGCTCTGGCACTACACCACTGACGAGCAAGACGCTGCAACAGTAACTTCGGATACTGCCACCCGCCCGCAGAATATGCTGGCGCGGCTTTGGCTTGACTGTCTGCTGGCTATGCCGTGGAATAAGCTCTACCGCACCGCGCCGGCACAGCAGCTTGCATTTGACAGACAGTATACTCTAGGCGAAGATTTACAATTTGTATTGGATTATATCGACCTGCTGGGCAGGACTGCCCCCAATTTTGCCTACACTATCCTCACCGCACCGCTGACGTTTTACGATTGCAGCCGCGAGGGAACACTCTCGACGAAATACCACGCCGACTACTGCAAGATCTGGCCCGAGCATTTTGCCCGGCTGAACAAGGCGTGCTACGCGGCGCACTGCCCGCAGGAGGATATGCGCCCCCTGCATCGCGCCGAGCTGACCGTTTACGCCGAGGGCGTGGCGGACATCCTGCGCCGCGACCCCGCCAAGCGCAGGGCCGTGCGCCGGGACAAGGCCTATGCCGCCCTGCGCAGCCCGTGGCTGCACGCCCTTTTGGAGCGGATGCGCATTGAGGGCTGCTACAGCGCCTACTACCTGCCCTGCCGCTGGCGCAGCATTCGCCTTGTCTGGGTCATGGCCGAGGCCAGGCGGACCGGCTCTCCCCTGTTCGGCAAGCTGGACTGGGCCGGATATTATCTGCTGGGCAGGAGGCTGCGCAGGGATTGATGTGCCGTACCTATCGGAAACAGCTTGCAGGTGCGACGCAATCACTGCCCCCTGCAATCTCTACACCTCATAACTTCAAGCGCGGCCTTTTTAATGGGCCGCGCTTTTCTTTGCGCACCAATCGTGCAGACTGCGCACAAATGTCCATGCGTTTTGCTCTGCTTTCCACTGTAAACCGCGCACTTCTTCGTACAGAACGGGTATTCTGTCCTTTTTGCGGATTGGTTCGTTGACTATGTTAAATTATTGTCGTATAATACAACCATACGCAAAGCGTGTAATGCTTAACAAAGAGAAGGGTTCCTCATGGAGAAAAAACTCATCCTTGTCACCTCCCCGCCCGCCTGCGGCAAGACCTACGTGGCAAAGGCGCTGGCTAAAAATTTAAAGCACATTGTCTACCTCGACAAGGACACGCTCATCGTCCTCTCCAAGCAGATCTTCAAGGTTGCCGGGCAGCCGTATGACCGCAGCAGCGCGTTTTTCCAGCAGAACATCCGCGATTATGAGTATGACTGCGTTCTGGACCTGGCCATGGAGGCACTGGACTACGACGATATTGTCCTGATCAATGCGCCGTTCACCCAGGAGGTGCGCGACAACGCCTTTATCGCAGACTTGAAGGCCAAGCTGGCCGCCAAGGGCGCGACGCTGGCCGTCATCTGGGTTGAAACCTCGCCCGAGGTCGTCCACCAGCGAATGATCGAGCGCAACTCGGACCGCGACACCTGGAAGCTGGCTCACTGGGATGAGTATCTGCGCCGGTGCAACTTTGCCATCCCGGAGAACCTCGCCGACCCGCAGCACAAGGACAATCTGATTTTGTTCCAGAATAATAACGACGACGAATTTGACGCTTCGATGAAGCGCTGTGTTGCCATCTTGGAGGAATTCCTCGAGGATTGACTTCCCTGCCCGGCTTCCGCCTGCTGCGGATGCCGGGTCTTTTTTGTGCCGTCCTCTGCCAGCTCATGCAGCAGCGGCGCGTAGGCTGTGCGCTCAACCTTGCCGCCCGGGCAGAAGATCAGACCGGCACGGGCAGGTGTGGTCTGCGGGGCAAAAAGCCAGCCGCCGGCATAGCCCTAACGATGGGTATAGGCTTCAGGGCGAAGCGCTGCTTTTTCAAAATGGTATGTCCCCGGCAGATTAGAATGTAGATTAGAATATGCCACGAGATTTTTCAAGAAAACATTTGCATTTTGCTCCCGGATTTGGTATACTATAAATCGTGTGATTTTTTGAGAGATCATTTTAAGATAAAAAAGTTCCATAGGAGCGGAGATCGGAATGGATCAGGAAAAAGAAACCAAAAGAGGAGAGAAAGCCGGAGATCGATATTCATGCGATCCCGGCTCCACATAAGATCAAAGCGTCGCTGGATGAGTATGTGGTTGGACAGGAACATGCAAAAAAAGTCATGTCTGTAGCAGTTTACAATCATTACAAGAGAATTGCCTCCGATGATATTGAGGAAGATGACGGAATCGAAATCGAAAAGTCAAATATGCTTATGGTAGGTCCAACAGGCTGCGGTAAAACATATCTTGTTAAAACACTCGCTATTGCCAAATTATTGCATGTGCCGTTTACCATTGTTGACGCCACCGTGCTGATGTGGAGCGCGCAGAGCACGGCATCATCTTTATCGATGAGATCGATAAGATTGCAAAGAAGCGCAACACAAACCAGCGCGATGTCAGCGGAGAATCTGTCCAGCAGGGAATGTTAAAGCTGTTAGAGGGTGCGGAAGTGGAAGTGCCGGTAGGGGCAAGCAGTAAAAATGCGATGGTTCCGATGACGATGGTCAACACGAAGAACATTCTTTTTATATGCGGAGGAGCGTTCCCGGATCTTGAGGATATCATTAAGGAGCGTCTGAATAAGGAAGCTTCCATTGGATTTAAGGCAGACCTGAA
>ENA-UESS01001046-UESS01001046.1-human-gut-metagenome-genome-assembly--contig:-NODE-1046-length-12313-cov-15.810396_pt1 | contig 12313 bp, 7 predicted proteins | sample MGYA00243004_ERZ508005 | MGnify/ENA primary metagenome ERZ508005 (study PRJEB26167, sample SAMN06115471) | human gut metagenome | host: Homo sapiens | place: China:Guizhou | collected 2016-06-29...
ATTAGTGGCAACCGCCGCATCCACATCCACCATCATGATTGTGGTCTCCACAATCGCTTCCGCAATCGTCGCATCCGCAACCGCATCCTCCTGCAGGAGCAGAAAGAGCTGCTATTTCTTCGGCTGTCGGTTCGTGTACGTCGATTACCTCGCCGCTGAAATGCAAAGTCTCGCCAGCCAACGGATGGTTGAAGTCCATTACCACGATATCATCCTTCACTTCCAATACGGAGCCGTTCATACGGTTGCCATTAGAATCCATCATCGGTACGGTATTACCTTCCTTGATCATCTCGGCGTCGAATTTACCGTCTACCTCGAAGATATTCTTCGGAAGATCCAATACGTGCTCCTCGTTATATTCGCCATAAGCCTCGGCTGGCTCGATGGAGAAGTTGAACGTGCCACCTACTTCCAGCCCGTTCAAGGCTTTCTCGAATGCCGGAAGCATCATGCCTGTTCCGTAGATGAATTTCAAAGGAGCCTCGACCGTCGCTTTTTCCATTAACTCACGTTCTTCACCTTCGCCAACGTTCAGGTCGTATGTAACCGCAACGTATTTGTTTGCTGTAATTTTCATTTGTCTTGTATTTTAAATATGTATAGAAATGCTCGCAAAGATACGATTTTATTTCTTATCCACCGCCTTTTTAAGAGCGTTCATCGCTTTATCTAAAACAGAGCGGGGGCAGCCAATGTTCAAACGCATATGGCCTTCTCCCCCGGGGCCGAAGATACTTCCGTCGTTCAGCGCTAGTCCGGCTTTGTCTTTGAACAGGTGTACGAGCTCATCTTGACTTAATTTCAGTTCCCTGCAATCCAACCAAACGAGGAAGGAGGCTTGGGGCTGGTAGACTTTTATCTTGGGGAGATGCTGTTTCACGGTATTTTTAGCCTTTTTTAATCTCTTCCACGGAAACGTTGCAAACCCTAAAAAAATCATTTTCGCAACATAATGGTTGATTTTATCCATTTTAATTGTTATATATAATGTATAGACATTATTTCTACTGCAGCATGTCTTTCCGTTGCATCATCATACAGGATGCACAAAGCGATTCAGGAAACTCTGGAACAGGAGGCACACTATGGCGAAATCCAAACGAGCTGTCACAGAATACCGAAGTTATTATCTGCCAACACACTTCCCGGTACTGCTTCTGTCCGGTGATTATTGGAAGATTTCCGATATTCCCAGCGGAAGCCTTCATTTTCATAACTGTCTGGAGATCGGGATCTGTCATTCCGACAGCGGCACATTAGAGATCAATGGCGAAAAACAGACCTTCCATGCCGGTGATGTCACCGTATTGCCCCGTAACGTTCCACACACCACTTATAGTGCCCCGGGCACAAAAAGCCACTGGTCCTATCTGTTTCTGGATCCGAAGGAGTTGTTCCGCAATCTTCTCCCCGCTTCCTGGAAAAATCACGACCTCTCCACAGACGGCTTCCCGGGGTTCCGCTATATTTTCAGCAAAGAGTCTTTTCCCCACATCAACTATCTGGTGTCCCATATCATCCACGAGCTGGAAGAGCAGAATCCCTGCTATCAGATCAGTGCCAGAAGCCTGTTATGCTCCCTTTATATTGAATTGTACCGGATCGAAAGTCTCGGCGGTGTCAATCCCGACACGGCCAAACCGGACTCTCTTGAAATACTGGCCTTACAGGAACGTAAAAAAGAAGGCGAGATCGCCGAAAACTCTCTGGTGATCTCACCCGCTCTGGAATATATTGAGAAAAATTATATGCAACAGTTCTCGATCGAATATCTGGCCGATCTCTGCCACTGGAGCCCGACGCACTTCCGCCGGGTTTTCCATGATATTATGGGAACTTCACCGTTAGACTACGTCAACAACACCCGGATTTTAAAATCCTGTATTCTGTTACGCAGTACGGAACACTCTATTCTGGACATTTCCGAGATGGTGGGGTTCCATTCCGTGTCCAGTTTCAACCGCTACTTTATCAAACTTATGCAGATGTCTCCCAGAGAATACCGCAAGCAGATGCAGCAGAGCGAGAAAAAGGCTGAGAACCAGTCCATTCTGGAATTTGCCGGATGGATGCGGCCGGAATAGCCCCTCTGTGTTCCGGTCACTCCGGTCATCAGGCCAGCCTCTTGTGCTTCCATTTGCCGGAATAATACCGGATCACCGGAATCACACAGCCACAACTCCAGGACAGAGGAGTGGCGATCCAGATTCCCGTGACGCCCAGGGTTCCGGACAATAGATACGCGAACACGATCCTGCCGGACAGCTCCGTCAGTCCCGCTACCATACAGGTATTGACGTCTCCGGCTCCCCGGATCACATTCTGGTAGCTCTGCATCACCCCCGCGATCACATAAGCCACGCCGATAATGGTCAGATAGGTGCAGCCGATGCCGATGGCTTCTCCCGATTCGTTCGCATCCAAAAACAGCGTCATTAACTGAACCCGGAAAATAAGTACCATGGAGGCAATAAAAATACTGGCTCCCACCATGACACCCAATGTCTTATAGAGAGCTTCCCTGATCCGGTCATACTGATTCTTCGCAATGTTCTGCCCAGTAAATACCGAAAGTGCCGTTCCAATAGAGACGATGACCTGGATCGCCACACTGTCCACACGATTTGCCGCCACGTAGGCCGCCATGGTGGACGAGCCGAAGGAATTCACCAGTCTCTGGACACTCATGCCGCCCAGTGCGATCATGCAGGACTGGAATGCCGCCGGGAATCCGGTCTTCACTACCAACCGGATATAACCAGCCTCCGGCTTCCATTTCATCAGAGACAGGCCAATCTCTTCTCTCCCCTTCATGACTTTTGCAAAACAGATCACCGCCGAAGTACACTGTGCCAGAATCGTCGCATAAGCTGCTCCCGCTACTCCCATCTTACACACAATGATGAAAAACAGGTCAAACACGATGTTCACTACCGAGGAAGCGATCACCGCCCGCAGCGGAGTCTTCGAATCCCCCACACTGTTTAAGATCGCCGCACAGCCGTTGTAGACCACACTGCCGAAAACAAAAGTATAAATGATATGCAGATACGTAGCAGAATAGCCGATAACATTTTCCGGCACGCTTAAAAGCCGCAGGAAAAATTCCGCACCGAAAATACCGATCAGTGACATGATGCAGGTCAGCACTCCCGCCACCCAGATCAGTGCTGTCACCGTCTTCGCCAGACGCTCTTTATTCCCGCAGCCGAAACACTGCGCAACCACCAGTCCTGCGCCGTTACACATGCCGCTGACCAGTGCCAGCAGAAAATAGGTCAGCGTTCCCGTGCTTCCCACGCCCGCCAGCGCGCTCTCTCCCAAGAATCTTCCTACGATCACTGTATCCGCCACATTATATACCTGCTGAAAGATATTGCCGATCAGCATCGGTATGGCGAAGCCGATGATCAGTTTTAACGGTTTTCCCTGTGTCATGTCTTTCATATCTGTATCCTCTTTTCTATCCTTCTGTTTCCAAAGTGAGTCCTGCCAAACCGGGTTCCGGTCAACTTAACCGCAGCAGTCTCGCCCCTGCCAGGCGGTTCTCCCGCTTCGGCGGCAGATCATAATAGACATCCGGTTTGAAAGGATCCAGTTCCAGGGTCAGTTTTGTCGGATAGTCATAGCGTTTCAGTGCCACGCGCCATAACTCGCCATTGGAGAACCAGTCGTCAATCAGTTTTCCGTCCTGATACAAGCGTGCGCAGTCCCCACCGAAATCCAGTTCCAGCCAGACATCGCCAGACAGTGCATCCGCCGGGTGATACTCATATTCCAAGGTTAATTCATAGACGTTCGGTTCTGTTTGACCATATACGTTCCAGATGCTTTCCACTGCCTGTCCGGCATCCGCGATCCGCACCTTACCGGCTTCCGCAAAGTGCAGATCCGGCAGCAGACTCACCTTGCCCTTTTCATCTGCCCCTTCCTGCGCATAACAAAAATGCTCCGCATCGTGTATGGTAAGGATCCTTACCGCTTCCGCATGATCATTGCCATCACTCCACTCGAAATAAATATCCTCCGGCTTCTCATCCGTATAGAAATAATAAGTTCCGCCAAAGCATCCCAGATAAGAGGCATTGGTTTTCCGAAGTCTGAACTGCTCTCCCCGTATCACCACCGGCAGATTGTAAGGCAGCACCAGAATCGCATCCGTCCGCACATGAATCCGGTCGAAAATAATCTGCCTCTGTATTCCTTCAACATCTGTCACCGTAAACTGTAATGGCTTTTCCGGTGTGATCTGTTTCTCCGTCATTTTCCGTTTTCTTTGGTGATTATTGATAAATAAGAACCCGCAGTCCGCCGTTTTATTATAACGGAAGGCTGCCCGCAGCGTCTCCATGTCCTCCGCACTCGCAGGCTCGGAGATATTATCCGGCAGGTACACCTTTGCCGGTGCCAGCAGTTCTTGTGTGTTTTTTATAAAAAAATGGTGCTTGCGCAGTCGATAATAGCTTTCTGACGGCAGACCGTTTTCCCTCAGGCACGTCTGAAAATCATAGCTTTTCACAGGAAGGTCATTGGCATAGCCGGTCGCCTTCGACTCCTGCAGGGTGGTATATTTTCCGTCAGGATTCACGCCGCCGTGGTACATATAATATCCGATCAGATTTGCCCCGGCTCCCAGCATACAGATCGTCTGTGCCTCGATGTCCTCCGGATACGGGTAAGTGCGCCTGTGTGCCGTCACCTGCAGTCCCCCACCCAGCTCCGCCGTCAGGTAAGGGAATTTTGACGTATCAAAGGTAAAACCACTCTGTCCTTCGGCGAAATCCGATGCGATATTGGCATCGTCGTGAAAAGGCTGAAACAAGAAATTCTCGCTTGCCGCAAGTTCGTGGGTATGATTCGCCCACGGAGCATCCACATACCCGCCCAGCACCGGCAGGAATCCTTCCGGCCCATAAGCACCTCCCCAGCCGGTCGCTGAAAAATAAGGAGCGGTCAGTCCCTTCTTCTCCGCCATAACTCTGAGTGTGCGCATATGCGCCATGCCCTCCTCCCTGTCGGAAGGACCTCCGGCATGCCCGTACTCATTCTCGATCTGAATACCGATGACGGGACCTCCGTCCTTATGCATATAGCCATCCGCCTGCTCGGCAATCTTGGTAAAAAAGATGTCCACATACTTCAGATACTGCGGATCATCCGTTCTAAGAGACAGTTTGCCCCGCTTTTCTTTCTCCACCAGCCAGTCCGGGAGCCACCGTTCCTGCACTCTCCGTGCGCCCACGGACCGATACGCAGCCATACTTTCATCCCGGCTTCCTGACAGCAGTTCAAAAACGCCTTCAGATTCCTTCTGCCGGAGAAATCCCACTCACCTTCCGCTTCCTCATGGTGGATCCAAAACACGTACGCAGCAACGATGTCTACGCCGCCCTGTTGCATCTTCTTAAGTGCTGTTTTCCATTCCCCTTCCGGATAGCGGGAGAAATGGAATTCTCCCATGATGGGCAGGATCGGTCTGTCGTTGCAGGTTAAGCATTCGCTGTTATAGCTATATACCTCTTTTCCCATGTTTTCCATTTTGTAATCCTTTCCTCAAAAACCTTCCTATTCAAGTCTTTCTTTTCAAGCTTTTTTACAGATCATGTACCCGGATTTCCTGGTGAGCATTGTCCATGGCAAGTAGTTCTTCCGCACACTTTTCCGCTTCGTCTATCCGTCCCAGTCCTTTAAGTCCCAGGCTCATCATGAACAGGCAATGCTTTCTGTTCCGCTCGTTCAGGTTTTCTTCAAAAATCAGCAGATCCGGCAGAGATACCGCAAAATAATCTATTTTTACATCATCTCTGATATGTTCTCTGCCATAATCCACCAGCTTTTGGAATCTGCGAACTGCCTGTTCTTCTTCCCCAAGCATTCGGTATGCAAGTCCCTGATAGTAGATCATTTCGGGCGGCTGATCGTTATAATACATCATGCCCACCGGTTCTGACTCTCCGCAACAGGCCCTTGTCAGGCTCTCGAAAGCATCCTTTGCTTCACCCAGTTTTTCCTGCACCAGTCCCAGCAGATAGTACAGATTATTTTCCTGCCCTGACTCTAGTTTTCCTTCTCCCAGGTTATGAGGATATTCCCCGACTGCCCGCAGAAGAAGTTCCTTTGCTTCCGCATAGTCCTCTTTTTCCACAGCCGCTTTTGCCAGCTGATACAAGGCGGTCAGGTACTGGGCTGCCACTTTGCCTTCACCGCCTTCCCACTGATGGAACTTCCTTGCTTTGATCAGGCCGAGAGCCTTCTCAGGTTCTCCCAGAGTGTTTAAAAGTGTCACATACTCCAGATACAGATCATCCCTGCTTTCCACCAGGTCAAAATATTTTTCCATGTCACTCCAGCGTTCTTTCACGGGAACATTCAGACGCTTCTTCAGCTGATCCAGTTCCAGATACACTCTGGCATCCGTCTCATCCAGTGCAAAAGCTTTCTCCATTTCCTCGTACGCTCTCTGCGGCTGCTTTTTCACATTGTAATATGCCAGTGCCAGATTCCTGTGTACCGTCGGGAAATCCGGGTACCTGCGAGCCGCTTCTTCATAATCCGCTATGGCTTCGCCGTACGCTCTCCTGTCATAGAGCAGGCAGCCCAGATAATAGTAAACCATATCCAGATAATAATCTTCTGCCAGACTCTTTAATACGATATAATCTTCCGTTCTGTGGGGAAAGCAGCCGTCCGCTACCGCATTTTCTCCCAGTGTCACATACACTGTCATGTAATGATTTGTCTGTTCTGTATTTTCTTTCCCATGCAGGTTCTGGTATCCGTAAGCAATATAATAATATACCAGCGGATAAATATCCTCTTGCCGTGATACGTTCTGTTGTTCCACCCATTTTTCGGCAAGGGTGATTCCCTGTGCGTAATCTCCCGCCTCATAGAGATCGATCATCAGCTCCAGCAGGGTGTTATGGTTGATCTTCTCCGGCTGTCTGTCATAGAGCGGATCGATCTTAAGGCTCTCCTTATGTAATTCTTCCGCTTCCTGCACTCTTCCCAGTTTTTTTAAAATATTTTCCTTCAATGCCCGGGCTTTCATGCACTGGTACTGTCTGAGAATAGATTCGTTTACATGTTCCAGAGCCTCTGCAAATCTTCCCGCTTTTGCATCCAGACAGGCCAGTTCATAGAATCCGGGTGCCTGGAAGTTGCCACCCCAGATGGCCTTGTAAAAGGCATCATAGGCTTCTTTTTCTTTTCCCTGATATTTCAAAGAAAGTCCCAGATTATAGTACGGCTCATAATCATAAGGGTTCGGATTGGAACGGACAGACTTCTCCACCGCCTTCCGGAAATATTTTTCCGCCCCGGCAAAATCACACTTTTTAAGCAGACATCTTCCATAGGCATTGTTCAGGCGGATATCGGTAGGATCCCTGCGCAGTCCCTCCACATAATAATCCTCCGGATGGTAAGTGGCATGCCGGTATTGCTCCACATGCAGACCATAAAGGAACAGATCCTCCGTGGTTTCACACTCTTCGGGAAGCGGTGCTGCCTTCGCCGGTTCCGGCACTTCCGCTTCGATCTTTTCCGGGATTCGGTAAGAGACCAGTTCTCTGCCATCTGAAGCAAGGACGCTTACCCGCAGACCGCAGATTGCCTCTGTGTCGTTTTGCTTCTCTGTTTTTTGTGATATAAATTGCTGCAATGTCTCCCGATCGACCTTCACCTTGCAGGTCTGCTCAGGTGACAGATCTGAGACTTCCTCATACAGTACCTTTCCCTGTCCGCCGTTTTCTCCAGGCAGTGTCAGTTGAATTTTTGCCTCTTTTTGCACGGATGTGGTATAGGCCGATACCGTAAGCTGTCCCTTAGTCTCATCATATTCCACATTCACTGCGGCATCTATGGTGGCATTTTTCACATAGCCGATATTTTTATAGGGCATAAAATACTGTTTGAAATTCTTGGTCTCCTGGGGCTGGATCCATGTGAAATCCGGCTGATTATCCGTAAAACAGCCTGTCATCAGTTCGATATACGGACCGTCCTCGTCGGTCAGTGCAAGGTCCCATGCTTTGCCGAATTCTCCGCATCCCCAGGTCCACTGCTTTTTCCCGGGAGCAATATGATGATCTGCCACATGCAGAAGTCCTGCCTGTTTTCCGTAATCGTACTCCCCTATAAAATTATAATCCGAACGGTATGCCATATAGGAGGTGGGAACCGGAATATTTTTATACTGTGCGATATTCACATGATCGTATTTGTGCTTATAGTAGGTTCCCTCCGCATAGGGGAAGCTGATAACATCCCGCTTGCCGTGGTCATAGACCGCCGTCACATCCTCTGGAAAGACGGAGATGGTGTCATCATTTACCGCCACGGCAGGGTTCGCCCACCATAGAAAAGTCTGGGGCATTTTCGTACGGTTGTAGAGTTGTGCAGATAATTCGATATATGCCTTATCAGGATACAAAGTTATGCCTAGCACGCCCTCTGTCCGGAACATATTCTCGATCTCTCCCATCCATACTGTAGCGCTCCCGTCCTCATTTTCCGCATAGGTATATTCCACCTGATCAAAGGTACTGGGTCTGTGATGCTGCGGCCAGTTGAACTCAATACCGCCGGAGATCCATGGTCCCGCCAGTCCCACTAACGCCGGTTTGATGACATGATTGTAATATATAAAATCGTAGCCATTTGTCTTGTCATAAGCTCTCTGGATCCTGCCTCCCAGCTCCGGCAGCATCATTACTTTCAGATAATCGTTCTCCAAAAAAAGCGCTGTATACTCCTTATCCACTTTCTCATCGCTGATCTTCTCAATCACCGTGTGGGGATAGATCCTTCCCGAGCTTCCCTGATAGACACGTTTCTCCAAAAACATCGGATTCTTATCCGGCTTTCCTGCTTCGTATGTGGGAATGATCACTTTTTCTTCCCAGACCTGAACCTTATTCATGGTTTCCTCCTTTTATCTCCGTGCAGCTTTCTTTCCGCCGCCCGATATTATTTTAACCTCGCACCAGCATGCTTAACTCTTCTTCCGTTATTTCCTCCGCCGGCTCAAAATTCTCTCCCGACAGATACGTATAAATTGACGCCTGCAGTGCCCTCACCTCCGGATACTGCTGACTCTTATGCAATTCCATGGTGGATAGCAATACTTTTCCCTTCAGGCATCGAAACTCTATCATCTGTGCCATGGGACGTAAGAATGCATAGCTGTCCATCTCCGTAATGATCGTCTTCATGGGATGCGGTAGAATCACCGCCCGCTTCGTTGCCATAATCCACCATTGCCAGTCCGTATGAAAATCCGTCGGAAATTCCTTAAAAATTGGATGCTCCGTATCGATCAGCTGCCCCATACCGCCTTCCTGATCTGCAAAAGTTCCCACCGACCAGAAATCCGTCGTAAACTGTGTTTTAATGGAATTGGGCAGACTCTCTTTGTCTGCATCCGGAGACAGATAGACTCTTCCACCATTTTGAAGGATTTCTCTCGTCTTCATATCAAAGGCTCTGGTCTCATATACATTTTCCGGGCATACCGGAGTGGTCTTTCGATACACCCATATCGGATAAGCACTGATACTGTCACCGATGCGCACCTTAAGCGTGAGTGCGGTATTCTTCTCCACAAAGTCGAGCGGAATATCCAGACTTCCTACCTCTGTATAACTTCCCGGGCGGCAGATTGTTATCTCTGTATCTTCTCCGGTTGCGATAACTGTATTTTTGCTTTTTATCTCCGCCGGCTCACAGTTTCCATTCTCAGACACACTCTTTTTTCCCGCAAGGGTCCAGCAAAATACTCCTTCGATATTTTCCTTGCCGAAATTCGCTGCTTCCACTTCTGCGATCAGCCGTTCTCCTGCCTCATAGGTATAATGTGGCAGCTTTACCAAAATCCTACACTCTTGAAAAAATTCCCGGAACCTTTCCGGTCTGGCAAAATCATAGGGCTTCGGTTCTAAATGGGAATTCATCATGCCTACCAGTGCCGTCCCCTGCCCCGGGAAATCCTGCAGTCCGAGGAGCGAAATCCCTGAAAGCTCTCTCGTCCGCATAGCTGCTTCAATCTCTTCCCGGTATGCCAGCCTCGACAGTTCTCCGGTGGCTTCCACGTATTTTTCCCATGTGGGCAAAAGTCCCCGTTCCTCTACACGTTTTTTGATCAGTTTCAGATTCACCGGATCCGATATTCCATGAAAGCTTTCCAGCTCCTCAAAATCCGGCAGCACTTCGAACTGCCCCACTTCAAAACTGAATACCGGCTTCTGATACTCTTTTCGTATCTCTGCCATCGCCTCATCATAGGTTCGATCTGCGGAGGGATAGTTTTCATTGAGATACCCCCGCATGCCGGAGAATGTTCCGCGGATCACCACATCCTTGCAACTCTGCGATGTATAGAAATCGCTCTCTGGGTCACATCCTTCTTCACCATAAAAGGCATTGGATCCGTTCGCATACAGTCTGGTCGGATCCATCCTTTTCGCCGTTCTGACCAGTTCCCGCATCCGTTCTCTGCCTTCATCTTGTGCCTGCAATTCATTGCCCAGTGTCAGCATTACAAAAGAGGGATGATTGGCATAGGTTTTCAATAGGTCCACAAGTTCTGCCCGGTAATACCGATAGCTTTCCTCCGTTCCAAAGGCATCCTTCGGATCCCAGTGAGACAGCTCCGGCTGCAGAAGCATTCCCAGTTCATCCGCTGCCGCAAACGCAGCTTCCGGCTCACAGTGGGAATGGAATCTTACAAAGTTGATTCCATAACTGCGATATTTTAATAACATCTCTTTCCATTCCGGAATTGTCATGGGTGGATGCCCGGTCTCCGGGTATTCTGCGCAATTTGCCTCACCCCGCAGAAAAATTGCCCTACCGTTCAGTGCCAGTCTGCCGCTGCCGTTATCACCAAAAGAGCGGATGCCGAAACGGGTCCTGCACTCAGCAGTGCTACCGCCTTTATCTTCTGCTGACATACCGTTGTCCAGGGTTACAGCCATCTCATAGAGATTGCCCTCATCTTCGTCCCACAGTTTCACATTCTCCCGCAGAGGCAGATCACGGAACCAGATTTCCATTGTTTTCGGATTCTCCTCTTTATCTGTTCCGGCTTCCGCTAATCCCTCCCCGGAATAGCTGATAATTTCCGTCAATGTCTGTGTGTCTTCTAACTCTCCTGCCGCCAGAGCCTCTGACTGTAATATGATTTTCGCATCTTTATATACTTTCTTTGCGCCAGGTGCCAGTTCCACACATACATCCAGCACATATCCGCCTGCTTTATTTTTCTCTTCCTTTTTCACCGCTCTCGGATATACCCGGAGGCTGTCTATAAAATTCTGCGGTCTGGTATACATGCTGCATTCGCCAAGTATCCCGTTCCAGTTTGTCTGTGTCTCATCCGTCGCTGCGGAAGAATAATAGATGGCAGCTTTGGGCATTCCCGGATAGCTGTTATCCGAAAGAAACGTAAATTCATGTTCTCCCGGTGCCGCCCCGGTGAGTTCAAAAATATAAGGTGTACTTAGTGTCCCCTGCCGGAACACCGCACACGCTTCTCCATCCACTAGCAGCCGGAGTGCCCGTGCCCGCTCCGCCAGTACGAACAGCCTGTCGGTTCCGTAATCCGGTACCGTTATCTTACGACTGATCCTGGCTTCTCCCTCATAGGTATGCCGCCTGGTAAATCTCGTAGCGATCGGTGCATCTTTGTCTATCTCTCCCGCCGCATTCCCCAGTACCGCATCCGGATGCCACTGATTCGCCCCCACATCTCTATGTCCGATCCCGTTCTCATCCAACGTCCCCGGCAGATCCATCTGTCCCGTGGTTCCGTCCTCCAGTACTACATGCCATTTTCCATTCAACAATATTCTCATATAAGCTCCATCCCACAGACCCTTTTCCATACAGAAAATCCCCTAGCGGATCCATAGTAAATTTTCTGATGTTTTCTCCTTGATCACGGAATCATTATATAGCTTAACTTTAGTGTTTTAAATTCACTATCATGAACTATTTTTTATATTCATTGCATTATTCTGAACCTTTTTGATATAATATGATGCCAGGGGCGAAAGGTCTAAGCCAATAAGCACGGAACAATCCGTAGGCATCAAAGTTAAGGGCTTTTGACCCCGACATCATAATACCTGAGAGGAGTGAATCAGAAATGACAGATAGAAGAACTTTTTTATGCGAAGATTTTGAAATTTCCTATGAAGATACAAAAAAAGGATGGTCCATGCCCTATTCGCATCACCCGGATTGGCAAATTCCGGCAATGAGTCTTTTACTTCTCCCTGTTCGTTGAAGTAAAGTAACGCACTTGTTT
>ENA-UESS01001047-UESS01001047.1-human-gut-metagenome-genome-assembly--contig:-NODE-1047-length-12311-cov-17.979320_pt1 | contig 12311 bp, 10 predicted proteins | sample MGYA00243004_ERZ508005 | MGnify/ENA primary metagenome ERZ508005 (study PRJEB26167, sample SAMN06115471) | human gut metagenome | host: Homo sapiens | place: China:Guizhou | collected 2016-06-29...
CCGGCTGTATGTCGATAGCCTGTTGTGCCGGAAACCATATTCCAATCACCACCATCAGCGCTATCAGCAGCCATGCACCCAACGACCCCAGCAGGAAACGCAGGAAGCTCCATTCCACCGGCCAGGTGGTAATCAGTTCCGTATGTCCCATTATAAATTCGGCAACGCCCACATTATAGCAGACAAGCATGGCGGGCAGCGCAACAAGAGTCAGCAACAGCAATCCCTCTCCCATGAGCAGGCAGAATATCTGTTTCTTCGTGCTGCCCATGGCAAGCCGCAAAGCTATTTCATTGCGGCGGCGACGGGTACGGAACCAGAAAGTACCTATCAGCCCCAGAAACACATTCACCAACAGGAACAGCACCACAACCGTTTGCGTATTCACCTTGTCCACATCGCCTTTCATCACCTCAAACTGATATTGCTGCTCCGTATAAGGAACGACGTCGGCTATGAACATATTGTCGGTGTCCAGATGCGGTGCTATCTCTTTCAGGAACTTGCTCCGGTAATCGGGAGAGTCCATGTTTTCCTTCACGCGAAAAACAATCTGCGCTCCATAATCCCGCAATTCGGTCCGTATCACATTCTCGTCAATTCTCCGGAAAACCCACTTTGCATCCGCCCCATAGCGATAAGAACGGAAACTGCCGATCATACCGCACTGCGTTACCACATTCGTGGAATCTCCGTACCAGTTCAAAGGAGTATCCAAAGAGAAGCCGGGTACTCTTTCCTTATAATAGTCTGCCGCACCCTCGCTCAGCATCACATAATTGCCGGACGTGACATCACTACCCACAGGCATTGCCGCAAACGAACGTTTGGCATCTTCCTTCATGCGGAATACCCGCGTATATCCCCCGGTAGCGTTTATTATACGCAGTTCGCATCCGATGGTATCCTGCACAGCCAGCGAGTTATAAGAATTATTGCCGCTCATCGGCAGACTCCAATACGACAGGGCGGCCACTTCAACCGCCGGCTCCCTTTCGAGCTTCTGCAGGATGCTCAGATATTTGTCCGCATTGGTCATGCTGCTGTCCCGGCTTTCACCGCCCGTAATCATTGAAAGCTGGTACACATGGTCTATGTTGTACCCCAACGGGCGATAGAACGTATACTTCAGGCATCCCAGCGAATCGCAGAGAAACCACATCACGATAAACACCAGAAACAGTTCTGCAAGCACCCATCCGTTACTACGGAGACGCGCCCGAATCATACGTAAGTTATGTACTATGAATTTCATAATCAATTTCGCTTTATTTATCGTTCAAAGAATCCACAATCGTGTGTCGTGCGGCAAGCCACGTAGGCAGGCCTGCGCTCAGCAGGTTGATGACCAGACAGAAAAGAAATGCCAGACAAAACACCGTAGGGCTGAACAGCACCGACATGCTCAAGTCGAAATCGCCGGAAGTACCGATGTTCTGATTATTGGTGAACAGCCACGTACGCATGCCATACACTGCCAGATAGCTGAACACCAGCCCCACTGCTCCACCAATCAGGGTCAGTACGAGGTTTTCATTCAATATCTGCCTTATCAATACGCTGCGCGTCGCTCCGAATGCCTTACGTACGCCCAGCTCGCTGATGCGTTGCTGCATACGACTGTTGCTCAGGCCGCACAGGTTGAGCGACGGTACTAAAAGAACAATGAGCAATGCCAGAAGGTACTGTATGTACAACATCCGCAAATCCGGTCCTATGTTGGCCCACACATGATTGACATGCGCCACTATTTCATCGGGCTGCTCCATGATGTCCATCAGCATTTCAGTCTGTACGGCATTGATGTCTTTCACCCGTTTTGCTATTCCTTGCCTGATGGCCGGAATATCCCCGGAAGAACGTGCCAGCGCCACCACCGTATGCGATTGGGCATAACTCCGGACGGAAGTGACATCCTGCAAACTGGCAGGATACATGCGCCACACTTGCGCATAAGCATCCTTCGCAATGACCGAAACATCCTTTACCACCCCGCAAATACGCGCTTCGTTACGGTTCAGCAGCACCGTCTTGCCCACCGCATCCGTCGTGCCGAACAGTCCCCGCGCCACAGAAGCAACCACGACAATGGCGGACACATCGCCACCCCGGTCGGAATCATCAAATCCCCGTCCTGCAACAAACTGCATCCGGAACACTTTCCAGAATCCCGGGTCGGTTTCCATGGCATCCACTTTCACCGCATTGGTGCCGTCGGGCATAGAAACCAGAGCGACCGATGCCGGAACAAATGCCGTACAGGCCTCTACTTCGGGCAATGGCTGCACACAGTCCTTCATGAAAGCCGGCGAACAGGCTGTATAATTATTCCAACCTTTGTTTTCCTTACCCTGCAAATGCATCTTGCTTATATAGAGAGAGCGGCTGCGGTTCACTTCCGGCTCAATATCGGCATATTTCATCTGCCAAGTAATCACAATCGCCATAATCATGGTGATGGCAAATGCCGTACCCAATATGAATATGGTGCTCAGTAGAGGGTTCTGCCGTAAGAGTATAAAGGCTTGACGAATGGTCTGCATTTTAATTATGAATTATGAATTTATGAATTACGGGAGTTATTCTACCTGACGGCCGTCGAAGAAGCGTACGGTGCGGCTGGTTTGTTTGGCTTGTTCTTCGTTATGGGTCACCATCACGATGGTGCGTCCGTCTTCTTTATTCAACTGATGGAGCAGTTCCATCACTTCCGCACCCATTTTGGAATCCAGGTTACCGGTGGGCTCATCGGCGAGTATTATCTCCGGATTACCGACGATGGCGCGTGCAATGGCAACACGCTGGCACTGACCGCCGGACAGCTGTGTCGGCATGTGGCGCATACGGTGGCTCAGCCCCACCTTCTGCAACACCTCCTCTGCCAGACGGCGGCGTTCCTTGGCCGAAACCTTTCTATACAGCAAGGGCAACTCCACATTGTCCAGTACATTCAATGAGTTAATCAAATGGAAAGACTGGAACACGAATCCCAGCTTCCGGTTACGGAAAGCTGCCAGTTCTTTGTCTTTCATGCCGTCCACCTTAGTGCCGGCTATTTCAATCGTACCGCTGGTAGGCGCATCCAGCAGGCCCATAATGTTCAGTAAAGTAGATTTGCCGCAACCTGAAGGGCCCATAATACTCAAAAATTCTCCTTTGTTCACTTCGAGGTTTACATTCTCCAATGCTACGGTTTCAATTTCGTTAGTACGATAAATCTTATTGATTCCGGTCAACTTAATCATAATGGTAAGTATTTAATTGTTATTACTCTGTTTTTATTCAGTAAGAAAGGGGATCGGAAAATCCATATCATTTCAGTTTCAGTTTATTCTTGTTCTTGTATTGGCTCATGTCGCTCACCACCACTTCATCGCCCGGTTGCAAACCGCCTACCACTTCTACAAATTCAAAGTTCGAGTCGCCCAACTGCACTTTACGCTTCACAATCTCCTTGTCGGAATTGCGGACAAACAGTTCATATTCCCCGCGTCCCACATAGTAAGAGGCATTGGCTATGCGCATCACATCCTCCTTCACTGCGTTCATCACATAGACATCTGTCTTCAAGCCCGAACGGAGGCGGCGGTTGTTATCCTCATTCAGCTGTACGGTAAAAGAGATAACGCCGTTTTTGGACAGCGGAGTGACACTGCTGACCGAGCCCTCCAGCTTTTCATTGCCAATCTTTACAACGGCTTTGCCGCCGGCCGATACACGATCGCCATACGTATCGGCTATCTCGCCCTCCACCTTGAAATGGCTCAAATCGGAGATGACGGCAATCTGCGAGCCCTCTGCCACCTGCGCACCGATCTGATTGTTGATATAGGTGAGAATAGCCTTCCGGGGCGAACGGATCTGCGCATCGTCCAATGTACGCTTCGTTTCGGCCAGCGTTTTCTTGAAAATACTGAAATCCAACTCCTGAACCTGATATTCCGCATTCAGCACTTCTTTCTCATTGGCATACTGCTGTTTCAGTTGTTCGTATTCCAGCTCCGCCACATTATAGCTCAGCTCCGCCTGACGCACCTTGTCGGTGGTGCCGGACCCGAGACTGTCGAGATATTGCTCATTGCGCAACTCCACTTTCTTGCGATTCAGTTGCATGGCAGCAACCTTCACTTTCATCTGCAAGTCATTCAGCTTGGTCATGTTCTCCAGCTTGAGCTGTTTCAGTTTGTAGCTGCGCATCTGTTCCTCGTCCAGTTTCTGCTTGTAGTCGGTCTCGGCGCTCTGCAAGTCCAGCTTCAGGATGGGCGTGCCTATGTCCACACTGTCTCCACCTTTCTTATATACTTCCAGGATGCGGGTACTGATGGGCGAATTGATGATCTCCTCGAAAGCCGGGACCACCTTTCCCGAAGCGCTCACGCTGACCTCGATCGTGCCCCGGCTCACCTGTGAGAACACGAGATCTTTCTCTTTCACTCCGGCACGCATCAGCGAAATGAGCAGGCTGACGACAACGATGCCCGCAGCACCCATACCGCCATAACGAATGATTTTCTTATTACGTTCTTTGTTACGAACCTCTTTCGGAATTTCTCTATCCATATCTCTTGTTTTTTGTTTATCGGTTGATGTCTTCGCCGGCTGTCGCACCTCCGCCCCGTTCTGTTGCAGAAACGGACAACCAACGCTTCCCACCCTGATACTTGCGAAATTCGTGCCAAAAGCGTAAACCACTGAAAACAAGCATGAAGGCAAAAAAGAAGAGTGTCCGTTTTCGGACACTCTGTACATTTTCGGATAAATCCCTGACTTTTTTCGTGTATATGGATACCGGATTTCCCAATACGACTGAACGCACCTCCCAATACGACTGAAAGCATTTCCCTATACGACTGAATGAATGTCCCACAACGACGGAACAGAGTGGGACATCAACCATTCAACCAGTCAGCAAGTTACGGTTTTCATTCCGCCCGCCGTCCTGTTATCTCAAGCGCAATCTGTCTCCCACTTCCGGCACATATTCCGCATCTTTCCGATTCATCTTATACAGGTTCTTCAGGCGAATGCCGTACTTCTGCGAAATGGAGTGCATGGAGTCTCCGTCTCTCACGATATAAACGGTGTAGGGCTTGGCGGCTTTCTTGCGTTTTCCTTTCAGATAGATAATGTCGCCGGCCTCCAAAGTATAGTCTTTATGCAGGTCATTATATTTCACCAGTTTCCGCCAGCTGATGTCGAACTCCTTGCCCAAGAACTGGAAAGTGTCTCCGTCACGAGCCACAACATAGGCAATGTCATTGGCAATATACACCTGATGCGGATTGGCAAGCCAGGGCTTCTTCTTCAACTCCTTCTCCATATTGCGGGCTTCCCGGTTGCTCAGGCCGCGCGTGTCATACTTATATAAGTCATAATCCTCGATAATGGTTATCAGGCGGTTGGCATAGGAAGGATCTGTGGCATATCCCGCTTTTTTCAGGCCGCGCGCCCACCCTCTGTAATCGGTGATTTTCAGTTTGAACAAGAAAGCATAGCGTGCACCGCGTTTCAGGAAAAGCGAATGGTCTTCATAAGAGTCTTTCGGATTGCGATAAGCGCGGAAACACTCGTTGCGTGCATCATCATCATGCCTCACACTGCGCCCGCGCCAGTTACTGCCACATTTTATGCCGAAATGGTTGTTGCTTTTACGCGCCAGCGTGCTTTGTCCGGCACCACTTTCCAGCAACCCCTGCGCCAGTGTAATGCTGGCCGGTATCCGGTGTTCCCTCATCTGCTCTACGGCAAGGGGGGCATATTGTTTGATGTATTCATTGTAACGGGAGTTCCTGCGCTGCGCCTGCACAGCTACGGAAATGAGGAGAAGTGCTACGATAGCAGTCAGTCTGAAAATAGGTTTCATGCTTAAAAAGTTGATTTTGACACAAAAGTCTGCAAAAGAATTGAAAAAACCAATCTCTTTCCTATCTTTGTAACATTAATTACAATAAACTATTACTCTATGAAGGACCTGAACATACAAATTGCAATCAGGATATACGAATATGAAGAATTGAGCGCTGCCGACCGCGAGCTGATAGACGCCGCCTGCCAAGCCACCCACCGCAGCTATGCTCCCTATTCGCACTTCTCGGTAGGGGCAGCGGCACGCCTGTCCGACAATACAATCGTTACAGGAACCAATCAGGAGAATGCAGCCTATCCGTCGGGACTTTGCGCGGAACGCACCACCTTGTTTTATGCCAACTCCCAGTACCCCGGCCAAGCCGTAGAGACTCTTGCCATAGCCGCCCGCAACGAGTGCGGAGAATTTCTGGAAGAGCCTATTCCGCCATGCGGGGCCTGCCGGCAGGTGATGCTCGAAACGGAAAAACGCTTCAAACATCCCATGCGTGTACTGCTGTTCGGGAAAACAGGCATCTATGAACTGGGCAGTGTAGGCGCATTGTTGCCGCTGTCGTTCGATGCATCATCCATGTTATAAACAGGAAGTCTCATTCCCTAACCTCAGCCTGTCCCCTTCCTCGGCCTGAGTGCTGCTTCCAAAGAAAAGACTGTTCTTTGCCGCCCGTTGAAACGGATTGGGCGGTGAGGACGAATCTGTCATACCACCCATAATTCTTAAAAAAATCAAAAACAGAACCGAAAACAAGTTTTTCCTGTAAAATCGGTAAAAACAAACGTAATCCATATACAAAAACTTACCATAAACTCCGTATTTTTGTAACGATAAAACTATTATGCTTATGTTACGTACTATCAGACTGACACTTGCAATTGTATTCTTTGCAATCATCACACTTCTGTTCCTCGACTTTAGCGGAACACTGCATGGATATATGGGATGGATGGCAAAGATACAATTCCTCCCCGCACTACTCGCACTAAACGTAGGTGTAGTACTGCTGCTTGTTGTATTGACCTTACTGTTCGGACGCGTCTATTGCTCCGTAATCTGTCCTCTCGGTGTATTTCAGGATGTCATTTCCCGGTTTGCCGGCAAACGGAAGAAAAACCGTTTCCGCTATTCCCCCGCACGAAAATGGCTGCGCTATGGAATGTTGGCATTGTTTTTCGTCACCCTCGTTGCAGGCGTACGTTTCCATGCCGTCGCTTCGCTGCTTGAGCCATACAGCTCCTACGGGCGTATCGCTTCCAACCTTTTTGCTCCTGTCTATCAATGGGGTAACAACCTGCTGGCATACCTGGCGGAGCGGGCAGACAGCTATGCCTTCTACGAAACGGAGGTGTGGATGAAAAGCCTGTCCACCTTCATCATAGCCGCAATTACTTTTATCGTACTGTTCATCTTGGCATGGAGAGGCGGGCGCACCTACTGCAACACGATTTGCCCGGTGGGTACGGTGCTCGGTTTCCTGTCCAAATACTCCCTCTTCAAACCCGTCATAGACACCACGAAGTGCAACGGCTGCGGACTTTGCGCCCGCAACTGCAAGGCGTCCTGCATCAACTCCAAAGCCCACGAAATAGATTACAGCCGCTGCGTAGCGTGCATGGACTGTCTGGATAAATGCAAACAGGGAGCTATCACCTATACCCGCCGCCATAAGTCACACACACACCGGACATCTGCCGGAGAAGAAACCGCTTCCGCCCAACCGGTCGACGATTCCCGGCGCGCTTTTCTCTCCGCAACGGCAATATTGGCCACAACAACCGCCCTAAAGGCGCAAGAGAAAAAAGTGGACGGCGGATTGGCAGCCATCGAGGAAAAGAAAATACCTGAACGCGCCACTGCCATCACTCCTCCGGGCTCAATGAGCGCCCGCAACTTTGCGCAACACTGTACGGCCTGCCAACTCTGCGTATCGGTATGTCCCAACCAAGTGCTGCGTCCTTCCTCCGACCTCACACGACTGATGCAACCGGAAATGTCCTACGAACGCGGCTATTGCCGGCCTGAGTGCACCAAGTGTGCGGAAGTGTGTCCGGCAGGCGCCATCCGCCCCATAACGAAAGCCGATAAATCGGCCATTCAGATAGGGCACGCCGTATGGATAAAGGAAAATTGCATCTGCATCACCGACGATGTGGAATGTGGCAACTGCGCCCGTCATTGTCCGGTTGGCGCAATACAAATGGTAGCTTCAGACCCCGAAAACCCGGAATCCAGAAAAATACCGGTTGTCAACACCGAGCGCTGCATCGGCTGCGGAGCATGTGAGAATCTTTGTCCGTCACGCCCGTTCAGCGCTATCTATGTGGAAGGGCATATCATGCACAGGACAGTGTAGGATGTAATAAAATGATAGGGTGATAAACAATGATAATCAATTATGGAAAAGAACAATAACAACAATAAAATAAACCGCCGGGATTTCTTCAAACTCGCCGGCGCAGGAACACTCGCTTCGGCAACTGCATTGTACGGTTGCTCCGGCCAAAAGAACAGTTCGGACAGCGAATCGGCCGCATCAGGCGAGATACCTACCGACAAAATGGTCTACCGCACCAACCCTACAACAGGCGACCGCGTATCCATACTGGGTTACGGCTGCATGCGCTGGCCCACCCGGAAACGGGCAGACGGAAACGGCGATGAGGTGGATCAGGAAACCGTCAACGAACTGGTTGACTATGCCATTGCCCATGGCGTAAATTATTTCGATACGTCGCCCGTATATGTGCAGGGCTGGTCGGAGAAATCAACCGGCATAGCACTGAAACGCCATCCGCGTGAGAAATTCCTGATAGCCACCAAACTGTCAAACTTCTCCAACTACACCCGCGAAAACTCAATCGCCATGTATCGGAAATCATTTGAGGATTTGCAGGTGGACTACCTCGATTATTATCTGCTGCACTCCGTCGGCAACGGCGGTATCAAGACTTTCCGGGCGCGATACATCGACAACGGCATGATTGATTTTCTAATGGAAGAGCGTAAAGCCGGGCGTATCCGCAATCTGGGATTCTCATATCATGGAACGGTGGATGTCTTCGACGAAATATTGGCCATGCACGACCGGATACACTGGGATTTCGTACAGATACAGCTCAACTATGCAGACTGGAAACATGCTTCGGGCAACAACGTCAACGCCGAATATCTGTATGGAGAACTCGTAAAGCGCGGCATACCCTCCATCATCATGGAACCGCTATTGGGCGGACGTCTTTCCAAACTGAACGATCACTTGGTGGCACGTCTGAAACAGCACCGACCGCAAAGCAGTACGGCTTCCTGGGCTTTCCGCTTTGCCGGAACGTTCCCCAATGTGCTGACAGTACTGAGCGGCATGACGTATATGGAGCATTTGCAGGACAACCTCCGCACTTTCTCCCCTCTCGATCCTTGTACGGAAGCCGAAATGGCTCTGCTGGAAGATACGGCGCAGATGATGCTCGCCTACCCCACCATTCCATGCAACGACTGCAAATATTGCATGCCTTGCCCCTACGGACTGGACATCCCGGCCATTCTGCTGCACTACAACCGATGCGTCAATGAGGGCAATGTCCCCAAAAGCAGTCAGGACGAGCACTACCGCGAAGCCCGCCGGGCCTTCCTCATCGGCTATGACCGCAGCGTACCGAAACTTCGTCAGGCCAGCCATTGCACCGGATGCGACCAATGCACCCCGCACTGCCCGCAAAGCATCAATATTCCCAAGAAACTACGGGAAATAGACAGCTTTGTAGAAAAACTGAAACAGGAGACGTTGTAGTACAGATGAGAAAAAAAGCAATATTACTCCTTTCGGTATCCGGCATTTGGGCTATGACAGGATTGGCGCAAACGGCCAAAGACAGCACGCGCGTTGCCCGAAGCCTGACCATAGATGAAGTAGTAGTGACGGGAACAAGAAACGAGACGGACGTACGACATCTGCCGATGACCATCTCCGTAGTCAACCGCAAGGTGCTGGAACAGAGCTTCCAGCCCTCTGTCCTGCCCGTACTGACAGAACAAGTGCCCGGCCTGTTCACCACAAGCCGCGGCATCATGGGGTATGGCGTCTCTACCGGAGCAGCAGGCGGAATGAGTCTGCGCGGCATCGGCGGAAGCCCTACGGCTGGTCTGCTGGTACTGATTGACGGACATCCTCAATATATGGGACTAATGGGACACCCCATTGCCGATGCCTACCAGACGATGCTGACCGACCGGGTGGAAGTTCTTCGCGGCCCGGCTTCAGTGCTGTACGGCTCCAATGCAATGGGAGGCGTCATCAATATCGTGACCCGTAAGATGCAGGAAGACGGCATAAAGACCAATGCGCAAATCGGTTACGGCTCGTACAACACATTGCAGACGGAACTCTCCAACCGCATCAGAAAAGGGCGTTTCAACAGTATCGTTACCGGCTCGTACAACCGCACCGACGGGCATCGGGAGAACATGGAATTCGAGCAGTACGGCGGTTATGCCAAACTGGGATATGATTTCAATGCCGCTTGGAAAGTGTGGGGTGACGTAAACATCACCCGGTTCAAGGCATCCAATCCGGGCGAAACCGATAATCCATATATAGACAACGACTCCCGCATCACACGCGGCATGGCTTCATTCGCCCTCGAAAACCATTATGAAAAGAGTTCCGGCGCCCTGAGCTTCTTCTACAACTGGGGACGCCATAAAATCAATGACGGCTATCATCCCGGCGGAACACCGCAGGAATCCCACTTCAACTCTAAAGACAGGATGCTGGGCGTGTCATGGTATCAAAGCGCAACGCTCTTCGCCGGCAACCGCCTCACCGTAGGTTTCGACTATCAACACTTCGGCGGCAAGTCATGGAACAAAATGGTGGCTACCGGCGAACATATTCCGGGAGTAGACAAACAAATGGATGAGTTTGCCGGATACGTTGACTTTCGTCAGGATCTCGGCGACTGGTTGTCTCTCAATGCAGGTATCCGCGTGGACCACCACTCACATGTGGGTACGGAATGGATACCGCAAGGAGGACTCTCATTCCACCTGCCCGAACAGACGGAGATGAAAGCAATGGTGAGCAAGGGGTTCCGCAACCCCACCATTCGCGAGATGTATATGTTCCCGCCGCAAAACCCGGATTTAAGGGCGGAAAGCCTGATGAATTACGAATTGTCATTCTCACAGCGGGCATTGGACGGCGCTTTATTTTATGGCATAAATCTCTATTATATTGACGGAGACAACATGATTATGACCGTTCCCACCGACGGTAAACCCAAAAACATAAATACGGGTGAAATAGAGAATTGGGGCGTTGAAAGCAATATCAGCTACCGCATCACTTCTTGCTGGCAGATAAACGCCAATTACAGCTGGCTGCACATGGAGAATCCGGTGGTGGCCGCTCCCGGTCATAAACTCTATGCAGGGGCTGATTTCACACAAGGGCGTTGGAGGGTTTCGACGGGTCTGCAATATATAAAGGATCTATACACCAACGTGAACAAAGGCAAAGAGAGAAAAGAAAGTTTTGTTCTCTGGAACCTGCGTGCCAATTACCGTTTATGCCGGTATGCCGATATTTTCGTAAGAGGTGAAAACCTGTTGGCACAGCGCTACGAAATAAATGCCGGTTTTCCGATGCCCAAAGCGACTTTTATGGGCGGAGTGAATATCAACTTCTGACTAATTCGGACATTACTGTTGTCAAAACCGTATCTGTTTGAAATAATAGTTATAACTTTGTAAACATAAAAAATGGTTATTCTTTAAACTAAATGATTACTCTTTAAACTATAAGAATATGGAAACAAAAACTGTAAAACTCTATTCGCTGGATTACAGCAACGTAAAAACTTACTTGATAGCCGCATTGTTCATTGCAGGCAATATGGCATTACCCCAACTTTTCCACCTTATACCGCAAGGCGGCATAACATGGTTGCCCATTTATTTCTTCACCTTAATCGGCGCATATAAATTCGGCTGGAAAGTGGGATTGCTGACTGCAGTTCTTTCCCCGATAGCCAATTCATTATTGTTCGGAATGCCGCTTCCGGCAGTACTCCCCGCCATCTTGCTGAAGTCCGTATTGCTGGCAATAGCCGCCGGTTGGGCAGCACACCGTTTCAACCGCATTTCCCTCCCTATCTTATTGGCTGTTGTACTGTTCTATCAGATAGCAGGTACTTTAGGCGAATGGGCCATGGTTGGCAGCTTCTTCCAAGCTGTACAGGATTTCCGCATCGGCCTGCCGGGAATGGCAATGCAGATAGTAGGCGGATATGTATTGATCAGATACAGTGCATCTCTGTAATGCCACAAATACGTTTAATAGTTTAGATGTGTGGTGTGCATAAGATTCTGCATACATAAGTAATGAGAATATCAATTATGTATGCAGAATTTTTCTATTATAGAGTACAGAACATTTGAAACATTGGAAACA
>ENA-UESS01001050-UESS01001050.1-human-gut-metagenome-genome-assembly--contig:-NODE-1050-length-12292-cov-11.595497_pt1 | contig 12292 bp, 9 predicted proteins | sample MGYA00243004_ERZ508005 | MGnify/ENA primary metagenome ERZ508005 (study PRJEB26167, sample SAMN06115471) | human gut metagenome | host: Homo sapiens | place: China:Guizhou | collected 2016-06-29...
AAACTGTATGTCGTACCTACTCCAGTAGGAAATTTAGAGGATATGACTTTCCGTGCCATCCGTGTGTTGAAAGAGGCGATCCGTGAGTTTGACGGTACTGTGATACTTGTCAGTCACGACCGTGATTTTCTGGACGGACTTGCGACTAAAGTATATGAGTTTGGTGGCGGGCATGTAAAAGAACATCTCAGCGGTATCTATGAGTTCCTTCAAAAGAAAAAGATAGAGAACCTGAATGAACTTCAGAAAGGAACATCTTTATCTTCTTCGCCTACGGCTTCTGCCAAGGGAAGTGAGCAAGAGCCGGTACAACCTTCGGAGAATAAACTCTCTTATGAGGCACAGAAGGAGTTGAATAAAAAACTGAAGAAACTCGAACGCCAAGTGGCTGATTGTGAGGCTTCGATAGAAGAGACGGAAGCGGCAATATCTATTGTTGAAGCACAAATGGCAACTCCCGAAGGAGCCTCTGATATGCAACTCTATGAGCGGCATCAGAAATTGAAACAGCAGTTGGATGCTATCGTAGAAGAATGGGAACGTGTCTCGTTGGAGCTGGAAGACGCGAAAAAATGATAAATTATTATGTATGCAATATGAAAGTAACTAAGTATTTACCAATTCTTGCCGTATGCCTTATGACAACAGGATGTAACAGTAAGAAAGAGGCCGTGCTGACGTCCGGTATCGACCTTGCTAATCTGGATACCACGGCTATGCCGGGTACAAGTTTTTATCAATATGCCTGTGGAGGTTGGGTGAAAGATCATCCGCTGACAGACGAGTATTCACGTTTCGGTACATTCGACATGTTGCGCGAAAACAGTCGTGAACAACTGAAAGCATTGATTGCCGAATTGGCAGCGAAGAAAGATAACGCACCGGGCAGTGCTGCGCAGAAAGTAGGCGATCTTTATAATATCGCAATGGATAGCGTGAAGCTGAACCAGGAAGGTGTAGCTCCGATCAAAGCAGAACTGGCAGCCATTGACGCTCTCAAGGATAAAGGAGAAATCTATGCATATATCGCAGAGAGCCAGAAGAAAGGCATCCGTCCTTACTTCACCATGTTTGTAAGTGCGGATGATATGAACAGTTCCATGAATATCGTACAGACCTATCAAGGTGGTATCGGAATGGGACAGCGTGACTATTATCTGGAGAATGACGAGCAGACTAAAAATATCCGTAATAAATATCAGGAACATATCGCCAAAATGTTCCAGTTGGCAGGTTATGATGAGGCTACTGCACAGAAAGCGGTGAAAGCGGTGATGAACATCGAAACTCGTCTGGCGAAAGCGGCTCGTTCACAAGTGGAATTGCGTGATCCTCATGCTAATTATAACAAGATGGATAGGGCGACGCTGAAAAAGAACTTCCCTACTTTTGACTGGGATACTTATTTCACTGTTTCCGGTTTGAAAGATTTGGAAGAAGTGAACGTAGGTCAGCCTGCTGCCATGAAGGAAGTAGCCGATGTGATTAATACCGTATCACTGGACGATCAGAAATTGTACCTCCAATGGGGATTGATAGATGCTGCCGCTTCTTATCTAAGCGATGATTTTGAAGCACAAAACTTCGACTTCTACAGTAGGACAATGTCTGGTAAGAAAGAAATGCAACCTCGCTGGAAACGTTCCGTGAGCACCGTAGATGGTGTACTTGGCGAAGTGGTAGGACAGATGTATGTAGAGAAGTACTTCCCGGCTGCTGCCAAAGAACGTATGGTTACACTGGTGAAGAACCTGCAAACTTCTTTGGGAGAACGTATCAAAGGTTTGGAATGGATGAGTGAACCGACCAAAGAAAAAGCGTTGGAGAAACTGGCAACCTTCCATGTAAAAATAGGTTATCCTGATAAATGGAAAGATTACTCCGCACTGGAGATCAAAGATGATTCTTACTGGGCAAATATCGAGCGTGCCAACGAATGGGATTACAACGAAATGATTGCCAAAGCCGGCAAACCGGTAGACAAGGATGAATGGTTGATGACTCCTCAAACAGTGAACGCTTATTATAACCCGACTACCAATGAAATCTGCTTCCCGGCAGCTATCCTGCAACCTCCGTTCTTCGATATGAATGCGGACGATGCTATGAACTACGGTGCAATCGGCGTGGTAATCGGCCATGAAATGACTCATGGATTTGACGATCAGGGACGTCAATATGACAAAGACGGAAACCTGAAAGACTGGTGGACAGAAGAAGATTGATACTCTGACTGCCGAGAATGCCGCGAAAGACGCAGAGATTGAATCTCTGAAAAAGGAACTTGCCAGTTTGCAGCAGAATGTATAACCATAACTTAACTTTAAAAGGAGCCGGAACATTTCATTCCGACTCCTTTTTTGATTCCATTCTACTATGTGAAATCTTATTTTGCCTTCGGCGCGAATTTCTTTCTCAGTACATACCACAGAGCACCTGCCACGCATACGGAGGAATAAGCACCGCAGATGATACCTACCATCAAAGGCAATGCAAAATCACGGATACTGGTCACACCCCAGATGTACAGAGCACCTACCATTACCAAGGTGGTAAGGGAGGTAAATAAGCTTCTGGATAATGTCTGCGTAATACTGCGGTTTACAACCTCCTGCAGGTCATCCTTCTTCGTCATGACTGCCATATTCTCACGTACACGGTCGAATACTACGATGGTGGCGTTGATGGAGTAACCTACGATGGTCAGCAGACACGCGATAAAAGTATTGCTGACGGATACTCTCGCCAGTGCGTAGAAGGTGATCACTACCAGCACGTCATGGAGCAGGCAGGCAATACTGCTGACACCGAAACGGATATCGCTGAAACGGAAGCGGATATAGATCAGCATGCAGATGATTGCTACTGCTACCGCCAGGATCGTATCGGACTTCATTTCATTACTGATGGTGGAGCTGATGGTCTCGGAAGTAATCAGAGACTCATCTACGCCGAAGTTATCCACAAATACCTGATTCAGAGCCTGTCTCTGATCCACATCCAGAGAGTTGGTCTTGAAGATAACTTCATTGGAACCCTGCACGGTCTGGATCTGTACTGCACTGCCGGTGGTGCTCTCGATCAGAGGAACCATCTGGCTATTGATCTCATCCAGGGTATAGCTTTCGTTGAATGTAACAGTAGTTGCGGTACCGCCCTTGAACTCCAGACTGTAGTTCAGTGCATCACCACTGTTTACTTTATATACTCCCATGGTAATGAATCCAACCAGGATCACTGCCAGAGACAGTCCAAAGAAAATACCCTTCTTGCCGAGGAAGTTGATCGGCTTGTGCTCCTTGCCGATACCATACCACTTAGTATCTTTCAGTCCCAGTGCGTAGAAAGCTTTCATAATGTACTTGGTCACTACCAGTGCAGTGAACATGGATAATACGATACCAAGTGCCAGCGTCTGTGCGAAGCCTTTGACAGTACCGGGGCCTAACAGCCACAGCACTGCCGCTGCGATCAGGGTAGTCACGTTACCGTCGATAATAGCGGACAGTGCCTTGTCATAACCGATCTGCATAGCACTCTTAACAGTCTTGCCTGTTGCCAGTTCCTCACGGATACGGGCAAATACGATAACGTTGGCATCCACTGCCATGCCGATAGACAGGATGATACCTGCGATACCGGACAGGGTCAGGGTTATGTCAAAGCCGTTCAGCAGCAATACTACCAATGCCACATAAATACCCAGTGCAATGACAGAAGCAAATCCGGGCAGGAAATATACTGCAATCATGAAAACAGCCACTACGATAAATCCGATCACAGCTGCTTTTAAACTGGTGGAGATTGCTTCCACACCCAACTGTGCACCAACTACCTTGGAATGCAGCTCTTCCAGCTCCAGCTTCAGTCCACCGATACGGATGGTGGAAGCCAGGCTCTCTGCCTCTTCATAGGAGTTCATAGGAGAGATCTGTGCATTACCATCGGAGAACACACCTTTTACGGAAGGAACACTTACAAAGGATCCATCATAATAGATACCCAGGGTCTCGCCCTTCTCGTAAGCATTTCTGGTAGCCTCTTCAAACTTCTTAGTGCCTTCCTCCGTCATCACCAGATCTACCGCATAAGTGGAATTGCCCATCGTCTGGTCCTTGATAGAGCCTGCGGTAGCAGTCTTGACATCTGTACCCTCCAGCATGATGGATCCATCTGCCTTCAGTTCATCGATGGTCTTATTCAGAGCGTACGCATAGCTTACATTGCCCTGTGCATCGGTTACTGCCTGCATAGAGTAGTTCGTATTGCCGTCCTTGTCTGTCTCTGCAATGAAATACAGGGAACCGGGACGTCCCAACTCTTCCAGGATCTTGTTGGCATCTGTTACACCGGGAATCTCGATATTGATACGATCGGTACCCTCCTGGTATACAATAGCCTCTTTACTGTAGTTCTCAACACGCTTCTGCAGCTTGGCAATAGTATCTGCCATGTCCGTTGCATCCGGCTCTTCATCGCCTACCACCTGATAAGTGATACTGACACCACCGGCCAGATCCAGTCCCAGACTTATGTCTGAAGCACTGGCAGTTCCTTCCGCATCTACGCCATACAGATCCACATAGCCGACACCCAGCAGGACCAGAAGGGCGCAGAGCAGAATGATGATTGCTTTACTTTTTTTCATCTTTCCTTTGTCCTTTCTATTCTTCTGAAGCTTCTGCTGCTTCCGCAGCCTTCAGCATGATAGCACATTCGATACGCTTTCTCTGCAGCTCACAGCCGATGTCATACGCATCATTGATATTGCCATGGAAATTATAGGAGTTCGCAGCACATCCGCCGCTACAATAGAACTTGGCAAAACACTTCTTACACTTGTCCTTTGCATAGACATTACAGCATTTGAACTCGTCACGGATATCATCTCTTACCACACCGGTATCCACATTGCCCATGAGGAACTTCTCGTTACCCACGAACTGATGGCAGGGATACAAGTCTCCCCAGGGAGTAACCGCCAGATATTCGGTACCGGATCCGCAGCCGGAGAGTCTCTTGGCTACGCAGGGACCGCCCTGCAGATCGATCATAAAGTGGAAGAAATTGAAAGCCTTGCCCTCTTTCTTACGCTTGATCATTTCTACTGCCAGTTTATCGTATTCTTCCTTTAAGATCGGAAGATCCTCTTCTCTGATGGCATAATCATCCGTAGGCTGTGCCACAACGGGCTCCACGGAGATCTGTTTGAATCCCAGATCTGCCAGATGCAGAACGTCCTTGGAGAAATCGAGATTATTGTGGGTGAACGTACCACGCACATAATAGTTCATCTGGTCTCTGCTCTCCGCTACCTTCTGGAACTTGGGAACAATGATGTCATAGCTGCCCTGTCCGCCACGGAAAGGACGCATCTTGTCGTTGATCTCCTTACGTCCATCGATACTCAGCACGATATTACCCATTTCCTTATTCACGAACTCCAGGATCTCATCATTTAATAAGATACCATTGGTAGTCAGGGTAAAACGGAACTTTTTATTGTTGGACTTCTCTAAGCTTCTGCCGTATTCTACCAGCTGCTTTACCACATCCCAGTTCATCAGTGGTTCGCCGCCGAAGAAATCCACTTCCAGGTTCACACGGTTGCCGGAATTGGCTACCAGGAAATCCAGTGCCTTTTTGCCGACCTCAAAGCTCATCAGTGCTCTTCTGCCGTGGTACTCACCCTCTTCCGCAAAGCAATATCTGCAGGCAAGGTTACAGTCATGGGCAATGTGCAGGCACAGTGCCTTGACTACGGTCTGACGCTTCTTAAAATCAAAAATGTAATTCTCATAAATATCGGGAGCAAACAGCTGTCCTGCCTTCTCCAGTTCCAGGACCTCGTCCACCGCTTCGGTGATCTCTTCCTGGGGATAGGGGATATTTGCAAGATTCAGTACAGCAGCCTTGATGGTGTCCGCATCCTTGATACCTTCTGTCACCAGAGGCTCTACCAGCGGAATCATATCATACACAATATCATCTACCACATGGACAGAACCACTGTTCACATCCATAACGATATTATAGCCGTTGCTCTTATACTGGTGTATCACAGTTCTATTCCTCTTCTTTCTACTTCTTATTGCTTAAAATACATTAACATTAACTATCGGAACCCCATTCGCAAAATCATCCTCCGGACTTTCCTGAATAACATGCCTGCATGTTATTTGCTCATGTGGTTACTTCGCCGTATTTTGCCGGACGTATCTTCTTACGTATGCAAGCATCCGACAAAGAATACGCTGTCATCTCCAGCTCCGAATAGTTAACAGAGAATAAGCAGCGACCTGAATCGCTGCTTACGTTAGTCTCTTCTCATTTTCTTAGATTATTTAATCTTTTCACAACTCTGGTTTCCTACAGTGCAGGAAGTCTTACATGCAGACTGGCAGGAAGTCTGGCACTCGCCGCAGCCGCCCTTTTTCATAGATTCCTTTAAATCTCTGGTTGTTAAAGTCTTAATATGCTTCATTAAAAATAGCCTCCTTATGATTTCAAAGCGCCTATAGACGCCAGCGTGTATATAAACATACAGACACGCAACTCATTTTTGCTCATTATATCATGTATTTGGCATTTGTAAAAGCTTTTTTTCTCAAAAACCGTTAAATTCCTGTCCATTTCTGTATTTTACCCTAACATTCCGCCCAGTGTCCCCCCGGCCACACACAATACCATTGTGGTCCAGAAGGAATTGCCCAATGCAGTTTCCGGCGTTTTGATCAATACGGATACCACCGCCAGTATCACGAAATATGCTGCCCCTAGCAGTGCTCCCCAAAGAAACTTCTGCGTCTTCATCTTTTTTCCTGCCAAAAATCCCGCCATAAAGGTAGTTATGACATAAATAGCAGAGATTGCAATGGTCACCATTCCTTCCGTCAGATGCAATTTATACAATAAAAGTGCCAACAGACATAAAAGCAACAGTGTCAGCACATAGGATGCCAGCAGACATTTTGCCAGTGCAAGCACCGGAACCCCTTCTTTTCTCTCGCCTCTTTTTTCCATGTTGCTCCTCCTTTTTACCTATGTAAAATGTATATTCAAATCATTCGGAAAACTTGACAACTATTCCTGTCCTATTGTATATTGTTGCTTAATAACTTATAAATGGGGCTTATGCCTACTACTATTATTTAAGAAGGAGTGAACTTTTTTGGATACCTCTGGTGTCATACAACTTGTTTCTATCGTAATTCTGATTTTTCTATCCGGCTTTTTCTCTTCTGCCGAGACTGCGCTGTCCACGGTCAACCGTGTACGGATGCGTACCCTGGAAGAGGAAGGCAGCAAGCGTGCTGCACGCGTCAACAAAGTCCTGGACAATTACAGTAAAATGATCAGTACCATTCTGATCGGCAACAATATTGTCAATCTGACTGCATCTTCCCTGGCAACAACATTAGCTATGCGAATCAATCTGGCTGTAGGTATCGCAACCGGTGTTCTGACCATTGTCGTGCTGCTCTGCGGCGAAATCGTACCCAAGACCTGGGCAATACTGTATTCTGAGAAGCTGGCCCTGACATATTGCAATGTAATCTATTTTCTGATGCAGGTGCTCACGCCGGTCATCTTCATTGTGGATCTGCTGTCCCACGGTATCATGAAGCTGTTACATATCGATCCCAACAAAAAAGCCAGCACCATGACTGAAAGCGAGCTGAAAACCTACGTGGACGTCAGTCATGAGGACGGTGTCATCGAATCCGAGGAACGCAAGCTGATCTACAATGTGTTCGATTTTTCCGATGCCCACGCCAAGGATATCATGATTCCACGCATCAATATGGTAACGGTCAGTCTGGATGCTACTTATGACGATGTTCTGGCAGTTTTCCGGGATTCCATGTATACCAGGCTTCCGGTCTATGAGGATGACAAGGACAATATTATCGGTCTGATCAATATCAAGGACTTTATCCTGACGGAGGATCAGAGTGCTTTCCATGTGGGAAACATTTTGCGTGATGCTTACTATACTTACGAGTACAAGAAAATCGCAGACCTCATGTATGAGATGCGGGAAAAGACCACCAATGTCTCTTTCGTATTGAATGAATACGGTGCTACCGTTGGTATGATCACTCTGGAGGATCTGTTAGAAGAGATCGTCGGTGAGATCCGTGACGAATACGATGAGGACGAGGAAGAACTGATCCAGAAGATGTCAGAAGATACTTATCTGGTGGAAGGCAGCATGAAGCTGGATGACATCAACGACGTTCTTGGAACAAATCTGACCAGTGAAGATTATGACTCCATCGGCGGTCTGATCATCGACTGTCTGGATCGTCTGCCGGAGGATGGTGAGGAAGTTACCCTGGAGAACGGTATTCACTTGAAGGTACAGGGTATCGACCAGAACCGTATCATCAAGGTACTGATGACGATTCCAGAACCCAACGAAGAACATGTGGAACACAGTTCCGAGACCTCTGAGAATCACGAATAACTCTGACGGTTCCGCAGTCCCTGAGGCACACGGACAGTTCTGGCACTCCCGCAGCTTTTGCGATCCACGAACCGCACCGGCACTTACGCTCTTTTGATATCCACGAACCGCACCGGCACTTACGCTCTTTTGAGATCCACAAACCGCACCGGCACTTCCGCTCTTTTGTGAATTATGAATGGGAATAACGAAAGGAATACAAATGTCACAGGATAAAAATACACAAAACAAGAAAACAAAAATGCCTTCCAAACAGATCTTCGCGATCATTGGAATTATTCTGCTGGTGCTTTTATATGTCGTGACGCTTTTTGCGGCGATCTTCGACAGCTCCGCCAGCCACGCGCTATTCGCCACCTGCCTGCTAGCCACCGTGGCCATCCCTCTTCTCATCTGGATCTACACCTGGATGTTTGGAAAACTGACAAACCGCTCCACCTTCGCAGACTTCCATCCGGAAGAAAAGGAGAACGAAAATAAATAGCAAGTTAGTTTGGTGTAAAAAGCCCCAAAACAACAAATTCCGTACAAAAAAGTTCCGAAATCAGGATTTTTTGTACGGAATTTCTTTATTTTGCTTGTGTAGCGAAAATAGAGACTTTTTACATAGCAAAATCTTATGTTTTTGTATTTTTTTCGTAGAAATTGGCGTTTTGAATACAAACAGAACTCCCTCCGCTACGAACCATTTAGCAGTCCACGCCGAGCTTACGCAGTTCCTCTTCCGCCTGCTCTTTGGTCAGGAAGTGGATGCCGTGGATACCCTGTTCTTCGGCCGCCTTCACATTCACCAGCGTATCATCCAGGAAAACGCTCTCATCTGCCTTTAATCCATAGCGTTTCAGAAGCAGCTGGTAGATCTCCGGTTCGGGCTTGATCAGCTGATCCTTGTAGGACAGGATGCCACCTTCCATCTCCGGCAGGAAATTCAACGCTTCCGCACATTCTGTCTCTGCCTTGTGTGAGAAGTTGGACAGATAATACACATGGTATCCCTTTGCTTTCAGTTCCTGTAACCAGGGAATAGCGTAAGCTCTGGGGGTTACCATGCCAGCGATATTCTCGAACGCCTGATGCAGTTCTTTCTCCAGTTCCGGTGCATCCTTTACAAATGCAGCCAGAACCTGCTCGTCCGTCCAGGTACCGCGGTCATACTCTGCCCACAGCGGATGCATAATAGATGCCTTTGCGATTTTTTTGATCATTTCCGCATCAAATCCCTTGTCCGCCAGAAATCCCTCCCAGCGATAGTCTGTCAACACATTGCCAATGTCAAAAATTATATTGCGTATCATAACTCTTCTCTCCTATTCGTTTTACTAGTCAAAGCAGTTCCGTTTCCGCCGGTATATCCTCTTTTTGCCGTCACTTTTATATCTTCGCTTCTTCCTGTCTGTCCAGCTCCATGATCTCCAACAGTTTCTCCGCAGCCGGAGCCATAGGCATCTTCGTGTTCCTAACGACACAGAATTGACGCTTCGGTATTATTTTATTGAATCTAAGTTCGAAAAGCAAGCCGGATTCCACATAATCTCGGGCAAAATCCCGCATCACACAGCCAACACCCAGATTTCGTCTCACAAACTGTACGATCATATCGCTGGTGGCCAGTTCGAACTCCGGCTGCACATATACTCCGTTTCCCGCCAGAAATTCATCCATGTAGCTGCGGCTGCTGGTATTTTTCTCCAGGAAAATAAGAGGCAGACTTTCCAGTTTCTGAAAATCCAGCGTCCGGTTCTTGTAGCTGAAAAATCTTCTTCCCGCCACGAAGACATCCTCAATCTCCCGCACCGGTATCATCTGAATATCAGGTCTCTCCGGAAACGGCGTACTGACAATTCCGAAGTCAATGTGTCCCTCTCTTAAATAATTCAATGTCTCCGGTGTCGGCGCATTGGTGACGATCACCTTGATCCCGGGGTACTGTTCATGGAACTTTTCCAGATAGGGAAGCAGATAAAACTGCAATGTCATATCGCTGGCACCGATGCGGACTTCTCCCAGTTCCATATTCTGCATCTGGTGAACCTTCTTCACACCCATTTCGATCTGTTCGTACCCTTTTGCCACATAGGAATACAACAGTTCTCCCTCACTGGTCAGCCGTACTCCCTTGGCCGCCCGGTGGAACAGGGCGGCATCCAGGGTATTTTCCAGCTGCTTGATGGCCTGACTGACCGCCGGCTGTGAAATTGACAGTTCCCCGGCCGCTTTGGTCACACTCCCACATTTTGCCACATAATAAAATACTTTATACGCTTCCAGATTATTGATCATATCTCGCTGTCTCCATCTCAAAATTACTATCAGACACTGGTTTTTGTTCCTTCACAGTAAAAATCTGTAACTATTCAGAGCCATGCAAAACTGCGTTCTGCGAATGCTTGCATTCAGCCAGATACTGTGTAATCAAAATTCCTGCCGGATTCATCGTATACTAAAAAGGACACGGGCTGATCTCATACCAGCACCATGCCCTTTCCATTCTCATTCACATTTTACAGATGTTTTTTCCATCAAAGATTATCCTATCTCTCCGCATTTGACAGCATTTATTTCTTCAAAGGACTCTCACGATAGATGATATCTTCCCTTCCCGGGCCGTTGCTGACCATGGTGATAGGGAATCCGATCTGCTCCTCAATGAATTCCACATACTTTCTGCAGTTCTCCGGCAGTTCATCGAAGTTGCGGATACCGCGGATATCGCACTTCCAGCCAGGGAGCTTTTTCAGTACGGGCTTTGCCTTTTTCAGCTTAGAGGAGGATATCATATACATAGCATTGGTAATTTTCATTGTATCCTGGATACTTTTCATCCGATCCAGAATTTCCCTTGCATTCGCCATGTCCTCACCTCTCCTTATGATGCTTTGTAGCTTGCCTTAAATGCATTTGCCGCATCAAGAATCTGCTGTGTCAGTTCATCTGTCAAAACCTTATCGCGTTCAATTGTTTCCATAATTGCGGTCTGTCTGGTATTAAAATGCTCTAACAAATCCATCTGGAACTGCTTAATTTTACTCTTTTCAATATCCATCATGACTTTATGGGTCGCACAGCATAAGGATACAACCTGTTCTGACTGGCTGAGCGGTCTGTACAGCGGCTGCTTTAACATTTCCATCAGGGAATTACCATACTGTAACTGCTCCTTTGTTGCCGCATCAAGGTCTGAGCTGAACTGTGTGAACACTTCCATTTCCCTGAACTGCGCCAAGTCAATACGGATACTTCCGGAAGCCTTTTTCATTGCCTTTGTCTGTGCCGCACCACCTACACGGGATACGGAAAGACCGACATTGACCGCCGGACGCATACCTGAGAAGAACAAATTACTCTCAAGGAAAATCTGTCCGTCTGTAATGGAAATAACGTTGGTCGGAATGTATGCAGATACATCGCCTGCCTGTGTTTCAATAATCGGAAGTGCCGTAATCGAACCACCGCCGAGTGCATCGCTTAAACGGCTGGAACGCTCGAGCAGTCTTGAATGTAAATAGAATACATCACCCGGATAAGCTTCTCGTCCCGGAGAACGCTCAAGTAACAGGGATAATGCTCTGTATGCAACCGCATGCTTTGATAAATCATCATAAACAATCAATACATCCTTGCCCTTGTGCATAAAATATTCTGCAAGCGCCGTACCGGAATACGGTGCAATATACTGTAACGGAGCCGGATCACTGGCTGTTGCGGAAAGTACGATAGAATAATCCATCGCATCATATTTCTTTAATGTATTTACAATCTTTGCAACGGTAGATGCCTTCTGACCAATTGCAACATAGATACAGATAACGTCCTTGCCCTTCT
>ENA-UESS01001052-UESS01001052.1-human-gut-metagenome-genome-assembly--contig:-NODE-1052-length-12269-cov-19.482776_pt1 | contig 12269 bp, 10 predicted proteins | sample MGYA00243004_ERZ508005 | MGnify/ENA primary metagenome ERZ508005 (study PRJEB26167, sample SAMN06115471) | human gut metagenome | host: Homo sapiens | place: China:Guizhou | collected 2016-06-29...
TATCTTCTTCTTCTTCGTTCTCTCCGTTTTCCGTATCCCCCTCTGTGCCGCCGTTGTTCTCCTCTTTTACTATCACACACGTTTGTCCGACCATATCGGCTTTTTGCCGTTGGTGATGGTGTCGCCTGCCGATTCGGCATTGATAAACGGAGGTAGTGATGAGCGTCGCCGTTTTATGGATGTGGTGATTTCACAGTACGATAAAGAATATTTGGATGCACTGATCCGCTACAACAAAGCATTGGCGCAGCGGAACACCTTGCTTAAGAATGAGATGCCGGTGGAAGAAGAACTTTTTCTGGTATGGGAAGAGATGATGGCACAAGCCGGTGAAGTGGTGTTCCGTAAGCGGGAAGAGTTCATCAAGGAGTTCATACCGATTTTCCAGTCTTTCTATTCATTTATTTCTCAGGATAAGGAGAAAGTGGGGCTGATTTACGACTCGCATGCTCGTGACGCTTCTTTGCTGGAGGTGTTGAAGGAGAGCCGTACGCGTGATCAGATTATGGGATTTTCCCTGCGTGGGGTTCATAAGGATGAATTGAATATGTTGTTGGGTGACTTTCCTATCAAACGGGAGGGTTCGCAGGGACAGAACAAAACTTACCTGGTGGCTTTGAAGCTGGCGCAGTTCGATTTCCTGAAACGGACGGGTGCTACGGTTCCGTTGCTATTGCTCGATGATATTTTTGACAAGCTGGATGCTTCGCGTGTGGAGCAGATTATCAAGCTCGTGGCAGGTGATAATTTCGGGCAAATCTTTATAACGGATACCAACCGGGAGCATCTGGATCGTATTCTGCATAAGGTAGGTAGCGACTATAAAATGTTCTGCGTAGAGCAAGGGGCCGTTTCCGAAATGGCGGAGAGCCAAGCGCTGAACGATGAGGAGAGTGAGGGATGAAACGGAATGACGCTGAACAGATTGGTAAACTGATACGTAATTTTCTGAGGCAGGAAAGTTTGGAATCGCCATTGAATGAACGGCGGCTCATCAGTTCATGGGCGGAGGTGCTGGGACCTACCATTGCGTCTTATACACGCGAACTCTATATCAAGAACCAAGTATTGTACGTGCATCTTACTTCCGCAGCCCTTCGTCAGGAACTGATGATGGGCCGGGATTTGCTGGTGCGCAATCTGAACAGGCACGTAGGAGCGCAGGTGATAACCAATATTATATTCAGATAGTGCAACCGGGCGGCGGTCAGCTTTCTCTTCACTCGCAGGTTATGACCTCATCCATACGGATGTCGAACGTCTCCGCCGGGACTTCTTCTACAATCTGAAACGGGAAACAGATGCCTGCTTTGTATGCGGAAGGTATGCGGGGAAGCAGACGGTCATAATATCCTTTTCCTCTTCCCAAGCGGTTTCCGTTACGGTCAAACGCTACTCCCGGAACGACAATAAAGTCTATCGCGTCATAGTCGGTAAACAAAGCTCCGGTGGGCTCCTCTATGCCGTAGGCTCCGGTGGCAAGGTCGCCCGGCCCGGTATAGACGCGAAGCTCCAGATCGTCACCTGTGACAACGGGCAGCAATATTTGTTTTTTCGCACTCCATTTCCTGATGAAGCTGTGTGTATCTACTTCATCAGGCAGTGAATGGTACAGTAATATAGTGCTTGCCGCCCTGAAAGCCGGATGGGCTTCGAGGGCGGCGAGTATTTCAGCAGATTGTGACTGATGCGTAATGGTAGATTTGTGAAGGGTCTTCAGTAAAGCCATACGCTTGCGCAGTTCTTTTTTCTTTTCCATTGTTGTTATTGTCCTCTTCCTGACCGGCTTGTAGCGGGGCTTTTGGGAAAGCCTCGCCACGTTCCAAGATTTCCAATGCTTTCTTTACGGTAGCGTCACTCTCGTTGATATATCGGATATAGGCCTCTTTGCCTAAGGTATTGTAGATGATATTGCCGTAGAGGTTTCGTTCCAGCAGCTTGTAGGAGCGATGTATCAGGAGGTTACGCCTTTTTACCCCTTTGGAGTCGGCAAAACGTATGAATTGTTCCACGATGCCCTGACGTCGCAAGTATTTCAGTAAGTCCTGTTCATTGCCGAATTCGGCCAGTTTGGCACGATTACGGTCGGTGTACTGGAAACTGAACTGTATGATCAGTCCCTTGTTGCTCACCTCTATCAGATAGGAAGATACTCCGGTTGTGTCTTGCGGCACAAATACATCGGGCATGATGCCTCCTCCGCCATAGACGGGGCGTCCCAGTCCGGTGGAGTAACGCAGGCTCTCGTCGAGTTTGATACTGTCTTTAGAGAAAAACTCTCCATGTTCGTAGCGGGTCAGCCAGTCCATTTCGTACTTGGAGTCTTTGCCGCTTTCGTAGGGGCGTTGGATGCATCGTCCGGAAGGGGTATAGTAGCGGGCGATGGTCAGGCGAATGGCGGAACCGTCGCTGAAGTCGATGGGTTGCTGTACCAATCCTTTGCCGAATGAACGGCGTCCTACGATAGTTCCCCGGTCGTTGTCCTGAATGGCGCCTGCAAAGATTTCGCTGGCTGAGGCAGAACCTTCATCCACCAGTACCACAAGCGGCATCTTCTGGCAACTGCCCGTACCGTTGGCATATTCTTCCATACGCGGATATTTGCGTCCCTTGGTGTATACAATGAGCTTTCCTTCCGGCAGGAACTCATTGACCATGCGTGTAGCCGCTTCCATATAACCTCCGGTGTTGCCGCGCAGGTCGATAATGAAACCTTTGCATTTCTGGTGACTTAGCTGGGCAATGGCATTCAGTAGTTCCACGTGGGAGGTGTGCCCGAACTTGCTGACTTGTATGTAGCCGAAATCATCATTTAGCATATAAGCGGCATCAATCGTGTTTTGCGGAATATCTCCACGTGTAATGGTGAAGTCCAGCAAGTCTTTTTCAGTCGCCCGCTTTACTCCTAACTTCACTTGTGTGCCTTTTGGCCCTTTCAGGTTACGCATGGCTTTTTCGTTGGTCAGTCCTTTGCCGGCAAACAGGCTGTCGTTCACCATGACAATGCGGTCGCCCGCCATGAGTCCTACTTTCTCGGAAGGGCCTCCCTGGATCACGCTGTTTACGTGTATGGTATCTTCCTGTATGGTAAACTGGATACCGATGCCGCTGAAACTGCCTTCCAGTTCGGAGTTCACTTCTTCCAACTTCTGTGCAGGGATATAGGTGGAGTGGGGGTCAAGTTCTGCCAGTATCTGCGGCATTGCTTTTTCTACGAGGTCGGTCATGTTGACGCTGTCCACATATTGATCGTCCACCACCCGTAACAAAGCATTCAGTTTGTTGGACGAGCCGTTGATAATACCCAAACGGTTTCCTGCGAAATGTTTGGCATAAAACGTTCCGATAAGGATGCCCGCCACTACGCTGATTGCGATAATAAGCGGCGTGAAGCGGGAAGAGTTTTTTGTGCCCATAATGATATGTACTATTTTCAATTTTACTATACTATATTTAGTTGGCTGCGTGCAAAGCAGTTAACTTCCAACTCTCAATTCTCAACTGAAACGAATACCACTTCGATACCTGCCCGTTTCAATAGATTGATACCGTCTTCCAAGCGGTATTTTTCAGAGTATACAACACGTTTGATGCCTGCTTGGATGATGAGTTTGGCACATTCAATGCAGGGAGATGCCGTAACGTACATCGTGGCGCCGTTGCTGCTGTTGTTGGAGCGTGCTATTTTGGTAATGGCATTGGCTTCGGCGTGGAGAACGTACGGTTTGGTAATGTTGTTTTCGTCCTCGCATACATTTTCAAATCCGGAAGGCGTGCCGTTGTATCCGTCAGAGATAATCATTTTATCTTTTACGATGAGTGCACCGACCTGGCGCCGTTGGCAGTAAGAGTTTTCCGCCCAGATACTTGCCATGCGTATATAACGTTTGTCCAACGCTTCTTGTTTGTTTTTCGTAGTTTCGTCCATATCTTTAGCTGAATTTAGCGGGCTGTAAATCCCATGACTTTTGTTGTATTTCCGTCTTTAAAGTAGAGGGTGAGGTTGTGCACGTCCCCTTCGTACTTGAAAACATTGAACAGGCCGCTGATGAATACTTTTGCCAGCTTGTCGCTTTCACTGCCGTAGGCTTTCCCACTGATGCTTATGGTGTGTTCCTTTCCGTCTATTTTCAGGATGGCGTCGCTGATGTTTGCTTTGACGGCATGGGCGCTGACCGTACCGGTCACCTCGCCGTTCACATCGGCACAGTTGAAGTTCAATGTGAAATTTTCTGTTATCTTGAGCAGTTCCCTGCTGGCTTTCTCTTCAGCCTCATTACTCCACAAACCTTGATAGAACTGTTCCTTTCCTTTTTCAGTAGTTATGCGGCTCAGTTTCCAAGTCTTGTCGTTGAAGATTTCCATTACGTCGTCTTCGTTGTTGCAAGCACTGAAACCAAGTAACATGGTCAGCATCATCAGGACATAGCCTATTGATTTTATATTTATTCTCTTTTTCATTTCTTTATTCCGTTTCTGATTAATAGTGCATCTATGGTCGGTTCTTGTCCGCGGAAACGTTTGTAGAGCGTCATGGGATGTTCCGTACCTCCTTTCGACAGGATATTCCGGCGGAAAGAATCGGCTACTTCCGGGTTGAAAATGCCGCGTTGCTTGAACAGCGAGAAAGCATCTGCATCCAGTACTTCCGCCCATTTATAGCTGTAATATCCGGCAGAATATCCACCTGCAAAGATATGCGAGAACTGGGTGCTCATACAAGTCTCTTCCACAACAGGGAGTATTTGCGCTTTTTCCCAAGCCTTCTTTTCGTAGGCTTTGGCATCCCCCTCAAACGGGGTGTTGCGTGTGTACCATGCCATGTCCAGCAATCCGAAGCTCACTTGGCGCAGGCAGGCATAAGCTACGTTGAAGTTCGATGAGTCTACAATGCGCTGCACCAGTTCGTCAGGGATGAGTTCGCCGGTCTGGTAATGGCGGGCAAAGGTGTGTAGGAACTCTTTTTCAATGGCAAAGTTTTCCATGAACTGGGAAGGCAGTTCTACAAAGTCCCAATAAACATTTGTACCGCTTAAACTTTCGTAAGTGGAGTTGGCAAACATCTCGTGCAGGCTGTGTCCGAACTCGTGCAGGAAAGTTTCCACTTCGTCGAAAGTCAGTAGGGCGGGCTTGTTCTGTGTGGGCTTGGTGAAGTTCATCACGATAGACACGTGCGGACGGCTGTTTTCGCCGCTTTTCTCATCTATCCACTGCCCTTTGTAGCTCGTCATCCATGCACCGGAGCGTTTTCCGGCTCTGGGATGAAAGTCCGTATAGAGTACGGCAAGATATGTGCCGTCTTTATCAAACACTTCGTAGGCTTCCACATCCTTGTGATAGACGGGGATGTCAGGATTCTTCTTGAATGTGATGCCGTACAACCTGCTTGCCAGTCCGAATACCCCTTCTTTTACTTTGCTTAGCTCAAAGTAGGGGCGAAGCATTTCATCATTAATGTTGAATTTCCGGTCTTTCAGTTTTTGAGAATAGTAACTCCAGTCCCATGGCATAAGGTTGAAGTTTTCTCCTTCTTCGCTACGTGCCAGTGCCTGCACTTCAGCATATTCTTTTTGTGCGGCGGGTGTATATGCTTCCAGCAGTTGGTTCAGCAGTTTGTATACGGCGTCGCTGTTTTGTGCCATTCGTTCTTTCAGGTTGTATTCGGCAAAGTTGTCGTAGCCCAGCAATTGGGCAATTTCCATGCGGACGTTGGCAATTTTCTTTACGATTTCCAAATTGTTGCAGGCATTGTCGTGCGTGCATTTTGTATTATATGCCATGTAGAGTTTGCGGCGCAGTTCGCGGTTGTCGGCATACGTCATGAAAGGGCTGTAACTTGGGGCATGCAGGGTGAATACCCAACCTTTCACTCCTTTTTCCTGCGCTGTCTCTGCGGCGGCATCAACGGCGCTTTCAGGCAGACCGGACAACTGTGACTTATTGGTCAGCACCAATTGGTAGTCGTTTGTCTCTTTCAGGGCATTTTCACTGAACTGCAGTGTCAACAAGCTTAATTCTTTGCACAATTTACGGTATTTTTCCTTGGCATCTCCTTGCAGGTTTGCTCCGTTGCGGACAAAGCCGGTGTAGATGTCTTCTAGTAGCTTGGACTGTTCCGGAGTAAGTTTATTCTTGTCTGTCAGCTCATATGCGGCTTTGATGCGGGCAAATAGCTTTTCGTTGAGGCTGATGTTGTTCTCATGTTCGCTCATTAGTGGCATGATTTCCCGGGCAAGTTCCTGCAATTCATCGCTGGTTTCGGCGCTGAGCAGATTGCCGAATACGGTAGTGACACGATGCAACAGTTCTCCGGACTTCTCGTAGGGCACTATCGTGTTTTCAAAAGTCGGAGCAGCAGGGTTATTGATGATCGCATCTATTTCTGCATTTTGCCGGCGGATGCCTTCATGTATGGCAGGTGCGTAATGTTCAGTCTTTATCAGATTGAAAGGAACAGTTCCATGTGGAGTTGAATACTTTTCAAAGAAAGGATTTGAGGCTTGTATCATAGTCATAAAACAAAGTAATATTAGTGTAAGTTTAAGTCTTGTCATATACCTATCTCTTGAAGAAAATAAATTAATTGCAAATGTGCAAAAAAAATAGGCGACTTCATAAAAGAAGCCGCCTATTTTTTATTATTTTCTAACTGTATATTAGCAGTTAACAGATGCCATGTGAGCAATCAGGTCAAGAACCTTGTTAGAATAACCGATTTCGTTGTCGTACCAAGATACAACTTTAACGAAAGTATCAGTCAAAGCGATACCTGCCTTAGCATCGAAGATAGAAGTGCGAGTGTCACCCAAGAAATCAGAAGAAACAACTGCATCTTCAGTGTAACCCAGAACACCTTTCAGTTCGCCTTCAGAAGCTTCTTTCATGGCAGCGCAGATTTCAGCGTAAGTAGCCGGTTTAGCCAAGTTAACAGTCAAGTCAACTACAGAAACGTCCAAAGTCGGAACACGCATAGACATACCAGTCAGTTTACCGTTCAAAGCCGGAATAACTTTACCTACAGCCTTAGCAGCACCAGTAGAAGAAGGAATGATGTTGCCTGCAGCAGCACGACCACCTCTCCAGTCTTTCATAGAAGGACCGTCAACTGTTTTCTGAGTAGCAGTTGTAGAGTGAACTGTAGTCATCAAACCGTCAGTGATACCCCATTTATCGTTCAATACTTTAGCGATAGGAGCCAAGCAGTTAGTAGTACAAGAAGCGTTAGATACGAATTGAGTACCCTTAACATAAGTCTTTTCGTTAACACCGCAAACGAACATCGGAGTGTCATCCTTAGAAGGAGCAGACATTACAACGTATTTTGCACCAGCTTCGATGTGAGCCTGAGCTTTTTCCTTAGTCAGGAACAAACCGGTAGATTCAACTACGTATTCAGCACCTACTTCGTTCCATTTCAGGTCAGCCGGGTTCTTTTCAGCAGTGATACGGATAGATTGACCGTTAACGATCAGTTTGCTGTTTTCAACATCAGCTTCGATAGTACCGTCGAATTGACCGTGCATAGTATCATACTTCAGCATGTAAGCCAAGTAATCTACCGGGCAAAGGTCGTTAATACCAACGATTTGAATATCGTTTCTTTTCTGAGCAGCGCGGAATACGAAACGTCCGATACGTCCGAATCCATTAATACCTACTTTAATCATTTTGTTTAAACTTTTAAGGGTTTTATAATGTTTAAAATTAAACTTTCAAACTTTTACAGCATTTCTTTTACGAATTGCGCTGCAAAAGTAAGAAAATGTTTTTATATTCGTATCCAAAATCATAATTAAATAATTGAAAAGATGGGAAAAAGTTCATTTTTACAGGAATTTAAGGCTTTTGCCATGAAAGGCAATGTGGTCGATATGGCTGTCGGTGTTATCATTGGAGGTGCGTTTGGCAAGATTGTATCTTCAGTTGTGGCTGATGTGATAATGCCTCCTTTGGGCTTGCTGATAGGCGGTGTGAATTTCACCGATTTAAAATGGGTGATGAAGCCTGCCGAAGTAGTGGACGGTAAGGAAATAGCCGCTGTAACACTGAATTACGGAAATTTCCTGCAAGCCACTTTCGACTTTCTCATTATCGCTTTTTCTATCTTTATGTTTATTAAGCTGATAACCAAGCTGACGGAAAAGAAAAAAGCGGAAACGCCTGCTGCTCCTCCTGCACCGCCCGTACTGAGTAAGGAAGAAGTGCTGTTGACGGAAATTCGTGATATATTGAAAGAAAAATAATCACGTTTTTTTATTTAAATAATAAAGAAATTCATATATAAATATCCTCGGAAGATGGTAATGCTTCTTTCGAGGATATTTGATTTTATAGGATTAAAAAAGGATTATTGCCTAGTCTTCTTTCAGGTTGTACTTCAATCTCTGATATTTACGAATTGTTTCCCGTTGAAGACTTTCAAGTGTACTGATCTCTATGGATAGTTGGTGGAGCTTGGGATCGGTCTCTTTGAGAATTCGTGCTGTTTTATAATCATAGATTTCCGGTACAACTTCCTGGTTTCTTTTACATTCGTCCAGTAGATAGGAAGCACAGGCTATATAATGCTCTTTGAAGGCTTTGCGCTTTTTTTCGAGCAGCGGACGGTAAGCCTTATCCTCATTGTATATGCGTTGATAGAAACCGTCCAAGGCAACTTTGCGGTCTTTTTTCTGTTCCGTATTGATGGCTCTTTTATATAAAGAATCGAGGGTGATATACTCCGGGTAGGATGTCAATAGTGCTTCAAGTTCTTTTTTAGCCTTTTCGTAGGCTAATCTTTGAGGTTCCAGTTCTTCCGGTTTTATGGTAGTGGCAAGTTGTATCAACCGGGGTTCGCGGTTGAAGTTGGTGATTTTGTAGAGTTTCTTGCAATATTCAATGTATTTTTCTGTTATTTCCCAATTGTACTGCAAAGTTTTTTCTTGCAAATCAGTCTGTATGCTTGTCAGAGCATTTTCTAATTGAGCAATTTCAATTTGTAGCGAATCTGCTTTGGAAAGGGGCTGTGCTGCTATCGGCAATAGGCAGTAAAGTGTAAGGACCGCTGATAGGATGTTTCTTTTCATGATACTTAGATATTTGGTTTAGTAACAGAGACAAATATAAATTCTTTATTTTATAAATCCAACAAATCCTTTAGTTTCTTGAAAGATAAGCGGTGCAGGTGTTTTCCGTTCTCTGTATATTGCCGTATTTTGTTTTTTGCTCTGAACAAATTTTGCCATATTTTGCTTTCTGCTCTAAACAAATTCGTATCTTTGTGCTCCAAATTACTAACACCTCTGTTTCTATGCAAGAAAAGATTATTATTCTTGATTTCGGCTCACAGACCACGCAGCTTATCGGTCGCCGTGTTCGCGAGTTGAATGTATATTGTGAAATTGTGCCTTACAACAAATTTCCTCAGGGAGATGCGAGTGTAAAAGGAGTTATTCTTTCAGGTAGTCCATTTTCCGTATATGACGAAAGTGCGTTTAAGATAGATTTAAACGAAATCCGTGGTAAATATCCTATATTGGGAATCTGCTACGGTGCACAGTTTATAGCCTATACCAACGGCGGTAAGGTTGAACCTGCGGGTAGCCGTGAATATGGACGGGCGCATTTAGCTTCTTTTGATAAAAACAATGTGCTTTTTAAGGGAGTAAAGGAAAATACTCAAGTGTGGATGAGTCATGGCGATACTATTACTGCTATTCCTGAAAGCTTCAAGACTATAGCTTCTACGGATAAAGTGAAGATTGCCGCTTATCAGGTGGAAGGAGAGAAAATGTGGGGTGTACAATTCCATCCGGAAGTATTCCATAGTGAGGACGGTACACAGATGCTGAAAAACTTTGTAGTGGAAGTCTGCGGTTGCAGGCAAGACTGGAGCGCAGCTTCGTTTATCGAAACTACGGTTGCCCAGTTGAAGGAACAATTGGGGGATGATAAAGTCGTGCTCGGTTTGAGCGGTGGCGTTGACTCTTCTGTTGCTGCTGTATTGCTGAATCGTGCTATCGGAAAGAATTTAACTTGTATTTTTGTGGATCATGGCATGCTGCGCAAAGATGAATTTAAAAATGTATTGCACGATTATGAATGTCTTGGTCTGAATGTTATCGGAGTGGATGCAAGCGCTAAATTCTTTGCGGAATTGGCAGGAGTGACCGAACCTGAAAAGAAGCGTAAGATTATAGGTAAGGGTTTCATTGATGTATTCGATGAAGAGGCTCATAAGATTAAAGATGTGAAATGGCTGGCTCAAGGAACGATCTATCCGGACTGCATCGAGTCGCTTTCTATTACCGGAACTGTAATCAAGAGTCATCATAATGTAGGTGGACTTCCTGAAAAAATGAATCTGAAATTGTGCGAACCCTTGCGACTGTTGTTTAAAGATGAGGTTCGCCGTGTAGGACGTGAGTTGGGCATGCCGGAGCATTTGATTACCCGTCATCCTTTCCCCGGTCCGGGATTGGCTGTTCGTATTTTGGGTGATATAACTCCGGAAAAGGTGAGTATCCTGCAAGATGCGGATGATATTTTTATTCAGGGATTGCGCTGCCTGAATATTAAACCGGAGATTATGAGTCAGTTTATGCAGGAATTGACAGGCAGTGAGGAAGTGCCGCTGTTTGCCAGCCCTGTTTTACGCGGTGACGAATTGTCTGGATCACTCCTGCGTGAACTGCATCAAATGATTATGCAGGAACGGGAAGACCTGGCGAAGGAAGAAACTTTTTATTTTTTGCTGGAACAGCTTGTTGCTGCCGGTATCAGTAAAACCTCTATCGAGGCGAAAGCCCCGCCTGTACGCAGAGTAACAGAACATCTGCTGGGGCATTATACAGAAAAAGTGACGCTGGAAGAACTGGCAGCTGTGGCTTGTATGAACAAATATTCCCTGCTGCGGCTGTTTACGAAAACGGAAGGTATCACGCCTTATCGTTACCTGGAAACAATAAGGATCGGCAAAGCTAAGGAACTGCTTGCTCAGGACCTGGAACCTGCTGAGGTTGCATTGATGACCGGTTTTAGTGATCAAAGCCATTTCAGTAAATTTTTCAAAGAGGTCATTGGCCTGACACCAGGGCAATACCGTAATATTTTTAGAGTAAAACAATAGGAGAAGCTATGCAGAATAAAATTTTGATGGGGCATCTTTTTGCTCTTGTAACGATCTTGCTCTGGGGTACGACATTCATTTCAACTAAAGTATTGCTGCGCAGCTTTACTCCGATAGAGATTTTGTTTTTCCGCTTTATTATGGGGCTGATAGTTTTGTTTCTGATCTATCCATATCGGTTGAAGGTGACTGATAAAAAACAGGAATGGATCTTTGCCGGTGCCGGATTAAGCGGTATTACTTTGTATTATCTGTTTGAAAATATTGCGCTTGTGTATGCTCCTGCGTCTAACGTGGGAGTTATTACGGCCACAGCACCATTTTTTACAGCATTACTGGCCTGTCGTTTTTTGGCAGGCGAAGCTCTGCAGAAAAAATTTATAGTCGGGTTTGTACTGGCGATTGCCGGTATCGCCATGATCAGTTTCAACAGTGCTACACAGCTGCAGATTAATCCTTTAGGAGATTTTCTGGCTTTAGCGGCAGCTGCTACATGGGCAGTTTATGCTGTATTGTCTAAAAAAATCAGTTCATTTGGTTACAATGCCATCCAAAGCACACGGCATACTTTCATGTATGGTTTGGTATTTATGCTGCCGGCACTGCTGTTTATGGATTTTCGCTGGGGTTTTGAGCGGCTGGCTGATCCTGTCAATCTGTTTAATTTGTTGTTTTTAGGTGTCGGAGCGTCGGCGATGTGCTTCGTGACCTGGAATATGGCAGTCAAGCTGCTGGGAGCTATTAAGACCAGTGCCTATATTTATCTGGCACCTGTAGTTACTGTGATTACCTCTGTTATTGTTCTGGATGAGAAAATCACAGCGGTTATCGCCTTCGGTATGCTGTTGACGATGACAGGACTGCTGCTCATCGGGTACGGTGATGGTTAAATCAATGATTGGGTGACCGTTTTCCTTAACCTGGCAGTGGACAGCGTAATCTCCGTTAGGTGCTTTATAGTACTCAGAGATGTTGTTTACTGCCTCTTTTAATTCATATTTATTATCACTTAAGAAAAGATTGATGTCCGATACAATGGATGAGGATATCTTATACTTAAAAAAATTGATTGTCTCACGTCCGGAATCAGTGATTGTATAATGGGTGCTGCTGTGGTAGCTTTCCTCAGTTATAAAACCATCTGAGATAAGTGTGTTGA
>ENA-UESS01001053-UESS01001053.1-human-gut-metagenome-genome-assembly--contig:-NODE-1053-length-12264-cov-12.635841_pt1 | contig 12264 bp, 8 predicted proteins | sample MGYA00243004_ERZ508005 | MGnify/ENA primary metagenome ERZ508005 (study PRJEB26167, sample SAMN06115471) | human gut metagenome | host: Homo sapiens | place: China:Guizhou | collected 2016-06-29...
TATCCGCCATCTTACAAAATTGGTCTGCATATTTCAAATTCAATGTAGAAATTTTCGCATTAAGGTCAGTAAACTCCTCTTGCATTACCTGTTCAGGAACTTCCTCCCTCCGGGAATCAACTTTTGAACAAGCGTCCAACAACAAGATTAATCCCAAAAATACAGAAATCAAACAGAACTTTTTCATTTTTTTCAATATTTAAGTTAATAAATCAAATAAATATTTGCCGCAAAACACAGCAATGCAAATATATTAAAAAATATATTCACCAAAATACAATAATGAATAAAATAAACACCGAATTATTAAAATAATAACAGGAGCCGATTCGCAAAAACAACGGGCGCCCCAAAGGTCGCCCGGAAGATCATTTCAGCCGATAAAAACACCTACCCCGACAACCGGGCCGAAGCACCGCAGGGAACAGCCACCGGTCGGCGCAAACGACATTCATTTTCATGGGATATTCAATTATCGGGATTTGACACATAGGAATCGGGTCGCGTCCGGAGAACATAGAACCGCCCGGGAGCAATCCGGCCCGGCGGCACGCGTATCAGCGGCGGACAGCGGCTCCGCGATCCGGAGCCGCGAACGGCGAAAATCGAAGATCACGCGGAAGCGTTCGAAGAAACGGATGCCCAGAAATCCGTGCCCCGGAAGCCGCATACGGTTTTCAAGCAGCAGCACGGGCTGGCCGCGAAAAGTATAGGCATCCATAAAGATCACCTCGGCAGGCCGGATCACCGGCAGCCGTTTGCCGGCGGAGGTTCGCCCTTCCAGTTCCGGAATGCGCGCCCGGGAAACGAACGTTCTCACTTCGGGCTTGTAGGCAAAGAGCGCCAGCAACATGGCATTGCCCAGGTCCACGACCAGTTCCGCCGGTTCAGCGACACGCCGGCCGCGGTCGTTGACAAACGCCAATGAGCTTTGCAGGCAGTACATCCCCGACCGTTCATCGCGCGTCATATCCCAGGCCGTCCAGCCGCCGCCCTTTCCGGGCAGTTCCTCCTCCGCGAGCAGTTCCAGACACCCCCGGGCGATGTCGAGACCGAAGATGCCGGGCGCCGCGGCGCTGTCGGTCGTAAACCGGTTCAAGGGCCAGAGCAGATCGCCCTTACGGCCGCCCATATCCACCACGTAAGTGTCGCACAGACTCCGGGAACCGCTCACCGAGAGGCCGGGAGCCAGTTTGTAACGCGCCGCGTAATTCGCCCCGACAGCCATGCGGAAACGGACCGCGGAGTCGAGTTTTTCAAGCCGGAAAAGATCGGGATGCGACCACACGAGCGCACTGTCGATCAGCGGAAAGGCAATTCCCGATTCGAGCATGGCCCGCGCCGGAATCGAATCCTGCAACAGGACTTCGGCATAGAGATGCCCGCCGTCGCGCATCAGCGGCAGCGACCGTTGCGCATGCGCGGAAAATGCCGCCGACAGCGACAGCGCGCAGCATACCGCCCGGCGAAGACCGCAATGCCACCGGCGGACCCGGTCAGCGGAAGTCGATGAATTCGTAGCCCTCATAATTTTTCGGATCGAACCGCCGGACGTGCCCAGCGAGGGGCGCGACCTCCAGCACGTTCACCAGCACCTGTTCGCCGTCGTAGTCGTACGAAAGCGAGCGGGGGCGCATCGTAGCGGTGTCGACCGTCAGCGTGACATCGCCTGCCGGGGAGTCGTTCCCGGCGGCGGGCGTCAGCCGCACGACGGCGCGGCCGTCGGCTTCGGAGACGAGCGACGGCGTATATTCGCTGCCCAGAAAATCGAAGGCCCGGACCGGATTGTTCAGGATGTTGCGGCTCGCGGTGTCGACCTCCGTAACGGTCACCTCGCGGCGGCGGTTGTCGACCTCGCGGCGCACGGCTCCGTCGGCGAAAACCTCCGCGTCGCCCAGCACGAGGTAATAGCTGTCGCCTTCCACGACATAGCTGCCGCGGGCTTCGTAGTCGCCCGAGACGACCCCGAACTTCACGCCGTAGCCGTCCATCGCACGGAATCCCGCCGCAAGGCGTTCCAGTATCTCCGTGGCACGAGGCTGCGCCGCATTGCCTTGCAATATGCCGCAAAACAATACGGCAATGAAACAATGAAAAATGAAAAATTTTCGTCTCCCCATAGCGTCAGCTCCCGCAATTTTCAATTCCTAATTTTTAATTCTTAACCACAGGAACTGGGATTGTTTTAAGTCCTCGGCTTAAAACAATCCCAGTTCCTGCAATTTCGCCTCCAGCGAAGGCAAGTCGTGGTAGAGGATGTCGCGCGGTTTGGCCCCCTGCTGGCGGCCGACGATGCCGGCCCTTTCGAGCTGCATCATAATGCGGCCGGCGCGGTTGAAGCCCACCTCGTAGTTGCGCTGAATCATCGAGGTCGAGATCTGACCTCCGGACACGGCGTCGCGGGCGATCTCGGCAAAGAGCGAGTCGTATTTCACGGGCGCCGAGGACTCCTCGCTGCCCATTTGAGTGCCGTCGCCGTCGGGCGTATAGTCGGGCAGCGCATAAGCCGCCGTGTAACCCTGCTGTTTGGAGATGTATTCGCAGATACGCTCGACCTCGCGGGTCTCGACCAGCGCACACTGAATACGCGTCAGATCGCCGTCCTTCGAGAAGAGCATGTCGCCGCGTCCGATAAGCTGATTGGCCCCCGGCTGGTCGATGATCGTGCGCGAGTCGATCATCTGCATCACGCGGAAGGCGATGCGGGCCGGGAAGTTGGCCTTGATGCCGCCCGTGATGACCTTCACGTCGGGACGCTGCGTGGCGATGATCAGGTGGATGCCGATGGCGCGGGCCTTCTGGGCCAGACGCATGACCGGTCCCTCGACCTCGCGGGCCGTCATTATCAGGTCGGCAAACTCGTCGACCACCACCACGATATACGGGAGGTAGCGATGTCCGTTCATCGGATTCAGCCGCCGCGAGGTGAATTTCTCGTTGTACTCGGCGATGTTTCGCGCCCCGGCCTTCTTACACAGTTCCAGACGGTTGTCCATCTCCGTACAGAGCGAGTTGAGCGTATAGACCGCCTTCTTGGGGTCGGTGATGATCGCGTCGTCCTCCGACTCCATCTTGGCCAGGAAATGGCGTTCGATCTTGGCGTAGAGCGAGAACTCGACCATCTTGGGGTCGATCATCACGAACTTCAGCTGCGCGGGGTGTTTGCGGTACAGGAGCGAGGTGATGATGGCGTTCAGCCCCACGGACTTGCCCTGTCCCGTGGCTCCGGCGACCAGCAGGTGCGGCATCTTGGCCAGGTCGAAGACGTAATTTTCGTTCTGGATCGTGCGCCCGATCACCACCGGAAGCTCGGCCTTCGACTCCTGGAAACGCAGCGAACGCACGGCCGAATACATCGAAACCACCTGCTTATCGCGGTTGGGAACCTCGATGCCGATGGTTCCCTTGCCCGGAATCGGCGCGATGATGCGGATACCCAGCGCCTTGAGGCTCTGCGCAATATCGTTTTCGAGGCCCTGCACCTTCGAGATCTTGATTCCCTGCGCCTGCACGATCTCGTAGAGCGTCACCGTGGGACCCACCGTGGCCTTGATGCGCTGGATGGGAATGCCGAAGTTCTTGAGCGTATCCTCGATTTTGGTCTTGTTCTCGAAAATCTCCTCGTCCGAGACCTCCGAATCGGAAATGTAGTCCTCCAGCAGCGTCACGGGCGGCTTGCGGTAGTTCACCAGGTCCTTCAGCGGGTCGTAGCTCTCCGTGGGGATCGCCTTCTCGTCGAGAAGTTTCGCCTCGTTGGCCTCGACCGTCACCACGACGCCCTCCGGCTCCGCGGCGGGCGCGTCGTCCAGCACGGTGATCTCGGTAAAGGGCGCATCGGGATCGGACTGTGCGGCCTCCCTCTCCGGAACCTCCTCCGGGGCAGGCTCCGCAGGCACGGCGTCGCGCACCGCAGGGCGTTCCAGCTCGACCAGCCCGCTGCGGCCGATCACCACACGGCCCTCGGGACGCGAAAGGTCCACCTCGATGAACTCCCCGTCCTCCGCGGGAGGGGGCGTCTGCTCCGCGGCAGTCTCCCCGGCGACGGGTTTCCCGTCGGGCGTCAGTTCGAGGAAGGGATTTTCGTCCTCTTCCGGCACGGACTTCCGGGCCGCAACGGACTCCGACGGACGTTCCACACGGATCGGGGCGGTTTTTTGTGCCGCGGGTTCCGCCGCTTTCGGCGGCGCGGGCTGCGGTGCGGCCGCCTTCGGACCGGGTTTCGGAGCCGGTTCGGGCACATCCTCCGCAGCCCCGTCCTCCCCGGCCGCACGTCCGTGCGGCACGACTTTGTGCTTGAGGATCTCGACGACCTTCCCGCTCTTGTCGACCACGACGTTGCCCGCCTCGTTGACCTTGTTGATGAAGTTGCGGTTGATGAAAACACCCGTCAGTATCCAGCCGCCGACAAGCAGGATCAGCGTTCCGAAAGCCCCGATATGCGTGCGCAGCAGGGCCGAAGAGGCGATGCCGAAAGCGCCGCCCCACCCCGTCGAGCAGCAGAGGCTCCAGCGGTCGGCGAAGGCGAATCCCAGCGTCAGCGACCCCAGAATCATGATCAGGAACAGCGAAAGGATCGAATGGTTGAACAGCAGCGGCCGCTGACGGACGATCCGCACGCCGACCAGCACGATCATCGCGGGAATCAGGATGCCGAAAAGCCCGAACGAATGATCGACCAGCAACATCCCCAGCCGCGCTCCGGCCCAGCCGCAGAGATTTTCCGGTTCGATGCCGAGCGTCACCCGTTCCTCGACCGATTTTTGCAGCCCGCTCTGGTCGGCGGCCCAGCTGAAAAACGAAAAGAACACCGCAGCGGCGGCGAACAGACCGATGAACAGCAACAGCAGTCCGGCGATCCAGCGCGCACTGTCGCTGTTGGAACGCTGAACGGCCTGCCGGCTGTTGGAGGATGTATTTTTAGATGCCATTCCAGAATGTCGCTATTATCGAGCGAAGGTACGAATTTTTTCCGACAATTCCGAAGGCGCCGCAAACTTTTCAATCGCCCGGAGCGATTCCAACCGGAAGCGTTCCCGCCCGCGAATGAGGGGGAGGGTATGGAGCCGGGAGCGTCTTACAGGTACGCCGCAACCTTCCGTTCGAGACGCAGGCGGTAAAGCTCGTCGGCGAAGGTGCGGAACGTGAGCGCGGGACGGTTATCCGCCGAAGCGCGCAGGCCGTAGCGGTCCAAAAGCTGCCCGACGCGGCGGGCGACGGCGGGCGACGGGTCGACGATCGCGGCCCGTCCGTCGACGATGCGTTCCATCACCGGCGTCAGAAAGGGATAGTGCGTACACCCCAGCACGATCTGGTCGGCGCCCCGCGCCAACATCGGCTCCACGGCGGCGCGCACCGCAGTTTCGGCCTCGGGCGTATCCTCCCGGTTCCCCTCGACCAGCTCCACGAAACCCGTGCCCGGGTAGGTCAGGACTTCGATGCCGCTGCCGTACCGGGCGGCCGTGCGGCGGAACAGCTCGCCGTCGAGGCTCCGTTCGGTGGCCAGCACCCCCACCACCCCGCTGCGGGTCGCCAGGCAGGCCGGTTTCACGGCCGGCTCCATGCCGACGATGGGCATGCCGGCGTATTTTTCGCGCAGGAAGCCGATAGCCGCGGCCGTGGCGGTGTTGCAGGCCACGACGACCATCTTGCAGTCCAGCTCCACGAGCCGCGCCACGGCGGCGTCGGCCAGCGCCTGCACCTCCTCGCGGGGCCGCGAGCCATAGGGGCAGTTGGCGCCGTCGCCGAGGTAGGCGAGCGATTCGCCGGGCAGCGCACGCCGGACCTCGCGCCAGACGGTCAGTCCGCCCAGCCCCGAGTCGTAAATGCCTATGGGTCTGTTGTCAGCCACGGTCGGAGAAAGTTTGCACGATATGTTCGACCAGCTCGTCGTCGGACATCGGGTCGCAGTCGACAACGAGCGAAGCCTGCGCGTAGAACGGTTCGCGGGCCGCCATGTCGCCGCGCATGAAGGCCACCAGCTGTTCGTCGTCGAGACCTTGCAGACGGGGCCGCTTGCGGCGTCCGTAGGGGCTTAACCGCCGGGCGATCTGCTCCGGCGAGCGGCGCAGGTAGACCGTATGCCCGACGGCGTTCATGCACGGCATGTTATCGCGCCACGTGGGCAGCCCGCCCCCCGTGGAGACCACGGCGAAGGAGGCTCCGGCGATCACCTCGTCGAGGACCCGGCGCTCCGCCTCGCGGAAACGCTCCTCGCCCTCGTAACGGAAGACGTCGGCCACGGAGGCGCCTTCGCGCTCCTCGACCAGCGCGTCGGTGTCGATGAAATCGACGCCCAAACGCCGCGCCAGCTTGCGTCCGAGGGTGCTCTTGCCGCAGCCCATATATCCGACCAGAAAGAGAGGTTTCATCGCAGGCGGTTCGTTAAAACAGGTTCAGCTGTTCGGGGTCGATCATCTCGCCGGCGTCGCCTTTCGGACGCTCCACCTCGAACTCCACGCCTCCGACGATCGTTCCGGCCGAGGGCTGGCCCGCCGAAGCCTTTCCCGGGGCGGGCTTGGCGCCGAGCGGCTCCTTCAGGGCGGATTTTCCGAAAGCTTTCCCCTCTGCCGCAGCGCGTTGCGCCGCGTCAGCTGAAGCGTCCGTCAGCTGACCGTCGTCAAGCGACTCATCCTCCGAAGGTTCCGGTTCGGGAGGCAGTTCGGGCTCGATCATCCGCAGCCGGTCCACGTCATAGGTCGTCAGGCGTTTGCCCTTGGCGCGGTGGCTCTTGACGCCCACGAACTCGTCGACGTCGATCACATCCGCGGGCCGCGAGGCGTGCGCCCCCTTGTAGGTGATCTCCAGTTTGGCCCCGGCGCGGTCCGTCACGCAGATGAAATCGGCGTCGGCGTCGAGGAAATCCTGAATCTTGTCCGACATCTCGGCCGTGAAACGCTTCATGTAGTAATACTTCTGGCCGCGGTCGTAGTAACACAGGCTGTAAACCCGGTCGGACTCGTAACGCGCCACGAGGACCGTGTCGTCGGGGAAGTGCTGCATCAGGTCGTAGCCCGTGATGTAGTACTGATTCTTCGAGGTCCAGACGATCAGGCGGTCGTCACCCTTGAACTCGCCGAGCAGCTTGCCGCGCCCGTCGGCGTTCAGCCGGCGGACATCTTCGTCGAACCAGATGTCCTGCCCCCCGAGCGTCGAGGTGCCGCGCTCCTTCAGCACGATCTTGTGGATGCCGTAGCGCGAGAACAGATTGCCCTGGCTCTGGCGCCCCTTGATGGCGAGGGTCGAGAAATCGAGATCGACGATCACCTTCTTCAGGCGCGGACGGGGCTTGAAGTAAACCTTCAACACCTCGGCCTCACCGTTCGGATTGACAGACATATACAGTATCTCGCTCTTGGCGGTTCCCTTGGTGATGTCGTACTCCTTGTCGCGCGTGATGCCCTTGATGGCGCAGCGCTTCATCATAATCGCGCCGTTCTTCCCGTCGCGGTAGAGAACGTTGTAGATCGTGCGGTCGTCGTTGCGCTTGAAGACCCCGATATAATAGATGTTTTTATCGAAGAAGGCCTTGTCCGAAACCTTGGTGATCACGTAACGCCCGTCTTTCGTGAAGACGATCACGTCGTCGATGTCCGAGCAGTCGCAGACGAATTCCGCGTCCTTCATGGATTTGCCGATGCCGAAGAACCCTTCGGCCCGGTCCACGTACAGCTTGGCGTTCGTGACGGCCACCTTCGCCGCCTCGATCGTATCGAACGACCGCAATTCGGTGCGCCGCTCGCGGCCCTTGCCGTACTTCTCGCGGATGCGTTCGTAGTAGGCCACGGCGTAGTCGGTGAGGTGGTCCAGGTCGTACTGCGTCGACTTCAGGTCCTCCTCGATCTGGCGGATCTCGTTGTCGGCCTTCTCGCTGTCGTAACGCGAAATACGGATAAATTTCAGCTCGGTGAGCTTCTGCACGTCTTCAAGCGTCACTTCACGTCGCAGCCGCATCTTGAAGGGTTCCAGACCCTTATCCACGGCGGAATAAGCCTCCTCGCGGCTCTTGCACCCCTCGATCAGCTGGTAGAGCCTGTTCTCGATGAAGATGCGTTCGAGCGAGGCGGCATGCCATGCCTCGCTCAACTCGCCCAGCCGGATTTTCAGCTCCAGCCCCAGCAGCGACTTGGTGTGCTCGGCCGAGCGGCGCAGGATCTCCGAAACCCCGAGGAAGTGCGGCTTCTCGTCCCAGATGACGCACGAGTTCGGGGCGATCGACACCTCGCAGTCGGTGAAGGCGTAGAGCGCGTCGATGGTCTTGTCCGACGACTCGTCGGGCGAGACCTGAATGACGATTTCGACCTTGTCGGCCGTATTGTCGTCGACCTTTCGGATCTTGATCTTGCCCTTGTCGTTGGCCTTGATGATCGAATCCTTGATCGACTCGGTGGTCGTGGTATAGGGAATCTCGGTGATGGCAAGCGTCCGTTTGTCGATCTTCGAAATCTTCGCCCGCACCTTCACCGTGCCGCCGCGAAGGCCGTCGTTATAGCGGCTCACGTCGGCCATGCCGCCCGTCGGGAAATCGGGGTAAAGCTGGAAATCACGTCCCTGGAGGTGCGCAATGGCGGCGTTGATCAGCTCCACGAAGTTGTGGGGCAGGATTTTCGAAGCCAGTCCCACGGCGATGCCGTCGGACCCTTGGGCCAGCAGCAGCGGGAACTTGATGGGCAGCGTCACCGGCTCCTCCTTGCGGCCGTCGTACGACAGCATCCACTCCGTCGTCTTCTTGTTGAAGACCACGTCGAGGGCGAATTTCGAAAGACGCGCCTCGATATAACGGCCCGCGGCGGCCTCGTCGCCCGTGAGGATGTTGCCCCAGTTGCCCTGACAGTCGATCAGCAGGTCCTTCTGCCCCAGCTGCACCAGCGCGTCCTTGATCGACGCGTCGCCGTGCGGGTGGTACTGCATGGTCTGACCCACAAGGTTGGCAACCTTGTTGTAACGGCCGTCGTCGACGACCTTCATCGCATGAAGGATGCGCCGCTGGACGGGTTTCAGTCCGTCCTCGACATGCGGCACGGCGCGTTCGAGGATCACGTACGAGGCGTAGTCCAGGAACCAGTTCTTATACATGCCCGTGAGCTTGCGGACGCCGCCCTCCTCCTGCGTCAGGCGGTCGAATTTGCCCGCCTTGGCCGGAGCCTCGGCCACAGGCGTTTCGTCCGTCGCCTCGTCTGCGGTTTCTGGAGTCGAGGCGTCCTCGTTGAGCGCTTCGTCGCGCTCCGTCTTATCGTTTTCTTCCGCCATGAAATCGGAATTTTTAATTTTTAATTCTTAACTGATCAAAAGGTCCTGCTCGACGATGTCCTCCTCGATGCGCAGGTTGTCGATGATGAAGCCCTGACGCTCATACGTATTCTTGCCCATATAAAACTCCAGCAGGTCGTGGATCGGGTCGTCCTTCGTGATGCGGACCTTGTCCAGGCGCATGTTCTCGCCGATGAACTCCTTGAACTCGTCGGGCGAAATCTCGCCCAGACCCTTGAATCGCGTGATCTCGGCGTTCGCGCCGCACCGGGCCACGGCCTTCAGGCGCTCCTCCTCGGAATAGCAGTAGAGCGTCTCCTTCTTGTTGCGCACGCGGAACAGCGGGGTTTGCAGCACGAACAGATGCCCCTGGCGGATCACCTCGGGGAAGAATTGCAGGAAGAAGGTCATCATCAAGAGGCGGATGTGCATGCCGTCGACATCGGCATCGGTGGCGATGACGACCTTGTTGTAGCGCAGGTTGTCCATGTCCTCCTCGATGTTCAGCGCCGCCTGAAGGAGGTTGAACTCCTCGTTCTCGTAGACCACCTTCTTCGTCAGCCCGTAGCAGTTCAGCGGCTTGCCGCGCAGCGAGAAGACCGCCTGCGTACGCACGTCGCGGCTCTTGGTGATGGAGCCTGACGCCGAGTTGCCCTCCGTGATGAAGATCATCGACTGTTCGGCCAGCTCGTTGCGGTCCGTGCGGTGGATCTTGCAGTCGCGCAGTTTCTTGTTGTTCAGGCTCACCTTCTTGGCCGTCTCGCGGGCCTTCTTCTGGATGCCCGAGATCGCCTTGCGCTCCTTCTCGTTCTCGACGATCTTCTTCTGGAGAATCTGCGCCGTCTCGGCGTGCTTGTGCAGGTAGTCGTCGAGGTGCTTGGTGAGGAAGTCGGCCACGAAGTTATTGACCGAGACCCCCGGTTCGACCTCCTTCGAACCGTACTTGGTCTTCATCTGGTTCTCGAAGATCGGGTCGGTGACCTTGATCGAAATGGCCGCGATGATCGACGTGCGGATGTCCGAGGGGTCGTAGTCCTTGTGGTAGAACTCCTTGACCGTCTTGGCGACGGCGGCGCGCAGGGCCGTCTGGTGCGTGCCGCCCTGCGTGGTGTGCTGGCCGTTGACGAACGAGTCGTAACTCTCGCCGTAGCCCGTGCCGTGGGTGATCACCACCTCGATGTCCTCCCCCGTGAGGTGGATGGGCGGGTAGAGCGGGTCCTCGGTCATGTTGTCGTTCACGAGGTCCAGCAGACCGTTTTTCGAAACGTAGCTCTTGCCGTTGAAATTGAGCGTCAGACCCAGGTTCAGGTAGCTGTAATTGCGGATTTTCTGCTCGACGTATTCGAGGTTGTAGGCATATTCGCCGAAAATCTCCTTGTCGACGCGGTACGAAATGAACGTGCCGTTCTTCTCGTTGACGCCGCTCTCCCACCTGTCGCTCACTTCGAGACCCTTGGCGAAGGTCACCGTACGGGCCTCGCCGTCGCGGACCGAACGGGCCGTAAACTCTTCGGAAAGCATGTTCACGGCCTTGACGCCCACGCCGTTCAGGCCCACGGTCTTCTTGAAGGCGTCGCCTCCGTACTTGCCGCCCGTGTTCATCTGCCCGACGGCCGCCGCGAGCGACTTGAGGGGGATGCCGCGGCCGTAGTCGCGCACCGTAACGACGTTGTCGGCCAGCGTGATGTCGATCTGCCGGCCCGCGCCCATGATGAATTCGTCGATCGAGTTGTCCACGACCTCCTTGATCAGCACGTAGAGCGCCTCGTCGGGCTGCGAACCGTCGCCCACCACGCCGACGTACATGCCGGGTCGCAGGCGGATGTGCTCCCTCGGCGAGAGGGTCACGATGGCGTCGTCGCCGTAATTGTTTGCGTTCGAGTTGGTATTATTGAGTAAATCTGCCATAACTTAATTAAGGTGAAAAGTGAAAGGTGAGAAATTAAAAAATCGGCGGGAAGTTCAACGCAACTTTTTTTGAATTTTTCGTGTTCCAACCTTTATTTGCGACATTTCACTTTTGATCTTTCACTTTTAACTTTTCGTTTCTCACTTCTCCCAGCGCCGTGCACATCCGTTCATGCACCTCCTGCATCAGTTCATGCGTCTCCAGCGCGGCGACCCGTTCGGCCGGAACGGGAGGCAGCACGCGGACGGTGATCCGGTTGCCCCAGTTGAATGCCAGGTTCTTTTTGATCAGCGTCTTGGTTCCGTCCAACACCACGGGAAGGATCTCCGCGCCGGCCTCCTTGGCCAGCGTGAAGGCCCCGGCCTTGAAGCGGTGGATCTCACCGTCCTTCGAGCGCGTGCCCTCGGGAAAAATCGCCACCGAAGCCCCGCGCGAAATCCACTTTTTCCCGTCGCGGACCAGCTGTTCCAACGCCTCGGCGGCGTGGCCGCGGTCGATGCAGATGTCGCCGTGCAGCAGGAGGAACTGGCCGAAGAAGGGCGTTTTGAAGACCTCGCGCTTCGACACCCAGCGGAAATTGAGCGGAATGTAGTAGAGCGCCGGGATGTCGATCACCGTGTTGTGGTTGATGACGATGACGTAGCTCTTCTTCCGGTCGATCAGTTCGCGGCCGATGACCCGCTGCCGCCAGAAGGGCGGCAGGAAGAAGAAAATCCGCACCAGGATGCGCGACAGTTCATGCACCGTCCGGCGCCCCCGGTCGAAGGGATAGCAGACGACCAGCGCAAGGGCCGACAGAATCATAAAAAGCGTGCACAAAAGCACCAGCAAAAGGTAGTATAAAGCACTTAACATACGATCATCGTTCTATTACAGCATTTGTAAAACAGACGCCTTCTGACAGTATCGTCCTGACACTGGCATGTGGTAAATTTCGTTTCAACGATCTAAATCTCGGAGAAATTGGTGGTCTTCCGCGACTGATGGATATGGGACAGTGTAATGACGCTTATGGCGCGATACAGGTTGCAATAGCACTTGCGGATGCATTTGGATGTTCAGTAAACGAGCTTCCGCTTTCCTTTGTACTCTCCTGGTATGAACAGAAA
>ENA-UESS01001055-UESS01001055.1-human-gut-metagenome-genome-assembly--contig:-NODE-1055-length-12262-cov-16.254247_pt1 | contig 12262 bp, 9 predicted proteins | sample MGYA00243004_ERZ508005 | MGnify/ENA primary metagenome ERZ508005 (study PRJEB26167, sample SAMN06115471) | human gut metagenome | host: Homo sapiens | place: China:Guizhou | collected 2016-06-29...
TATACATAATATTTAATAGGAAGCATAACAGTAACGCCCAAACAATCATAGCACAGATGAAAAAGAAAATTACAAAAACACTTTTGATAGAACCCGAAGATGAAAAAATCGAAATGGTCAATAATGTGATACACCAATCCATTGAGGAGCTATTGGTACCCTACGAAAAAAGGCGAACTTATCTACCACGGAAGCCACCGAAATGATGGAAATAGACCGCAGCCTGCTGAGCAAGCCGGAACACGGCAAATACGTGTCAATCGACAAACTAGCGGAAATCATAACCTATAACATCTCCTTTATAAGGGGCAACTCGAAAGGAAGAATCAGCCAGCAAGAAACACTCAATGAAATCACCACGTAAACTTCATCTTTTTTCTAAGAGCGAGAACCGCTTCCTTCCATTTTTTTGTGTACCTTTGCTAACCAGAACTGACCCCTACAAACAAACGCCATGGAACAACCCAACAAGCACCCCAAAGTGAGTGTCATCATCCCCATATACAACACTTGCCATTACGTGCAGGAAGCCCTCGAAAGTATTTGCCGTCAAACATTGACCGAACTAGAGATAATCGCCATAGACGACGGTTCGACCGACAGCAGCCGGAAAGTGGTGGAACAGGTGGCAGCAACAGATATGCGAATCAGGGTATACAGTCAGGCCAACCAGGGGCAAAGCATCACCCGGAACAACGGGATGCAATATGTCCAGGGGAAGTACGTCTACTTTATGGACAGTGACGACCGGCTGGAAGCCGATACACTGGAGACCTGCTACTCCGCATGCGAAGCCGGACAACTGGACTTTGTATGTTTCGATGCAGATATCTTAAACAAAGACCACCCCTGTGCCCGGCATTTCAATTACGACCGGAGCGCCTGTGCCCGACCGAAGCAAGTATACAAAGGAGTGGAACTACTGCAACGACAACTTTCCGCCCGTGTATTCAGCCCCTCGCCGTGCCTGAACCTGATCAGCACGAGCTATCTGAAAACCTCCGGACTGACCTTTTATCCCCGGATCATCCACGAAGACCAACTCTTCACGTCGCAACTGTATTTAAAGGCGGAAAAGGTAGGATACATTCCCCGGAAATTCTTTTTGCGACGCTTCAGAACCGACTCCACCATGACCCGGCAGTTCACCTGGAGAAACATGGAGGGCTATCTCACCGTGACCGACGAGCTGCTGAAAGCGGCTCCCTCTTATCCGGAAAACGTCCGCAGACTGATATGTCAGTTCTTATGTCAGATGCTCGACGCAGCCGTATGGCAAGCCCACACACTGCCCCTACGCCAACGCATCGGGCTTTTCCTACTCTGCCTGAGGCACTACAGGCCCTACGTCAGGATGCGTACCCTGATGGTACTGATGCTGAAAAAAAAGGAGGAGGGGAGATGAAAAGCGGCAGAGTTCGCTACGGACTTATACAGATCAATGTGGGGTTCACCACGGATCACGCGGATTTATAGCAACAAACACAGAACCTGCTAATATATAAGGATCGTGAGAGAAACGGCTTGCCTATGTGAATCCGTATAACCTGTGGTATCCCCCGGGCCCGCCCGGTCAAGGAAAAAAATAAAAAAATCAAGTTCAAAACCCGAAAGTAATGACTTCACTCAAACATCAACTCTTTTCCGGAGTATTCTATACCGCCCTTGCCAAGTATAGCGGCATAGGGGTATCACTCGTCGTAGCGGGTATGCTGGCACGTCTGATTTCACCGGACGACTTCGGCGTGATGGCCGTAGCCACGGTAATCATCGCTTTTTTCAACTTGTTTACTGACGTGGGACTGTCTCCCGCCATCATCCAGCACAAGACACTGACCGGAGAGAATCTGTCTGGCCTCTTCTCCTTCACCGTCTGGACAGGCATTGGGCTGGCGCTGCTCTTTGCCGCTGCCTCGTGGCCCATAGCCGCCTATTACGACCGGGAGATTCTGCGCCCCCTGTGCCAGCTGCTGGCTGTCAACCTATTTTTTGCTTCCGCCACCATCGTTCCCAATGCGCTGTTCTACCGCAATAAAGAGTTTAAGTTCATCGCCCTGCGGAGTTTCGTCATACAGATAGCCACCGGAACGGCTGCCGTCGTGGCAGCTCTGTGCGGAGCCGGGCTCTATGCGCTGATCATCGGCCCCATCCTGTCGGGCATCCTGATCTTCGCGGTCTCCATACGCCACTATCCGCAACGCCTGAAGTTTACACTAGGACTGGACGTGCTTCGCCGTATCTTTTCCTACTCCGCCTACCAGTTCCTGTTCAACATCATCAACTACTTCAGCCGGAATCTGGACAAACTGCTAATAGGCAAATACATGGGCATGTCTCCCTTGGGCTACTACGAAAAGTCGTACCGCCTGATGATGCTGCCGTTGCAGAACATTACGCAGGTGATCACCCCGGTGATGCACCCCATCTTCAGTGACTATCAGGATGACCTCGAGCGACTGGCTTCCGGCTACGAACGCATCGTCCGCTTCCTCGCCTTCATCGGGCTACCGCTGAGCGTGCTGCTCTACTTCACGGCTGGCGAAGTGACACTGATCATCTTCGGCGACCAATGGACGCCCTCCATCCCGGTATTCCGAATACTCACCCTGTCGGTAGGCGTGCAGATTATCCTCTCCTCTTCCGGCTCCATCTTTCAGGCGGCGGGCGACACGAAGAACTTATTTATGTGCGGACTGTTCTCGTCCATACTCAACGTCACTGGCATCCTACTGGGCATTTTTTGGTTCGGCACGCTCGAAGCTGTAGCCACATGCATCACGCTCACGTTTACCGTCAACTTCGCTCAGTGCTACTGGATGATGTACCGGATGACGCTGCACCGCAGCTTGCGCCATTTCGCCATCCAACTGATCTCGCCCCTGATGGTCAGCATCCTGTTGATAGCCGTACTCTATCCGCTCAGCCTAATGACAGAAGGAGGCAACATTTTTCTGACCCTGATTGTAAAAAGCATTATATTTTTCTGTATATTTGGGTGCTATATACAGTTGACCGGTGAATACGACATCACTGGCAAGGCAAAAAGCATCATAAACAAAAACAAACGATGAAAGCACTGTTTCTTATATTCCACGGATTTGAAGAAGCGAACGGCATCAGCAAGAAAATCCGCTATCAGGTAAAAGCGCTGAAAGAGTGCGGAATGGACGTGCACACATGTTATCTGAACGAGGAAAATGGACACAAATGCCGGATGATAGACAATCACACGCTGCGGGACTACGGCAGCGGAATAAAAGGAAAACTCCGGAAAAGATTTGAGTTACAAAGCATCGTAAAATACATTCTGCAGGAAAATATCCAGTTGGTCTACATGCGTTCGTACCACAACGCCAACCCGTTCACCATCAGCATGGTGAAGCAGTTGAAACGACAGGGAGTGAAGGTGGTCATGGAAATTCCCACCTATCCGTACGACCAGGAATACATCACCCGCAGAATGAAACTGGATCTGCTTGTTGACCGATGCTTCCGCAGAAAACTGGCGGCACAGCTTGACGGTATCGTCACCTTCTCTGATGCGGAAACAATATTCGGAGGACATACGATACGCATCTCAAACGGAATAGACTTCGATGCCATACCGCAAAAGATAACCCGGAATGACACTTCCCGAGAACTGCACCTGATAGGTGTGGCAGAGGTACACTACTGGCACGGCTTCGACCGGATTATAAAGGGAATGGCAGACTACTACGCCACCCACCCCTCCTATAAGGTCTACTTCCACATCGTGGGTGCACTAACCGGCGAACGCGAGCGCAGAGAGATACTGCCTGTCATTGCACAGTATAAACTGGAACCTTTCGTCATACTACACGGACAGCAGCACGGAGAGCAACTCGACAAGATATTCGAACAGTCCGATTTCGGCATCGGAAGCCTGGCAAGGCACCGGAGCGGAATCACAACCATCAAGACACTCAAGAACCGGGAATATGCGGCCCGGGGACTACCTTTCATCTACTCCGAAACGGATACCGACTTTGACGACAAACCCTACGTACTGAAAGCACCGGCAAACGAAACTCCAGTGCGGATACAGGCGATAGTAGACTTCTACCAAACACAAACATGGGATCCTGCCGGAATCAGACAGTCTATCAGCCACCTGTCATGGCATGCACAGATGCAGAAAGTGATCGGAAAGTATCAAGTAACCTCTGAAAAAAAGCTGAAAATAGCCTATTGCATTCCGTCAATCCACTGTCCGGGAGGTATGGAAAGAGTGATTAGCCTAAAGGTAAATTATTTCACTAAGAAATTCGGATACGACATACACCTTATCCTGACCGATGGCAAGGACAAGGCCCCCTACTATCCGCTGCATCCCAGCATCACGCTACATCAGTTGGACATCAATTACGATGAAATGGACGGTATGCCCGTTTTAAGGCACATCACGGGATACGTAAAGAAACAAAAACTATTCAAGAAAAGACTGGACGCATGCCTTAACGAGCTTAAACCCGACATTACCATCTCCACTCTACGAAGAGATATCAATATCATCAACAACATGACGGACGGCAGCATCAAACTCGGAGAGATCCATTTCAATAAGTCTAACTACAGAGAACTCAGCGACAAGCCCTTACCCGCATTTTTGAAAAAGTGGATACGAAGCTACTGGATGAAGCAATTGATAAGAAAACTGAGAAAGCTCAAAAGATTCATTGTATTAAGTTACGAAGACGCTGCCGAATGGACGGAACTGAATAATGTGACGGTAATCCACAATCCGCTTCCCTTCTTCCCGGACCGACAATCAGACGGAAGTCGGAAACAAGTGATCGCCGCCGGACGGTATGTACCCCAAAAGGGATTCGACATGCTGATAAAAGCTTGGAAAATAGTTTCGGAACAACACCCGGACTGGACACTGCGCATTTACGGCGACGGATTCAGAGAAGAACTTCAAAAACTGATAGATGGCTTGGGCATATCCCGGTCGTGCATCCTGGAGCACACCGTCAGTAATATAGTAGATAAATATTGTGAAAGCTCGATCTTCGCCCTCTCGTCCAGATATGAAGGTTTCGGCATGGTGCTCGTCGAAGCAATGGTATGCGGAGTTCCGCCAGTATCATTCGCATGCCCCTGTGGCCCGCGCGACATCATTGATGACGGCAACGACGGGCTGCTGGTACCCAAAGAAAACATCAACAAGCTAGCCGAGAAAATAGGATACCTGATCAGCCATGAGAATATCCGCAAAGAGATGGGACAACGGGCCCGCATCCATGTGGAACGGTTTAAAATAGACCATATCGCCTCACAATGGAAAGAACTTTTTAACAGCCTGATATCATGAACGGACTACAGATCATAAAAACACTTGCACTCAAAATACGCTATGCATCTATTGTAGAGTGGTACAACTTCTGGTCAATAGTATTGCAACACCATCAAAACATCGTTCCCACCGTAGCCTCCATTGACGAGACCATCCGACATATCACGGAGGGAAACCGTTCCATCAGCAGATTCGGAGACGGAGAGATGCTACTGACAAGCCCCTCCAAATCCATCGGCTTCCAGGAAGGCTCTCCGCTGCTTGCAAAGCGCCTGCGAGAAGTGCTGGTCAGCCACGAAGAAGGACATCTGGTGGCTATCCCCGATGTATTCAGCGGACTGAACCGTTACAGGCGCAAATGCCGTCGGTTTCAGCGAACTCACTTCTTCATTTACGGCAAATGGTGGGACCAGCTACTGATCCCCGGACGAAAATACGAAAACGCATTTCTCTCACGCCCTTATATGGACTATACATCCAAGGAACATTGCGCACGTTGGTTTCGGGAACTCAAGACCATTTGGGAAGGACGCGACATCGTGTTCATCGAAGGCGCAATGAGCCGACTTGGAGTAGGAAACGACCTTTTTGATAATGCCGGAAGTATCCGACGCATCCTCTGCCCGCCCCGGAACGCTTTCGAACGCTATGACCGCATCCTGAACGAGGCACTGAAAGTAGAAAAGGAAGTACTATTCCTGATAGCATTGGGGCCTACGGCCACGGTATTGGCATACGACCTCCACAAGGCTGGATACCAGGCGGTAGATATCGGACACATAGATGTGGAGTACGAATGGTGGCGGATGAAAGCACGGAGAAAGGTGAAACTGGAAAAGAAATACGTGAACGAAGCATTCGGAAACAAGCGGGTAACCGACGCAGGTGAAGGGTATCGGAAAGAGATTATCGCCCAAATAAGTTAATACAACAAAACAAACAACAAGCATGGAATGGTATACCAAATATTTATCAATTTTCGGACTGACCTTGTCCGAAATCCCCGGAGACACTCTGTCCGAAATCGGCACATTGTTACATGAAAAGCAGTCGGACCCCCCTTTGGTATCCGTAGTAGTGATTGCGCACAACGAAGAGCCCCACATATTAAGCTGCCTCTGGTCTCTTGGCAACAACGAATACAGTTACCCCATCGAGATTTTAGTGGTCAACAATCATTCCACCGACCGGACGGAGCAGGCATTGCAAGCGGTAGGAGCCACCTACTTCAACGAACTTAAAAAGGGACCCGGATATGCCCGACAGTGTGGTCTGGACCATGCAAAAGGGAGATATCATATTTGCATTGACGCCGATACTATGTATCCGCCACACTATATCGACACCCATGTGCGGAACTTAATGAAGCCTGGCGTCGCTTGTACATTCAGCCTGTGGAGCTTCATTCCGGACAAGAGACATTCCCGTTTGGGGCTGTGGCTCTACGAGTGCTTGCGTGACTTACACCTGAGCATACAGGCCATCAAACGGCCGGAACTCTGCGTACGGGGAATGACATTCGGATTCAATACAGAACTCGGACGCCTTTTCGGATTCCGCACAGACATCCGGAGAGGAGAAGACGGTTCACTGGCACTTGCCATGAAGCCCTACGGAAGACTGATATTCATTACAAGTCGTAAAGCCCGGGCACTGACCAGCAATAGCACCATTGATGCCGACGGTTCATTGGCCAGGAGTTTCGGGGTCCGTCTGCTCAAGGCCTTAAAAGGCGCCACGGGGCTGCTTTACAAAAAAACAACCTATAAAGATAAAGACTCTAACCTATTATGAACAACACAATTACCACCTGGATCGAAATCCTTTTCTGGCTCTCCCTCTTCCTCGTATTCTATACCCACCTGGGATACGGAATACTGCTTTACATGCTGGTCAAACTGAAGGAACTCTTTGTGAAACCTGTCCGGCGACAGCTCCCCCCGGACAAGAGACTGCCGGACGTGACACTCTTCATCACAGCCTTTAACGAAGAAGAGGTGGTGGACGAGAAGATGCGTAACTGCCTCGGGCTGGACTACCCGGCGGACAAGCTGCACATCGTGTGGACCACCGATGGAAGCAACGACTCTACCAACCAGCGACTGGAAAACTGGCCGCAGGCCACCGTCCACTTCCAACCCCTGCGGCAAGGAAAAACGGCCGCCATGACACGGGGCATGATGCTGGTGGACACGCCGCTCGTAGTGTTTACCGATGCCAATACGATGCTCAACCGCGAAGCGATACGCGAAATAGTCCGTGCTTTTGAAGATCCGAAGGTGGGATGCGTTGCCGGTGAGAAAAGGATAGCCGTGCAAGAAAAAGACGGTGCAGCGGCCGGAGGAGAAGGCATATACTGGAAGTATGAATCGACACTGAAAGTACTGGATGCACGCCTCTACTCTGCCGTGGGAGCCGCAGGCGAACTATTTGCCGTACGCCGGGAGCTCTTCACGGTGATGGAACCGGACACGCTGCTGGACGACTTCATCCTGTCGTTGCGCATCGCCATGCAGGGATACAAGATAACATATTGCACGCAGGCGTATGCCATCGAAAGCGGATCGGCCGACATGCGCGAGGAGCAGAAGCGGAAAGTGCGTATCGCAGCCGGCGGACTGCAATCTATCTGGCGGCTGAGAGAACTACTCAATCCGTTCCGTTACGGAGTGCTGACGTTTCAATACGTATCGCATAGAGTGCTGAGGTGGTCTCTGGCACCGGTGCTGCTGTTCGCGCTGCTTCCACTCAACATCGCCATTCTACTGGCGGGGGGCTCCCCTGTCTGTTACGGCACCATCCTGGCACTCCAGCTCCTATTCTACATCATGGGAGGATGGGGCTACTACCTTTCTACCCGGCAAGTGAAAAACAAGCTGCTCTTCATCCCGTATTATTTCCTGTTTATGAACATTAACGTAATGAAAGGTGTTAACTACCTTCGTAAAAAGAAAGGAACAGGAGCATGGGAAAAAGCCAAAAGAACAAAAACGGAATCCTTAAACCAATAAATCGGACAAAGCATGGATAGAATATTGCATGACGTAGACAATGCCCACAAGATACTTCAACTGACATCCGACACACTGATCTTGGTGGACAAAAACGGCACGTGTCTGGACATCGACCCACACAGCGATTTGTGGTTCCTGCAAGAAGACAGACTCTTGGGGAAAAATCTGTTCAACCTGCTTCCCGACCATACCTTCCAGAAACTGCTACCGGACTTCAGGCGGGTGACCCAACAGGGGATAACGGTGAACCGTAACTACCGGCTGCCACTGGAAGGGGGCGAAACGTATTACTTCAAATGTATCATGCAGCCGTACGACGGTGACAAGGTGCTGTGCCAATATCGCGACATCACGGCGCGCAGCAACGTGAAACTGCAACTGGAACGCACCAACTACGAGCTGAAGGAGATACAAAAAGCGGCACAAATAGGGCAATGGAAATATTCATCGCGAGAGAGGACATTCTATTACCGGGGATACAACGGAATCGTATGCACGGAAGAAGAGCGGAGCATCAACTTTCAGGATTACTACGAAACCATCCTGAGCGAAGATCTGCCCGCCGTGAACACATGGATGGAAGCCAACCGCCGCGAACTCCTAAAGGAATACATCGAATACCGCATCCTGCTGGAAGGACAGGTATATTATATGCGCCAGCAATGCTACCTGCGGAATGAAGAAGAAGATGGCAACATCGTCCTGGAAGGGTATATACAGAACATCACCGACATACAGCGGAAACGAAACGACATCAACACGCTGACGCATGCCATCAACAATGCCAAAGAAAGTGTGTACGCGGCACGCAGAGACGGCACGCTGATATTTGCCAACAGGCAGTTCAGGCTGAACCACCGGATCGCGGAACAGGCGGACTTGTCACTGATACGGGTGTTCGATGTCGTGGGCGATATGACCTGCATAGAGGACTGGGAAGAACGTTACCGCAGCATACGGGAAGGCCAGACCCTCAACTTCCTGGCCTACCAACCCCTGAAGCACGATAAAAACACACTGGCCTTTGAAGGCACCATGTACAGTGTGACAACGGACGACGGAGAAGAAACCTTCTGGTCGTTCACCCATGACATATCGGAACGTATCCGGTACGAATCGCAGATCAAACGCTTCAATCGCATCATGGATACCACGATGGAGAACATCCCGGCAGGTATCGTGGTAAAAGATATCGAGAACGATTTCAGGTACATCTACCGTAACCGGGAGTCGTACAACCGGGACATCAGCTCAGAAAACGCCATCGGAATGAACGACTTCGACTACTACCCGCCGGAAATGGCACAGCAGAAGCGGAAAGAGGATATGGAAATTGCCGCTACCGGAAAAGGGATGCACTGGATTATGGAGGGCAAGGACAAAAACGGAAATCTGCTGATTCTCGACAAGCAAAAAATCATGGTGGAAAGCGAGGACTTCTCTCCCATCATTGTCAGCATCGAATGGGACATCACCCAGCTGGAACTGATGCGCCGTGAACTGATAGAATCGAAAGAGAAAGCGGAAACATCGGACAAACTGAAGTCGGCTTTCCTTGCCAACATGAGCCACGAAATACGCACGCCCCTCAATGCCATCGTAGGATTCTCGCGCATCATCTCGGAGAGTGACAATGCGGAGGAAAGGAGGGAGTATTACGAGATTGTAGACGCCAACAACGAACGGCTGTTGCAACTGATCAACGAAATATTGGATCTTTCCAAAATAGAGTCGGGCATCGTAGAGTTCACTTACGGGCCGGTGAGGCTGCACACACTTTGCAAAGAGATTCATGATGCACACGTATTCCGCTGTCCGCAGGGAGTGGAACTGAGGTTCGACTCGCCGGACGAAGCGCTAAGCATCCACTCGGACAAGAACCGGATCTTCCAGGTATTCTCTAACCTGATAGGCAACGCGTTCAAATTTACCACAGAAGGCAGCGTAAGCTATGGTTACAAACAGGAAGGCGAGCGAGTTGTATTCTACGTCAAAGATACCGGACTGGGTATCGAGCCCGAAAAGTTGGGAAGGGTATTTCAACGGTTTGCCAAACTGAACAATTTTGCCCAGGGTACGGGTCTGGGATTGTCAATCTGTAAAACGATCATCGAACGGCTAGGCGGAGAGATTGCGGTCTCCTCGGAAGTGGGCACAGGAACCACATTCACCTTCTGGCTGCCTCTTGAGAATGTCATACAAGATACGGAAACGGGAACGAACAGCCACTTGCCCGGCGAAGCCGTCGGAACACAGCCGTCGGAAGTGCTCCCGGCCAAAGAGGAAACGACGGAAAAGGAAGAGGACCTTCGGGCAACCGCAGCCGGAACGGAGAAAGCCACCATACTGATAGCCGAAGACACAGACAGCAACTTCGACCTGCTGAACGCTATTCTGGGTAGAAAATACCACTTAGTACGCGCCAGAGACGGCATGGAGGCCGTGACCATGTATGACGAGGTAAATCCGGATCTGATATTGATGGACATCAAGATGCCTAACTTAGACGGACTGGAAGCTACCAGAATTATCAGGCAACTGTCCGCGGAAGTACCCATCATTGCACAAAGCGCATACGCTTACGAACACGACCGGAATGCAGCCGAAGAAGCCGGATGCAATGACTTTATCTCAAAACCGATCGCTCAGGAAAAGCTAAAGGAAAAGATAAAGAAATGGCTGAAATAAACCAATTCACCACGGACTACACGGATTGACACGGATCTCCTCGGAGTCTGTCTGAATTCCGCTTGAGATCAACCGGATAAATAATCAATCTGCGTTAATCCGTGTAATCTGTGGTGAACTAAAATGCGAAATTCAAAACAATGGGAAAGAAAGCTGTATCCAAACTATTTTATTGTACGTCTATTGCACTGACTTTTGTCCTGGCCGGCATCACCATTGCCGGAGCATTCGCCGGACACATACCTCCCGAACACTCCACTCTGATGCCTTTCATCGGGCTGGCGCTGTCAGGACTGTTATTGATCAATCTTGTCGCCGCCATTTACTGGGGGATTCGCCGGAGGTTCTGGATCATCATTCCGTTGATAGCCATAGCTGCCAACTGGCAATATCTGGGTCGGATCTTCCAACCTCCTTTCACGGTCGGAGGAAAAGAGGCAAATACACTGAAAATAGCGACATACAACGTTGACAGTTTCGGCAACGAGCAGTCGGGATATTCGTGCAAGGAGATTGCGGCTTATATGAAAGAGCACCGGGTGGACATTATCTGCTTTCAGGAGTTTGCCGGCAACCGGTACTTTACTCCAGACAGTATACGGAACGCATTTGCAGACTGGCAGTATGCCGTCATTCCGCAAGCTCCGGACAGCACACCTATCTTGCAGGTAGCTCTGTTCAGCAAATATCCGGTGAAGGACAGCAGACTGATCACTTATCCCGATTCAAGGAATTGCAGTATGTGGTGCGACCTGGACATCGACGGACAAACGATTCGTGTTTTCAATAACCACCTGCAAACAACGGAGGTCAGCCAAAATAAGCGCAGACTGGAAAGGGAACTGGCTAAAAACGAACTGACAGGCAGAGAGAAAGCAGTGGCCAGACAATTGTTGGAGGGACTCAACGAGAACTTCAGGAAACGTGCGGCGCAGGCAAAGACTTTGGAACAATTAATCCGCACCACCCCCTACCCTATACTGGTTTGCGGTGACTTTAACTCTCTCCCATCGTCCTACACATACAGTACCGTGAAAGGTGACAATCTTCAAGACGGATTCCAGACTTGCGGACATGGGTACATGTATACGTTCCGGTACTTTAAACGCCTGCTGAGAATCGACTATATTTTCCATTCCAAAGAATTTAAAGGAGTAGATTACTATTCGCCTGACCTCAATTTGTGCAGTGATCATAATCCGGTAGTGATGGAGGTGAAGATGTAAACGGGAATGTATCTAAA
>ENA-UESS01001060-UESS01001060.1-human-gut-metagenome-genome-assembly--contig:-NODE-1060-length-12247-cov-19.723172_pt1 | contig 12247 bp, 8 predicted proteins | sample MGYA00243004_ERZ508005 | MGnify/ENA primary metagenome ERZ508005 (study PRJEB26167, sample SAMN06115471) | human gut metagenome | host: Homo sapiens | place: China:Guizhou | collected 2016-06-29...
CCGCGCCGGCAAGCTCAAACCCTCGCAGATCGCCGAGGAGGACCGCGACTACTATCTGGAACGCCGCTACCCGGCCTGCGTTCTTCTCCGCCTGCCCGCGCTGGAACTCCACCCACCGCTTGAAGCTCTCCTCGCTGTCAAAGATGCCGCGCCACGCATCGGCCACCATTTCCTCGGCCGCTTCGCCGTAGGTCAGGCCCTGCTGTGCGTAGTCGGAAAGTTTATTCCGGATCAGCTCGTCGATGTTCTCAAAGCCCTCGCTCTTGGCCAGATACTCCAGCACATGCTGCTGCACAGCCTTTGCGCCCTCAGTGTCCAAAGCGTTATACCAGTGCCAGTCCTCGTGCAGCACGGTGCCGAACACGTCTCCCGCGCTGTCTGCAAAAAAGATTTGTCCGGCAGCCGTGTCCACATAGGCCTTCACCCGCTCATCGCCTTCCAGCACTGCCTTCAGCACCGCATCGGTGTCGGTCGCCCGCGCGTTCAGCTCGATCAGCTTTGTGGCTACCTCGTCTGCCGTGCGCATGGTGCCTTTGTACAGCACCCGTCCGCTGCCGCTCACGCTCTTTGCGCTCAGCGCACCGCCCGGTGTCCCGGTCTGCACGGCCCCGGCTTCCGCTTCGCCCTTGCCCTGCAGCCACGCGATCTTCAGCGCCGCTTCTCCGCCGGGCTGTGCCAGCACATAGTCCGTGTTCACCGCAAGGCCGTTCATACCCTTCGCCAGCTCCATAGCCTTGTCAAAGGTGGTCACGTCCTCCATCTGTCCCAGCCGGTACAGGCTGGAGGCCGCCGCCGCATACCGGCTCTCGTCCGCAATGCCCGTCGGCATGTTCCGGCTCAGCGTCTGTGCCGCGCCCTCGCTTACCTTCCAGCGCAGCAGCTCCCGCTGTACGCTGCTCTTCTGCGCGCCCTCGCTGCGCACTTCCAGCCCGGCCGTCTCCCGCAGGGCTGTCGGTTCCGCCTGCTGTGCAAAGGCTCCCTCACCGAGGGAGCTGTCGAGCGAATGCGAGACTGAGGGAGTTTCCACCGTTTCCCCGGTGTTTTCCACGCTTTTCCCGTTGACATCCCCCGCCCGCTGTGATACAGTTGTGTCGGCGGAAGTAACTGCACTTAACGTTCCGGACGTGTCTCTGGGGTCGGCAACGGCATCCATAGAGGGCTGCAGAGCTTTCGCTATTTCTTTTTCCGGTACTCCTACAGAAGATAAATATTCCGACACGATAAAGTTTCGGCTCTTCTTTGTATCACAGACGGCTTCCACAACAATGTGGGAGCCGTCTATTTTTTTCTCAAAGATCACGATGGGTGCTTTTTTGCGGTTCCCGGTATAATATCCGTCCGCTTTTCGCGTTGCCAGATACGCATTGTCAAAGTGGTTCAGCACATACGCCGCCCGCGCCACGTCCGCGCTGTTCTTCATGGTGCCGTCGGCGCTGCCATCCCCGCCTGCGTGCCGGTTGGTGATGTGTTTCACCGCGTTGGCATCCATCATCGTCACCTTGCCCACCTTGTCAAGGCCGGTCAACTGCTGCATGGCGTCCCGCATCCTGTCGCTGGTCTCGGTCACAGTGTAGGGTTCCAGATCTTCGCCCGCCCGCACCCGGTCCACGTATTCCGCAAGGCCTGGGTCAACGCTCTGTTTGTATTCCTCAATGCTGGCGTTCTGCGCCGGGGTGTGCACCGCCGGGTCATCGTTCACCGCCGTCTGCTCTGCCTTTTGTGCCGCCGTTCCCAAGGCTCCCTCCCTGAGGGAGCTGTCGCCCGTAGGCGACTGAGGGAGTTCGTCCCCCAAGGCTTCCCCCTCGGGAGAGCTGTCAGCGCCCTGCGCTGACGGAGAGGGTCCATTCCGCTGTCCGGTCTGTCCTTCCGTCTCCAGCGCCGCCCGCATCTTTCCCAGCTGCGTGCCCACAGCGCCGCCCAGCGCGCCGGAAGCGCCGCCGGAAAGGCCGCTTTCCAGCGCCTGCAAAAAGGTGTCTCGGCTGAACATCTCCTCGGCCGCCTGCGCGTCGCCCAGGGCCGCGTCAATGGCCTTGTCCGCATAGGTCTCCACAAAGGCCTGCATGGCGTTGTCGATGCCGCCGGACACCGCATTCGCCACCGTCGGGTACTGCTGCGCCAGTACGCTGTTGTCTGCCACGCTGCGCACCACGTCTGCCAGCTTCCCCGCCAGCGTGTCCTTGGCATAGTCGCTGCCCATGGTCCGGGCAAGGTCTGCCGCGCCCACGCTGTTGATGGCCCACCCCGCACCGAACTTTGCAAGGCCGCCCACCAGCGTCTTGCCCGCACTCTCGCCCTTGTCAATGCTCTGGCCCATAGCTTCCGCGCCGCCCTGGGCGCTCAGCACCGGCAGCACCAGCGCCGGGCTGATGCCCGCCACCGCAAGGTTCTCCGCCGCACTGGTCGCAATTCCCATTGCCGTCTTTGCGGTCTCGTTCATGCCCGCTGTCGCGCGTTCGGTGCGCTTTCTGCCGTAATCGTACAGCTGGTAGCCCACGCTCTCGTCCTTGTCAACGCTCTCGTTCGTCACAGTCCCGGCCACCTTCTGCCGCATGCCGGTGATCTCGCTCTGGCTGTACCCCATGGCCCGCAGCTGCTCGTCCGTGTACTGCGGCTTATAGTCCATGTCCACCGCCGTGATCATATCCTTCAGCTGCTTTGCCCGTTCATCTCCTGCAAGGCTCTTGTCCAGCGCACGTTCATTGGCGTTCGTGCTCCATGTATTCCAGATCGCCGTTCCGAGGTTTTCTCCTGCCAGCGGCACGGCCGCAGCCACCGTCCCTCCAATGCCCTTCACGGTGTCCGCCGAGCGCCGCACGGCCTTTTCCGCAGCAGGCAGTTCGTCGTACTCGGCAATGTACTGCCGCGCCTCGTCGATCTGCCACTGGCTGTACCCCTTGGCGATCAGCTCCGCGTCGGTATACGGCTTCTGGGCCTTCACGGCATTGTCGCCGGTGCTGCTGCCCAGTGCAGCAGCATCCTCCACGCCGCTCTTTCCCATCCGGATCAGGCTCACCAGCGTCCGGTGCTTCGGGTCTGCATCCATCCACCGGTTCAGCCGTGTAAAGTCGCTGAATTTGTCCTCGTCCTCCGCCTTCGCCGTGTGGTCTTTGATGGCCTGCGCCCCCTGCGCCAGCACGCCATCGCTGCCGCTGCGCCGCCGCTGTGCGGCCTTCTGGCTCTCATTTGCGCCCCGCACCACCGCCGCCGGGGTTCCGCTTTCTGTCTGCAGCCACTCCGGCTGGTTCTGCCGCTGCACCGTCGGCAGCTTTTTTCCCGTCTTGGCCGTTGCCGCCGCGGTCTGGGTGCCGTCCATCTGTGCCAGCACCCGCGTGCCAAGGCTCTGCGTTGCCGTGGTGGTGGTCTTTTTGCTGCCTGCCGTGCCGGTCGTCTTTGCGCTCGTTCCGGCCTTCACCGTGCTCAACCCCGTTGCCAGCGGAGCACCCGCCGTCACGCCCGTGCTCCCGCCGCTCTTTGCGGTGCTGGCCGCCTTTGTGTTCGTGCTGGCCTTTGCTGCCGCAGCGGCCTTTTTGCTTGCATCCTCTTTTTCCAGTGCTTCGCGCTTTCTGCGCACCTCGTCTACGCTCCAGCCCATTTTCTTCTCCTTTTTACCATCCCATCACGTTGGACACCCGGCTGATCACATCATCGCCGAACCCCAGCCGGATCAGGTATTCCGAAATTTCGTCCGCGCTCTTTCCCTGGTTCGTCATACTCTGCGCCTTGTCGAGTGCTGTGTCAAAGCTGTTTCCATTGGTGCCGTCCACCGGCTTCACCGTGCCAAACACCGCCGGGCGCTGTAATACGCCCGCCAGCTTGCTTCCGGTGCTCCCGCTCCGGGCCGCCGTCCCGCTGCCGCTGCCTGTTCCCAGTGCGCTGTTCACGTCCACGCCTGCCCGCTGCAGCTCGTTCATGATCACGCTGTACATCGGGTTGCTCGTTTCCATTCCCGCCGCTTCTTTCAGCAGGCTGGTCACGTTGCTGCCGGAGTAGTTCAGTCCGCTGTTTCCGCTTCCGGTGCTTCGGCCCGTTCCGCCGCTTCTGCCGGTGGTCTTGTACCGGTTCTGCAGTGCCAGCTGTCCGCCCAGATAGTTCAGGTTGCTCTGGTTCACCCGGTTTGCAATGGTGCTGTAGTCGTCCATGCTGTCCGTTCCATACCCCACCGCCTTCGCAATGGTCTGCCCCAGTTTGTCGTTGCCCGATGCCGTAATGTCGCCCGCCTTGATCAGGTAATCCAGATTGTCCTTGTCCGTCTGCGACAGGCCGGACCAGTTCTTGAGCACATCGTAGCTCAGCCCGTAAGGCTGCAGATACTGTGTGATCATCTCCTCCGGCGCACCCTGCTGCAGCATGTTGAATCCCTCAAGCAGTGCCGCATTCTGCTGCACCGTCAGGTCACTCACGCCCTGCAGGTTGTCAAACATGTTTTCGTCCATTCGGTACATTCGCAGGATTGCTTTTGCGCCGTCCACGTTGCCGTTCCGGTACTCTTCCTTCGCCTGTGTAATGGCATTTGCCTTCTGCTGGCTGTAACCCATGTAGGCATCATAGGCCTTGCCCACATCGCTGCCTACATTCTTGATCACGTTCCACACGTTGTTCAAAAAGTCGCTGTTCTCCTGCCGGGCCTGCTGGGTGCGGCCGTACCGGTAATTCCGCCAGTCCGCCGCGTTCTGCACGCTGCCGTCGTACTCGCTGCGCGCAAGCTGGTCCTGGTTCAGCAGGTTATTCAGCTGGGTGCCCTGCCCGGCCAGTTCCTGCTGCCACTGGCTCAGCGCATCCGCCCGTGCCTGGGCGTACACGTTGGCGGTCTGGCCCGTCTCCCCGGCCGCCGCCTGCTGTGCCGCGCTCTTGGCCCAGTCCGTGCCGTACCCGCCGCTAAGGCTGTTTGCCACCTGCTCGGCCGCACTGGCCCCCGCGCCCGCGTTGCCAAATAGGCGGCTCAGGGCGCCCCGGTAGGTGTCATTCTGGCTGTCAAAGCCCAGTCCTGCGCTGTTGGCACTGTCCATGCCCGCCAGCGCGTTCTGGATCCCTTCGTCGTAGCGGTTCTCATACGCCCCCGGCATGGCCGCTTCCGCCTGTGCCTGCTGTTTCTGCTGGTCGTTCAGTCTCTTGATGGTCCCCATGCTCTACCTCCATTCTCAGATAAAGAAAAACGGCAGGATCTGCGCCGCAATGCCCAGCACGCTGAACAGCCCGTTCAGGGTGCTGCTCACGTTCTGCTGCCGCTGTGCATAGGCGTTGTTGTACTCGTTCTGCCTGTAGCTCAGGTCGTTGTACCAGTTCGACAGGTCTTTCTGGTACTTGTTGTAGTCATTCTGCTCGGCCTCCTGCAGGCCGTTCAGCTCCTGCTGCAGCCCGCTCTTCCGGGTGTTGTATTCGCTGCGGCTCTGGCTCGTCAGGCTGTCCAGCACGTTGTCCAGGTCGCTCATGGTCGCCGCATAGGCCTTCTGGCCCGCCTGGGTGCCGTAGCTAGAGCCGTACCCGCCGGTCAGTGCGCTGGCACTGGCCTGCGCGTTCTGGTTCGCCAGCTTCGCCTTCTGGGTGTACTCGCTCTTGTACTGCTGGTATGCCGTATCGGCCGCCGGGTCATAGTCGTAACCGCCCAGATCATCCAGCTTGCCCATCACGTTGTCGATCTGGCCCTTGTACTTGCTCTGGTAGTCGGCCGGTTTCGTCTGTTCAAAGCGCTCCAGCTCGCTCCGCGCGTTGCTCAGTCTGCTCATCTTCAGCTCTCCTTTCCGCTCAGATAATCCTCGCTCATGTTCTCGCTGCTAAGGTTGGTCAGCACATAGGTCAGCTGCTCGTTCAGCTGGTACAGGTAGTTCTTCAGCGCCCGCGCGTCCGCCTCCGGCATCTGGTCGCTGAAGCTCGGCAGGCCGATGCCCGCCAGTCCCGCAATGCTTGCCATTTTCTTCTCCTTTCATCGTCTCGGCACCGCGCCGCTCACCCTTGCCCCTGCTGCATCCGCAAACGTAAAGGCCATGCTCCGCAGCACCATCTGTCCGGTGCCTGCAAATCTCAGCCGCATGGTGTCGTGCCGCCGGGGCACAAAGGGCAGGTTCACCCGCTGGTGGTCCCTCGTCACCGCACAGCTGCTCACCGTCTCCCAGTCCCCGCCGTCGTAGCTCACCGCCACGGTCAGCACCGTGTGGGCCAGTGCATCCATGCGCAGCGTGACCCTGCTGATGTACTTGTCGTCCGGCACGGCAAGGCCGATGTCTCCGGTCACGGCCTCAAATTTCAGCCCCGTCTCGTCCTCGCCGCTCACTTCCCGCTCCGGGTCGGCCGCCCACAGGGCATTGCCGTCCCACAGGTACAGCTGCTGGCCGGTACTCACCATCCCGGTGCCCGCCGCGCTCTCCTCCTGCCACAGGCCCCGCTCGGTGTCGTACACCAGCAGCCGCCCGCTGCCCGTGTCCGTTTTTCGGTGCAGGTACAGGTAGTACCGCGCATCCAGCTGCCCGCCCACGGCCCGGTCCACCGCCGTCAGCTTCCCGGTGTCCAGCGCGCCGCTCACCTTGGCAGGCAGGCTTCCGCTCCACGCCATCACCCCGTCCGGCGACAGATAATACAGTGTCTCCGCGATCACGCACAGGCTGCCCGCCGCATTCGCCGCCACGCCCCGGCACCGTACACTGCTCATCTGGTAGTCGCTTGGCTTCGAGCCGTACAGCTTGTGGATGCAGTTTTCCTTAAAAAACAGCAGGTACCCCAGGCAGCTGGCCGCCCCGGTAAACGCGCCGTCGCTGCCCACGCTCACCGCGTAGCTGTCCGACGCAATGCCCCGGTAGCTGTACCAGTTGGTGGGGTCGCCCAGGGCACAGGCATAAATGCTGTTTTCCTCCCGGCTGCATCCCCACACCCGGTTGCCCTGCTCGGTCACAAAGTCCAGATCCGGCACCCGCCGTTCCAGCTTCACCGGCGCTGCGGCCGCTTCGTTCTCGGTCACCTTGCCGTCGGCGCTTCGCCAGCTGGTGCCGGTGGCCGTCACGGTCCAGCTGCCATAGTACCGGGTGCTGTCCTCCGGCACGGCCAGCGTCGTGATCACGTCGTCCCCGTCCAGTGTGCTGATGCTCACCTCGCCGTTCAGCCCGGCCGCCGCCGCACTGCATACGGTGCCCGGCATCCCGCTCACCGTCACGGTGTCGCCTTCCTTCAGCACGCTGCCAAGGCCCGGGCAGTGCAGCCGCAGGCTCGTCAGCAGGATCTCGCTCCACTTCTTGTTCTTCGCGCTGTACTTCAGCAGTACGCTGCCCGCGCCGTAAGGGCTCTCGGCGTCCCCCTTCAAAAACAACTGCCCGTCTGCCGGGCTCTCCGGCTCGGTCGTGCCCACGCCGTCCGGCGCGTAGGTCCGGCCCTCGCCGTCGCAGGGGGTCACGGTCATGGTCCCTCCGCTCAGCGTCCACGCCGCCGCAAGGTCCGTCAGCTCCCCGCTCACCGTGTCAAAGGCCTTCTTGTCCGGCCAGATCAGCACCTTCGTGCCCATGCCGGTCATGGCCTTCTCGTTGTCGGTCAGCGCGTTTTCCAGCACCACCGCCCCGGCCCGGCTCTCGTCGGCGTCCGGGGTGTACTCCAGCGTGGTTCCCCGACAGATCACCAGCCCGTTCAGGTGGTACATGCCGTTCACGTCCTGTACCTCCCGCACTTTTTTGCGGGTCGCCCGCGTCTGCAAAGCCGGGTACCCCCGGCCGGAAAAATTCAGGCTGCTGCTCAGCTCCGCCTCGCTGCACCCGTAGGTCTCGTTCACCCCGCCAAAGGCCCGCAGCATCTGCCGCCCGCTCTGCAAAATGTTCAGGTTCCGCCCATCCGTCATCTCAGTACCTCCACTGCACACCGCCCGCCGGGGCATAGCGCCTGCGCATCCATGCGGCAAACTCCTGCACATAGTCGCTGTACAGCTGCATCTCGTTGGCCGCCCGTGCCACCTCGCCCAGGGCAAGGTCCATCTGCGCACACAGCCAATGCACATACAGGGGTGCAAACTGCTCCGGGGCCAGCAGCTCGGTGTCGTAGGCAAGGCCGCCTTCGGCCCATGCCGTGTCCGCGCCCACGTCGTCAAAGTCCACCGTCTCGCTGCGCTCCACCACGCTCCCGCGCAGGCGGCTGTCGCACTGCCGCAGCCAGTTCTGTTTCAGACTGTCCGAAAATTCATTGTTCGGACGCATCTCGTCGGCCTGCTCCATGGCCTGTCCCGCCGTCATCTCGTCATCTTCTCCTTCCAAATCAAAAGGCCCCGGCACAGCCATGTGCCGCTGTACCGGGGTCCTCTGTCTCTTTTGTTACACGCGCTGTGCCTGCTGTACGGCTGCCGCCTCTGCTTCGGCAATGCGGGCCATGGCCGCGTTGTCCATCTCTTCGCTGTGGCGCAGCACCTCGGCCACCGCCTTCGGCACCTCCACGTCCACGCCGCGCTGGATCAGGTAGGTCTCGCCGTTCACGCCCACAAACACAGGCGCCTTATAGCGCTGGCTGTCTTTAAACAGGTGGATCACCTCGGTGTCCTTCTCCTGGGTGTCCATCGTGTCCTTCTTTGCGGCCTCGGTGTCCTTCTCCTGGGTGTCCATCGTGTCCTTCTTTGCGGCCTCGGTGTCCTGCACGGCCGTCTCAGTCTTTTTTACTGCCATCGTCGTACCTCCTTGATTTTCTTAGTTTGCCAGTGCCTTGGCGCTGTAGCGTGCGCTGCAGCTCTCAATGCGCACCATGTACTGCTCGCTCAGGCGCTCGGCGGTCTTCACGGCCTTCCAGCCCACGGACGCGCGCTGGTTCAGCGGGTCATCACCGTAGCCCAGCTGCTTCACGATGTGCTGCATGCCGCCGCCCTCCAGCTCGGTGGTGGCGTAGGCGTGGGCACCCAGCACCAGGGTGCTGAACACCGCCAGACCCGACGGGCAGCCGGTGCCCTTCCAGATCTTTGCTTCGCTCGACACCACAAAGCGCACGTTGTTGATCTTGCCGATCTCGCCGTTGAAGATCTCTTCCGGGGCCGCGTACTTGTGCGCCTCGATCCAGTTCGGGTCCTTGCGGATGTCATAGCTGGTGTACGGGTGCACGATGGCCACATAGCTGTCACCGATGGGGTCTGCGTTCTGGGCCTGCAGCATGGCCACCGCCTGGTCGATCAGGTCCACGGTCAGCTGTGCGGTGGCGTCCAGCGTTGCGCGGCTGGTCACGGCAGTCTCCACACCGTCCGCCACCTTGGGCGCGTAAATCACGTTCGTGCCGCCGTTCAGGATGTCGCGCACCACGGTGTCCATGGTGCGGCCGCCCTGGCTGGCCAGAATGTTGGTGGCCTGCACCACGTTGTTGTCAATGGCGGTCAGGTCCAGCATGTCGGTCAGGGCCACCCAGCCGCCGTACTGGTGCACCTCGGCGGTGATGGTGGTCACGTTCAGGGTCTGGCCGGTCGGGGTCACGCCTTCGGTCAGCGGGGTGGTGGCCTTCGGCAGGCTGTCGTACCGGCGGAACTCAATGGTCTTGCCGTTGTTCGCCGGGATCGGGTAGCTGTCGCCGAACTGGTCATGCACCAGCGCAGGCTCTGCCAGATCCAGCAGGGTCTTTTCGTAGTAGGTCTTCATCTCGGCGGTCATGCCGCTGGATGCGGTGGTATTCTGCAGCTGTGCGCTTGCATCCGCAAACATCTGCAGATCCAGTCTCTTTTTGCTCATCTGTTTGTCCTCCTTCAAGGTTTTTTATCTTCTCACGCCCTCTGCGTGGGAAATCTCTCACAGCACGATGCGCTCTCCGCGCCGTGCCCGCTTTGCCAGCTCGGCCCGCTGCTTGGCGGTCATGTGCGCCACGTCCACCTTCATCTCGGCCGCGCCGCCGGGGTGCGCCCCGTTCTCGGCCGGCCGCTGTGCCCTCTGCTGGATCCGCGCCGTCACGCCCTGCTCCACCTGCTGGGCCGTGCGTGCCGTGCTTGCCTCCATCAGCTGGTCAAAGTAGGCGGCCCGGTACGCCGCTTCCAGCCCGATGCCGCGCCGGATCATGTCCGCCACGCTGGGGTTGTTCAGCACCTCGTCCAGCTCAAACGCCGGGTACTTCACCTTCAGCTGCGCCGCTTCCGCTTCCCACTGGGCCCGCACGGCGGCTGCCCGCTGCTGGTGCTCGGCCGCCTGCCGGATCTGTTCGGCCCGCTGCTTCTCGGCGTTCGCCCGCTGCAGCTCGCTTTCCATCCGGTCCATTTCCCGCGCGGTCTTTACGCTGATGCCGCGCTCCGCTGCCAGCGTCTCGTAGTACTCGTCGTTCTTCACCTTCCCGTTCTTCACGGCCTCGGTCAGGGCAGCCAGGTTGTCCGCGCTCTGCACGTCGATGCCATACGCCTCGCCCAGCGCGTCCATCAGCCCCTTCACCGCCGGGTTGTCCAGCACGTTCTGCACGGCCATCTCCGACGCCCTTTGCAGTGCCTCCTCAAACTCGGCTGCGTACTCGCCCTGCATCAGCTGGCCAAAGGCCTTGCGCTTTTCCGCCGGGTCCGTCGGCTTTGGCTCCTGCTCGGGCTGTCCCTGCCGCGTCTCGGGCTTCTCTTCGCCGGGTGCTTCCTCTTTACTCGGCTCCCCCTTTGGGGGAGTTCCGGCGTCCTCGCCGCCGTCGGCGGACGGTGCCGGTGCGGCCTTCGCCGCTCTGCCCGGTCGGCTGCGCTTTGCCAGCCGCTCCTGTGCGGGGCGCAGCTCCGGGGCCTGCACCGCCGGGGCCGCTTCCGCCCCATCGCCAGCAGCACCGCCGTCTCCGCCGCCTTCTGCAAACAGCTGCAGGTTCATCTTTCCGTCCACCATGTCCGGCAGCTGTGCCGGGTCCGGTGCCTTGCCGTCCGCAAACACCATGTTCACCACCAGCTCCACGTTCTCCGGGTAACTCTCGGCCAGCGCGTCCAGTCCGTCCTGTACCAGCTCCACCCATGCTTCCACCATGTCGTAGCTCTCATGGGTCGGGGTCACCTCCACGCGCATCCAGCCCTCACCGTGTGCCACAGCGCCCAGCGCCACAAGGCCTGCCCGCGCAGCCTCCTCCACCTCGTTGGCAAGGGTCTGCATCAGGCAGCTCACCGCTGCGCACACAATGTCCTGCCCGTACTTTCCCGCGCCCGCATGGCCCTTTGCCTTCACCTCGTAGCCGGTCTTGCCGTCGTTCCATACCGTGCGCATCACTGTTGCTTCGATCATCCGGTTTTCCTCCGTTCTTTTATTGCGCCGCAGCGCACATCATGCTGCCCATGGCAGCCTTATTCCTTGTTCGGGTTGTTCACATCCATGGCCCGCTTCGCCGCCTGGCTGGAAAGGCTCCCGCTTCTGTCGCCCACCACGCCGCCCAGGCTGTTCAGAGTGCTGGCCGCTGCGGTCTTTCCTCCGCTTCCGCCCCCGCTGCCTGCTGCCGCCTGCCCGGCCGCGCTGGCCGCCGCACTCACGTTGGTGCCGTTCTGCTGGTCGATGATCGCCGCCATCTTCTGCAGCTGCTGGGCCATCTGCTGCAGCTGCTGGTACAGCGTGCCGTTCTGGCTCACCCGCTCCCGCACCTTTTCGATTCCTTCAAAGTCCATCATGTCCAGCGCCGCCAGCGCCGCGTCCGCGTTCGCCGGTGCAAAAAATCCCAGCTGGTAGCACTCTTTCGCCGTCTCGTTCTGGCTAAGGCGGCTGAAGGTGCTCTTCTTTGCCGCCGTCACCGTGATGTCAAACACCGGCTCGTGGTCGCCCAGCTGCACACCGCCCACCATGCCGCCGGGCTGCGCCTGCAGTGCCGCGTTGCTAAAAGGCACATACTCCGTGCCGCCGCTTTCTCCGGTGATGCGGTACACCCGCTGCTCGTCGTAAAACTGCCGCATCAGCTCGATCACCAGGTAGCACTCTTTTGCAAATGCCCGGTATGCGCTCTTCAGCATGTCGCGGCTCAGTTTGCTGCCCGCTTCCTGCAAGGCCGCAATGGCGCTGGCCGCCGTCAGGCCGCTGGTGGTTCCGCCCTGGCTCACGTCCCGGTTGCCACTGATCTCCTTCAGTTCGCTCACCCGGTCATCCCGGTAGGTGATCAGGTTGCCCTGCAGCCCGCTCACCTGCAGCGGCCGGAAGGTGTCATCCGTCAGCCGTCCCACCACATGCACGATGTCCCTGCCAAAGTCTGCCAGCTCTTCCTCGTTCACGCCTGCCGTGTCGCTCAGCACATACCGCTGCTTCGCGGCCAGCTTCACGTTCTCGTCCATGGCGTGGTTCATCTCGTCAATGGCGGTCTGGGTGTCCTTCATCACGTCGATGTACCCAAA
>ENA-UESS01001061-UESS01001061.1-human-gut-metagenome-genome-assembly--contig:-NODE-1061-length-12247-cov-16.571159_pt1 | contig 12247 bp, 7 predicted proteins | sample MGYA00243004_ERZ508005 | MGnify/ENA primary metagenome ERZ508005 (study PRJEB26167, sample SAMN06115471) | human gut metagenome | host: Homo sapiens | place: China:Guizhou | collected 2016-06-29...
CTGAAACTCAAGCCGGGCGTGCAGATCGAAACGGTCGTCAAGGAGGCCAAGGCGCTGCGCACCTCGCAGAAGGGCGACACGGTGAGCTACAATGCCGGAGCGTTCAAGGTCGTGGCCGACGCCGATGTCGAAGGACTGCTGAAGAAGATGCCCGGCATCACCGTCACCGACGGCACGGTCGAGGCGCAGGGCGAGACGGTCAAGAAGGTCTTCGTCGACGGCAAGGAGTTCTTCGGCGAGGATGTCACCACGGCCATCAAGTCGCTTCCGGCCGAGGCCGTCGACCGCGTGGAGGTCTACAACAAACTCTCCGACGCGGCCGAATTTTCGGGCATGGACGACGGCGAGGGCTACAAGGCGCTCAATATCGTCACCCGTCCGGGCATGCGGCAGGGCCAGTTCGGCAAGCTCTACGCCGGATTCGGCTACGACGCCGACACCGAGACCGAAGACAAGTTCAAATACATCGCCGGCGGCAATGCCAACGTGTTCAGCGGCGACAGCCGTATTTCATTCATCGGCCTGTTCAACAACGTCAACCAGCAGAATTTCTCGTTCGAGGACATTCTGGGCGTCTCGGGCGGCGGTGGCGGACGTCGCGGCGGCATGGGCAATTACATGGTGCGCCCGCAGAGCGGCGTGGCGTCGGTCAACGCCATCGGCGTCAACTACTCCGATACGTGGGGCAAGCGCAATCAGGTGACGTTCCAGGGCAGCTATTTCTTCAACAACACCAATACCGAGAACCGTTCGACGGTGGAGAAATGGTACGAGGCCCCGATGATCCCCGATACGTTGTCGACCAACGGCTATTCCGACACGAAGGGCTACAACCACCGGTTCAACGCCCGTCTGGAGTGGAAAATCTCCGAGAACCAGAACCTGATGATCCGCCCGCGCTTCAGCTACCAGTCCAACGACCCTTGGAGCCGCACGACCGGATGGCAGTACGGCGCACCCGCCGACGGCGGCAGCGGTTACAGCCGCACGGACAACTTCAGCGACGCCCTGCGCCACGGCTACAACGTCGGGACGAGCGCCGTCTACCGGGCCAAGCTGGGCAAGAACGGCCGCACGATCACCCTCGACGGATCGTTCAGCTACTCGGACAACACGAACAATTCGAACTCGTGGTCGAACATCCTCGCAACCCAGCCCGACCGGCCGGCGGTCGACCCGGTGACCGGCGTCTGGGACCCGGCGAACTACACCGAACTGCGCTACCTGCGCAATCTGGCGCCGTCGTCGTCGTACAGCCTGCGGGGTAGTTTCACCTACACCGAGCCGGTGGCCAAATACGCGCAGTTGAGCTTCCACTACCGTGCGTCGTACAACTCGCAGGAGCGCGACAAGCGTTCCTATATCACGGGCGACGATTTCTCGACCGCCGGACTTACCCCCGACCGTTCGCTGTCGAACTCCTACGAGAGCGGCTACCTGACGCAGAGCGTAGGTCCCGGATTCCGTTTTTCGAAAGAGCGCAACACGTTCATCGCCAACGTCTACTACCAGCGTTCGGCCCTCGACGGACAGATCGTGCGCGACGATGCCGAGAAGATCAAGCACGCCTACAACAACGTGACCTATTTTATGATGGGCCAGCTGAACATCAACCGCGAGAACTCGCTGCGGCTCTTCGTCTCGTCCTACACCGACAGCCCGTCGATCACCGACCTGCAAAGCGTTTACGACGTATCGGACGCCCAGAACATCAGCCACGGTAATCCGAACCTGAAGCCGACCTACTCGCACCGGGTGAATTTCCACTACACCAACTCCAACGTCGAAAAGGGCCGGACCTTCATGTGGATGTTCTCGATGAACACGACGCTGGATTGCACGGCCCAGCATCTGGTGCAAAGACCCGGTGACATCACCATCGACGGACAGGCCTATTCGCCCAATTTCTACTCGACGACCGAGAATCTCGACGGTTACTGGCAGTTGCGGACGCACTTGAGCTACGGTCTGCCGATCGGGTTCCTCAAATCGAATTTCAACGTCATGGCGGGCGTCATCTACACCAAGACCCCCAGCATGCTGGGCGGCACGGTGGACGCGGCGACGGGTATGATTTCGGGCGGCGAGCGCAACGACACCAAGAATATGGGATACGACTTCCGGGCCGTGCTGGGCAGCAACATTTCGGAGAACGTCGACTTCACCCTCTCGTGGAACGGCACCTACAACGAGGCCACCAACTCGCTGAACGCGGACAAGTCGAAGAACCGCTATTTCAACCACACGGCGCAGGGCAACCTGAAGGTGGTCTTCCCGCTGGGCTTCACCTTCACGGCGAGCGCGGCCTACTCGCAGTATATCGGCTTCACGAACGATTACTCGGAGGATTACCTCCTGTGCAACGTCTGGCTGGGCAAGAAGGTCTTCAAGAACAAGCGCGGCGAAGTGATGGTCGGCGTCAACGACCTCTTCAACCAGAACCGGGCCTTCTCGCGCTCGACGGGTTCGGGCTACACGCAGAACTCGACCAACAGCGTCATCGGCCGCTACTATATGGTGCAGTTCAACTACAACCTGCGCCGTTTCGGCAAGAAGGGTTCGCGCAATATAAAGGATTACGACGGTGTCGAGTCCTCCTCCGGTTCCCGCCGCATGGGACCCGGCGGGCCGGGCGGACCTCCTCCGGGGATGTTCCACGGACCGCGGTAAACCGGTCCCGGGCCGGATTGAGCAGGTTGACGAGAGCGATCTTCGTCAACCTGCTTTTTTTCAGGCCTGATATGATTTATACCAATGGAGAGGTTCTTAATGAACGAGATCTTTCAGGGGCGCTTTTCTTGATGATAGGATGCTTTTTCCTGACGGAATAAACTGCGCCACCGACAAGGCGACGGTGGATAGATACCTGTCGTATATCTCCTACGAGCAGTATAAGGAGGAAAATCCCGATAAATTTTAGACTGCCGTTTACTCACAAAAGAGACGCCGGACCAAAATCCGGCGTCTCTTTTTGCGTGTGTACGGAGCCGTTAGCGCCCTTCGTCCCCGTTTTCCTTCCGGGCGGGATGTTCCCGTTGTTCGCGGCCGATCACCTGGTGAATGCCGATGCAGGCCAGCCCGCCGTAAACGACCGTGAGGATGATGAGCCACTTGATTTCGGCGAAAACCTCGGGGATCGAGGCCCCCATGGTTTGGATACGGATGAAGCCGTTGACGCCGTGGCTGCTCGGGAACAGCTGTCCGAGGTTGAACAGCCAGTCGGGAATACCCTGGCGCGGGTACGACACGCCGCTGAGCATCAGCACCGGGATCGAGGTCCACAGCAACAGCAGCAGCGAGTTTTCGCGGTAGCGGAACAGCGTCGAAACGGCGATGCCCATGGCGATGCAGGCCGCCAGATATGCCGCCATGAAGAGCATGACGGCTCCCGTCGCGCCGTTCATCGGGAAGTGGAACAGCCGGTAGTGCAGGCCGAGGATATAGGTGCAGGTCACGGCGTAGATCAGCGCGTAGACCAGTCCGCGTCCCAGGACGATGGGCAGCGTCGACATCCGCCGCCGCCCTGCGGGGCAGAGTTTGCGGTAAAGTCCGAATTCGCGCCACGTGCCGCCGATCATGCCGATGCCGATCAGCATCGTCTGCTGGATGATGACCATGATGATCGCCGGCATGACGAACGTGCCGTAGCCCAGATAGGGGTTGAACAGGTTGTGCGACTGGTAGATCACGGGCAGGGTGGTGGCCTGCGCCTGCGGGATGTTGGCCCCCTTGGCGATCAGGCGCTGGAATTCGACCATCGCCCCCGTCTTGCCGATCGAGGTCACGACCTCCTGGAAAACCTGGCGGTACATCAGGAAGTAGCTGGCGTCGGCGTAAATCGCCACGTTGGCCTGCTCGCCGCCGTAGAGTTTCTCCCCGTAGTCCGACGGAATGTAGACCACGCCGTAGATTTTGCGGCCGTAGAACAGCTCTTTGGCCTCTTCCATCGAGGTCGGATTGTAGGCCACATAGGTGTTTGGCCCGGCGTTGAAGGTGTCGATCAGACTGCGGCTGGTCGGCGTGCGGCATTCGTCCACCACGCCGATCGGCACGTTGCGGAGCACCTGCGATCCGTAGGCCAGCGAGTAGGCCGTGGCGTAGATGATCAGGGCGAAAATCAGAATCAGCATCACGCCACCGTCCTTGAAGATCGTCCGTAACTCGTTGCGGACGACCGATCCGAGCTGTTTCCAGTAAGAGGCTGTTTGTTTCGTAAATCGGCTCATATCACAATCTCCCCCAGAATTTTTCCTCCGTGCAGACCCTTTTCAGGCGCGGCAGGCACAGGAGCGGTAAAACGATGAACAGCGACATGTAGCAGAGGTCGGGCAGCGAGTAGACCCACGGCGTGCCGCGGAGCATCTGGTCGACGAAAATATCGGTGTAGAAGGTGAACGGGAAGATCTTGCTCACCCACTGCATCGGCTCCCACATGGCCATGATCGGGAACGTCAGTCCCGAGAAGGTGAAGGCCAGCACCGAATATCCGCCGCCGATCGAGAGCGACAGGCGCAGGTTGGCCAGCAGCGAGACGATCAGCACCGAGATCGACTGGTAGCTCAAAATGAAGAGCAGCGTGCCGGCGAGGATCACCGCGAGACTGCCGTTCAGCGGCGTTCCCACGATTTTGAAGTTGATCACCAGCATCACCAGCGAGATCAGGAACATCACCGCCGTGATGGGCAGCACCTTGCCCGCGAGCGCCGCCGCGACCGAACCGTTTCCCGTGCCGAGCCATTCGCGGGCCGTGGCGTGCTTGAGTTCGGTGCCGATAGCGAAAACGGTCACCATCACCACGAAGATCATCAGCATCATGGGCATGAAACTCGGCGAGAGGTAGTATCCGTAATTGATGTGCGGATTGAAGAGCACGTGCTTGTCGAAACGCACGGGCATCAGCTGCGCCATGGCCTGCCGCTGCGTAAGCCCCTGCTTCATAAGCACTTGGAGCTGAATGCCGGCCGTGAAGGTCGTCACGGCGGTCTGGATGTCCTTCGACAGCAGTCCGTTGACCGTGATGTTCGTTCCCGAGACGTAGTTTTCGAGGCGGGTCTGGCTGTTGCTCAAAATGTTCTTCTCGAAGAAGGCCGGAATCTGCACGATGGCCATGATCCGCCCTTCGCGCATCAGCCGCTCGCCCTCGTCCATGCCCTGAATGCCGTAGGCCACCATCGCCGTCGGGGTGTCGTCGATCATCTGCACGGCCTTGCGCGAAAGCGTCGTGTTGTCCTGGTCCAGGACGGCGATCGGGATGTTGCGGATCGCACCCTGGTTGAACAGCAGGGCGAAAAACGCGAACGACACCACGGGCAGGACGATCATCAGCACGAAATACATCGGCTGACGGGTTATCCGGCCCGTCTCGCGGCGCATCACGGCGCAGGTGTTGTGCAGGAATCCGGGCATCGCTTACTTCCCGATTTGGTCCCAGTCGACGAGCACGCTCATGCCCGGGCGCATGTTCGCGGCCTCGGTGACGGCCTTGGCCTTGATGGCGAAGGTGCGGATGTCGAACCCGCCCTGCGTGCGGGTCGCCGACCACGTTGCGAAATCGGCCTGCGGGGAGATGTAGGTCACCTCGAACTCCACGTCGCTGTCCAGCGCCGGGACATAGCCGTTCATGCGGGTCCCGATCCGAAGGCCCGGAAGCAGCGTCTCCTTCACGTTGAAGGTCACCCACAGGTCGCTCATGTCGAGGATGGCCACCACCGGATAGCCGCTGCCGACCAGTTCGCCCTCCTCGGCGATGATCGTCGAGATCTCGCCCGTGACGGGCGAATAGACCATCGCGTCGCTGATGTACGACTCCACCTCGCTGACAGCCCCTTCGGCCTGGCGGACGCGGGCCGCGGCGGCCTCCTTGTCCTCCTTGCGGGCGCCGTCCGTCGCCATGTCGTACTGCGCCTTGGCGGCCAGCGCCGTGGCCTCCATGGCCTTGTAGTTGGCCGTGGCCTCGTCGAGCTTCTGCGCCGGAACCACTCCGTCGTTGTAGAGGTTCTGCACGCGCTCATAGGTCTTGCGGGCCAGTTCCAGCCCGGCCTGCGCCTTCTGCCACATGTTCATCGCGGCCTCGATCTGCTGCACGCGGGCGCCGGCCAGCGCCATGGCGTCCAGCGCGGCGGCGGCGCTCTTCACGGCCTCGGCCTGCCGGAGCTTGGCCTCCAGTTCGGGCGTCGAGAGCGTGTAGAGGAGCTGTCCCTTCTCCACGCGGTCGCCCTGGGCCACTTTCATGTCGTCGATGCGGCCCGGAACCTTCGACGAGGCTTTGTAGGTGGTGCACTCCACCGTGCCCTGAATCAGCGTCGGGGTCCGTTTGGTGAGGTACCAGCTGATCAGTACGACCGAGAGGACGATGACCGCTGCGGCCGCCAGAATTCCGATTACGTTGCTTCGTTTCATATCGTTTGCTTGTTATCTATTTCGTATTGTTTGCGGGGGCCGGCGACGGGCCGTAACGTGAAGCCCGCCCTTTCCCGATCTAATTTCCGCTTCTTGAGCCGTCGAAGAGAACCGCCTGCGCGTCGTTGCGGCGCGCGTAGGACGGATATTCGTCGCTGATGCCCGCGGCCTCGAGCAGCCGGGCCAGCAGCAGGTCGTAGTTGTAGGCCGCTTGCAGCCGCTCGGTGCGCACTCCCGCGAGGTTCAGCTCGGCGTCGATCAGGTCCGACGAGGAACTCATCCCTTCGAGGAACGCGGCGTTCTTCATCCGGAGATACTCCTCGGCGAATTTCAGCGACGCGTCGATCGAGGTCATCTGGTTGCGGTAGTTCATCATCTGGTTGTAGAGTTTCTCCACCAGCACCGCGATGTCCTTCCCGGCCTTGTTCTGCAACTCGCCCACGCGGCGCACGGTCTGTTTGGCGGCCGAGTACTTGTATTCGCGGTTGAGACCGTCGAAAATCTTGATGTTGACCCCCACGCCCACGGCCCAGCGCGGCACGAGTCCCGCCACCTGGTAGTTGTAGAACGAACCGCCGCCGATGGCCGCCACCTGCGGCAGGAAATCGGCACGCTGGGCGCGCACGCCCTCCTGGGCCAGTTCGCGCTTGAGCGACACCTGGCTGAGCAGCGGGTTGCGCGCCTGCGCGAGGTCCTGATAATAGGCCAGATCCTCGACCTTCGCGAGCAGGAACATCGCCGTCACCGGACGCCAGTCGCTCTCGCGCCCCAGGGTGTTCGACAGCGCGCTGGCGATGGTCTCGGCCTGCAATTTGGCGTTTGCCAGCTCCCGTTCGGCCTCGGCCATCTTGAACTCCACGTAGAGGCGTTCGGTCTGGGCGATCATGCCGTTGCGTTCGAGCGCCCGGGCGTCTTCGAGATGCCTGCGCACGCCGTCCACCACCTGCTGACGCACGGCGACGACCTGCGTGGCGAGGGCCAGTCCGAAATAACGCTCCACGAGTTCCGAGATCAGCGCGTTGCGGGTCTGGTTGCCCTGCGCGACGGCCGTCTTCTCGTTGATCCGCGCGGCGCGGTTCGCGGCGTTGATCTTGCCGCCCATCCAGATCGGGACGGTCACCTCGCCTCCCACGAATCCGAGACTCTGATCCTGCACCTTGAGGAACCAGTCGGCATCCATCATCGGGTTCAGAAGCCCCTGGAGCGTCGGAATCTTGTCGGCGGGGATCAGCCCGTTCTGCACGAGCGCCGTCAGTCCGCCCGCCACGCCCTCTTTGACCGGGCCTTTCAGGTCGTTGAAGTCGAATCCGATGTCCTTGGCCATGTAGGCGTATGCGCCCGTGACGTTGATTTGGGGCATGCGGAGACCGATGGCCGCGCGGCGCTGCTGCTGTGCGGCGCGCTCCTCGTAGGCCGCGGCTTTCAGCGCAGGGTTCTCCGTGAGGGTGACGGCGATCGCCTCGTCGAGCGAGAGCATCCGCCCGGCCTCCTGCGCGGACGCCGCCGCCGGGATCGTCGCCGCCGCCATGAAGGCGATCTTGACAGCTATTTTCATAGTATTCATGCGTTTATTCGACAAAGATAGATTTTCTTGCAATATCTTCTTCAGCCCGGAGGGCGTTTAGGCCATTTTTAGGCCCTTATGGACACAAATCACGCCCGTTTCACCTCCCGAGGTGGGCGTTGGCCCGGCGCACGCCTTCGGCCAGTTCGGGATAAACCCGCACGTCGATACCCGCTTCGCGCAGCGTCTGCGCCCCGCGGCAGCGGACGAACCGGTCGGGTTCGTACAGCGCAAAGACCACGCGTGCGAATCCGTGGCGCAGGATCAGCTGCGTGCAGCTCTCCGGCTCGCTCTTCCGCTGCGAGCACGGCTCCATCGAGGAGTAGATCGCCGCCCCGCGCAATTCGGCGCCCGCGTCGAGCGCCTTGCGGATCGCCTCCTGCTCGGCATGGTGCGTGGGCGAAGTCTCGTGGGTGTAGCCCGTGAAGCTCCTCCCGTCGGGAAGCGCCACCACGGCCCCGACGCAATAGGAGGTCCGGCTGGGCACGCACCGCAGTCCTTCGGCCACGGCCTGCGTCAGGTAGCGGAGGTCTTCGTCCCGGGTGTCGGGACGAAGCGTGCAGGTCGCAACCTCCATGCCGCCCAGATTCTCCCGCCGGCATGCGGCCCCCTCCGGGACCTCGAACCGGAACTGCGCGCCGCCCCGCTCCGGTCCCAGCGTCAGCTGCGGATTGACCGCCCGGCGCACCGTGTCGGCCATCCCTTCGGCGAGGAACATGCGCAGGACGGAGGCTCCCCCCTCGACCAGCAGACGCTCCACGCCGCGCTTTTCGAGTTCGGTGACGATCGCTGAAGCCGTAATTGAACCGTCGCTTGAAATAACCTCTGCAACGCCTTTCAATTCCGGAAGTTCCCTTTCTGAAAACACGTAGCGATCTGCGTCGCCCTCCGTGAAGAAGCGCATCGACGGCGAGAGCCGTCCCAAGTGTGTGAGGGTGACTTTCGTCAGGTCGGGCCGCATGCCCCGGGCGCGGCGCAGTTCCCGCGCCGCGGCATCGCGCAGGAGCAGGGCGGGATCGTCGCGCCGCAGCGTTTCGGCTCCCGCGAGGATCGCGTCGTGCGAGGCCCGAAGGCGCAGGACCGCCTCCCAGTCTTCGGGCGTCGAGATCATCAGCCGCCGGGGGCTGTTGTCGTCCAGGTAGCCGTCGGCCGTCGTGGCGAAAGATAGTGTTATCTGCATCGTTTCAAGGTAAACAGGGTGACTTCGGGCCATGCGCCCAGCCGCATGGGATATGCAACATATCCCGTGCCGTCGTTGACATAAAGTGTGTGGCGGCCCGTGTCGTAGCGTCCGCTCCAGTGTTTGTAGATCCATTTCGCGGGCGACCAGCCGCGACCCCAGGGCCTGATTTTCAGCTGCATCGAATGCACGTGCCCCGAGAGCGTCAGATCGCCGTAGCCGGCCTCGACGATCTGTTCCCAGAGCTGCGGGATATGTACGAGGGTGATGTTGTAGAGCGAATCCGGAACTCCGGCGTAAGCCTTGGGAATGGCCGTTCCCGGCAGGTCGCGGTCGTGGCGGCGTTCGCGCAGCGCGGGGTCGAACGACAACCCCGTGAGCGAGATGCTGTCCGCGCCGCGTCGCAGGTAGACGGTCGTGTCCTCCAGGACGGTCCACCCCATCGCCCGCTGGCGCGCGACCACTTCGCGGGCCTCCCCGGCCGCCGGGAAACGTAGCGAATCCTTGATGTAGGTTCCCACGTCGTGGTTGCCCGTGACCGACCAGACCGGGCCTGCGATCCGCCGCAGGAGCGCCGTGGTGCGTTCGTCCAGCTCTCCGGCGCGGATGTTCACCAGATCGCCCGTGAAGAACACCGCCTCGGGGCGCTGCGCGTTCACGCTGTCGGCCAGTCGCGTCAGTTCGCGTTCGGGACGGACGAGGGTCCCGACGTGCATGTCGGTGATCTGCACGAACCGGAAGCCGTCGAAGGCCTCGGGAATGCGGTCGGAGCAGATCTCCACCCGGTTGACGCGGATGGAGGTGCGTCCCCGGGTCGTGCCCCAGAGGGCGAACAGCACGAACGCGCAGGCCGCGACGTAGCCCGTGCGGCGCAGGTTCACGAAGTTGAACGCATAGAACGCCAGACGCGGCGGAACGGTGACGATCCACGCCCAGAACAGCCACATATCGAGGTACATCAGCTCCGGACCGTTGTCGCGGCTCAAGGCGCCTATGAGCGACGAGAGAATCGGCAGGGCGTCGGTCGCGGCGACCCACGCCACGAGTGCGCGGCGCACGGGCTGCTTCCGGCGGCGGCGACGGCGGAAATGGATGAAATCGGCGGCGATGGCCGTCAGGGAGAGTATCGACGTCAGAAAAAAGAGCATATACCTTTTATTTATATTCGGCAAAGATACGAAAAATTGCTTTTCCCGCGGTTTTCTTTGGCATACAACTTGCTGATTTGTCCGGTGAGTTACAACTCTTTGAGAACGAGCAAGAACATTAATAAAACCAAATTCATTCGGCTTATGAAAACATTTCGACTTTTAATCGTGGCTCTGCTGCTTGCAGCTTCCGCGTCGGCGCAGCGTTACGAGCGCAGGGCCATGCGCGGCGAATATTCGCCTACGGTCTACCTGATCTCGGTGCAGGAGGTGGACACCATCTACAACTACGGGCCTTATGCGATGCAGCAGGCGGCGCTCAACCGCATGGCCATGGACAACGCCACGCAGGACTACATCGAGACCCACCGTCCGGGCTTCCAGCAGGTCGAGAAACCGCAGTTCGTCTTCGCCACGAAGAACAACCGTTTCTCCTTCTCGCTGGGCGGTTTCGTCAGCCTCCGCGCCGGGTATGACTTCGACGGCATCGTCGACAACATCGACTTCGTGACCTACGACATTCCCGTTCACGGCAATTACGATACCAGGCAGAAGCTGATGATGGACGCTTCGACCTCGCGTCTGTTTATGAAGGCCATCACCAACACCCGTGCGCTGGGCCGCGTGGTCGTGTTCATGGACGCCGACTTCCGCGGAGGCGCCGAGGGCAGCTACACGCCCCGCCTGCGTTCGGCCTACGTGTCGTTCCTGGGCTTTACGCTGGGTCGCGACGTGACGACCTTCTGCGACCTTTCGGCAGCCCCGACGACCATCGACTTCCAGGGTCCCAACGCCTATAACTTCAACTTCGCCACGATGATCCGCTACGAATACGCCTTCGCCGACAACCACCTCAAGTTCGGCGTTGCGGCCGAGATGCCCTCGGTCAGCGGCACCTACAACGACAATTTCGCGACGCTGAAACAGCGCGTTCCCGATTTCCCGGCCTACTTCCAGTATGCCTGGGGCGCCAACCGCGACAGTCACATCCGGGCTTCGGGCGTCGTGCGCAACATGTACCTCCACAACCTCCGCACGGGCAACAACACCTCGCTGCTGGGATGGGGCGTGCAGTTCAGCGGCACGATCAAGGTGGCGCAGCCCCTGCGGCTCTTCATGAACGGCGTCTACGGCAAGGGCGTCACCCCGTATATCCAGGACCTGACCGGCTCGGGGCTCGACTTCACGCCCAATCCGGAGAACGCCGACCAGATTCAGACCATGCCCATGTGGGGATGGCAGGCCGCGGCCCAGATCAACCTGACCCCGCGTCTGTTCATCTCGGGCGGCTATTCGACCGTCCGCGTGCAGCGCAGCCACGGTTTCTATTCCGACGACCAGTACAAGCAGGGCCAGTATATCTTCGGCAACATTTTCTATTCGATCACCCCGCGCTGCAAGGTGGCCGGCGAGTACCTCTACGGTTCGCGCAAGGACATGTCGAACGACAAGGGACACGCCAACCGCGTGAACGTGATGCTGCAATACAGTTTCTGACGACACCGTATATTAAATAGTATTGAGTATTTTCGGGCGGCTTCTTCGGGAGCCGCCATTTTTTCTGCCGGGATTTCCTCACAGAGCGTCTTCTTCTCCTCGACAGACAGATGAGCGTTCATGGTCGTGTCCACGGCACCGAAAGCAATTGCATTGACCGCGATATGACTTGGGGCTAGTTCCTTCGCAAGCGCCATCGTCAGGCTGTTGATGGCCCCCTTCGTCGCTGAATAAGCAACTTCACAGGAGGCACCGACGAGTCCCCAGACGGAAGAGATATTCAGGATGCGTCCCCGCTGGTTGCGGACCATATCTGGGATGACAGCGTGGCAGGTGTTGTAGACGGATGTCACATTGATGCGCAGGATGCGGTCGAATTCCTCCGGTTCTCTCCCATATCACCGTTGGTGAAGTTACCGTTGGGAGTCATAAAATAACCTCCATAAAGGTCAATAGTCA
>ENA-UESS01001066-UESS01001066.1-human-gut-metagenome-genome-assembly--contig:-NODE-1066-length-12230-cov-5.310870_pt1 | contig 12230 bp, 10 predicted proteins | sample MGYA00243004_ERZ508005 | MGnify/ENA primary metagenome ERZ508005 (study PRJEB26167, sample SAMN06115471) | human gut metagenome | host: Homo sapiens | place: China:Guizhou | collected 2016-06-29...
TAGGGAAACCCAGGGTATCCTATCGAAAGTTTAGAGATTTTTAGAAAAGGAGCGATGATCGTGACGTTGGTACTGAACAATGCGCAGGTATTCCGCAACGGCGTTTTTTCCCGGAGCAGTGTTTCCATTTCTTTGGGCAATGGTGTTTCCCGAGGCGGTACTATTTCCACTATGGATGCTTCTTCTTTCGTGATTTTACCCGGTTTCGTTGATGTGCATGTGCATCTTCGGGAGCCGGGTTTTTCTTATAAGGAGACCATCCGTACCGGCTCTTTAGCGGCGGCCCACGGCGGCTATACCACCGTATGTGCCATGCCGAACCTGAATCCGGTGCCGGACAGCATGGAGACCTTGCAGCCGGAGCTGGACGCCATTCAAAAAGACGCCGTGATCCGGGTCCTGCCCTACGGGGCGATTACGAAAGGCGAGCAGGGCGGGGAACTGGCGGACTTGGACGCCATGGCCCCCTATGTGGTGGCCTTCTCCGATGACGGAAAAGGCGTTCAGGACCGCGACATGATGCGCCGCGCCATGATGGAGGCCAAGCGCCTGGGCAAGCTGATCGTGGCCCACTGCGAGGACAATTCCCTCCTGCGGGGCGGCTATATCCATGACGGTGCCTATGCCAAGGCCCATGGCCACCGGGGCATCTGCTCCGAGAGCGAGTGGCGGCCCATTCAGCGGGATCTGGAGCTGGTGCGGGAGACGGGCTGTGGCTATCATGTCTGCCACATCTCCACCAAGGAGAGCGTGGACCTGATCCGCAAGGCCAAAGCCGAGGGCCTGGACGTCACCTGCGAGACCGGCCCCCACTACCTGCTGCTGGACGATTCCTGCTTGCAGGAGGATGGCTGTTTCAAAATGAATCCGCCCCTCCGGGACAAGGCCGACCGGGAGGCTCTGCTGGAAGGCCTGGCGGACGGCACCATCGACATGATCGCCACGGACCATGCCCCTCACAGTGCCGAGGAAAAAGGCCGCGGACTGGAAAAAAGCGCAATGGGCATTGTAGGACTGGAAACGGCGTTCCCGTTGTTGTATACTGAACTTGTGAAGCCCGGCGTCATCTCTATGGAGCGGCTGATGGAGCTGCTCCACGATGCCCCCTGCCGCCGCTTCAACATCCCGACAGACACCGGTTTTACTGTGTTCGACCTGAATGACACCTATCGGATCGACCCGGCAGACTTTCTCTCCATGGGCAAGGCAACGCCCTTTACAGGATGGGAGGTCCAAGGCCGCTGCCTGCTGACAGCAGCAGGCGAAACGGCTGTCTGGTATGATGCAGACCGTCTGCTGAAAGGAGAATGATCGTGAAGCAAACAACCTTGACAGTGACTGAAAACACAAGACTGGCCGATGGGATCTACCGTCTGCGGCTGGCGGGGGACACCTCTGCCATCACCGCGCCGGGCCAGTTCGTGAATCTGAAACTCTCCGGCTTTTTCCTCCGCCGTCCCATCTCCGTGTGCGACTGGTCCGATGGAGAATTGACGCTTATTTATAAAGTCTTGGGCCACGGCACCGAGGCCATGACGGGCATGGCTCCCGGCACGGAGTTGGATGTGCTGACGGGTCTTGGCAACGGCTATGATGTGTCCCGCAGTGGGGAACACCCCCTGCTGGTGGGCGGCGGCGTGGGCATCCCGCCGCTGTACGGCCTTGCCAAGCGGCTGGTCGCTCAGGGTAAGCGCGTCACCGCGGTGCTGGGTTTCAACCGGGCATCTGAGATCTTTCTGGCAGATGAGTTCCGGGCGCTGGGGGCAGAGGTCATCATCGCCACCGCCGACGGCAGCGCCGGTATGCAGGGCCTGGTGACAGACGGAATGGCCGCCGTTTCCGATTATACCTATCTCTACACCTGCGGCCCGGAGCCGATGCTGAAGGCGGTATACAGCGCCTGCAAGACCTCCGGCCAGTTCAGCTTTGAGGAGCGGATGGGCTGCGGCTTCGGCGCCTGTATGGGCTGCTCCTGCAAAACGAAATACGGCAATAAGCGGATCTGCAAGGACGGCCCCGTGCTGGAAAAGGAGGAGATCGTATGGTGAATACAAAAGTGACCCTCTGCGGTATTGAGATGGACAACCCCATTATCCCCGCCAGCGGCACCTTCGGCTATGGCTATGAGTTCGCGGAATTGTACGATATCAATATGTTAGGTACCTTTTCCTTTAAGGGAACCACCCGGGAACCCCGCTTCGGCAACCCCACCCCCCGCATCGCGGAGTATGCCGGCGGTCTGCTGAACGCTGTGGGCCTGCAAAACCCCGGCGTGGACGCGGTAATCGAAACGGAGCTGCCGAAGCTCAAGCAGGTATTTCACAAGCCGGTGATGGCGAATATCAGCGGCTTTTCCGTGGCGGAATACGCCGAGGTCTGCGAGAAGCTGGACGCTCAGAAGCAGGTGGGCTGGCTGGAGGTCAATATCTCCTGCCCCAACGTCCACGGCGGCGGCGCGGCCTTCGGCGCGGATCCCAAGTCCGCAGCCGAGGTGACGAAGGCCGTCCGGGCGGTGACGAAAAAGCCCATCATTTTGAAGCTGTCCCCCACGGCGGCCAACATCGCCGCCGTTGCCAAGGCCTGCGAGGATGCGGGCGCCGACGGCGTGAGCCTCATCAACACCCTGCCGGGTATGCGGATCGATCTGAAGCGCCGCCGCCCGCTGCTGGCCAATACAACCGGCGGTATGTCCGGTCCGGGGATGTTCCCGCTGGCAGTGCGGATGGTGTATCAGGTCTACGAGGCAGTGTCCATCCCCATCGTGGGCATGGGCGGCGTCACCACGGCGGAGGACGTCATCGAGCTGATGCTGGCGGGCGCCACCGCCATCGGCGTGGGCGCGGCGAACCTTGTGGAGCCGTATGCCTGCAAGACCATTATCGAAAATCTGCCTGCCGTGATGGAACGGTACGGCATGGAAAATCTGACAGAGATCATAGGAGGAGCACATCATGGGTAAAGACGTTATCGTTGCGCTGGACTTCGACAGCAAGGAAAAGACACTGGCCTTTCTGGACCGCTTCACGGAGGAAAAGCCCTTTGTGAAGATCGGCATGGAGCTGTTCTACGCCGAAGGCCCCTCCATCGTCCGGGAGATCCGGGCCCGGGGCCACAAGATCTTCCTGGATCTGAAGCTGCATGATATCCCCAACACCGTGAAAAAGGCTATGGCCGCTCTGTCCGCGCTGGATGTGGACCTGGTGAACGTCCATGCCGCCGGCACCGGCGCCATGATGTCCGCCGCTCTGGCGGGCCTGACCCGTCCGGATGGTACCCGCCCGCTGCTGATCGCTGTGACCCAGCTGACCTCCACGGATCAGGACATGCTGGAAAAAGAGCTGTGGATCGAAAAGCCCATTGCCGAAGTGGTGATGCACTATGCGGAGATCGCCTCCATCGTGGGACTGGACGGCGTGGTGTGCTCTCCCCTGGAGGCAGGCGCGGTCCACGAGCGCTGCGGCAAGAACTTCCTCACCGTGACCCCCGGTGTCCGCTTTGCTGACGGAGATGTGGGCGACCAGAAGCGGGTCACCACGCCGGCCAAGGCCAAGGAGCTTGGCTCCGACTACATCGTGGTGGGCCGTCCCATCACCCAGGCGGAGGACCCCGTGGCCGCCTATCGCCGCTGCGTGGCGGAGTTCGTGGGCTGAGCCGCGAAACGGAAACGATTGGATCAACAGAAAAATTGATATAAAGGAGAACAAACTATGGACAGCATCAATGTGCGCGTTGCCAAGCGTCTGCTGGAGATCAAGGCGGTCTTTCTCCGCCCTCAGGAGCCCTTTACCTGGGCCAGCGGCATCAAGAGCCCCATCTACTGCGATAACCGACTGATCCTCACCGCTCCGGAAGCCCGGAACGAGGTGGAGCAGGCCATTGCCGATACCGTGAAGCGTGAGTACCCGGAGGCGGAGGTCCTGATGGGCACCGCCACCGCCGGCATTGCCCACGCCGCCATTGCCGCCCACCTGCTGGGCCTGCCCATGGGCTATGTCCGTTCCGGCAATAAGGACCACGGCCGTCAGAACCGCATCGAAGGCCGTCTGGACAAGGGCGAGAAGGTCGTGGTCGTGGAGGATCTGATCTCCACCGGCGGCAGCGTGCTGGAGACCGTGGAGGCCCTGCGGGAAGCAGGCGCTGAGGTGCTGGGCGTGGTGAGCATCTTCACCTACGGCATGAAGAAGGGCGTGGAGCGCATGGCGGAGGCCGGCGTGAAGAACGTGAGCCTGACGAACCTGGACACCATCGCCCAGGTGGGCGCGGAGGAAGGTTACATCGCGCCGGAGGATGTGTCCCGTCTGCTGAAATTCCGGGACAATCCGTCTGATGAAAGCTGGATCAATGGAGGGGAAAACTGATATGGAAAATTTGATCGACATTATGCAGCTCTCCACCGAGGAGATCGACGAGCTGGTAAAAACGGGCTGCGATATTATGGAGCATCCCGCCGAATATGCCCATAAGTGCGACGGCAAGATCCTGGCAACGCTGTTCTTTGAGCCTTCCACCCGCACCCGCCTGAGCTTTGAGAGCGCCATGCTGTCCCTTGGCGGACAGGTGCTGGGCTTTTCCTCCGCCGCCAGCTCCTCCGCCTCCAAGGGCGAGAGCGTGGCGGATACCATCCGGGTGGTCAGCGCTTACTGCGACATCATTGCCATGCGCCACCCCAAGGAGGGCGCGCCTCTGGTGGCAACGCAGCACTCCTTGGTGCCGGTGATCAACGCCGGTGACGGCGGCCACAACCACCCCACCCAGACCCTGACGGACCTCATCACCATCCACAAGGAAAAGGGTCATTTCGACAACCTGACCATCGGCTTCTGCGGCGACCTGAAGTTTGGCCGGACGGTCCATTCTCTGGTGGCTGCCATGAGCCGCTACACCGGCGTCCGGTTCGTGTTTGTCTCCCCGGAGGAGCTGAAGCTGCCCCGCTATGTCAAGGAGCAGTATATCAAGGCCAACAACATCCCCTATACCCAGTCCACCTCGCTGCAAGCGGTCATGCCGGAGCTGGATATCCTGTACATGACCCGCGTTCAGAAGGAGCGCTTCTTCAATGAGGAGGATTACCTCCGCTTGAAGGACAGCTACATCCTCACCCCGGAGAAGCTGGAAAACGCCAAGGAGGATCTGCGGATCCTGCATCCGCTGCCCCGCGTCAATGAGATCTCCGTGGCGGTGGACAATGACCCCCGCGCCTGCTACTTCAAGCAGGCCCAGAACGGCCGCTACATCCGCATGGCGCTGATCATGAAGCTGCTGGGTATTCAGTGAGAGGAGAGAACGGACATGATTATTGATTCTATTCAGAACGGCATCGTGATTGACCACATCACCGCCGGTAAGGCCATGGAGCTGTACAACATCCTGGGCCTGGACAAGCTGGATTGCACCGTCGCTATTTTGAAGAACGTCACCAGCGGCAAGCTGGGACGGAAGGACATCATCAAGATCGACCGCGAGATGGACCTTGATTGGGATCTGATCGGCTATGTGGACCCCACCATCACCGTGAATATCATTCACGAGGGCCAGCTCCGGGAGAAGCGGAGCCTCAAGCTGCCGGAGCGGATCCGGGGCGTGCTGAAGTGCAAGAACCCCCGCTGCATCACCTCTGTGGAGCAGGAACTGCCTCAGGAATTCCTGCTGACCGATCCGGCCAAGCGTGTTTACCGCTGCATCTACTGCGAGACTGAGGCCGGCAAATAAGACGGCCTGAGGAGATTATGATGAAAAAAGGTTATTTGATCTTACAGGACGGTCAGGTATTTGAGGGCGTCCGGTTCGGTGCGGAGACCGACACCGTGGGTGAGCTGGTGTTCACCACCGGTATGTGCGGCTACGTCGAGACCCTGACGGACCCCAGCTATGCCGGACAGATCGTTATGCAGACCTATCCTCTGATCGGCAACTACGGCATCATCCGGGAGGATTTTGAAGGAGCCTGCTGCGTGAAGGGCTATGTGGTTCGGGAATACTGCGACACACCCTCCAATTTCCGGACGGACTGCGATCTGGATACATACTTGAAAGAGCAGGGCGTGCCGGGCCTGTGCGGCGTAGATACCCGGGAGCTGACCCGCATCATCCGGGAGCACGGCGTGATGAATGCCGCCATCTGCGACGAGATCCCCGCTGACCTGACCCCGGTTGCGTCCTATGCCATCACCGGTGTGGTGGAGGCTGTTTCCTGCAAGGAGCCCGACCGCTATCCGGCGGAAGGGGAGGAGTGCTTCCGGGTGTCCCTGCTGGATTACGGCGCCAAGCGCAACATTGTCCGGGAGCTCCAGAAGCGGGGCTGCACCGTGACGGTCCTGCCTGCGTCCACCTCCGCGGAGGAGATCCTGGCCGCCGGTCCCGACGGCGTAATGCTGTCCAACGGCCCCGGCGATCCTGCGGAAAACACGTATCAAATCGAGCAGATCCGCAAGCTTCTGGGCAAGGTACCCATGTTTGGCATCTGTCTGGGCCACCAGCTGACGGCTCTGGCCGCCGGCGGCAGCACCTATAAGCTGAAATACGGTCACCGGGGCGTGAACCAGCCGGTCCGGGATCTGAACGGCGTCCGTACTTACATCACCAGCCAGAACCACGGCTACGCGGTGGACGGCGACACGGTGAAACTGGGTAAGGTTCGTTTTGTCAATGCCAATGACGGCACCTGCGAGGGCATCGACTATCCGGAACTGAAGGCGTTTACCGTCCAGTTCCATCCTGAGGCTTGTACTGGCTCCAAGGATACGTCCTTCCTCTTTGACCAGTTTGTAGAGTTGATGAAAGGGGGCAGAGTCTAATGCCTTTGGATACAAGTATCAAAAAAGTCCTGGTTATCGGCTCCGGCCCCATTGTCATCGGCCAGGCCGCCGAGTTTGACTACGCCGGCGCTCAGGCCTGCCGTATCTTGAAGGAAGCGGGCGTCAATGTGGTGCTGTGCAACTCCAACCCCGCTACCATCATGACCGATCAGGCCATGGCGGACGAGATCTATCTGGAGCCTCTGACTACGGAGACCATCAAGCGTATCATCAAAAAGGAGCGGCCCGACAGCATCCTGGCGGGCCTGGGCGGTCAGACCGGCCTGACCCTGGCCATGCAGCTGGACAAGGAGGGCTTCCTCAAAGAGCAGGGGGTCCGCCTGCTGGGCACGGACGCCGCTGTCATCTCCCGGGCGGAGGACCGGGAGCTGTTCAAGGAAGCCATGGCGGAGATCGGTCAGCCGGTGATTGCCTCGGACATTGCTGAAACCGTAGAGGGCGCTCTGGAGGTGGCCGAGCGGATCGGTTATCCCGTCATCGTCCGTCCCGCCTTTACCCTGGGCGGCGCCGGCGGCGGCGCCGCTGCCAACGAAGCGGAGCTGCGGATCATCGCCCAAACCGGTCTGGACGCTTCTCCCATTACGCAGATCCTGGTGGAGCGGGCCATCTTCGGCTGGAAGGAGATCGAGTTTGAGACCATGCGGGACGGCGTGGGCAACGTGATCGCCGTCTGCTCCATGGAGAACTTTGACCCCGTTGGCGTCCACACCGGCGATTCCATCGTGGTGGCCCCCACCCAGACCTTGGCGGACAAGGAGTTCCAGATGCTCCGCAAGGCGTCTCTGGACATCATCACCCATCTGGGCATCGTGGGCGGCTGCAACGTGCAGCTGGCTCTGAACCCGGACAGCTTTGAGTATGCGGTCATCGAGGTGAACCCCCGTGTCAGCCGCTCCTCCGCCCTGGCCTCCAAGGCCACCGGCTATCCCATTGCCAAGATCACCACCAAGATCGCCCTGGGCTACACCCTGGACGAGATCAAAAACGACATCACCGGCAAGACCTGCGCCTGCTTCGAGCCCGCGCTGGACTACGTCGTCGTGAAGTTCCCCAAGTGGCCGTTTGACAAGTTCGTCGGCGCGTCCCGCCGCCTCGGCACGCAGATGAAGGCCACCGGCGAAGTCATGGCCATCGGCACGAACTTTGAGAGTGCGCTGCTCAAGGCCGTGCGCGGCGCCGAGATCCATCTCGACACGCTGCACGCCAAACCGCTGTCTGACCGCCCGGTGCGCGACCGGCTCGCCGACTGCGACGATCACCGCCTGTTCACCGTCTTTGAGGCGCTGTGCAGCGGCGTGTCCATCGACGAGATCCATGACATCACCCGCATCGACCGCTGGTTCTTGTCCCGGCTGCAGAACCTCGTGGACTATGAGACGAGCATCCAAAACGGCCTGACGCCGGAGCTTTACCGGCGCGGCAAGTACCTCGGCTATCCGGACGCGGCGCTGCGCCGCCTGTCCGGCAGCGAGACGCTGCCCCCCTTCCGCGCGGGCTACAAGATGGTCGACACCTGCGCCGCCGAATTTGACGCGCAGACGCCGTATTTCTACGCCAGCGCGGACGCGCGCTGCGAGGCGCGCACCTTCCCGCGCAGCGGCAAGCCCGTCGTCATGGTGCTCGGCTCCGGGCCGATCCGCATCGGCCAGGGCATCGAGTTTGACTATTCGTCCGTCCACTGCGTGTGGACGCTCAAGGCCATGGGCTATGACGTCGTCATCGTCAACAACAACCCCGAGACCGTCTCCACGGACTACGACACCGCCGACCGGCTGTATTTCGAGCCGCTCACGGCTGAGGACGTGCTGCAGATCATCGACGTGGAGCAGCCCGTCGGCGTCGTAGTCGCCTTCGGCGGCCAGACCGCCATCGCGCTCACGCAGACGCTCGACCGCCACGGCATCCGCATCCTCGGCACGTCGGCCGAGGGCATTGACATCGCCGAGGACCGCGAGCGGTTTGACGAGCTGCTCGAGCGCTTCCACATCTCCCGCCCGAAGGGCATGGGCGTGCAGACGCTGCCCGAGGCCCTGCACGCCGCGCAGACGCTCGGCTACCCCGTGCTGCTGCGCCCGTCGTATGTCATCGGCGGCCAGAACATGAAGATCGTCCACGACGACGCCGAGGTCACGACGTACATGCAGCGCATCCTCGCGCAGGGCATCGACAACCCCGTGCTCGTGGACAAGTACATGATGGGCACGGAGCTGGAGGTGGACGTCATTTCCGACGGCACGGACGTGCTCATTCCCGGCATCATGGAGCACATCGAGCGCGCCGGCGTGCACAGCGGCGACTCCATCGCCGTCTACCCGCCGTACAACCTCAACGACATGATGACGGACAAGATCGTCGACAGCTCGCGCAAGCTCGCCCTCGCGCTCGGCACGAAGGGGCTTGTGAACATCCAGTACCTCATCTGGGAAAACGAGCTCTACGTCATCGAGGTCAACCCCCGTGCCTCGCGCACCGTGCCGTACATCAGTAAGGTCACGGGCGTGCCGATGGTGGACGTGGCATCGCGCGTCATGCTCGGCGCGCCGCTGGCTGGCCTCGGCTACGGCACCGGCCTGCACCCCATCCCGCCGTATTACGCGGTCAAGGTGCCGGTGTTCTCGTTTGAAAAGCTCGGCGACGTCAACGCCTACCTTGGCCCGGAGATGAAGTCCACGGGCGAGGTGCTCGGCCTCGGCAAGACGATGCAGGAGGCGCTGTTCAAGGGTCTGACCTCGGCCGGCATGGTCGTCGGCCAGCACCCGGACGGCCGCCACGGCGTGTTCGTGAGCGTGGACACGCACGACCTCGGCGAGATCGTGTCGCTGGCCAAGAAGCTCGACGACCTGCACTTCGCCCTCTACGCGACCGGGGAGACCGCCGCCGCCATCGCGCGCCTCGGCATCGACGTCGTGACCGTGGACGGCATCCGCGAGAGCGACCACGCCTTCGCCCTGCTCGAGAGCGGCTGCATCGACTACATCGTCTACACCGGCGCGCTCAAGGACGCGACCATGGACGATTACATCGCCCTGCACCGCCGCGCGCTGCAGCTCGGCATCCCATGCTTCACCTCGCTCGACACGGCCAACGCCCTGGCGGACATCATCGCCAGCCGCTACAACGAGCGCAACACCGAGCTCGTGGACATCAACCACATGCGCACCGAGCGCCAGAGCCTGAAGTTTGCGAAAATGCAGGCCACCGGCGACGACTATATCTACGTCGAGAACTTTGACGGGCACATCACCTGCCCCGAGTCGCTGTGCATCCCGCTCTGCTCGCGCCACCGCGGCATCGGCGGCTACGGCATCGTGCTCATCGAGCACAGCGACGTGGCCGACGCGAAAATGCGCGTCTTCAACCGCGACGGCAGCGCCGGCGGCATGGGCGGCAACGCCATCCGCTGCGTGGCCAAGTACCTGTACGACAACGGCATCGTGCCGCGCGACGATCTCACGATCGAGGCCGGCGGCACCGTGCACCGGCTGCATCTGTACACGCGCTTCGGCACGGTCGGCCTCGTGACGGTCGACATGGGCAAGCCCGCGTTTGAGCCCGCCAATGTGCCCGTGACGCTCGAGGGCGAGCGCGTGATCGACCGGCCAGTGACGATCGCCGGCGGGGAGTACCGCATCACGTGCCTCTCGATGGGCAACCCCCACTGCGTCGTCTTTGCCGACCGCGTGGATGAGGTGGACGTCGCGCACCTCGGTCCGCAGTTTGAGCACGCGGACATCTTCCCCGCGCGCACGAACACGGAGTTCATCCGCGTCGTCAACCGCACGACGATCAAGATGCGCGTCTGGGAGCGCGGCAACGGCGAGACCCGCGCCTGCGGCACCGGCGCGTGCGCGGCCGTGGTGGCCGCCACGGAAAACGGCCTGTGCCCGAAGGGCGAACCCATCACCGTCAAGGTCAGCGGCGGCGACCTGATCGTCACCTATGACGACGACGGTGTGCGCCTGACCGGCAACGCCGAGCTCGCCTTCACCGGCGTGACCACGTACTGAGACCTCAAAAGCAAAAAATCACCCGCATCCGGGTCGGATGCGGGTGATTTTTTCTGCCGGCCGCTCAGCCGCGCATGGCAGCGGCGAAGGCGTCGATGCGCGCGATGTCGAGTTTCGGCTCGGCATACTGCGCGCGGTACTGCGGCGATGTCATCAGCGCGCCGAAGAGCTGCTTGTAGGCATAGCTCATCTTCTCGTACTGCATCTTGCCGCCAAGGATGTCCTTCGCGGCCGCGTGCGCAAGCAGCTCCGGCGAGAAGAAGTGCTCCAGATACCCCTCCGTGCCGGGCGTGGTGTAGCAGCACAGGTACACCCCGAGGCGCTTGCCCATGAGCGTCTTTTCGTTCCGGCGCAGGAAGCGCTTGATGTGCTTGTCGAGCTTGAACATGTACACGCAGCTGCCGATGATGACCGTGTCGTACCCGTCGAGCGTAATGCCGCGCTCGCGGATGTTGCGCACCGTCACGTCGCCGCCGACGGCGCTTTTGAGCATATAGGCGATCTCCTCCGTCGCGCCGTAGCGCGAGGCGAACAGGATCAGCGTTTTCATGCAGTGACCTCCTTTGTCCGCCCTGCCGGGCGGCCCCTTCTTTATGTAAGAGTATAGGAAGCCGCCGCGCCGCTGTCAAGCGCTACGCGCGATTTTTTTACCCGACCGGCACGGGCTCGCCCTGTTTCGGCGCCGGCTCTCTGCGCCGCGCCTTGGGGATGTTGATCGTCAGGATGAGCGCTTCGTCCGTCTCCTGCCGGTGCATGCCGGCGTCGATGCCGCCCTGCTTCATGAGGTCGAGGCTGTGCGAGATCGTGTTGAGAAACACGCGCACGTCCTTGAGAATGAAGGTCTTTTGCTGCTCGCTCTCGGGCGCGGTCTTGGCCTCGAGCAGGCGCTCGATGTAGGCGTCCGTCGCGGCGACGTTCAGGTCGCGGCTGAGGATATAGGCCAGCGCCTCGCGCTGCTCGTCCGGCGTCTCGAGGCGCAGCAGCGCGCGGCCGTGCCGCTCGGTGAGTCCGGCGTTGCGCATGGCGTTGAGCACATCCTCCGGCAGGCGCAGCAGGCGGAGCTTGTTCGCCACGGCCGACTGCGACTTGCCCAGCCGCCGCGCGCACTCCTCCTGGCTCAGGCCGAAGAGCCGGATGAGCTGCGCGAGAGCTCCTCGAGCTGCGCCGGGGAAAAATTCTGCCGCGGCTGGACCGCGCTCGGCGCGATCGCGTCCACCGCCAGATACACGATGCTGCCGCGGTCCGCGCGGCTGCGATGGTTGGAAAACTGCATAGCAAACCCTCCATATCTTGTGTTTTGCAACATAAAAATAGACCATATATTGCGCAAAACACGGCGAATTCGGGCGCGCGCCGAAAAAAAGGGGGCGGATCGGGATCGATCCGCCCAAAACAGGGTCATGGGATA
>ENA-UESS01001074-UESS01001074.1-human-gut-metagenome-genome-assembly--contig:-NODE-1074-length-12191-cov-18.622916_pt1 | contig 12191 bp, 10 predicted proteins | sample MGYA00243004_ERZ508005 | MGnify/ENA primary metagenome ERZ508005 (study PRJEB26167, sample SAMN06115471) | human gut metagenome | host: Homo sapiens | place: China:Guizhou | collected 2016-06-29...
TTGAGGGGCGTATCGGTTATCAAATACTCATCTTTCGACATTATCATATTCCTCCATGGTATCTTGTATCGTGGTATACCATTCACTTACCTTCTCAAATTCCGATTCATCCTGATTATACCACAAAAAAACCGCCCATGCCAAATCCGGCATGGGCGGTGTGTATTGCAATCAGTTCTTCAGCGCCTGCATCGGGGCGGGGATGCGGCCGCCGCGGTGGATCATGACCGCGGGGCTGAACTGGCTGATGGGCATGATGGGCGCGTGGCCCAGCAGGCCGCCGAAGTCCAGCACGTCGCCGGCCTTGTGGCCGATGGCGGGGATGACGCGCACGGCGGTGGTCTTGCTGTTCACCATGCCGATGGCGGCCTCATCCGCAATCAGGCCGCTGATGACCTCGGCGCTCGTGTCGCCCGGAATGACGACCATGTCGATGCCGACGGAGCAGACCGCGGTCATTGCCTCGAGCTTTTCCAGCGTCAGGCTGCCGCAGTTGGCGGCGTTGATCATGCCGTCATCCTCCGACACGGGGATGAACGCGCCGGACAGGCCGCCGACGTGGTTGGACGCCATGACGCCGCCCTTCTTGACCGCGTCGTTCAGCAGGGCCAGGCAGGCCGTCGTGCCGCAGCAGCCGCAGCTCTCAAGGCCCATCTCCTCCAGAATGTTCGCAACACTGTCGCCAATCGCGGGCGTCGGGGCCAGCGACAGGTCAATGATGCCCGCGGGCACGCCGAGGCGCTCACTGGCGAGGTTCGCTACCAGCTGGCCCAGGCGGGTGATCTTGAATGCCGTGCGCTTAACCAGCTCGGCCACCTCGTCCATCGGGGCGTCCTTCGGCAGCTTAGCCAGCGCGGCGCGCACCGCACCGGGGCCGGAGACGCCGACGTGAATCTCACAGTCCGGCTCGCCCGCGCCGTGGAACGCGCCCGCCATGAACGGGTTGTCCTCGGGCGCGTTGCAGAACACGACGAGCTTTGCGTCGCCCATGCACATATTGTCCTTCGTCAGCTCGGCGGTCTCGCGCACGACCTCGCCCATCAGCTTGACGGCATCCATGTTGATGCCCGATTTCGTCGAACCGATATTGACGCTGGAGCAGACAATATCGGTCTCGGCCAGTGCGCGGGGGATGGCGGCGATCAGCCGCTTATCGCCCGCGGAAAAGCCCTTGTGTACCAGCGCACCGAAGCCGCCGATGAAGTTGACCCCCACGGCCTTGGCCGCGCGGTCCAGCGTTTTGGCGTACTGCACGGGGTCGGCGTCGGGCGCGGCGCCCAGCAGCATCGCAATGGGCGTGACGCTGATGCGCTTGTTGACGATGGGGATGCCGTATTCGGCGCTGATGCCGTCCACGACGGAGACCAAATTGCCCGCCAGACGGGTGATCTTGTTGTAGATTTTCTCGCACGCCTTGTCCGCATCCGGGTCGATGCAGTCCAGCAGGCTGATGCCCATTGTGACGGTGCGCACGTCGAGGTTCTCGGCGGTCAGCATCTCAATGGTCTCCATAATGTCGCGGCTGTTGATGATTCTCATGTGGCAGCCCCCTTAAATGGTGTGCATGGCATCAAAGACTTCCTGCCGGGTCACGGTGACCTGCATCTTCATCTCTTTGCCCAATGCCGCAAAGCGGTCCCGGACCTCGGCGGCCTCGGCGTTCGCCTTGCTCAGATCGACCAGCATGATCATGCAGAACATATTCTGCATGATGGACTGGGAAACGTCCTCAATGTTGATGTTCAGCTCGGCGCACACCGCGCTGACCTTGGCAACGACACCCACCGTGTCCTGCCCGATGACCGTGATGACTGCTTTCATAAAATGACCCCCTCAAAATGTCCGATGATAAACGGAATACTGCCATTATAACAAAATTCCGCAAAAGAGTAAAGAATATAACGAGAAGTGATACTTTTTAACGAGCAACTGCCTGCGGGGCGTCGGGGACGCCGCCCCCTACAACAGCTCCGTAGGGGCGGATTCCATATCCGCCCGCGGAACCTGACGGCGGCGGTCACGTCCGCGGCTTTTAGGCGAACAGCCAACAAGCTGCCGCTTTGTAGGGGCCGCACATGTGCGGCCCGCAACTGTACGGCGGACGAACGCTTGCCTTTCACGCGCGGGCCGGGCATGCCCGGCCCCTACAGGGCATCGTGAACATCAAAACTCCGCCGAATGCTCCCCGGCCCGCACATCATCCCGCTGCAATTCCGCCAGCAGCTCATCCTCGCCGCCGTGGAGAAGCAGCTTCTCGCTGTACTGCTCAAACCGCTCGCAGTCGTTTTCGGCCAGAAACGGCGCGGAGTCGGGGCCGAGTGCCAGCTCGTTGACGAAGACGACCATCTCCTGCCCGTCCTCGAACGCTTGCTCCATAAAGTCAAAGGCAAATTCCAGCGCGTTGCTGGCGGCGGAGACCGCTTCCTCGCGGCGCTGCACCTGGGTGTTGAACGCGCCGCGCACCGTGTCAAACGCTTCGTCGGCGTCCAGACCGTTGTCAAGGCTGCGGCTCCACGCGGTCAGCAGCGCCAGCGTGCGGGTGCGGGCCGCGGCCTCGTCGGGCAGCAGCGCCCCGGCGGTCTTGTCGGCCTCCAGCTTGGCGCGGTAGGCGTCGCACCGCTCGGCAAACAGGTCGGCAGGGTCGGCGTCGGGCTGCTGGGACAGCGTCCGCTTGAAGCTGCGCAGCTGCTGGTAGCAGGCATCCGTCACCGCACCCGTGGCGCGGGCGTCGGCAAAGCGGGTGTTCAGGCCCGCCAGCAGCAGGCTGACCAGACTGATACGCTCGTCAAAGCTCGCGTCCATCGCCCGTGCAATGACGGCGTCATAGGGCTTGCCCTGCAAAATATCCTCGACGCCGTAATCCTCGTGGTACTTGCGGTAGAGCACCCAGTAGGCCGCAAAATCCCGCGCGACCTCGGGGTGGCGCAGGTACTGCCCGATGACCCCCTCGTCCACGGGCAGCGTCAGCCTGTCCGCAGCCTGTAAATAGGCGGACAGATCCTCCCACCCGCGGGCGGTCACGAACTGCACGCCGTCCACATCGTTTTCGATTTTGTAAAAATGCTGCGGGCGCAGCTCCAAGTAGGCCGTCACGGCGGGGTGCAGCCGGTGGGCGCGGGCGTAGTCCTGCCAGACGCTCAGCTTCGGCTCAATGTCGATACGCCGCACGCGGTCCAGCGTGACAAGGTCAAACTCCCGCACGCTCTTGTTGTACTCCGGCGGATTGCCTGCGGCCACAATGACCCAGCCGCCCGGCACAGCCTGGTTGCCGAAGGTCTTGCACTGCAAAAATTGCAGCATCGTGGGGGCCAGCGTCTCGCTGACGCAGTTGATCTCGTCGATGAACAGGATGCCGTTTTTCTTGCCGGTGCGCTCCATGGCGGCGTAAACGCTGGCGATGATCTCGCTCATCGTGTACTCGGTCACGCTGCGGGTGCGCCCGCCGTAGTTCCGCTCCCGGATGAACGGCAGGCCGACGGCGCTCTGGCGGGTGTGGTGGGTGATGGTGTAGGCCACCAGCGCAATGTCGCACTCCTGCGCGATCTGCTCCATGATCTGGGTCTTGCCGACGCCCGGCGGGCCCATCAGCAGAATGGGGCGCTGCCGCACGGCGGGGATCAGCGGGCGGCCAATGTCGTCCGTGGCAAGGTACGCCTGCACGGCGCGCTTGATTTCCTCTTTGGCACGTTGAATATCCATGGTTCATCGTCCTTTCGGGTCAAATTCTTCGGGCTGCAAGACCAGGCGCATGGCCCAGGGCGGCACGTCGGGCGGCGGGGTGCCGTCCTCTAAAAACAGGAACGCCGTCTCAAACGGCGGGCGTTTGGCGGGGTAGATGCCCTTGCCGTCGGTAAAATACAGCACGCCCTGCAGGTCCCGCAGCGCACCGTCCTGTCGCAGCTGCGCAATGCGGGCAAACGCGGGGCGGAAGTCCGTTCCGCCGCCGCCCACCAGCGTGAACTGCGCCGTATAGCGGTCCAGCGCGTCCAGATCGTTCAGCCAGACCTCATCCCGCACAGCGTTGTCCGCCTGCATGACCAAAATGCGGCACTGCCGGAAAAAGCTGTCCTGACTTTTTAATAAGGTGAACGTCTCTTTTAAGAATGCCTTGACCAGCTCGCCCGCCGTGGATTCGCTGGTGTCCACCACAATGACGAAGTCGCGTATTTTCTTCACCTCGCGGCTTTCCAGCGGCTCTATCAGCGGCAGGTTGCCGTAGGTGCGCAGGCCGTAGCTGTAAAAGCCGAGGTCGAATTCCTCGGGGTCGAGGTGCGGCTCCTCATGCCAGACGGCGAACCGGCGCAGGAAATCCCGGTAGGTGCGGCGGCTGCGCCCGGCCTGCACCTGCGCCTGCAGGGCTTGCACGGCAGTGTCCTGCCCGGCGCGCCGGCCGCTTTCCTCCATGCTCAGCTCCGTCTGGCGGCCCAGGTTCTCCCACTGTTTGCCGCGCATCTGGGCGGCGGGGCTGTCCGGGTCAGCGGGCCATAGGCGGTGGCTGTCGGTGTAAAATTCCCGCTGCCATTTGTTTAAGGTCTCCGCGTCGGTCTGTGCTAAGACGCGGTAGATGGGGCCTGCCGCTAAAAATTTGCACTTCTCGCGCAGCTGTGTGTAGCATTGCTGCCGCACCCAGCCGACGGGGCGCTTCGCGGCGGGAGTGTTCAGGGTGTCCAGCGTGGCCTCCACGGCGATGTCACAGGCCAGCCCCCACAGGTCGGGGTCGCGCCTGTCCCGCAGCCAGAGATGCCGGAAGATGCAGTGGAACAGGCTGTGCAGGTAGGCCCGGGGCAGGTACCGCCGGTTCCTGCGGTAGGTGTCCAGCAGCCATGCGGTGGGGTAGTAGAGTGCCCCGCCGTCGGTGGCAAAGCTGCCGCCGCTCTCCCGCGGGGCCGCGGGCAGTGCACCGAGCGCTGCCGTTAAATAGCGCTGGTCAAGGTACAGCTCCCCCCGCAGCTGCTCCATGACCCGGCGGGCCATCGTCTGTTCCCATTCCGATTGGGTTTGGATGTGTTTGGCTATAGTGGACACCTTCTTCCGTGACTGTATGCAGGGGCCGGGCATGCCCGGCCCGCGGGCTTACGTGGCTGCCCGGCAACGGGCTGAACCCCTCCGGCCTGCTTCGCGGCCACCTCCCCTGATGGGGAGGCTTTCCTCGCGGGCTTTGCCCGCGCAAAAGGCTCCCCGCTATGCGGGGAGCTGGCCGCGCATGCCCGGCCTGAGGGGCTTTGACGGGCCTTGCGTTACCACCCGCTTATGGTCTACAAATCGTCAAAATCATACGTTTTTTTCGCTCGCTTGGCCCTGCCTAACAGCACCGCCGCCCCGGCGCTCCACCCGACGCGGGCGCAATAGACCGCGGCATCTGCTGTCGGCAGGCTCAGCCCCACCAGCAGCCGCAGAGCGGCCTCGTCCCGGTCATCAATAGCACGCCGGAACGCTGCCTCCGGGTGGGCGGTCAGGTAAAGCTCGTAGTCCGCGCGGGCGTCGTCACCCAGTCCAAACGGCTGCACAAGCCGCCCGAGTGCTAACCGGCAGAGCTTGTCCTCGCTTTCGCCGACGCAGGCCTGCGCAAACGACGCATCAAACGCGGCGTAATCCACCGCGCCGCCGGGCGTGAAGCACTGCCGCATCCGGTAGCCCTCGCCCTCAATGCTGTGGTTGAAGATATGCGCGGGCGTGTTCTCGTCCAGAAACTCCGAATACTCGGGGTAAAACAGCTGCGCACCGTCCAATTCCACCGTAATGTCCGCACTGACGGCCCCCAGCAGCTTTTTTAAGCCCGTCGGGGCATCGGCGGCAGCCCGCAGGCGGAAGGTCTGCAATTGGCGGCAGTTCGTAAATAAATCGCTGCCAAACCCCTCGACCCCGGGCCCCAGCGTGACCCGGCGCAGCCTGCGGCAGTTGTAAAACGCCGCGCTGTCCAGCACCCGCACGGTGTCGGGCAGGGTGACCTCCTCCACAAAATTGCCGGTGATCTCATGCGTGTCGTCCCCGGTGCGCCGGGCCCCGGGCCTGACCGGCCTGTCCGCAAAGCAGTACGGCCCCAGCTCCGCAACGGGCAGCCCCTCAATTGTGCCCGGCACGGCGGGGCAGGGGGTGTCGCCCAGCAGCCGCAGCAGCCGCGCACCGCCGGGACAGGGCTCCCAATAAAGACCCACAATAATCACCTCTTTACATTAGGGCCATTATAGCATAAAATGTGGTTGCGAGAAACAGAAAAGTGAGAGAATTCTATGAAAAGCGTCAAACAAACGGATATTCTGACGGGCAGCATCCCCAAACAGCTGCTCCTGTTCTTTCTGCCCATCTGGTTCGGCACGCTGTTCCAGCAGTTGTACAACACGGCGGACACCCTGATCGTCGGTAACTTTGTGGGCACAAACGCGCTGGCCGCGGTGGGCGCAACAGGGCCCTTCGTCAACCTGCTGGTGGGCCTGTTCGTCGGGCTTTGCAGCGGCGCGGGCGTCGTCATTGCCCAGAGCTGGGGCGCACATGACCCCGATGCCGTGGACAGGCAGGTGCACACGGCGCTGGTGCTGAGCGCTGCCGTTGGCGCACTGCTGACCGTGCTGGGCCTTGTGACCGCTGCGCCGATGATGCGTCTGCTGGGCACGCCGGACGAGATCCTGCCCGATGCAGCGCTGTATCTGCGCATCTACTTTCTGGGCATGATCCCGCAGATGCTCTACAATATGGGCACCAATATCCTGCGTGCCATCGGCGATTCCAAGCGCCCGCTGTACTTTCTGATCGCGGCGTCGCTCGTCAACATTGTGCTGGACGTCGTGTTCATTGCGGTGTTCGGCTGGGGCGTCATGGGCGCGGCGCTGGCGACGGTGCTCAGTCAGGTGGCCAGCGCGGTGCTGACGCTGCGCTGCATCGTCGGCTCTCAGGGGATGCCGTGGCACATCCGCACCGAAAAGCTGCGGCTGCACGGCGACGTTTTCGCGGCCATCTGCACCATCGGCGTGCCCGCCGCCGCCCAAAGCGCCATGTACAACATCAGCAATATGTTCATCCAGAGCAGCATGAATAGCTTCGGCACCAGCACGATTGCGGCGTGGGGCGTCTACGGCAAGATCGACTTTGTGTTCTGGATGACGATCAACTCGCTGGGCATCGCCATCACGACCTTTGCGGGGCAGAACTTCGGTGCGCGGCAGTACGACCGCGTGCGCAACGGCGTGCGGGTCTGCATGGCGATGGCGGCGGGCATCACGCTGGTCATCAGCGTGGTATTCTACAACGCGGCCGAGAACGCGGCCGAGCCGCTGTTCCGGCTGTTCAGTCAGGACGATGCGGTCGTTGCGGTGGGCGTGGGTATGATGCATGTGCTGACGCCGGTCTACATTACCTATATCAGCATTGAGGTGCTTTCCGGTGCGCTGCGCGGCTGCGGCGATGTGCGGGTGCCAACGCTGATCACGGTGTTCTTCGTCTGCGGTTTGCGTGTGCTGTGGCTGACCCTGATGGTGCCGCGGTATCATACCATCGCCACGGTGGAGCTTAGCTACCCGCTGACATGGACGCTGGCCTCGCTGCTTTTTATCCTTTACTACAAGCGCGGCGGCTGGCTGAACCGCTGCAAGGCAGCGAAGGGACTGGAGTAAGTAAAACAGCCGACCTCTTTGCGGGGTCGGCTGTTGTTATGCACCGCGCTCGGTCTGCAGCGTTTGGATAAACTGCACCGGGTCGATAATGGAGTTGCCATCCGTGCCGGTGGCGGCGGTGGAAAGCAAATACCGCATGATCTCATCGCCGGTCAGGGTGGGGTCCACCTGCCAGCCCAGCGCCATGACCCCGGCGCAGTAGGGGATGCCCCAGCTCAGGCCGCCTTGTCCGTAGTGGGTGTAGCCGAACTGCCCGGCGGTGTATTCCTCGGCTGTTGTGCGGTAAGAGCAGGGGAGAGCAAGTGCATTTTTTGCAAACACCGAGGAACCGTCCTCGCTAGGAAAGCCGACCCGACAGGCGGCTGGGTCATCCCGGGCGTTTGGGTCAAGGACAGCAGGATAGGGCATAAGGCGGTCCGGTTTTGTGCCTGCGCCCTCTACGGTCAAAACCAGAACCCCGGCTTCTTCGGCACGGGCGGCTGCGGCGTTCCAGAGGTCGGTGTTCTGGAACATATCGGCGGAACCGGGCGCAGCCGAAACGGAAACGACCCGAATCTTCTCACCTTCGGGCAGCGCCTCGTTTTGCTCCAGCACCCAATCCAGTGCATCCGCGGCATAGCGGCTGTCCATCAGCCAGGAAGGCCAGGCCGCATAGTAAATGTTGGCATCCGGTGCCACGCCGATGGTTTTGCCCGCCAGCAGGCTGGCTACCGCCGGGCCGTGCATCGAGGCGGTCTCCCCCTCGCAGCCGGTATCGTAGTAAGCGGCGATGCGGTCGGCAAATTCGGGGTGGTCGGTCAGCAGCGGCTGGTCCAGAATGGCGACGTTCACGCCCCTGCCGGTGATGCCGCGCGCCTGCAAGCTGCGCACACCCAGACCGGGGTCTTTGCACGCCTCCAGCAATGCGGCGGCTTCGTCCTCGGCCCCCGCAAAGATGGTGCCGGTGTTGTAGGTGTAGGTATACAGGTCCTCTGCCGTGTATTCGCCCGGTTGGTAGGTCTGTTGGGCGTACTCGTCCAGCCAAGGCAGATAGCGCAGGTCGCTGTACGGCGCAGCCGGTTCGGCGGGCGGGGCGGGGGTTTCGGTCGGTGTCGGCTCCGGCGCAGCGGTGGGCGCGGCGGCAGGGGCTGCGGACTCGGCAGTGCCGCAGGCCGTCAGCCACAGCGCCAGCAGGCAGAGCGGCAGCATTGCGGTGCGGTTCATGGTGTGACCTCCTTCTCTATATTTAGGCTATCAAAAAGCTTTTCCGGAAAATGCGCTGCTGCGCTAAGTTGGCGGGCGGGCATTGGCGCCCCTACAAGTTCTGTTTGTTGCAAAAAGCCCGGTCTGTCCCCCGGAAAGCGGGGGCAGATCCGGGCTTTGCGTATAGGGCTTACAGCTTGAAGCTGTCCTTCAGCGTGACGATGCGGTTGTAGACGCCCTCGTGCTTGCTGTCCGGCGTAAAGTAGCCGTTGCGCACGAACTGGAAGCGGTCACCGGGCTTGGCGTCCTTCAGGCTCTCCTCGAGCTTTGCGCCCTGCAGCACCTTGACGCTGTCGGGGTTCAGGTAATCCTTGAAATCCGCGTCGTCGGGGATGCTGTTCATGTTGGCCTCGGTGAACAGCTTATCATACAGCTCGACCTCGGCGTCCAGGCAGTGGGCGCAGCTGACCCAGTGGATCGTGCCGCGCACCTTGCGGCCATCGGCGGGATTGCCGTTGCGGGTCTCGAGGTCGGCCTCGGCGTGGATGGCCACGACCTTGCCGTTCTCGTCCTTGTCCACGCCGGTGCAGCGCACCAGATACGCGCCCATCAGGCGGACCTCGCTGCCCAAGGTCAGGCGCTTGAATTTCGGCGGCGGCACCTCAAAGAAGTCGCTGTTCTCGATCCACAGCTCCTTCGTGAAGGCGACCTTGCGGGTCGTCGTGTCGTTGGCGTCGCGGTTCGGGTTGTTGGGCAGGTCAAAATACTCGCACTGGTCGGCGGGATAGTTGTCGATGATCAGCTTGACAGGCTCCAGCACGGCCACGCGGCGCTGGGCGTTCAGCTCCAGCTCGGCGCGCAGCACGGCCTCCAGCTGGCGCATATCCACGAGGTTGTCAGCCTTGGAGATGCCGGCCTCTTTCACGAAGGTGAAGATGCTCGTCGGCGTGTAGCCGCGGCGGCGCAGGCCGGACAGGGTCGGCATACGGGGGTCGTCCCAGCCGTCCACGATATTCTTCTCGACCAGCTCGCGCAGGTAACGCTTGCTCATGACGGTGTTCGTCACGTTCAGGCGGGCAAACTCGCGCTGCTTCGGGAATTCTTTGCCGAACAGGTTCGTGATGACCCACTCATACAGCGGGCGGTGGTTCTCAAACTCAAGGCTGCACAGGCTGAAGGTGATTCCCTCAATGGCGTCCTGAATGGGGTGCGCAAAGTCGTACATCGGGTAGATGCACCACTTGTCGCCCTGGCGGTGATGCTCGACATGCTTGATGCGGTAGATGGTCGGGTCGCGCATGTTCATGTTCGGGCTGGCCAGGTCGATCTTGGCGCGCAGCGTTTTTTCGCCGTCGGCAAACTCACCCGCGCGCATACGGCGGAACAGGTCGAGGTTCTCCTCCGGCGTGCGGTCACGGTAGGGACTCGGGCGGCTGGGCTTGCCGGCGTCGTTGCCGCGGTACTCCTGCATTTCCTCGCGGGTCAGGTCATCCACGTAGGCCTTGCCCTCCTTGATGAGCTGCTCGGCGTACTCATAGCAGCGCTCAAAATAGTCGCTGCCGTAGAAAATGCCGCCGTTCGGCTCGGCACCCAGCCATTTCAGATCCTGCAGGATGCTCTGCACGTACTCGTCACCCTCGCGGGCGGGATTCGTGTCGTCAAAGCGCAGGTTGAACAGGCCGCCGTAGTGTTTGGCGATCGTGTAGTTGATGAAGATCGCCTTGGCGGAGCCGATATGCAGGTAGCCGTTCGGCTCCGGCGGGAAACGGGTATGCACGACTTCGACCTTGCCCTCGGCGAGGTCGGCATCGATAATATCCGTCAGGAAGTTGGAAAATTTTTCGTCTGCCATGATTACACCCCAAAATTAGTAAGCGTCACGTTGTTGTAGGAGCCGATGCCTGCATCGACCCGCTGCAAGGCTATAGGTACGCTAGCTTTGATTATCTTACTATTATACATAGGTTTATAACATTTAGCAAGAGGTAAAAACTTGCCTGCACCTACTGTTATTTATAAAAGGTTTGTGCTATAATCAATACTGATTTACAATGCCTAAGATTTTGCCTAAGATTTGCCGTTCTTACAAATCCTAACGAAAGGGGGCTGTGCCATGCCGACCCCGAATGACCGCGGGCCCCACCGCCCGCGCACAAATATACAGTACCATGTGGAGAATGGCTGGGCGGTGCCCGACCAGCCGCCGCCGCCGCGCCGCACCTCCACGCAGGAGCAGCGCCGCGCCGCCGCCCGCCGCGCGCGGGCAAAGCGCCGCAGGCTCCGTCAGCTGGCGCTGATCGGTACGGCGTGCGGCATTCTGGTCGTGTCGGGCGTCATCACGGCGCTGCTGCCCGCTAAGGGTGCGGACGCGCCGCTCACCTCCGATGCCCCCGCCAACACGCGCCTTGTGGCCCCCGTGCCCTACGCGGGCAGCAACGGCAGCGCAGGCACGGCACAGGCCCTGAACTGGGGCACTGTCGGCCCGCAGCGCCAGAGCGCCGACACGGGCTATACCTACACGGCGCTGCCCGCCGCCCCCGCCGCGCTGCCGGAATTTGGCCGCGTGGACACAAGCTGGTTTGCGGATGCCGCCTTCCTCGGCGATTCGCTGACCGCGGGCTTCTGCGTGAACGAGTACAACATTGATGTGGGTGGTGCGCTGGTCTGCGGCTATGAGGGCATCAGCCCGAACACCGTCGTCAACCGCGCCACCGTCACCAGCCCGGACCGCGGCGAGGAGGTGCCGCTGGACGTTCTGGCCGCGGCCCAGCCCGCGAAGCTGTACATCCTGATTGGCACGAACGCCCTGGTCCAGCCCGGCAACGATGACAGCTTTTTGGCGTACTACGGCAAAATGCTGGACGATCTGCGCACCGCCCTGCCGAACACGGTGTTCTATGTGCAGTCGGTCCTGCCCGCCACGCAGGAGAAGGCCGCCGACAGTCTGCCGGGTCTGGCCCCGGACCGTCTGGCGGTCATCAACGCGGCCATTCAGCAGCTTTGTGCCGAGCGTGGGTGCTATTATCTTGACCTCAGCGCCGAGTTTGCCGACGACGCCGGGTATCTCTCGACGGAGTTCTCCCAGCCCGACGGCGTGCATCTGACGGTCTCCGGCTACAGCAGGTGGGTCAGCTATCTCTGCACCCATGTGCCCTACAGCAAGGACAACCCCTATCAGGCCGGGAGCACCTACTATTTAAGCGAGGATATGAAGGGACTGCTGAGTGATCTGCCATAAACCGGGAGCGGCAGCCTCCCGGGAACTCCTACTTTCTTTTGTGACCAAAAGAAAGTAGCAAAGAAAAGTCCCGCTGTTGCGGATGCAGCGGACCCCGCCTTAGGGGCTGCACGCCCCTAAGAACCCCAAAGCGGAAGTCGGAAGTCTCGGCGGCTAAACGGACG
>ENA-UESS01001085-UESS01001085.1-human-gut-metagenome-genome-assembly--contig:-NODE-1085-length-12146-cov-9.968514_pt1 | contig 12146 bp, 13 predicted proteins | sample MGYA00243004_ERZ508005 | MGnify/ENA primary metagenome ERZ508005 (study PRJEB26167, sample SAMN06115471) | human gut metagenome | host: Homo sapiens | place: China:Guizhou | collected 2016-06-29...
TATAGAAGATCTGCCACCGGAAGTGACCAAGCCTTCTGCTTAAACTCACTCTTATACATAGTTGTGATTGCATCAGGTTTCTTATAGTCTGAACCAAGCTTTGCAAATATCTGAATACAGACAATGGTTCCGCTGCAACCGGTACTAACGCAGCAACTGAGAGCACAGCAGCTGACAACGGTGCAGCATCCGGCAGTGTATTCAAGATTGGCGGTATCGGACCTACCACCGGTGGCGCAGCAGTTTACGGACTGGCTGTACAGCATGGTGCAGAGATCGCAGTAGAAGAGATCAATGCAGCAGGTGGTATCAACGGCTATCAGGTAGAGTTCAAGTTCCAGGATGACGAGGCAGATGCTGAGAAATCCGTAAATGCTTATAATGCATTAAAGGACTGGGGCGCACAGGTCCTCGACGGATCTACCACCAGTGGAGCATGTATTGCGGTTACCGACAAGACCAAAGAAGACAATATGTTCCAGATCACTCCTTCCGGATCTGCAGTAGAATGTGTTCAGTATGATAACAACTTCCGCGTATGCTTCTCCGATCCTAACCAGGGTCTAGCATCCGCACAGTATATTGGTGAGAATGGTCTGGCTGAGAAGATTGCTGTTATTTATGACAGCTCCGATGTATATTCTTCCGGTATTTATGAGAAGTTTGTAAAGGAAGCTGAAAACCAGCCCTTTGAAGTAGTAGCTGCGGAGGCATTTACTGCTGATAACAAGACGGATTTCTCCGTACAGTTACAGAAAGCAAAGGATGCCGGAGCAGACATGGTATTCCTTCCTATTTATTATCAGGAATCCGCACCTATCCTTACACAGGCAGCTGCTATGGGTTATGCTCCCAAGTGGTTCTCATGTGATGGTATGGATGGTATTCTCGGTGGTGTAGATAATTTTGATGTATCTCTGACCGAAGGCGTTATGCTGTTAACTCCTTTCGCAGCTGATGCAACCGATGATCTGACCCAGTCTTTTGTAACTAAGTATAAGGAAAAATACGGTGAGACTCCCAACCAGTTCGCAGCAGACAGCTATGATGCTATCTATGTGATCAAGGCTGCTATCGAGAAGAGCGGTGTTACTCCTGATATGAGTGTTTCTGATATTTGTGATGGTATGAAGGCTGCCATGACAGAGATCACTGTAGATTTCATAGCCGGTAACGGAAGTACCTGGCAGCCATGTGATACGGACTTTTGATCCGTGTGCACGCAATCTTGTGATAACCGGCTTCTCCGGCTTAATAATAAAGCTTGTCTTTGCAGATCCCGTATAATTACCGGTTCCCACTACCATAACAGCAGCTTTTCCCGGTGCACCATTGTCACTGTAATTCAGATAGTAATCCGAACCTTCTTTTAAAACAATGTTATTTAGTGTAACGGTAACTTCCGGTTTTACGGAAGATCCCGTATATCTTTGTGCTGCAATCTTACTGATCACCGCATTTGCAAGGTTATTGGATGAAACCGTTGTATTTCCGTTCCCATGATTTACGATACGGAAATAAACCGTCCGGCTTCCATAATAATTTCCGATTCCGTTAATTGTAACGGATGCAGTACCGATATTGCGGTTGTTGCTGTAAGTAAGGGTATAATCTCTTCCCTCATACAGATATCCGCCATTCAGCCATACCGATACAGACGGACGGATATCATATCCGGTGTATATCTGGTCAACGATTGTACCAACGGAAGCATTTGGAATATAGTACGAATAGGTATTGCTGCTGTTATTGGTTCCTGTTACCTGAACCGGAATCTGCAGGGGAATTTTACCATCCGGACGGTTCAGTGTCAATGTTGTAGACCCTGTCGAATTTGCGATCAGTTTTGTTCCGCTGATATAGGCAACCGCAGTATTGGATACATACATATTCAGCCCCTGTACAATCGGGCAGTTTGCATTGCCTGGCCAGTGATTCGATACCTTAATGTTTTCATAGCATCCGGATAAATCTTTCGTCTGTCCGACAGACATCTGGATATAGGTTCCAATAGATGACGGAACAACAATCTGGTCAGAAGTAATATTGCTCTCTGCAACCTGAAGATTAGTTACGGTTGTTGTCTGGTTGTTTGGTGCCGTATAGGCAGTTCTGGTTACTGTGTTGGCGAATTCCTCTACCCAGTAGTGATATCCATTGTAATATACATGTCCGATTCCGACAGCTGTAAACTGGCTGTTTAACATATTTCTACGCTGTTCCTGTCCGGAATAATTTGCATTGTCTTCCCGCATTGCGTTGTGAAGTGCAGATGCTGAAGAATAATTCACACCGATATTCTCTGCATAAACTCCCGCATAGACACCGTTTTCACTGTAAGCAGTATAATAATTTGTGCCATTTGGTCTGGTGTGTGAATACGAAAGTGCAATCTCTGCTGCACGTTTCATGGCTACCTGCTCCAGTGCATAGTCGTAAGTAAGCGGCTGCAGATTATTACAATATGTCTTCGTGTAATTGTTTGCATCCCAGTACCATGCATCGGATAAATTTCTGCGCATACTGTTGATCATGCCATAGACATTTCTGGCATCCGTCTGTCCGTATGTAACCTGAATACTTACGTTCCGTGTACCGGTTGTTGCAGCCATCACATTGCCCGCATACCCCAGTGGAAGCAGTGAAACAATCAGGACAAACGCAAGCAGACGCCTGAGTACATTGTGCGTTTTGGTTTTTCTCATAATCTTGATCCCTTCCTTTATTTTAAAATTTTGTTATCCCTATTGTACGCTTTTTAGCGGCTTCCCGCAATGATAATTTCATAAAGTTTGCTTGACAAGCATAACAGAAAAGCTATACTCTAATTAGCAAACAGGTGGGTGCGCAACTCGTTTCTGCGGGCTGTCGTTTTGTCGGGGACACTGTTCGCAATTTCTAGTCTGCCTAAGAGGGAATCTTCGAAACGTTTATTACGCCCACTCCCCATTTGTCTTGATATTTACTTTATTTTCAATATGTCACTCTGTGACTGCGCAAATAGAACCGTGGGCATGCTTATTCGAAGCTTCCCTCTAAGGCAGACACAAAATCGCTCAGACGGTGTCCCCGACAAAACGACAGCCCGCAGAAACGAGTTGCGCAATCACCAATCTAATTAGCAGATGGAGAAGGGAGAAATGACTGACTATGACATATCAGGAATTAGTTTCAAAATTAAAAGATACTTATCAGGAGAAAGATGCTTCCAAAATCAGCGAACATCTTGCCATCCAATTTAACATACAGGGAGAAGCCGAAGGTGCCCTGTATCTGGAAATTGCAAATGGACAGCTTCATATTGAACCATATGAATATTATGACCGTGACATTTTAGTCACCACTTCAGCTGCCAGTCTGCTCGCACTTGCAGAGGGCAGTCTTGACATTCTCGAAGCTTACCAGAGTGGGAAAATTTCTGCGGAAGGAAATCTTGCAAAAGCATTGCTGTTAAATGAAATTGTCACCGGTTCATCCGAAGCTCCGCAATTCGACTACGCCGAGGAAGTATTCCGCGCCATAGGCAAAGTGACCGCCCGTCTTCACGAACACGGAATCTGCTCCTGTGGAAACTTCGGCATCAGCGGAATCTGCTCCTGTGGAAGCTCTGGCACCGGCTGAATCTGCTACTGTGGAAACTCCAGCTGGCGAAAATACTCCGGCTGCAAAACCATCCGTTAAAGCACCACGCATGTCCCGCAAGAAAAACAGAAAAAGACATAAATAATCTGTAAACTTCCTTGTGTTTTTCAGACAGCATGTTATGATAATTCATAACATAAGGTTTTTGATATAGGAAAGGAGTGAAATATATGTCTTTTTTAAACAACTTAGGACAAAAGATCAGTGATGTGAGCCAGACTACCATTAAAAAAACAAAAGATCTGGCAGATACTGCAAAATTAAACTTAAATATCTCCGAGGAAGAACGCAAGATTGATACTGCATACGAACAGATTGGAAAATGGTATGTGGAAAAACATCGCGAAGATGCCGAAGAAGATGTAAAAACCTGGCTGGATGCGATTGCCGCTTCCGAAGCCAGAATTAAGGAATGCCGTGAAAGCATTCACCAGATGAAAGGTGTAGCGATCTGCCCATCCTGCGGTGCAAGCGTGGATGCCGATGCTGCATTCTGCAGTGCCTGTGGACAGAAAATGCCGGAAAAGCCAAAACCGGAACCGGTTAAGGAAGAGGACGTCGAGGTGATTCCTCCGGAACAGCCGTCTGAGGAACCAGCTTCTGAGACCGTGTCGGAAAATGCTTCCGAAACCCCGACTAAAGCCTCTGCACCAGATGCTTCAACTGAAGCTTAAAAACAGACATGGAAAACAAAAGGAGCTGTCGTGCCGCCGATATTCGCTGGTGCGATAGCTCCTTTTCTAATTTTATTAAAACGAGTTGCGCAATCTCTACTGTTTATATAAACGGGTTATAAAACCGGCTGCCATCATGATAGGTAATCACAAGTGCAGCCACGGCAAATCCAAGCACCAGTGCAATACACAGATAATCATTGCGCTGTAATTTTCTTCCCATATACCAGGTACGCTTTCTGTGTTTCCCATATCCACGCAGCTCCATTGCGTTACTGATCGTGTCAATACGGCCGATACTTGTAAAAATGAGCGGGAAAATGATAGAGGCTGTACTCTTAATCCGACTCATCAACTTCGCTTTTCCAGACATCTCGATTCCACGCGCTTCCTGCGCATTTTTAATTTTGTGGAAATCATCCTGCACATCCGGAATATAACGCAGTGCAATTGCCACCGCATAGCCGATGTTGTAACTGATTCCAATACGATTTAACGATGCTGCAAACTCCGACGGATTGGTGGTCACGACAAAAATGAACACCGCCGGGATAATTGTAAAATATTTCAAAATAATGTTCAGCTCATAAAACAGCTGCTCAGCGGTAATCGGATAATGCGCCGAAAGCTGCCAGAGTACATGCTTTGTACCATAAATTTTTGTTCCCTGATCCGGTGCAAAAATAAAAATGGCAAGCACATTGATGACCAGAAAGAACATAATGAATTTGAAAATGGAACCGACCTGTTTCCACTCTGTTTTTGAAAGCCTAAACAATACCAGACTAAGTACCAGCATCACGGCAAGTACCCTGGTATCATACGTAAGCATACTCGTGATGGACCATGCCAGAAAATAGATCAGCTTTGTAACCCCGCACAGCCGGTCCATCCAGGTGTCTTTTTTCTCATAGGTCAATAACTTTGCCATTACCGCACCGCCCTTTCGTAATTGATAAACCTCTGTACGAACTGAGACGGCTCTTCGATTCCACATTTGACTGCCATCTCATAGAGTGACGTCTGCTTTAAATATGCCGGAGCTGTGATCGTTTCATTGGTCAATACTTTTGCCGGCGTATCAATGGTCAGAAGTTTTCCATCTGCCACAACAATCGCACGGTTGGTATATTCCAGCATCAGGTGCATATCATGTGTAATCATGATAATGGTCGTCCCCTGTGTCTCGTTGATTTCCTTTAAAAACTCCATAATTTCCGTATAATGGCGGTAATCCTGTCCCGCTGTCGGCTCATCCAGAATCAGGATCTCCGGCTTCATGACAAGAATGGATGCAATGGTCACCCGCTTCTTCTGACCGAAACTCAATGCAGAAACCGGCCAGTTCCGGAACTGGTACAATCCACAGATTTTCAGTGTCTCATGCACACGCTCACGGATTTCTTCCTCTGGAACTCCGCGCACAGTAAGCCCAAGTGCCACTTCCTCATAAATCATAGGCTTAGAAATCATTTGATTCGGATTCTGCATGACAATTCCAATATGCTCCCCACGCTCTTTGACCGAAAGTGGTGAGATATCGTTTCCGTTCAGCTCAATTTTTCCTTTGCTCGGTTCTAAAAATCCACAGATCAGATTGGACAGTGTCGTCTTTCCGGCACCGTTTTTCCCGACAATACTGATCATTTCGCCTTTCTTTACATCAAAACTGATATCCGAAAGAATTGCTTTTTCCGGCTGATAAGAAAAATGCAGATGGTCTACTTTAAGTACCTTCTCCTGTGTTTCCTGTTTCTGCGGAATCTGCGTAGTCTCAAACCATTCCCGCACCTGTGTTTTGTATGGTTCAAAATTCATGGTTTCCACATGCTGCGGATGATCCTGTGCAGTGATGGTACATCCGGCATGTTTGAGTGCCGTGACATAGAGCGGTTCCCGGATTCCCTGTTCCTCTAAGATATTTCCAACCAGCAGATCATCCGGTTTCATGTCCGCAACAATGGTTCCGTCTCCGACCACAACAATACGGTCTACATCTTTGTACAGCACATCCTCCAGACGATGCTCAATGATTACGATCGTTTTTTTCTGTTCCTTTTGGATTCTGTCAATTAACGCGATCGCTTTCTTTCCGGTCGCCGGGTCAAGATTGGCGAGTGGCTCGTCAAACAAAAGAATATCCACATCATCAATCATAACGCCCGCCATGGAAACTCTCTGTTTCTGTCCACCGGACATCTCCGATGGTGCATGGGAAAGCAACTCTTTTACTTCTACCGTCTCTGCCACACCGTCCACTTTGCGAAACATTTCTTCCTGTGCCATGCAGTCATTTTCCAGCACAAAAGCAATATCTTCCGCAACCGTCAGACCGATAAACTGCCCGTCCGTATCCTGTAATACAGTTCCAACCATCTTGGAAAGCCCAAAAATCCCAAGTTTTTTCGGATCTTTTCCCTCGATTCTCAGCGTCCCGGTACTATCTCCCTCATACGAAAAAGGGATCAGTCCGTTGATACAATTTGATAATGTCGACTTTCCTGATCCCGATGGTCCAATAATGAGAACCTTCTCTCCGGGATAAATCTTTAAATTGATATCCCGGAGTGTCGGCTCCATCTGTGACCGATATTTAAATGTAAAGTTTTCAAATTCAATAATCGGTTCCATACGTTTTTAGTCTTCCTTTGTAAGACTTGATGATTTTGCTCCAATCTTTGTATATCCCAGTCCAAGTAATGAACCAAGTACACCTACAATAATGATATTGGCTACAAATGCACATACTCCCTGTGAGAATACTTTCTTTGCAGGTTCTGCATAAATGAGAATGTCAAGCACCGGTGCAACAACGATCCATGCGACTGCATTCGCAACAACCTGAACCACATTAAAAAGAATGACTTTCTTCTTATTAAATCCACCAGCCTTAATCTCAAAACTCTTTGCAAATAAGCCAACTAAAATCCCAAAAATTGCATCCGGGAATACCCAGCTCCACCATACACCGCCATAAAACAGTGCATCTCCGAGCGCATGTCCCAAAAGACCAATGATTCCTCCAACAACTGGCCCAAACACTGCGGCAAGAAATGCCATCACTGCGGCACGCGGCTGCATGGATGTATTCGGGATAATTCCCAGCGGAATCTGCACTTCTGTCAAAACAATGAACAATGCGGTTCCGATACCGGTTGCTACAACTTCTTTGATTCCAAATTTTTTCATAACAAGTTCCTCCTTTGTTTTTTCAGTACCTTATTATTTATGATAAACGCGCAAATGTCAAGTTTTTCGCCCTTTTTCTTTTCAGCTTCCTTTAACTTTTTGCACCATCTCCGGCAAAGTATTCCTTCACCAGTTTAACAACGACACCGGAAAGCAAAAATACTGCGATCAGGTTTGGAATTGCCATGAGTCCGTTAAAGGTTTCCGCAATGCTCCACATCAGACCCAGATCCATCGTGGCTCCTATGATGGCAACCAGCGCATACACCAGCATAAATGGCTTGTTGACACGGGAACCGAACAAGAACTCGATGCAGCGTGTCCCGTATAATCCCCATCCGATAATGGTGGAAAATGCAAAACAGCACATGGCAACCGCAGTAAAAATAGATACCCAGTTTCCGTATGTTGCGGTAAATCCACTGATTGTAAGCTCTGCACCTGCCGCCTGACCGTAACTGACCGGAACCTGGCTGCACAAAATAACAAGCGCGGTAAGCGTACAGATGACAATCGTGTCTACAAACACCTCAAAAATACCGAAAAATCCCTGCTTGACCGGTTTTCTCGTGTCTGCACAGGCATGGGCAATAGATCCCGTACCAAGCCCTGCCTCGTTGGAAAAAATTCCACGGGATACGCCCTTTTTCATACTCATGAAAAAGCTGCCGACCGCGCCGCCGGTCACTGCGGCCGGATGAAATGCCCCTTCCACAATCGAAGCAAAGACAGCCGGGACATGTCCGATATTAAGAATAATCACTCCCACTGCCAGAACAATATAGATCAATGCCATAAACGGTACCAGCTTTTCTGTCACCCGTCCAATCCGCCTGATACCTCCAAGCAGAATGAGTGCAATCAGAATCGCCAGAATGATCCCAACCACAAGATTAACAGTCGGTACCGCATCTTTTGAAATAACATGGTAATTCATTAATGCCGTATTAATGGCTGTGGTAATCGTATTTACCTGTGTGGCATTCCCTGTTCCGAATACGGTCAGTACGCCAAACGCGGAAAACAGATACGCCAGCCAGTGCCAGTGCTTTTTCAGTCCGTTCTTAATATAATACATCGGACCGCCGACCAGATCGCCATGCACATTCTTTTCACGGAAATGCACCGCAAGCGTCACTTCTGAGAACTTGGTACACATACCGAGAATTGCGGAAATCCACATCCAGAACACGGCTCCCGGACCGCCGATGGCAATGGCTCCTGCCACTCCGGCAATATTTCCCGTGCCGACCGTTGCCGCCAGTGCCGTACACACCGCCTGAAACGGTGTCATGGCTCCGTCCGATGCTTCACGCTTCTTAAACATACGGCCAAATGTCACTTTCATCGCGTATGGGAACTTGCGGATCTGTAAGAACCGGGTCCGGAAGCTTAATACCAGACCAACACCGATGATACAGATCATGGCTGGGACACCCCAGATGAAATTGTTGACCGCACTGTTGATTGCTTCAATTGTGGATAACATAGTTTTCTTTTCCTTCCTACGTGAATAAGCGCGTGTTTTTTGTAAAACACGCGCTTGCATTATAGCACAATTTTTGCATTTTCTCTACAATGGAATTGTGGAAGAGGATATTTTCCACGGAAGTCCTTACGGTGGCCCTTATTCCACTGCTGGTGCAGCCGACCCCACCACTTTCTGGCCTTATCAGGTATGGTCCTATCAGGCCGATGATGCCTCCTACACCCGAATAGGTTTTGTGACCGACTGGAATAAAAAAGAATGGGCAGACAGCATTGACGGATTTTCCTCATTCCCGGATTCCGCTGATAAGGATCACGACGGTATCGTATATCTCCTGACAAATGCCAAAGGGAAAAAAACCGCCATAGATGCTGCTGACCTGAAAAAGTGGGTGGATTCCTACCGTAAAGGAGCAAAAGAAATTCCCATCACCTATCAAAGGCTCAAATAATGGCATTATGATTGTGTATCAGGATCACAGGCTGCGTACCGCCCAGCGCATCTTCGTGGATCGTGCTCGTCCATTCTGCGCACACTCCTGCGCGGACGGACGCACCACATCCTTTGCATACTCCGAATAAATACCTGCGCGGTAGCCTTCTTTTAAAGCACGCTTTACCAGCTTGTCCTCCCCGGAATGGAATGTCAGAATCGCCACGCGGCCGCCCGGTTTTAAAGCACCCGGCAGCTTTTCCATAAATTCATAAAGCACCTCAAACTCGCGGTTGACATCAATGCGAAGTGCCTGAAACGTCCGCTGACAGGTCTTTTTGATGGTTTCTTTTTTCTCCTTTTCCGGCAGAAAATCGAGAGTGTCTTCAATAATCCTGCGCAGTTTTGTGGTGGTATCCACGCAGTGTCCTTTGCGGATCTCATCGGTGATCGCTTTTGCAAGTTCCTCACAGTACGGCTCATCCGAATTTTCATAGAGCATTCCCGCAAGCTCGTCCCGGCTGATCGTATCCAGCCGCTCCGCCGCACTGATTCCTGCTTCCTGATTCAGCCGCAGATCAAGCGGTCCGTCCACTTTAAAGGAAAATCCACGCTCCGGATTGTCAATCTGCATAGACGAAACCCCAAGATCTGCCAGAATAAAATCAAAGCCGCCCACTTCTTTTGCAATCTCGTCAATCGTACAGAAATTCTGCAAATGCACGGTCAATATATCCTCGCCAAATCCCTGCTCTGCCAGACGTTTTTTCGTCTTTGCCGATTCTACCGGGTCGACATCGGTCGCATGGATGTGTCCCTGCCCCTGCAGCTGCTTGAGCATAGCTTTTGTGTGACCGCCATAGCCAAGTGTGGCATCAAACCCGGTCTGTCCCGGCTTAATTTGCAGAAAATCAAGAATTTCTTTTACCATAATAGAAATATGCATACCCGCAGGCGTATTGCCCTTTTCGATCACATGTGCAATGGTATCTTTGTATTTTTCCGGCTGCAGTTCTTTGTATTTTTCCTCAAATTTCTTTGGGTATTTTCCTTTGTAACGCACGCGCCGCTTGTGTACGGTCTGGTTTTCGTTTTCCATTTTTATGATTCCTTTCCTCTCCTGTCCAGGTACAGCTCCTCTTACCATTTGCAAGGCAAAACTTTATATGAGGTTGCGAAGGTATTGTTTGCAGAGTAATCTTTGAGCACTAATGATTTCAAATTTAATCTGTTTTCTATGAATACCGGTACAATTGTTTTTCTACCAGTTTACTTCCTTCATAAACAAGCCGAAGTGTAAAAAAGCGGTGCTCGTCTTCCTCGATCAGCAGTTTTAAAAAAATGGCATCTCCTTCCCAGGTCGGAAGCGCAAGCACTTCTTTTTTGTCCATCCACTGCAGATCGCCTTCATTGCACTCGATCAGCTCCCCGGTAAAACCATCCGCAGTAAACAGGCACATTTCTTCCGGCTCCGGCGCTTCATCACTGATGAATGTGATCAGCCCGCGGAACTGGTAGGAAGTCAGTGTCAGGCCGGTTTCTTCTTTTACTTCACGTAACAGGCAGTCCTCCGGTCCTTCCGTGCCTTCTGCATGTCCACCTACACCAATCCACTTGTCTTTGTTGATGTCGTGCTGCTTTTTGGTGCGGTGGAGCATTAGGTATTTTCCGTCTTTTTCTATGTAACACAGGGTTGTCATTTTCATGGGATTTTCCTCGTTTTTTCTCATATTTGTTCCATATGCTCCATGATAACAAAATTTGCCCCGTTTTTTCAATCGAACATTTCATATTTTGCCCCATTTTTGATATATTTATTTTCTTTTTTTGCCCCGTTTTTAAATTCCAGCCGAGTTATGGTGCTCATTTGAGGTATTCTCCAATCCGGTCAATATTATAAAGCGGGATGTTTGTCATCCAGTCCTGCTCACGGAAATCCGACATGGAAGTCCGCACCGCATGCTTGGGATGATACTTCTCACAAAAAGCCCGCAGACTTTTTGCCCGCAGATTTTCCTCTGCTTTCACCTCTACCGGAATGACCGATCCGGGTGCCTGCAGCATAAAATCAATTTCGCCCGTAGAATTTGCCGTTGTGTAATAATATGGTTCCACACCCAGTTCCGCTATCATCTGCTGCAGCACATACTGCTCCGTCAACGCCCCTTTAAACTCTGCAAAAATCCGGTTTCCATCAATGATAACGCTTGCATCCGGATCTGCCATGGCAAGCAGAAGCCCGACATCAAGCATATAAATTTTGAACGCATACAGATCCATGAAATCAACTTTCCCTACCGGAAAAGAAGTTCCCTTATAAAACGTTTCATTGTGCGTCCTCCCTGTCAGTAGAATTTATATGTAGCATTCCTTATGGCTTTATATGATATTCCTTTATGGCAGAGCCGTCAACATTTTTAAGGACGTATTTGTGTTATGGTTCTACACTTTTCTGGACGTATTTATGTGATAGTGCTACACTTTTCTGGACGTTACTGTTTGCATAAATGTGGAAGGTTTTTGTTGCATCTCAGGCATTTAAATGCTATACTTGTCACAAAGCAAATACATATTTTTCCATAGCTTGGGCGGACAGTACCTGGCGAGCCGTCTATATCATATATTTTATTTTTTCATTTCAAATTATCCCGGAAAGTCTTGCTTTTAAAATTCAACTTTATTTTAACTTAATTTTGTTATAAGCAGGATTTGTATTGATA
>ENA-UESS01001086-UESS01001086.1-human-gut-metagenome-genome-assembly--contig:-NODE-1086-length-12142-cov-33.460091_pt1 | contig 12142 bp, 10 predicted proteins | sample MGYA00243004_ERZ508005 | MGnify/ENA primary metagenome ERZ508005 (study PRJEB26167, sample SAMN06115471) | human gut metagenome | host: Homo sapiens | place: China:Guizhou | collected 2016-06-29...
TTGCCGCTGGTGATGTGCTCCATCCACTCCTCGTGGTCGAGGTACCAGTCGATGGTCAGGACGATGCCCTTCTCGAAAGGAGTCTCGGGATACCAGCCAAGGTCGTTCTTGATCTTGGTGGGGTCGATGCCATAGCGGCGGTCGTGGCCCAGACGGTCAGCGACGTGCTTGATGAGGTCTTCGCTGATGCCGTCGTCCTTCAGGCGGTCGTGCAGCTGCTCGATGATGGTCTTGACGATGAAGATGTTGGGGCGCTCGTTGTGGCCGCCGACATTGTAGACCTCGCCCACCTTGCCGCCGTTGCAGACCATATCAATGGCCTTGCAGTGGTCCTCAACGTACAGCCAGTCGCGGATCTGCATACCGTCACCGTAGACGGGCAGCTGCTTGTGGTGCTTGACGTTGTTGATCATCAGCGGGATGAGCTTCTCGGGGAACTGGTAAGGGCCGTAGTTGTTGGAGCAGCGGGTGATGTTGATGGGCATACCATAGGTGTCGTGGAATGCCATGACGAACATATCAGCGCTGGCCTTGGAGGAAGAATAGGGGCTGTGGGGACAGAGCGGAGTGGTCTCCATGAAGAAGCCCTCAGCGCCCAGAGCGCCGTAGACCTCATCGGTGGACACCTGCAGGTACTTCTTGCCCTCTTTCCAGGTCTTGGCGTCGGCGTCGTACCAGGCTTCCTTGGCGCGCTGCAGCAGGTTGACGGTACCCATCACGTTGCTCTGGACGAAAATTTCGGGGTTCTTGATGGAGCGGTCAACGTGGCTCTCCGCGGCAAAGTTGATGACGTAATCGAAATCGTACTTTGCAAACAGGCTCTCGACCAGCTCCTTGTCGCAGATGTCGCCCTGCACAAAAACGTGGCGGGGGTCGCCCTCAACATCCTTCAGGTTCTCGAGGTTGCCGGCGTAGGTCAGCTTGTCGAGGTTGACCAGCAGGATCTCGGGGTATTTCTTGAGCATATAATGCACAAAGTTGGAACCGATAAAACCGGCGCAGCCGGTGATAAGATATTTTTTCATAATAAGATTTTCCTCAGTGTTATCTTCATTGTCAGCAGCCTTGCCCTCTCAGTCACCTTCAGCGACAGAGAGGATCATTTCATCCCATTGTCGCCGTCCCAGTGCTCAAAGAAGCAGGCCAGCGCATCTTTCCAGTCGCGCACATCGTTGCCGACGGTGCAGCGGAGCATCCGGTTGTCCAGAGCGCTCCACTTGGGGCGGTCGGCGCTGTCCGGGTGCTTTGCCTTGTACTCTTCGCTGGTGCAGGGAGCCACGGTGGCGTCCACGCCGGACAGGCGAATGATCTCCGATGCGAAATCATACCAGGAACAGATGCCCTCGCCGGTGCAGTGATACAGGCCGTACTCGTGGGTCACACAGAGCTGCAGGATCTCGTGGGCCAGATCGACGGCGTTGGTCGGGTTGCCGCACTGGTCGTTGACGACTTCCAGCTTGCCGAACTTTTTGCCGGCGTTCACGATGGTCTTGACGAAGTTTTTGCCGTAGTAGCTGTAGAGCCATGCCGTGCGGACGATGAAGTGGCGGTGGCAGAACTGCTCCACATACTTCTCACCCATGAGCTTGGTGGAACCGTAGGCGCTGATGGGGCCGGGAATGGTGGCCTCATCCTGCGGGATGCCGCCGTTCTCGCGGCCGGAGAAGACGTAGTCCGTAGAGACGTGTACCAGGCGGGCGCCGGTCTTGGTGGCGGCCTGTGCCAGATTGCGGGGGCCGATTGCGTTGGCCTTGAAGGCAGCGTCATGGTTCACCTCGCAGCCGTCCACGTTGGTGAAAGCGGCGCAGTTGATGATGACGTCCGGGCGCTGACGGCGGATGAAGTCATCCACCATCTTGTAGTTGGTGATGTCCAGCTCCGGCAGGTCCACCGGAATGACCGTGGCGCTCACCAGCTTCTCGGGGATGGGGCCAAGCTCACTGCGGCCTTCCCGGAGCTGCTTGATGATTTCGGTGCCAAGCTGGCCTCTGCAGCCGGTAACAATGATTTTCATGCGGATACCGCCTCTCTTAATACTTCAGTTTGCCGTCGGCCACATTCTTGAGGTGCTGGCCGTAGGGGCTCTTGCCGTAGCGCTCTGCGCTTTCCAGCAGGGTATCGCGGTCGATCCAGCCGTACTTGAATGCGATCTCCTCGGGGGCGCTGATCTTGATGCCCTGACGCTTCTCGATCATCCGCACAAAATCGGCTGCTTCCACGAGGCTGTCCATCGTGCCGGTGTCCAGCCATGCAAAGCCGCGGCCCAGCAGCTGGACGTCCAGCTCATCCTGCTTGAGGTACATATCGTTCAGGGTCGTGATCTCCAGCTCACCGCGGGCCGAGGGCTTGACCTGCTTTGCCATCTTGACGACTTCCTTGTTGTAGAAATACAGGCCGGTGATGGCGTAGTTGCTCTTGGGATGCTGGGGCTTCTCTTCGACGCTCAGCACCTTGCCGTTTGCGTCGAACTCCACGATGCCGAAGCGCTCGGGGTCCGGCACATAGTAGCCGAACACGGTGCAGCGGCCCTTGTTCTCGGCGTTGGAGACAGCATTCTTCAGAATCTTGGAGAAGCCGTTGCCGTAGAAGATGTTGTCGCCCAGGATCATTGCACAGCAGTCATCGCCGATGAACTCTTCACCGAGGATGAAAGCCTGAGCCAGGCCGTCCGGGGACGGCTGGACCTTATATTGCAGATGGATGCCGTACTGGCTGCCATCGCCCAGCAGCGCCTCGAAGCGGGGCGTGTCGGTGGGGGTCGAGATGATGAGGATGTCCTGGATGCCCGCCAGCATGAGGGTGGACAGAGGATAATAGATCATCGGCTTGTCGTAGACGGGCAGCAGCTGTTTGCTGGTGACCATCGTCAGCGGATAAAGCCGGGTGCCGGCACCGCCGGCCAGAATGATACCTTTCATTTTGTGCACTCCTTATATTATGAAATAAAAAAGTTGTGCAGCTTGTACAAGGCCCGACAGCGTATCCGCCGGGTCCTGTATGGATTCAAAGCGGAGCTGCGTCCGCTGTAAACAATGTTGGTGGTAATACGCCGCCAGCCGCCGGGCTTCCCGCGCCACTCACGCTGACAGGATCTCGCTATGCACTACTGGCAAGCTTGCGATAGTATTACACCTTATTCTACTATCAAATCGAAAAAAAAGCAAGGAAAGAGCGCCCTCCACAAAAATTTTTGCGGATGGCGCTCTTATGTTTCATCAGCAAGCCCTCAGAACTTGAACCCCCACTTATGGAAGTACCGCAGCAGGCTCCCGGTCTGCCACAAAAAGGGCTTGAGGCTGCGGTGGGCTGCACGATGCCATGCATGGATGGCGGTGTACTGCGGCACGAGGTAGGCTTTGCCGGTGGTGCGCATCTTCTGGGTCAGGTCGGCATCCTCCACATACATGAAGTAGTGCTCATCGAAGCCGCCCACGGCCTTGAACTCCGCCGTCCGCACGGCGGAAAAGCTGCCGGTGCAGAACTCGATCTCAACGGGAGCGGACAGATCCTCCCCCTCCATCAAATACGCACGGTTATATTTCTCCCAGAATTTCAAAAACGGCAGCTGGCGGTAGACCATGGGCCGCAGCGCACAGCGCCGCAGCGGCAGGCTCTGGGAACGGCCATCCGGGAAGCGCAGCCCCGGCCGGGCCATCACAGCATCCGGGTGGGCGGCCATCCAGTCGGCCAGGTCGCTGAGGGTATCAGCAGTGAGCTGGATGTCCGGGTTCAGGATGAAGTGATAGTCGCTCGTCAGCTCCGGCAGGACGGTGTTGTGTCCGGTGCCGAAACCGCCGTTCTCCTTGCGGCAGCGCACCTCGACCTTCTGGCCGGGCTGAGTGCTCAACGCGCCGCCCTTCACGGCGGCCTCCAGACGTGCGCCGCTGCCGTCGGGGCTGGCGTTGTCCACCAGATAGAGGGTCAGCGGGTGGCGACGGGTGTATTGCAGCACCGTCTGCGCCGCCTTGAGGGCTTCGTCGCAGCCGTTATAGACAACGATACAGGCAGAGAGTTCCAAGTTCGTTCTCCTTATCATTCCAGCGGTAATATCTTCAGGCTGAAATCTTCGCGCTGAATGTCGAAGTTGGGGTTGGTGCAGGGGTCGCCTGCAGCCAGCAGGTCGCCCCAGCGGGCCTGAAAACGCAGCACCTCGCCCTGAAAACGCTTCTGCTTTTCGGGGTTGTCCTCCATGCCGCGGCTCTTGCTCTCGTAGTGGTAGAGCTGGGCAAACGGAGTGAATACGTTGGTGTAGCCTGCCTGACGGACGCGGACGCAGAAGTCCACATCGTTGAAGGCCACGGCATAGCTCTCGTCCAGACCGCCCACTTCGTCGTAGATCTCCTTGCGGATGAGCAGGCAGGCGGCGGTGTCAGCGTAGACGTCCTGCACATAGTTCAGACGGCCCATATAGCCGTCGGAGCTGGCGGGATAGTACTTGTGCAGATGGCCCGCCACGCCGCCGATGCCGAAGCCGACACCGGCGTGCTGGATGGTATCGTCCGGGTAGAGCAGCTTTGCGCCCACGCAGCCCACCCGCTTCTGCTGGGCATACATGACCATCTCTTCCAGCCAGGCGGCGGTGATGACCTCGGTGTCGTTGTTGAGCAGAAGCAGATACTCACCGGTGGCGAACTTCTCGCCGAAGTTGTTCAGGGCGCTGTAGTTGAAGCCCTTGCCCTCCCAGGTGACGACCTTGAGGGTGTCGGGGTGCTCTTTCTGCATCCGCTCGTAGGCCCGGAAGGTCTCGGGGGCCTTGCTGTTGTTCTCGATGAGGATGATCTCAAAATCCGGGTAGGTGGTGCGGGCGTAGATGGACTCCACGCAGGTCTCCAAGTCGCGGATGTGGTCGCAGGTGGGGATGAGGATGCTCACCCGGCCCGGATGGTCGATCGTATAATCGGTCTTGTAGTAGCCCGGCGTACCCGGGATGAGGGACACATCGTCCACGGCCACGCCGCAGCGGGCGTAATGAGCCTTGAGGGCGGCAATGCCCGCGTCGATGCAGTAGGTCTTGGCGGAGATGTCGCTGGCCGTGCTGCCGGGGCTGGAACGCCAGTAATAGAGGGCGTGGGGGATGTGGACGATCTTCCGGGCCGTCTCGGTCAGGCGGAGGAAGAGCTCGTAATCCTGACTGCCGTTGTACTCCATCCGCTCCGGGCCGCCTGCGGCATCCATCAGCCGGCGGCTGAACAGGGTCAGGTGGCAGATATAGTTGTTGGAGCGGAGGTTGTCCAGCATGAAATCCGGCTTGAAGTGGTAGAGCACCACATTCTCCACCTTGCCCTCAAAGGTCGCCTCATCGGTATAGACGAAGTCGGCTCCCTGCTCGGCGATGGCCTTGGCCGCGTACCAGAGGGCGCAGGGATGGAGGATGTCGTCGTGGTCCAGCAGGGCGATGAAATCGCCGGTGGCCATCTCGATGCCTTTGTTGGTGTTGCCGGGGATGAGCTCATTCTTCTCCAGCTTCCTGTAGCGGATACGAGGGTCCACAGCGGCGCGCTGCTGCACCATCTCGCCCACACCCGGGGCAGTGCCGGCGTCCACACAGCAGAGCTCCCAGTTGCGGTAGGTCTGGTTCACGACGGAATCCAGCAGCTCTTCGAGGAAGTCCAGCGGGGTGTTGTAGAGCGGCACCACGATGCTGATCTTGGGGCCTGCAGGCTGGTCGCCTACCTGCCGCACCAGCAGTTCCACCGGTGCGAACCGGTCGGCGCGCATGACTTTGCCCGGGAAGAGGGCGGCGTACTCGCGGCGGGCGCGGGCCAGTTCCCGCACACCCTCGATGCCGCCGCTGCGCAGCTCCCGCAGGAGCACGAAGAAGGGCAGAGTGTGCCAGAGCTGGCGGCTCTTGCTGACGACATAGCGCATGGGCCAGGTCATCTTCCAGAACTTCGAGCCGGTCACCTCGCCCAGTGTCTTTTCCAGCTGCTGCTCGTGGCTGCGGCTGAGCGAAAGGTCGCTGCGCAGCCGGGCGATGAGCTCAGCTTCCTCGCCGCAGGTGCGCTCAGCGCGCACCATCCGGTCACGCAGGATGTCCATTTCCATCTCGTAGCCCCGCACCATCTTCAGCTGGGTGGGCTGGCTGATGCAGAACAGCGCCGACTGCTGGACGCGGCCCTTGCTGCGCCAGCCAAAATCGCGGAAGTATCCCCGCTGAGCCAGCTGCTCGGCCCAGCCCGCCATCACGGTGCTCTCATCGCTCACCAGCAGCACCCGGGCGGGCAGCGTCTCGGGCAGCGTTTCCCACGCGGGGTCTGTCACCACCAGAAGCTCTGCCGCAGAGCTCTCTGTCCACTCTTCTGCCTCCACACCTGCACGGTGCAGGGCCTTGGCCAGCAGGGACATCTGCTCTCCCAGCAGAGCCGCCGAGGCGGGGTTTGCCTCCTCCACGATGCGCTGCGCCAATGCGCGGCAGCGCTCCCGCTCCCACTTTTCTTTCTTTTCCTTCTCTAACTGCATTCCGTTCTCTCCACCTGTTGTTCTTTATCGTATCGCTCCCGCTCTGGAGCGTGAAACGCGAAATAGTCTGTCTCTTGTGTACAAGCGTGTACAGTATACCAAATCACGTCTCATTTGAGAAGTATTTTGCGCAATTCCTTTTGATTTTTTACATGCCCAGCAGACGGCGCAGCCAGCCGAACAGACCGCCGCTGGAGCTCGTGCCGCTGCCCACCGTCCGGATGGAAACGCCGGAGTAGTAGTGCTTCAGGATGTCGCGGTAGCCCATTCCCTCCTCGGCGGCGTAGCCCACAGCGCCGCACTGGCTCATGCCCACGCCGTGGCCAAAACCGTAGTAGTACATACAGGGCACACCCGTTGCATCCGTGCCGAAATCGAAGCAGTAGCGGGAGGACACGAACTGGCCGATATAGCGGTAGCTGCGGCCATTGGACACCAGCGTATTGTACTGGACGAAGCCGCCGAGGTCTTTGTGGGTGGTGTCGGCGCTCTGGTAGGGCTCGCCGGTGCGGCTGTCGTTGTACTCGACATAGTCATAATCCTTGCCGATGATGCGGCGCATCTTCTCGTGGTACTGGCGCTCATAGGGGCTTTCCACGCTCTTGAGATACGGCACATCCGAGCCCCAGGCGTCGAGGCTGGAACAGGTGCCGTAGACGCCGGTCTGGGTGTTGTAGCCCGCGCTGGCCGACCAGACGGCGTCGATGACGCTGCCGTTGTAGGTCAGCACCTCATCCTTCACAACCTCCACCGCCTTGCGGATGGCTGACCGGGCCGAGGACGGGATGTCCTCCACGGGGGTGTAGATGAGAGCGTTGGCCGAGGAGCCGTACTGCTTATGGTACTCGAGGTAGGAGTGGATGGCCACGGCCTGAGCCTTCCACGCCTCCTGCGCGGCACTGGCGCTGACATAGCTGCCGATGGAGCCAAGCTCCGTGTAGGTGATGCCCACCAGGCAGTCCACGAGGTCCAGCGACACGTTTCGGCGCAGGCCCTTGCCCTTGATGTTCAGATAGGGCAGTGTGATCTTATCTTTGGAGCCGAAGAGCCAGCTCAGACAATTTTCCTCTTCCTCAGGGATAAGGGTGGTGTTTGCACCGCCAATGGTGGTGGCACCGGGTGCGGCATCCTCGGCGAACGCCGCCGGGACAGCCACACACAGCATCACAGCTGCCAGCACCAGCGCCGCCAGACGGCGCGCGAAACTCAGACTCTGCTTCACGGTCATTTCCTCCTGTGGTTTCTGGATCTTTTCATAGTTGTTATCAGTGTAACACACTGCGCCCCCGACGGCAAGGACGGAAGTTGTGCAAAAATGTGAAAAGACGCCTTTGCAAGCCGCCGGAATTATGATACAGTATAGCATGAGATGATATGCCCCCTTTGGCGGGCATGACAAGGAGGGCCGGAATGGACGGCAGAGAGTTATATCCCGGCGACGAGCAGCGGCGCCGCATCATGGACTTTATCATGGCGGCGGGCGAGACGCTGCTGGAAAACGGAGCAGAGGTCTTCCGGGTGGAGCAGACGATGGAGATCATGGCCCGCAGCTTCCATCTGCGGGAGTTCCACGTCTATGTGCTGACCAACGGCATCTTTGCCAGCGCTGGCACGGCAGAGATCGCCGAAGTGCGGAACGTGCCGGTGCGGACGACCCACTTAGGCCGGGTGGCCGCGGTGAATGCCCTTTCCCGCGAGATAGCAGCCGGGGGCGTCACACTGGACGAGGCTGAGTGCCGCCTGGCCGAGGCCCGGCGCATCCCCTTCCCCAAAGGGAAGACCCAGCTCCTCGCCGGGATGAGCGGCACAGCCTGTTTTGCGCTCATCTTCGGCGGCACGGTTCGCTCGGCGCTGGCGGCAGCGGCGGCGGGTTTCATCGTCAGCGGCTATCTGCTGCTGTGCGAAAAGAAGAATCTTTCCAACGGCTTCCGCAAGATCTCGGCGGCAGCGCTCATTACATTGGTCTGCATTCTGGGGTGCCATCTGCTGGACACTGAGGCCAGCCACGCCATCATCGGCACCCTGATGATATTGACCCCCGGCATCGCCTTCACCATGGGCATCCGGGATTTCGTGCAGGGCGACTACCTCTCCGGCACCATCCGGATGATAGATGCCCTGCTCATCGCGGCCAGCATCGCCATCGGCACCGGCCTTGTTCTGAGCCTTACTTCTCTGCTGACGGGGGTGACGGTGGTATGATGGCCTTGACAAGCACACAGATCGGCCAGCTGGTGGCACAGTTCTTTCTGGCCGGGGCGGGAACGCTGAGTTTCGCCGTCCTCTTCGCCTGCCCTAAGCGCACGCTCCCCTGCTGTGCGCTGGTGGGCGCGGTGGGCTGGTTCGTCTACGAGCTGGCTGTCTTATACGGGGCCGACGCGGCGGCAGCCTCCCTCATCGCGGTCATCCCGCTGTCGCTGGCGGCACGTATCTGCGCCGTGCTGCTCAAAACGCCGGTGACGGTCTTTTTGCTGACCGGCATCTTCCCGCTGGTCCCCGGCGCGGGCATCTACTACACCGCCTACTACTTCATCCAGGGCGAGAATGCCCTTTCGCTGGCCAACGGCATCTCCACTTTCAAGGTGGCCGTGACGCTGGCTGTGGGCATCGCGCTGGTGCTGGGTCTGCCCATGCCCAGCGGCCACGCCTGGAAGCGGAAATAGATCCCTGCCTCCCTTGTGCGGCTCTTTCGCCGGTGCTATAATCAAATCAAACTTGATATAAAGGAGTGTCTGCCGATGTCTATTATGGAAACGCTCAACACCCGCCGCACCTACCGCCGCTTCGCCCAGAAGCCGGTGCCGCAGGATGTGGTGGACGATATGGTGGAGGCCCTGCGCCTGTCGTCCTGCGGCGCGAACCGTCAGGCCGTGAAGCTGGTGGTTGTGCAGAGCCCTGAGATGGTGAAAAAGGTCCATCCGCTGGTCAAGTGGGCCGGTTATCTGCCGCCGGAGCAGGGTGCTCCCAAAGCCGACGAGCAGCCTGTGATGTATCTGGCCGTCGTGCAGGACAGCTCCATCCCCGGCGACCTGAACACCGACACCGGCATCGCGCTGGCGAACATCACCCTCGCCGCATGGGCCAAGGGCGTGGGCAGCTGCATCATGGGCGCCATCAACAAGCCTGCCCTGAGCGAGCTGCTGGGCATCGCCGCGCCGGACAAGCTGGCGTTCATGGTAGCTCTTGGCTACCCCACTCACGCCGCCAGGGTCGCACCGATGACGGAGAAGACCGGCATCAAGTATTACCTCGATGAGAACGGTGACTACTGCGTGCCGAAGCGGAGCGTGGAAGAGCTGGCGCGGACGGTTTAACCTCTCCGTCAGCGCTGGCGCGCAGCCACCTCCCCTATCGAGGGGAGGCTCTGGCGAGCCGGGCCTCGCTGCAGCTTCTGGATGAGCGGATTTTGTCAAGCTGCCATAAATCCAGACAACAGGGTACTACCGTTTCTGAAATATTGAGCTTTGCTCGTCCAGCATGGACTTGACCGGCACGCCAGTGGCTCCCCTGATAGGGGAGCTGTCTGCGGAGCAGACTGAGAGGTTCTGCATATATGCATCATTCTCAAGCTTTATTCTGCATAATTGTTTGCAATTCGGTTTCAATTTGATGGAATTTTTGCACAACACTTGACTTTTCAAATTGTACAACCTATACTAAACACGCTCTCTGATTTTTCGATGAATCGCATCGCAGCAGAGAGATGCGAACGATATGCACATAAAGAGGAGTGTTTGAATATGAAAAAAATCTCTCGCCGCAGCTTTCTTGCTGCCGCTGGCCTGACCGTTGCTGCTCTGGCTCTGACCGCCTGCGGCGGCTCTGCCTCCACTGCTTCTTCCGCTGCTGCAAGCTCTGTTGCTGCTTCTTCTGAGGCTGCTTCCACCAGCGCTGCCGCTGCTGAGCTGACCACCGTTGAGGCTGGCAAGCTGACTATGGCTACCAACGCCACCTTCCCTCCCTACGAGATGACCACCGACGCCGGCACCATTGAGGGCATCGATGTGGACACCGCACAGGCCATTGCCGAGAAGCTGGGCCTGGAGCTGCAGATCGACGACATGGATTTTGACGCCGCTCTGCTCAGCGTGCAGCAGGGCAAGGCCGACATCGCCATGGCAGGCATCACTGTCACCGACGAGCGGATGGCTGTGATGTCCTTCTCCGACAGCTACGCCACCGGCATCCAGTCCGTCATCGTGTCCGAGGGCTCCGACATTGCCTCTGTGGACGATCTGGCCGGCAAGAAGATCGGCACCCAGCGCGGCACCACCGGCTACCTGTACTGCTCCGACGACTTTGGCGAGGACGCCGTGGTGGCCTACGACAACGGCCTGACCGCTGTACAGGCCCTGAACAACGGCCAAGTGGACGCTGTGGTCATCGACAACGAGCCCGCCAAGGCCTATGTGGAGTCCAACCCCGGCCTGAAGATCCTGGACACCAGCTACGCCGAGGAGGACTACGCCATTGGCATGAACAAGAGCAACACCGCTCTGCTGGAGGCTGTGAACGCCGCTCTGGAGGAGCTGAAGGCCGACGGCACCCTGCAGGCCATCGTGGACAAGTACATCAAGGCTGAGTAAACAGACCCCTCAAGGGGAGGCGGCCCACCGGGCACCTTCCCTTTTTTAAGGGATATAGGTTACAAAATTCTGACAAGATCACAACAGACGAAAAGAAAGTGAGGATGCGAATGGCCGCACAATACGAACTGTTGAGCCAGCTGCTGAAAAGCGGCGGCCGGCTGGACATGGGGCAGGAGCTGTTCTACAAATTTTATCAGGCCTTTGTCCTGAAGGACCGCTGGCTCCAGTACATCGGGGGCGTAGGCACCACCCTGCTGGTCACTGCCATTGCTCTGGCCATGGGCGTCCTGCTGGGCAGCGTGGTGGCGCTGGTGCGTGTGGCCCACGACCAGCAGCGCCCCGGCCGCCGCAACCCGGTGCTGGGGGTCTTTAACGCCGTGTGCCAGGTGTACACCACCGTGATCCGGGGCACCCCCATGATGGTGCAGCTGCTGATCATGAGCATGGTCATCTTCAACAACAGCCGCAACTTCACGATGGTCGGTGCGCTGGCGCTGGGCATCAACTCCGGCGCTTACGTCTCCGAGATCATCCGGGGCGGCCTGATGGCTGTGGACCCGGGCCAGATGGAGGCCGGCCGCAGCCTGGGCCTGAACTACATCACCACCATGGTGGTTATCATCATCCCCCAGGCCATCCGGGCGGTGCTGCCTGCCCTGGGCAACGAGTTCATCATGCTGCTGAAGGATACCTCCCTTATCACCGTCATCGGCGGCAAGGAGCTGCTGTATGCGGCCCAGGGCATCATGAACCGCACCTACGAGGCCATGTTCCCCCTGTTTGGCGTGGCACTGATCTATCTGGTGCTGGTGATGATCTTTACCTGGCTGCTTGCAAAATTTGAGAGGAGGCTGGCACAAAGTGACCGATAAGATCCTGGAAGTCCGGGGCCTGACCAAGACCTACGGCGGCGAAAAGCGGAAGGGCGCAAAGCAGGCTGCCCCCACTCTGGACGTGCTGCGGGGCATCGACATCGACATCTACCGCGGCGACGTGGTCTGCCTTATCGGCCCCTCGGGCTGCGGCAAATCCACCTTCCTGCGCTGCCTGAACCGGCTGGAGATCCCCACCGGCGGCAGCATCAAATTTGAGGG
>ENA-UESS01001097-UESS01001097.1-human-gut-metagenome-genome-assembly--contig:-NODE-1097-length-12069-cov-24.400517_pt1 | contig 12069 bp, 11 predicted proteins | sample MGYA00243004_ERZ508005 | MGnify/ENA primary metagenome ERZ508005 (study PRJEB26167, sample SAMN06115471) | human gut metagenome | host: Homo sapiens | place: China:Guizhou | collected 2016-06-29...
CCAATGCGCTCGCACAGGCCCTTGCACAGCACCTTCTCGCCGTCCATATCGATCAGCTGATACTTCAGGGAAGAAGAACCGCAGTTAATAACCAGAACTTTCATCTGTGTTGCCTCCTGTATGTTTTTGCTCTGCCCGCCGTTTTTTGGAAATCTGCGGACAGAATTTTACAGATTCCTGTGTTTATTATATAATAGGAACAACGCCTTTTCAAGGCACAATCCGGGCAAAGCGGTAAAACTTGTGTACAAGGCTTTTGTACACCCTGCCTACAAATGCAGAAAAACCCGTAGGTTTTCTGCATATACGATATAAATTTAACAATCTTCCGGGGCACGGAACAGCCTTTCGCGCCCGGAAAGGAGCATTGTCATGAGATTTGCAGGCATCATTGCCGAGTACGACCCCTTCCACAACGGCCACGCCTGGCAGCTGGCGCAGGCACGGGCGCTGGGGGCGCAGCGTGTGGCGGTGGCCATGAGCTGCGGGCTGACCCAGCGGGGAGCGCTGCCGCTGTTGCCGGAAAGCGTGCGGGTGCGCGCCGCGCTGGAGTGCGGGGCCGACCTCGTGTTTGCCTTGCCGGCCCCCTGGGCCTGCGCGGGGGCGGAGGCCTTTGCACGGGCCGGGGTGCATCTGCTGGCGGCCACCGGGTGCGACGCCCTGGTGTTCGGGGCCGAGACCCCGGACGCTGCCCTGCTGCTGGAAACCGCCCGGGTGCTGAACAGTGCGGCCTACCGCGCGGCACTGAAGCAGCAGCTGGCCGCCGGGGCGCGCAGCTTTGCGGCAGCCCGGCAGGCGGCAGTGCAGGCCGTGGGGGCCGACCCTGCCATGGCGGCGCTGCTGAACCAGCCGAACAACAACCTGGCCGTGGAATACTGCCGCGCCATCCTGGAGCAGCGGGCAGGCATGACCCCGGTGCCGCTGCCCCGCAGGGGGGCCAACCACGGGCAGACGCTGGAGGAGAGCGGCCACGCGCAATTTGCCAGTGCCAGCGCTCTGCGGGCTCTCTGGGCCGAGGGCGGAGCCGAGGCCGTGGCCCCGTTTGTGCCGGAAAAGGCGTTTGAACTGTATAAAACGGCGGAAAATGACGGCGCGTATACGGATTTTGACGCGGCAGGCCGGTGTGAGCTGGCCCTGCTGCGGGCAGCCTGCGCAAAGCCGGAGCCTTTTGCAGCGGTGCGCGGAGTGTCCGAAGGGCTGGAACACCGGTTGGAACACGCGGTGCGACAGAGCACCAGTCTGCCGCAGCTGCTGGATGCCCTGACCACGGTGCGCTACCCCCGGGCCCGGATGCGCCGCCTTGCCATGGATGCTGCATTGGACTATACGGCCGACACGGTGCCGGCCCTGCCGCCGGCGCTGCACCTGCTGGGAGCACGGAAGGACGCCCTGCCGCTGCTGGGGCAGGTGTCCCTTCCGGTGTCTCACTCGTTGGCAAAGCTGGCCCAGACCGGCCCCGACGGTGCCCGGATGGCGGCGGCACAGGCAGCGGCCAGCGACTTTGGGGCCCTGTGCCGGGCAAACCCGGCCCCGATGGGCGGAATATATCGTCAAAAAAATATCTTTTTGACGAATTGACAAAAAATTCTGGCAAAAAATCAGCAATTCCGCTCTTGTAACCGTGCCGTATTGGGTGTATCATTAAAACAATGCAATGTTGGATACAACATGTGAGAAGAAGAAGGAAGATCGGCCCCGCCGATCCAAGGAGGAACGCATGGCACTTCATGTTCTGGACGAAGCCAACCGCTGCCTCGGCTGCAAAAAGCCGCTGTGTCAGCAGGGCTGCCCCATCCACACCAACATCCCCGAGGTGATCCGTCTGCTCAAGGCAAACCAGATGGACGCCGCAGGCCAGATGCTGTTTGAAAACAACCCGCTCACCACCGTGTGCAGTCTGGTGTGCAACCACGAGAACCAGTGCGAGGGCCACTGCGTCCGCAACCGGATGCCCAGCCACGACCCGGTGCACTTTTCCATCATCGAGGACTACATCTCCACTACCTACGCCAACAAGATGACCGCCGGCCCGGCCCCCAAGAACGGCATGAAGGCGGCTGTGGTGGGTTCCGGCCCGGCGGGCCTGACCATTGCGGTGTTGCTGGCACGCTGGGGCTACGATGTGACCATCTTTGACGCCCGCGACAAGATCGGCGGCGTGATGCGCTACGGCATCCCCAACTACCGCCTGCCGGACAGTGTGCTGGATGATTTCCAGTACCGCCATCTGGAGCTCAAGGGCATCAAGGTACGGCCCAACACCACCATCGGCAAGACCATCACCATCGACGACCTGTTCCGCGACGGCTACAAGAGCGTATTCATCGGTGCCGGTCTGTGGAAGGCCAACGCCATGCACATCAAGGGCGAGAGCCTGGGCAACGTGGCCTTTGGCATCGACTATCTGGCCAACTCCAAGGCCTTCCGTCTGGGCGATGACATTGCGGTCATCGGCGTGGGCAACTCGGCCATGGACTGCGCCCGCACCGCCATCCGCAACGGTGCCCGTCATGTGACCTGCTACGCCCGCCGCGACGAGAGCTGCATCAGCGCCTCCGAATATGAGGTGAGCTATGCCAAGCTGGAAGGCGTGGGCTTCCGCTTCTGCAAGGCTCCTGTGGAGATCCGGGAAAACGGCCTCATCTGCCGCGACACCGTCAAGGGCGAGGACGGCAAGTTTACCCAGGTGGAGGGCAGCGAGATCTTCTACCCCCACACCGGCGTTATCGTGTCGGTGAGCCAGGGCTCCGAGAGCAACCTGGTCAAGACCACCACCGGCATCGAGACCAACCAGAAGGGCCTGCTCACCGTCAGTGAGGACGGCAGCACCACCCGCGAGGGCGTGTTTGCCGGCGGCGACGCCGTGATGGGTGCCCGCACCGTGGTTGAGGCTGTGGCCGTGGCCAAGAAGGTGGCCGAGTCCATGGACGCCTACATGAAGAGCCTGCCGGTCGATGATGCCGCCGACCCTTATGCAGACATCCCGGTGTTCCAGACCCCCACCTCCGACGTGCTGGCCAAGCAGGAATTGTAAATTATCTGTATCTTTGCCGCCCCGTCGGTTGACGGGGCGGCAGTTGCTTTGTATACTTTTTATATACGTTGCACAAAAATGTACAGAACGGAAAGGCGGTGGACGCGATTTTAAAAGCATCTCTCCCCAAACTGCGGGAAAAACTGCTGGAAGCCCTGCAGGCCGTGCTGCCCATTGCGGCCATTGTGCTGGTGCTGTGCTTTACCATTGCGCCGGTGTCGCCCAGCATCCTGCTGTGCTTTCTGCTGGGTGCGGTGCTCATCGTGGTGGGCATCATGTTCTTTACACTGGGCGCAGAAATGAGCATGACCCCCATGGGCGAGCGTGTGGGTGCTGTGCTCACCCGGAGCCGCAAACTGCCGGTGATCCTGGGCGTCGGCTTTCTGCTGGGGTTCCTCATCACGATCTCGGAGCCGGACCTGCAGGTGCTGGCCAATCAGGTGCCCTCCATCCCCAACCAGACCCTGATCTTCTCGGTGGCGGCGGGCGTGGGCCTGTTCCTCACCGTCGCGTTCCTGCGCATGCTGCTGGGCGTGGCGCTGCCGCCGCTGCTGGTGGCGTTCTACGGCCTTGTGTTCGTGCTGGCTGCCTTTGTGCCCCGGGAGTTTCTGGCCGTGGCCTTTGACTCCGGCGGTGTGACCACCGGCCCCATGACGGTACCTTTTATCATGGCGCTGGGCGTGGGCGTGTCGGCGATCCGCGGCGACCGCCATGCGGCGGACGACAGCTTTGGTCTGGTGGCACTGTGCTCAGTGGGCCCCATTCTGGCGGTGCTGATCCTCGGCATCGCATTTCGTGCGTCCGACAGCACCTACATCCCGCCGGTGCTGCCGGAGGTGAGCGATTCGGTGGAGCTGTGGCAGCTGTTCCATGAGGGGCTGCCGGAGTACATCAAGGAAATTGCTTCCTCGCTGCTGCCCATCGTGGTCATGTTCGGGGTGTTCCAGGCTGTGGCCCTGCGGCTGGACAAACGCACGCTGGGCCGTATTGCGGTGGGCCTCGCCTATACCTATGTGGGGCTGGTGCTGTTCCTCACCGGTGCGAACGTCGGCTTTATGCCGGCGGGCAACTATCTGGGGCAGGTACTGACCGGGCAGAGCTACCACTGGGTGATCATCCCCATCGGCATGCTCATCGGTTACTTTATCGTCAAGGCAGAGCCGGCGGTGTATGTGCTGAACAAACAGGTGGAAGAGGTGACCGATGGTGCCATCTCGGCCCAGGCCATGGGCATGGCGCTCTCGGCGGGTGTGTCCATTTCGGTGGGGCTGGCCATGGTGCGGGTGCTCACCGGCATTTCCATCCTGTGGTTCCTCATCCCGGGCTATGCGGTGGCCATCGGCATCTCTTTTGTGGTGCCCAAGCTGTTCACCGCCATTGCCTTTGACGCCGGCGGCGTGGCCTCTGGCCCCATGACGGCCACCTTCCTGCTGCCGCTGGCACAGGGAGCCTGCGTGGCCGTGGGCGGCAACATCGTTACGGACGCCTTTGGCGTGGTGGCCATGGTGGCCATGACGCCGCTCATTACGGTGCAGTTGATGGGCCTTGCCGCTCAGCTCAAAACCGGACGGCGCAGGGCTGCCCGTGCCGCCGAACCCGCGCTGGCCGGGGTGGCAGCCTATGCCGACTGGCCGGATGACGACATCATTGAACTGTAAGGAGGGCAAGCGCTGTGAGTTCGCTGTTTCTGATGAGCACCATCACCGACCGCCGCACTGCCGACGCCTTTCTGCAGTTGTATGAGGCCCACGGTGTGAACGTGACCCTGCGCACGGTGGGCACCGGCACGGCGGTGCAGGAGACCCTTTCCACCCTGGGGCTGGAAAAGACCGAAAAAGCTGTGCTGCTGGCGGTGGTCACAGCCCAGACCTGGCAGGAGGTGCAGCGGGACCTGCGCCGCAAAATGCGCATCGACGTGCCGGGCACCGGCATTGCATTCACCGTGCCGCTGAGCAGCATCGGCGGAAAACGGGCCCTTGGGTTCCTCACGGAGCACCAGACCCTGACCTGGAAGGAGGAGAGTACCTTGAAGGATACCCGCTATGAACTGCTGCTGGTGATCGCAAACCAGGGCTACACCGGCTCCATCATGGACGCGGCCCGCGCAGCCGGTGCCGGCGGCGGCACCGTGATCCACGCAAAGGGCACCGGCATGGAAGGGGCCGCTCCCTTTCTGGGCATGGAACTGGTGAACGAGAAGGAGCTGGTGCTCATCGTGAGCCGCACCGCGCAGAAGAACCGGATCATGAAAGCCATCATGGACGGGGCCGACCGCAGGGCGGGAGCCATCGTGTTCTCGCTGCCGGTCACCGACACCGCCGGTCTGCGCCTGCTGGAAGAGGAAGAACCGGCTGCAAAATAATCAAAAAAGGATGAATATTCTCCACGTTTGTCGGCAAAAGCTTGATAAACGTGGAGTTTTTCGTTATGATAAAAGAAAGTGATTCAAGAACAGAGGTGGAAAGATGATTCAACTTTCATATAAGCAGCAGATCGCCTTCAACTCGCTGTCCATCATTGCGGGCAACGCACTGTACGCGCTGACGGTCGTGCTGTTTCTGGTGCCGTCCGGGCTGATCACCGGCGGCGCCACCGGCATTGCGCTGGGAGTCAACCGTGTGCTGGGCCTGCCGGTGTCCGGGGTGCTGTTTGCCATCAACATCAGCATGCTGGTGCTGGGCTGGATGGTACTGGGCAGCCGCTTTGCCCTTACCACCATTGCCAGCACCATCCTCAGCCCGCTGTTTCTGGCCCTGTGGGAGCGGGTGTTTGCAGATTTTGTGCTCACCGATGATCTGGTGCTCAACACCATCTTTGCCGGTCTGGGCGTGGGCATCTCGCTGGGCATCACCATCCGTGCCGGTGCTTCCACCGGCGGCATGGACATCCCTCCGCTGGTGCTCAACAAGTGGTTCCACCTGCCGGTGTCGGCGACCATGATGGTGTTCGACCTGATCATTCTGGCGGTGCAGGCGGCGTTCAGCCCGCTGCAGCAGTGCCTGTACGGCATCGTGATGGTCATTGTGTACACCGCTGTGCTGGACAAAGTGCTCATTTTCGGTTCCACCCGTACCGAGGTCAAGATCATCAGTCAGCATGCGGACGAGATCCGGGAAGCCATTTTCTCCCAGCTGGACCGCGGCGTGACCATCCTGCACGGTGAGGGCGGCTATAGCCGGAACAGCGAACAGGTGCTGCTGAGTGTTGTCAGCAACCGGCAGCTGCCCAAGCTGGAAAAAATCGCCCACCTGATCGACCCCACCTGCTTCATGATCGTGAGCCATGTGACCGAAGTAAGCGGCCGCGGCTTCTCGCTGGAAAAGGATTACAAGGAGGAGGACTGATTTTGCCCGCAGATACTTGCAAAATACAGGCCAGTTGGGGTATAGTATAGAAGAACGATAGGTTTTGCCGTACATTACCCGATCAAGAAAGGAAATCCATCATGTTTGATATTTTCAATATGCTCAAAAAAGAAGAGAAGGCTGCCCCCAAGCAGGTCACCCGTGACACCATCATCGGCGACATTCTGGACATGGACCAGAGCACCGCTCCCTACTTCATGGAGATCGGCATGCACTGCCTGGGCTGCCCTGCATCCCGCGGCGAGAGCATCGAAGAGGCCTGCGCAGTGCACGGCGTGGACTGCGACGAGCTGCTGGAGAAGCTGAACACCCACCTGGCAGCCAAGAAGGCCTGAGTGCTGCCCACACTGGATGCGCGTCTGGCGGCGGCGGCAGAACTGGTGCGCCCCGGGCAGCCGGTGGCGGACATCGGCTGCGACCACGGCAAGCTGACGGCGGTACTGGCTGCTTCGGGCCGGTACCCCAAGGTCATCGGGGCCGACCTGCGCCCTGGCCCGCTGTCCAAAGCCCGGCAGACGCTGGAACATGCCAATTGTCAAGACCGCGCTGAGCTGAGGCTCGGCGACGGTCTTTCTGTGTTGTCGGCCGGTGAGGTGGGCAGCATCGTGCTGGCGGGCGTCTCGGCCCAGACCACCTGGGAGATCCTGGAAAAGGCTCCGTGGGTGTTCACGGCGGGTGGGCCGCGGATCATCATGATCCCGGCTACCCGTCACAGCGAGCTGCGCCGCTGGCTGTGGACCCATGGCTTTGCGTTTGTGGCCGACCGTCCCGTGCAGGCGGCAGGCCGCTGGTATGCCGTGATGGCAGCCGAGTACACCGGGGAGCAGCACGAGCCGACCTTTTCCGAGTGTCTGCTGGGCGGCACCGGCAGCTGGCCGGAGGGCGCGGGCTATGCGGCCTGGCAGAAGGCCAAGCTCCCCCGTATGCGCCTTGGTGTGCCGGACGGCACCCCGCTGGCAGACGAGATCGACCGACTTTTGAAAGAGGGGACCGGACTATGACGACCGTACAGCAGCTCTATGAAGCTATGCAGCACATCGCGCCGCTGGAACTGGCAGAAAGCTGGGACAATCCCGGCCTTCTGGTGGACTGCGGCGGGGAAGTGACCCGGGTGCTGGTCACGCTGGACATCACCCCGGAGGTGGTGACAGAGGCTGCCGCGAAGCACTGCGAAGCCATCGTGGCGCACCACCCGGTCATCTTTGATCCGCTCAAAAAGCTGGGGCCGCAGGATGTGCCGTTCCAGCTGGTGCGGGCGGGCATCTCGGCCATCTGCATGCATACCAATCTGGATGCGGCTGCCGGCGGCGTCAACGAGGTGCTGGCCGGTATCTTTGGCATGCAGGACCCGGAGCCCTTTGCCGGGGGCTGCGGCCGGGTGGGCAGCATTGAACCCATCACGGTGCCGCAGCTGGCCCGCAAGGCACAGCAGGAGCTGGCCGCCCGCTGCAATGCACCGGACGCAGGCCCGGCGGTACAGGTCAAATTTGCCGACACCGGCAAACCGGTGCAGCGGCTGGCCGTCATCAGCGGCGCAGGCGGAAGCCTGTTTGAAGAGGCCCTTGCCATGGGTGCGGACTGCCTGCTGACCGGCGAGGCAAATCACCACCACGCCTGTGATGCAAAGCGGCTGGGGCTGTCGCTGATCGCGGCGGGGCACTACGCCACGGAGTTCCCGGTGACCGCTGCCGTGGCAGAGAAGCTGTGTGCCGCTCTGCCCGGCGTGGAAGTGCTGGTGAGCACAGCCAACAAGGACCCGTATACTTATTTATAATAGGGGAGGGCTGTAGCTTTCCGCAACGGCCCCTTTCGTGAAAAGCAATCGGAGCAGCCCGCAGGCTGTTCCGATTGTAATTAAAAAAGAACATTCCGCTGAATATGGCCAAAGCGAACGCGGAGGCCATTTTAATGATAAGAACGAGGTAACACACATGGCATTGGATGCCGCGACACTGGAACTGACGGCCCGAGAACTGAAAACCGTTCTGGCCGACGCCAAGATCGCAAAACTGTTTGAACCGACCCGCGATGAGCTGGTCATTACCCTGCGCACCCGCACGGACACCTACGCGCTGCTGCTGTCGGCCCGCAGCGGTTCCGCCCGGGTCTGCCTGACCGAGGAGACCTTTGAAAACCCGGAGACGCCGCCCTCCTTCTGCATGCTGATGCGCAAGCACCTCACCGGCGGCAAGCTGCTGGATGTGCACATGGAGCCGGGGGACCGCATCGTCTACTTCGACTTCCAGTGCACCAACGAAATGGGCGACCTGGTGCGCAACACCCTGTGCGCCGAGCTCATGGGCCGCTACTCCAATCTGGTGCTGGTGCAGAACGGCAAGATCATCGACGCCCTCAAGCGGGTGGATTTTGAGGACAGCGACATCCGGCAGCTGCTGCCGGGCCTGACCTACACCACGCCGCCCAAACCGGCCCGGCCGGATTTTCTGCAGGTAAGCTCTGCGTCCATCGTGGCAGCAGCCTGCCAGCGGGATCTGCCGGTGGCGGATGCCCTGAATAAAACGGTGGCCGGGGTCGGCCCGGTGGTCTGCCGCGAAGCCGCCTGGCGCGCCTTTGACGGGGAACACCTGCTGGCCAATGAGCTGACCGAGGAGCAAAAGCGCAGCCTGATGGCGGCCATCGACGAGCTGAAGGAGCTGCACGACAAGGGCGGCTGCCCCTGCAGCGTGACCGACCCGGACGGCAAGCCGGTGGAGTTCACCTTCTTCCGTCCGCAGCAGTACGGCGAAAACTACGCGGTGAAGGAATGGCCGTCCTTCAACGCGATGCTGGAGGGCTACTACGCCGAGAAGGACCGCGCCGAGCGCCTGCGTACCAAGAGCAAGGAGCTGCACAAGGCTGTGCACAACATGTACGAGCGTGCCGTCCGCAAGCAGGCCGCCCGGCAGGAAGAGCTGGCCGCCAGCGGCAAAAGCGAAAAGCTGCGCCTGTACGGCGAGCTGCTCTCGGCCAACCTGTATCTAGCCCAGAAGGGCATGAAGAGCATCACGGTGCCCAACTGGTACGATGAGGGCAAAGAGGTGACCATCCCGCTGGACCTGCGGTTCAGCCCCAGCCAGAACGCCCAGAACTTCTTCAAAAACTACAAAAAAAAGCAGACCGCCGCCCGAATGCTGGTGGACCTGCTGGCCGAGGGCGAAAAAGAGATCGCCTATCTGGGAACGGTGCTCTACGAGGTGGAAAGCGCCTCCGGCGAAGCTGCTCTCAACGAGATCCGGGCAGAGCTCAAGAGCCAGGGCTATCTGAAGTACTACAAGCAGCGCGACAAGCGCCAGAAGCCTGCGGACTTCCTGCGGTTCACCTCCAGCGACGGCTTTGAGATCTTGGTAGGGCGCAACAACGCCCAGAACGATAAGCTCACCCTGCACACCGCCCGGGGCAAGGACCTGTGGTTCCATGTGCAGAAAGCGCCCGGCAGCCATGTTGTGGTCATGAGCCGGGGCGAGGACATCCCGGACTCCACCAAGCAGGAGGCGGCAGAGCTGGCGGTCATCCACTCCAGCGCCTACAAGGCGGGCACGGGCGCAAAAGTGGCTGTGGACACCACCGAGGCGAAGAATATCTGGAAAGCCAACGGCGCAAAGCCCGGCATGGTGCTGTATGAGGTGTATACCACCGTGTATGTCACCCCGCGGGAAGACTTGGCCGAACGGCTCAAACAGAAAAAGTGATTTGGAAAAGCTGTGCAGCGTTGGAGTCTGCACAGCTTTTTTCAAATTTTGCAAACACTTTGCGCTTCTCATTCGTCTACCAGGCAGAAAGGAGGGGAAAGGACCATGTGGGAGAGAATGTATGAGGAGTTCTGGGACAAGCTGGAGCATTTCTGTTACAAACTCTGCCGGGATGAAGACCGTGCAGAGGACCTGACGCAGGAAGTGTTTCTGAAAGCGCTCCAAAACCGGACCCTCATCGAACAGTTTACGCCGGGCCAGTGCAAGGCGTGGCTGTTCGCAGCGGCACGCAACCTCTACTGCGACCAGGTCCGCCGCGCAGTAAAAGAAAAGGAACTGCAGGCACTGCTCTTTCCGGAGACGGACGAACCTCTTGATGAGGCTGCAGAAGCAGCCGTGGGAGAGGCGGAGCTCGAAGCCCTGCTGACGGAGCTTGACCCGCTGGATCGACAGCTGTTCACTCTGCGGTATACAGAGGGGTACAACGCCAGTGAACTGAGTCGGAAGTTTGCGCTTCCGCCCGGAACTGTCCGCACCCGGCTGCGAAAGGTCCGAACCCTGCTCAAAACGAAACTGTTGGAGGAATGAACGATGAAAAAGAATCTGAGTGTGGAAGCCGCTATTCTTGATCTGCGCCATCTGTCGGAGGAAACGCTGGCCAGCTATGAGCAGATCGGGATGCAGGCTGCACTGGTCCTGACCGGGCCAGATACCGAGACGCTGCTGGCAAAACATACTGTGGAGCTGGAAGCAGCTCTTGTGCACCGCTGTGATGACGAGACGGCCGTGAATGTTGTTAACGGAAAAGCGACGTTGTGTGCGGCACGCAAGCCGGAGGGAAAAACGATTCTGATCGTCAATGGCAAGCTGAACATCGATGCTGATGCAGCCGATACGCTGCGGGCTTATGAAAAGATCGTAGTCAACGGAAAAGTGCTCTGCCCGGAGTCTCTGGTGGGCCTCGTGACGGAAAAATGTTCCGTCAATGGCAAGCTGTCGGCGTATCCGGACGATGCCGTTGTTCTCAACGGTACGGTCAAACTGGATCGGCTCTTCCTGCTGCGGGCCCAGGAACGTCTGTATTGGACGGAAAAGCAGTTCGTGGCGGTAGACCCCAAACTGGACGTGGCCGCCCTGGCTGCCAAGGGCGTCCGCTTTGCGGCCCCCAAAGCCATCCTGCTGGAGCAGTTTACTGAGACGCTGGCCCCGCTCTTTACGGAAAACACGGAACTCATCGTTCTGCCGGAGGGAACGGCTGTGGTGGACGATGATTTTGAGCTGACCCCCAAAACGTTCCGCCGCTATGGCTCCAAAATCTACGTCATGGGGGATGTGAACATCTCCGATGATGCCGCTGAGGTGCTGGGGCAGGTGGAATACCTGCACGCCAGCGGGGATGTGAGCCTGTCGGCTGCGCTGGAAGACGTGTTTTACGCCATCCCGGATGTAGAGTATGAAGACCTGCAGCTGCTGACCGGCCATGTGGTACGGAACAAGCCCCTGCTGAACATCAAGCCGGAGCTGCTGGAGCTGGACCCCGCAGGTGTTACCTGCGCCAACTGCGCGGTGGTCACGCTGGACAAGACGCTGACGCCGGAAGAGATCGTGGCGAAGCTGCGCCTAAACTGCTGCGCCATCGTGCGGTGCACCGCAGCACAGGAAGCCGCAGCAGCGGCTGTGGCGGTCAACGTGGCACAGATCAAAGTAACGGATGCTGTGAAAGAAGAGAAAGACCCGGACACCCTTTGCCGGACGGGTGTAGAATTGACCCTGTAAGGCATCTGCCTTTGAACGATCCTCCCAGATCATAGGAATGCACGGCCCTTACAGGGGAGTGCACGGAAAGCTGTTCCCCGCTGCCCTCAGCGGAGGACGGCTTTTTTATATAGAAAGGTATAAAACAGGCCGGGCAGAGCCATCCTAAAACGCGGCGGGGTTTTCCACTGAAAAAATGGACAAAGGATTGTGCAATCTGCACAGA
>ENA-UESS01001098-UESS01001098.1-human-gut-metagenome-genome-assembly--contig:-NODE-1098-length-12065-cov-24.371121_pt1 | contig 12065 bp, 10 predicted proteins | sample MGYA00243004_ERZ508005 | MGnify/ENA primary metagenome ERZ508005 (study PRJEB26167, sample SAMN06115471) | human gut metagenome | host: Homo sapiens | place: China:Guizhou | collected 2016-06-29...
TTACACAGATTATGGATGATACCATACAGGAACCTGCTGATGAGAGGGCTGGCACGGAGACGAGTGTGCTTGGGAAGAGAAATCCGCAGACCGTCTGGTTGCAAGACAGGTATGTGGTCTGGTGGAGGGAACCACGATATCGTTCGAGGATCCGAAGCAGCAGATCGGGGCGTTGAAGACGATTTCCGAGCGTGTGAAGGATGGAAAACCATATTTGATTTTCCCAGAGGGCGGTTATACGGATAATAAAAATGAGTTACAGGAATTTAAGTCCGGGTGTTTCTCGTGTTCGTTAAAATCCAAGACACCAATGGTTCCGGTTGTGATCTACGATTCGTGGAGGTCGATGGATACGAATACCTTTGAGAAGGTTCGGACACAGGTACATTTCCTGCCGCCGATTCCATATGAAGAATATGGAAAATTGCGGAAGCATGATGTATGCGAATTAGTAAAGAAGAGAATTCAGGAGAAGCTTGACGAATTAAAAGAAGCAGATCCGAGGAGATGAAAACGTGAAGACAGGTATTGTATTAGAGGGCGGTGCGTTCCGCGGGCTTTTTACCGCAGGAGCATTGGACTGCCTGATGGATAATCAGATAGTATTTGATTATGTGGTAGGAGTATCTGCCGGCGCTGGAAACGCGGTTAATTATCTGGCAGGGCAAAAAGGTCGTACCAAATGGACGATTACCGCAAGCGGTGAAAATGCATATTATGGTGTCAAGCAGATGCGTAAAAGCAAGAAGATGCTTGATTTAGACCGTATGGTGATGGAGTTTTCGCATAAGCAGTATCCATTTGACTTTGAGAAGTTCGTTGCGTCACCATCGGAGGTAGAGCTCGTAGTGACAAACTGCGAGACTGGAAAAGCCGAATATATCGCAAAGACAGAGGATGAGAAGCGCATGCTGACGGCAGTCAAGGCATCGTGTTCAGTTCCTGTGCTGTGCAATCCGGTTGAATTAGATGGATTCCATTATATGGATGGAAGTCTGGCTGATTCGATTCCGGTGAAGCGTGCATTTGAGGTTGGATGTGACCGGGTTGTCTGTATTTTGACAAGAAAGCCAGAGGAAGCACCGACAAACTTCCACAGAAACTGTTCATAGTAGAGCATAGCTCTGAAGAAGTAAGCTTCACCAATGTATTTGCGGGCTTTTTCCGGTTCGGGAGACTTGTCACAGTTATCCAACAAAAAGTTGACACTGCGTATTTTTCCCCATTCAGTAGTTCCCCAGCCTTCGCCACTGGAAGGAACCTGGTGCAAACCTTCAATCAAGTCTTTGTTATCTTGATAATTGTCACTAAGCAGGTTATCCGAACCTCGGTCAATATGATAAATATAGTTGTTAGGCGAGCCCCAAAATGAGGTATAAAACTGATTTACGTACAGTTTGCATTCATCTGCCGTATAGGTCAGATTCACATCCGCAATCTGATCCAGTGGGTCTCTTGCCAACCAGTCTTCACAAGAAGAGATTGCCATGCCGGTAAATAGGCAAAGTGTATAGATTAACTTTTTCATCTTTTTGTATTTTTAGAGTTTTAGAATGTAACGTTAACACCAAAGGAAATTGACTTGGAGATGGGATATGCACCGCCCCACGGAGCTTCGGGATCAAAGTTCTCGTTAATACCGGAGAAAGTCAGCAGGTTATCTCCACTGAAGTAAATGCGTACTTTTTCCAGCCCTACCTTATTAATAATAGCTCCCGGTAACGAATATCCCAACTGAATGTTCTTCAGGCGGCAATAAGCACCAGTATCCATGTAACGGGTCTGTTTCTGCAAATTCTTACTGGTGCTCCACAAATAGAGTCTTGGTAACCATGGATCCGGATTACTTCCATCCTCACGCCAGCAGTCCAGTGTGTTTTTCCATACATTGGAACCCCATTGCCCACCTCCGAGTCCAAAGGCAACAGGACCTTCCAGCCATAAGTCACGTTTCATGGTTCCTTGTAAGAACATCGAAAAGTCGATACCGTTCCAGTCTGCATTGAAGCCAAAACCAAAATTATAGCGGGGAGTATCATTACCAATGATAGAGAGGTCTCCATGGTCTTCCAGCGTCTGATTTCCATCGTTAATGTTAGGATCATCATCCAGATTCACATACTTGATGTCACCTACAACCCAGTCACCACCAAACTTGTTCTGTACGCCAGAATCGTTAATGGCTTTCGCTTCAGCAGGATCGGTCATTATATGATCGGTGGTATATCCCCATATGGTCCCCATCTTCTTACCTACGTAGTAGTCATATATCAGCCCCTTGGGATTTGAATATTTCAAAACAGTTCCTTGGTAATCTGAAAGATTGAACGATACACTGTAGTTGAATGATTTGGATGCCAGCGAGAACTGGTCTCTCCATCCGAGTGTCAGTTCCCAACCCTCATTACGTATATCGGCATTGTTCGTATCAGGAGAGTTTACACCCAGCACGGCAGGCAAAGTGACACCCTTTGTAATAAGTCCGATAATATCTCTTCTGTACCAGTCGAACGACATAGTAAGCCGATTGTTCAGTGCGGCGATGTCAACGCCAAAGTCCAAAGTACGATTCTTCTCCCATGTATTATAGGCAATCATATTAGGAGCACCAAAGGCACTGATTCGTTTGTCACCCATAATATAATCGGTCGTAGCGTTATAAGGTACGGTAGAGATATATTGGTAATTTTTTCCCCGCATATTGCCCAATTCTCCCCAAGATCCTCTTAAACGTAATTCGGAAAGTATCGAAGTATAAGGTTCGAAGAAAGCTTCCTTAGCCACATTCCAACCGGCGGAAAAAGCTGGGAAAGTTCCCCACTGGTGTCCTTTGGCATAACGGGAAGAACCGTCTCTGCGCAGGTCGAACTCAAAGAGATAGCGGCTCTTGTAGTCATAGTTGAAACGACCGAAGAAACCGAGAGTAGCATAATGATCCAGAGAATCCCAGGCCTCTATCTTTCCTGTACTGGTAGAAATGGACGGTTGGCCCGGTAATACCATCCCCATTTTATTGGCATAAAGACCGAAGTTCTTCTTATATTCCGACTGCATACCGGCCATTATCTTGAAATTGTGTCCCTTGAACTCTTTTTCATACGTAGTATATGCATTCATTGATGTGAAGTCATCATTGTTAGATTCCTGCCATACACGCGTATCTTCAGTTCCAAATCCACCTTCAAGGTAAGGCTCGTTGCTCACCGAGTAGGAATAAATGAGACCTTTGGAGTAACTACGTTTGTTCATCCATTTGTTGTAGGTAAAGTCGGCATTGATAGTCCAACCTTTCAGTGGCTTGATGACTACGTTAGCAGTGCCCCAGAAGTTATCGGTGTATGAGGTCTGAGGATTGGCATCGGCAATGAATACCATACGTCCGGCCGGAGAGAAATGTCCATTGGGATCACGCACAGGAATAGTAGGCCACACTACTTGTGTCCAACCAATCATATCGTTGACACTGCCACCCGGATTCATGCCGTAAGCGGGAGATACACTCTTTTCGTGTGAATAACGTACATTCAAGCCCACGGTCAGCCACTTCGTCACGTCAGTCGTAATTTTGGCCAACGCATTGTAACGTTGATAATGATCATCGTAATATCTCAGTTTGCCTTCGTCTTTCAAATATCCCAGAGACATGACGTATGTAGTCTTGTCGCTACCACCCCGAATTGAAATGTTGTGTTGTTGGTTGAGCTGGTTATTCTTGAACATAGCTTTTTGCCAGTCTTCGTTGGCATTTGAACGTCCGTCTCCCCAATCAGCCCAACGGTCCGGATTATCTCGTTGCGGCACGTTGTTGGGAATACTGGTCGGATCATAGTAATATTTTTCAATACGCTCCATCGTCTCCAGGTCAATAATACCACTACCGCCTCCATTGATGTCAGCTTCTCTAAAAAGTCTGGAAAACTCCAATGAACCGGCAGTTTTGGGTAGTACGGTCGGACTGTTGAACGAAAAATTATTGTTATAATTGATGACAGTCTTTTCATTCTTCTTACCTGACTTAGTGGTAACCAATATCACACCGTAGGCAGCTTGTGCTCCATAGATAGCACTTGCAGCAGCATCTTTCAATACAGTCAACGTCTCAATGTCATTGGGATTCAAATCATCGAAATAACCGGTTACACCGTCTATGATAACCAATGGACTGTAGGTTGCGTCCAGTCCGGCATAACCTCGGATATTGAACGATGCCTTCTTACCCGGACCACCGTCTCCATTGGAGATATTCAAGTTGGCTACCTTACCCTGAAGTGCTGCGGCAGCATTAGTTACAGGACGGTCCTCAAGTTCCTTCGCCCCCACTGTGGCAATAGCACCCGTAAGGTTGGCTTTCTTTTGTACACCGTAGCCCACTACCACTACTTCGTCTAACAATTCCGTATTGTTCTCTAATGTAATATTTAGAAAATTACCAGTTACTTTTACTTCCTGAGATAAATAACCGATAAAAGATACCACAATAGTAGAACCTTTTACAGCGTCGATGGCAAAACTACCGTCTATGCTAGTAATCACTCCGGTCGTGGTCCCTTTTACAACTACATTAGCACCAATTACAGGTTCGCCAGACCCTGCATCAGCGCCGAAGCACCCAGGCGGTTGGCACCGTGATCCGAGAAGTTGGCCTCACCGATGGCGTAGAGACCCGGGATCGTAGTCATCAGGTTGTAATCGACCCAGATACCGCCCATCGTATAGTGTACGGCAGGGAAGATCTGCATCGGCTGTTCGTAGGGATTTACGTCGGTGATCTCCTCGTACATGTCGAACAGGTTGCCGTAACGTTGTTTGATGACATCCTTGCCCAGACGCTCGATCGCGGTCTTGAAATCGAGGAACACGGCCAACCCCGTTTCGTTCACGCCGAAGCCCGCGTCACAACGCTCTTTGGCGGCACGCGACGCCACGTCGCGCGGCACGAGGTTACCGAAGGCCGGATAACGGCGCTCCAGGTAGTAGTCACGGTCCTCTTCGGCAATATCCGAAGGTTTCTTGGCACCCGAACGGAGGGCTTTCACATCCTCGATCTTTTTGGGAACCCAGATACGGCCGTCGTTACGCAGCGACTCCGACATTAGGGTCAGCTTCGACTGCTGATCCCCGTGCACCGGAATACAGGTCGGGTGGATCTGCGTGAAACAGGGATTCGCGAAGCCGGCACCCTTGCGGTAGCACTGGAAAGCGGCCGAACCGTTCGAAGCCATCGCGTTGGTCGAAAGGAAGAACACGTTGCCGTAACCGCCCGAAGCGATCACTACGGCGTGTGCGCCGAAACGCTCCAATTCGCCCGTCACCAGATTGCGTGCGATGATACCTCTCGCCTCGCCGTCTTCGATCACGATGTCGAGCATCTCGTGACGGGGATAACTCTTCACCGAACCGGCAGCGATCTCCTTGTTGAGTGCGGCATAAGCTCCCAGCAGCAACTGCTGGCCGGTTTGGCCGCGGGCATAGAACGTACGCGAAACCTGCGCACCGCCGAACGAACGGTTGTCCAGCATACCGCCGTACTCGCGTGCGAACGGAACGCCCTGGCCGACGCACTGGTCGATGATGCAGTTCGAAACTTCGGCCATGCGGTAAACATTGGCTTCACGGGCGCGGTAGTCGCCGCCTTTGATCGTATCGTAGAACAGCCGGTAGATCGAATCGTTGTCGTTGCGGTAGTTCTTGGCCGCATTGATACCGCCCTGCGCCGCGATCGAATGCGCACGGCGCGGAGAGTCCTGGATGCAGAAAACCTTCACGTTGTATCCCAGTTCGCCGAGCGAAGCGGCTGCGGAGGCACCGCCCAGGCCCGTACCTACGACGATAATATCCAGTTTGCGTTTGTTGGCAGGGCTTACTACCTTGATCGCCGCCTTGTGGTTGCTCCACTTTTGCGCGAGTTCCCCGGCGGGTATTTTTGAATCTAATTTGAAAGCCATATCTCTATATTTTTATAATTCAACGTAAGATGTTAGCAGACACAACCGCAGCAAAGACTCCGGAAGAAATAGACCAGCACGACCACAGCGAAACCGAGGAACACGACGGTCGCCACGATGTTGGCGATACATTTCAGGCGCGGATACCAGATGTCGTTGCCCCAGCCCACCGACTGGAACATCGACCACACGCCGTGCGTAAGGTGGAACCAGAGGGCGAAGAACCAAACCAGGTAGATCACCACGTAGTACCACTGCGAGAAGGTGTACTGAATCAGCGCAGCGCCGTCCTGCGGCGAGAAGCCGAGCGAATTTTCATGGTGTCCCAGCACCTCGACCAGCTGCATCTTCGACCAGAAGTTGAACAGATGGAGCAACAGACCGCCGAGGATGATCCATCCCAGCGCAAGCATGTTTTTCGATGCCCACTGCACACCCTTTTCCTTCACGGTAACGGCATAACGCTGCGAACCGCGCGCCTTGTAGTTGTTCACGGTCAGCACCAGCGCATAAATGAAGTGGATCAGGATACCGGCGACCAGCACCAGCGTTCCGACCAACGCATACCAGTTGGCACCCAGGAATGCGCAGACCGTGTTGTACGCCTCGGGCGAGAAGATCGCCACGATGTTCATCGACATGTGGAAGAGGATAAAGAGCACGAGGAAACAACCGGTAATGCTCATTACCAACTTCTTGCCAAGAGAAGAATTAGTTAGAAAACAGCCCATAATGTTTGAAATTTGTTTATTTTTGTTAAAAATTTGTTTGCGCTTCGGCAAAGATAGTCATTGTTTGCATAATAACAACACAAAACAATTCGAAATTTACGCTTAAAATCAGGCATTTTATGACCAAAACGGAAATCCGGAAACAGATGAAAGGGCTCAATACGGCCCTTTCTTCGGAACAGCGCGAAGAGCTTTCCGCACGTATTTTCAACGAAGCGGAGAGGCTTCCGGCCTTCGCACGCGCCAAAGTGGTGGCCCTTTTCGCTTCGCTCAAAGACGAACCCCTCACCGCCCCGGCACTCGAACGCTGGAGCCGCTCCAAACGGATCGTGCTGCCCCGCGTGGAAGGCGACATAATGCGATTCTACGATTACGATCCCGCCTCGATGAACGATTCCGGCTCGTTCGGCATTTCGGAACCGGAGGCCACTGCGCTGTGCCGCCCCGAGGAGATCGATTTTATCATCGTGCCGGGTGTGGCGTTCACCGCCGCAGGCATGCGCCTGGGACGCGGCAAGGGATTCTACGACAAATACCTGTCGCAGCCGGGTTTCCGGGCTTTCAAGGCAGGCGTATGCTATCCGCATCAAGTCGTGGAGGAGCTGCCCGCCGATCCGTTCGACGTTCCGGTCGATCACCTTTGCTGCGGACGGTAAAACGAGTGCCGACTTTGGTCCCATAATCAAATCCTACCGTTCCCACGTGTTCTCCGGCCCGAAGACGTACCCCTTCGGGATTCCGCCATCGAAAACCGGCAAACACCGGTTACGGCAAAGAATCGTAAAAAGAGAAAACACCGCATCAAAGAAGCCTGCATCTACCGATGCAGGCTTCTTAACTAATATCATACAATATTATTATCGGTAGAGATACTCTCCCGGAATGCGGTGGCTGCGCCGCCCGATCGGAACGCCGATGCCGAGCGTCACGTTCATCGAAGTCGAAGTGACGGGCAGGAACTGCGGCGTATGGCTGCAAATCAACATATCGGTCGCCAGGAAGAAGTTGATCCAACTGGGGCAGGCATTGATCGCCACACCGAGGGCGTGCCCCTGGCCGTTGAGAAACGAATAACTGGTAGTCAGCGTAAACCAGGGAATCGGGTGGAAGTTCACCGAGGCGGTCAGGTTGTGGAACGTCTTCACATCCCAGACACGTACGTTGTAAAGCAGACCCAGGCCGATCTTGTGACGCCAAACCTCGTACTCGGCCCCCAGATTGATCGAGGTGCGCAGCATCTCGGTCTTGCCCTTGGAGGCCTGCACCCGGTCGAACTCCAGCTCGCCGAAATCGAACTCCGGATCGTGAACCTCACCGTCGATGATCTCCACGCCGGTAAAAGATTGGGATTTGGTCATCTGCCCACGCTCCAGGTATTTCTTTCCCCACGAAATGAAACCCAGGTCGTTCACGGCGAAAGAGAGCTGCAAATCGGGAATCACGTCGTACGTCACACCCAGATCGACGGCAAAACCGTAGCCCGCAGGTCCTTTGTAGGAAGAAACGTCGAAATCGTCGAACGAATAATATTCCGACCCGTCGGGACGCTGCATGGAGCTCATCTCAAGGCCCGACATTTCGAACGAACCGTCCGCATCGATATTCCAACTATTCTCCTGCAATTTTATATCGAGCCGGTCGATCGACGTCCGCGCACGGGCCGCGCCGACGAGAAACTTACCCCGTGCACCGAGGTAAATCTGATCCGTCAGCGGAAAAGAGTAACTGAAAGCGGCCTCGAGATAAGCCTGCGTCGAGGCTTTGATGTCGTTGATAACGGCCTCGTTCCGTCCGTTCTTGAGAAAGTCGAACAACGAATAGGGCATATTGGCCTCCGCTTCCATACGCACATTCAGGTCGAACGACCAGAATGTCTTATGATCCTTGCGGAATGCACCGAAACCGACGATATTGATCCGGGCATCGGTTCCGAGCATATTTTTCGAGCGCAGATTTCCCAACGCCTCGGCCGCAGAAACATTCTTGTCGAACAGCGTTACCAAACTTCCGTTCACCGGATAAAAAATATCGCTGACGGAGAGGTTACCGGAAACGTTGACCTGCACACCGCCCAATACGGGAATATTCACATAGCCGCGCAGCGGAGCGAAAGCCGGGTTAAGCTGGCTGCGGAAAGTCGAACCCTCCATAAAGTAGGCACTCGGCGTCTGTGCCACGGCCGTACATGCGACAAATGCCGCAATCAAAGTATATATGATCTTTTTCATATGAGGAATCCGGATTAAAGGTTCAGATTAAGACCGCCGCGTTTCTTCAAATGCAGCATCATACGAATCGACTGGCTGTCGCTGAATCCGATGCGCGGATAATATTTCTGCGGCATAAAATCGACATTCAGTTCGAAGAAAGAGAACAAACTCCGGATATCATCCTTGTAAAGCCGCACGGGAGCGATGTCATTCTCTTCGTCGGGTTCGACCAGGAAAGGCGCGATAGCCACGTTCGTTTCGGAAAAATCCGCAGCTACTTCGAAGCTCACCGGCAGACTGCTCCGCACCTCGCCGTACAGATCGAGCGTATTGACCGGATCGACGGTACCCTCGGGATCGAGGTTGTCGGCAAGCATATCGATCAAATCATCGTCGACATCCAACGTCGCATTATAAGTAATCGTATTGATTTTAATCTGGGAAAGAAATTCCCGCGCCAGCTCGCCCATCGTATCGCGCAACGCTTCGCCAGCCTCGTTGTCCTCGCCGAAAAACTTCTTGAATTCCGCCTTGAAAAGCTCCTCGCTATCGGCCGGAATCAACGCCGTAAAACGCTCGCGGTAACCTTCGTTGGACCAAATCAGATCGACCACTTCGTCCATTTTTTTCGATCCGGGAACGAGCATCTCGTCGATAAGAGCCTCCAGCATTCCGTCCAGATAAGTTCCATCGCTCGAAAGACGGACGATATCGACCCACTCCGCATTGCCCGGGAGCGTCGTCGGCAACCAGATATCGACCTCGTCGAAAATAGCGCGGATATCCGCACTGCCGTCCTGCAACTCGTCCATTCCGACCGTGATCTGCGCCAACGGCATAATCCATTCGCTCTGGTCGTTGCCGATGGTTATCGATCTTGTTCAGATCATACGCCTTGTCGCACCCGAAGCAGAGCGAAAGAATACATAACAGGAATAAAAAATTTTTCATAGGCAGATTTTGCTCAATAAAACGGCCCAAAGGTATAATGTTTTCGACAAATAATCAAAATATAAATACTTTTCAACCACGAACAATCTGTTCAATCGACGACTTCTGCCGAAAAACTCCGGCTCATTCTCCGATTCAGCGCACGGCAGAGGTCTTTGTTAAAATTTTGCTACTTTTGCGACAGATGGACAACGTAAAAAAATACGGGTTGAAAGAACAGGTGGCCCTGCTGCCTCTGTCACCGGGCGTATATCAGTTTCTGGACAAGAACGGGACGATCATCTACGTCGGCAAAGCCAAAAGCCTGCGCAAGCGGGTCAGCTCGTATTTCATGCAGAACAAGGAACACAGCGCCAAGGTACAGGTACTCGTGAGGCAGATCGCTGCGATCCGGCACATCGTCGTCGATACCGAAACGGACGCCCTGCTGCTCGAAAACTCGTTGATCAAGACCCTCCAGCCGCGCTACAACATCCTGCTCAAGGACGACAAGACCTATCCCTGGATCGTCGTGCGCCGCGAACCGTTCCCGCGCGTACAGTCCACCCGCATCCTCAACCGCGACGGCTCCCAATATTTCGGTCCCTACGGCTCGGTAATGATGCAGCGCAGTATCCTGGAGTTTATCCGCGAGGTGATTCCCCTGCGAACCTGCTCGCTCAACCTTTCGCCGGCGGCTATCGCCAAAGGGCGCTATTCGGTCTGCCTGCAATACCACCTGGGCAACTGCAAGGGACCTTGCGTGGGAGCGCAAAGCGAAGAAGAATACGACGCACTGGTCGATATGACGGTTTCGATTCTCAAAGGCGACCTGCGCCCCGTGCGTACCTATCTTGAAAAAGAGATGGAGGCAGCCGCCCGAAACCTGAAATTCGAAGTCGCACAACGCTACAAGACACGCCTCGACGCCCTGGACAACTATTCGAGCAAATCGGTGATCGTCAGCGCACGCATCGTGGACGTGGACGTCTTCTCCCTGCTGGTGGACGACGATGTGGCCTACTGCAATTTCCTGCGCATCCGCCACGGTTCGGTCGTGGGCGTCTATACGATACGGCTCACCACGGGCATCGACACCGATCCGGCCCAAATGCTGACCCTGGCCATCCAGCACATCGCCGAAACGATCGCCGGAACGCTGGCCAAAGAGGTCATCGTTCCCTACCTCCCCTCGGCCGCGCAACTTTTCGACGGAGTGACCTTCACCGTTCCCAAACGGGGCGAAAAACTCGATCTGCTGGAGTTCTCGCTCAAGAGCGCCCGTATCTATCGCGCCGAACAACTCAAGAACCTCGAGATCAAGAATCCCGAGCGGCATACCGAACGCCTGATGGCCACCATGCAAAAGGAGCTGCACCTGGACCGTCCGCCCCGCCACATCGAATGCTTCGACAACTCCAACCTGCAGGGGACCAACCCGGTAGCTTCATGCGTGGTATTCCGGGACGGCAAGCCTTCACGCAAAGAGTACCGCCATTTCAACATCAAAACCGTCATCGGCGCAGACGACTTCGCCTCGATGCGCGAGATCGTCTTCCGCCGTTACAGCCGCCTGATCGCCGAAGGAGCCGAACTGCCCGACCTGATTATCGTGGACGGCGGCAAAGGACAGCTCTCCAGCGCCTATGCCGTACTGTGCGAACTGGGAATCGAAAAACAAGTCCCCATCGTAGGCCTGGCCAAGCGGATCGAGGAGATTTTCTTCCCCGGGGATCCGATGCCCTACTACTTGAGCCGCACGGGCGAACCGCTCAAAGTGGTGTGCCACATCCGCGACGAAGCCCATCGCTTCGGCATTACCTTCCACCGGCAGAAGCGAAGCAAGGCCTTCATTCACAGCGAACTGGAAAATATCGAAGGAATCGGTCCGAAAACCATAGAACTCCTGTTGCGTCATTTCCGTACGGTGGAAAAAATCCGCACGGCCCCCGCCGAAGAACTCTCGGCTCTCGTCGGACCAACCAAGGCCGCCAGGCTCCTCGCCCACTTCGGCAGACAGTAAGGCGCAGAAAAATGCGAAAAAAATTTGGAGTTCCTCGATAAATCATTACTTTTGCAGAGCAAATCACCGATTTAGCAGCCCGGATGGCGGAATTGGTAGACGCGTTGGTCTCAAACACCAATGACAGCAATGTTGTGCCGGTTCGATCCCGGCTCCGGGTACTATTCAAAAAACCTCAAATGACTTATAAACAATCATTTGAGGTTTTTATTTTGGCTGATATGTC
>ENA-UESS01001102-UESS01001102.1-human-gut-metagenome-genome-assembly--contig:-NODE-1102-length-12049-cov-14.748914_pt1 | contig 12049 bp, 9 predicted proteins | sample MGYA00243004_ERZ508005 | MGnify/ENA primary metagenome ERZ508005 (study PRJEB26167, sample SAMN06115471) | human gut metagenome | host: Homo sapiens | place: China:Guizhou | collected 2016-06-29...
CCCGTGGAACGGTATTTTAACCCGGAGATCATGCGGGAGGAAAGCGCACAGCGGCAGCGGGTCAGCCACAAGCTGAAACTCTGCCCGGAAGAATTTCTGCCGATCATCGAGGGCGCGATTGACGGGGCCATTCAAATTCAACAGAAGAATGACGAAACGGAGGGTGCATGACAACCCTCTGTTTTGTTTTTGGGAGGACGCAAGCTGCGCCCTCTCTTTTTTTGTACGGTTTTCGGAAAAACCGGGATTTTGCGGGTATTTCCTTGGGGTCAGAACGCTTTTTAGGGGAAGAAGAACAAAGACAGCAAGCATAGGGAGTGTAGCCACACTCCCGGCAAACGGCTTCCCGTTTGTATCTTGGGGAAATCCCCAAACCCCTGAATGAATGGAGGTGCGAAAGTGGCAAACCGAAAACGAAAGTTTGTGCTGCGCGTCCCGGTGACGCCGGAGGAACGGGCGCTGATCCAGCAGAAGATGGCCCAGCTTGGCACAAAAAACTTTTCTGCCTACGCCCGGAAAATGCTGATTGACGGCTATATCGTCCATATCGACACCGGCCCTGTCCGGGCGCAGACCGCAGAGCTGCAAAAAATCGGCGTCAACATCAACCAGATTGCAAGGCGTATCAACAGTACCGGGACTGTGTACGCGCAGGACTTGGAGGACATCAAGGGGGCGCTGGCACAGATATGGCAGTTACAAAGATCCATCCTATCAAGTCAACGCTGAAAAAAGCGCTGGACTACATCGAGAACCCGGACAAGACCGATGAAAAGCTGTTCGTTTCTTCCTATGGCTGTTCCTATGAAACGGCGGATATTGAATTTCAAATGCTGTTAGATCAGGCGTACCAAAAGGGCAACAATCTGGCCCACCACCTGATACAAGCCTTTGAACCGGGGGAAACCACGGCGGAGCAGGCCCACGAGATCGGGCGGCGGCTTGCCGATGAAGTGCTGCAAGGCAAATACCCCTATGTGATTACCACCCACATTGACAAGGGCCATCTGCATAACCACATCATTTTCTGTGCCGTGGATATGGCGAACCAGCGCAAGTACATTTCCAACCGCCAGAGCTATGCCTTTATCCGGCGCACCAGCGACCGGCTGTGCAAGGAACACGGCCTGTCTGTGGTAAAGCCCGGCAAGGACAAGGGCAAGACCTACGCCGAGTGGGACGCACAGAAAAAGGGCAAGAGCTGGAAAGCAAAACTGAAAATTGCTATCGACGCGGCCATTCCGCAGGCCAAAGACTTTGATAGTTTTCTGCGGCTCATGGAGGCGCAGGGCTATGAAGTCAAACAGGGCAAGTTTATTTCATTCCGCGCCCCCGGACAGGAACGCTTCACCCGCTGCAAGACCTTGGGGGAGGATTACACCGAGGAACGGATCACCCAGCGAATCAAGGGCATTTCCATAGACCGGGGGCCGCGCAGAAGAAGCACCGGGGAAATCTCCCTGCGGATCGCCTTGGAGGACAGTATCAAGGCCCAGCAGTCGGCGGGCTATGCGCGGTGGGCGAAGCTGCACAACTTGAAGCAGGCCGCCAATTCCTTAAACTTCATCACAGAACACCAGATCGACAGCTACGAGGGCTTGGAAAGCAGGCTGGCCGAGATCAGCGCGGCAAACGACGCGGCGGCCTCCGCCCTGAAAGACGCGGAACGCCGCCTTGGGGATATGGCGCTGCTGATAAAAAACCTCTCCGCCTACAAGCAGCTCCGGCCTGTGGCGCTGGAACTGCGAAATACCAAAGACAAGGCCGCGTTCCGGCGGCAGCATGAAAGCCAACTGATCTTGTATGAGGCGGCGGCAAAGGCGCTCAAAGAGGCCGGGGTCACAAAGCTCCCCAACCTGTACGCCCTCAAAACCGAGTATAAAAAGCTGGACGCAGAACGGGAACGGCTGTCCGCACAGTACAGCGAAGCGAAACAGAAGTTGAAAGAATACGGCATTGTCAAACAGAATGTAGACAGCATTTTGCGGACAGCGCCGGGAAAGGAGCATACGCAGGAACGATGAACATACCGAGAATGAGTTACCCCCAATACCGCAAGGCCCGCAGGCTCACCCATGAGTGCTGCAACTACTGTAACGGGAACTGCCTCCTGCTGGACGATGGGGAGGAATGTGTCTGTGTGCAGAGTATTTCCTATTCGCTGCTGTGCCGGTGGTTCAAGGTGGCCGTCCTGCCGCTGGACGCGGCCCTGTGCGCCGAGATCACCAAAGGCCGGGACGAGATCAAACGCTGCGCCGTCTGCGGGGCGGCGTTTACGCCCAACTCCAACCGGGCCAAATACTGCCCGGATTGTGCGGTGCAGGTGCGCCGGAAGAAAGAGGCGGAACGCCAGCGGAAAAGATACCTCCTGTCTACGCATTTAAGGCGGTAAAAGTCCACGGAAATCAAGGGTTTTTCCGCATGGTCGGCAGGCAGGTGGATAAAGTTATCCTGTTCCCCTTAAAACGGGGTTCTAAATGCGGGAAAATGGACAAAAAAGAAGCGCCGGACGCAGAGGCTTTGACACCTCCGCGCCCGGCGTTTTGCTTATTCGTCTGTGAAGTGGAACCGCTGCGCCGCAAAGTCGGCGTCACTCATGGTGTCCAACTTATCGGCGGTCTGGCAGGCCAGCGCTGCCATTTCCTTGTCCATGTCCGGCAAAGCTGCCCGGAGATTTGCCGCCGTCCTGCGGCGGTCGGCGTTGTGGTACAGACAGATCAGGTTTTCTTCTTCCACGGTGAAATACATTCCTCATACCTCCATTTCTTTTGATTTTTCCCGCGCCGGGGGCTTCTTTTTCTGCTCCTCCTTGGCGGCGGCAAGCTGCGCCCGGATGGACGGCTTCTTTTGTTTCTGCGTTGTCTTTTGGGTCTGCTTGGGCTTTTTGGCCTCCGCCTTGGTTGCCTCGGCCACATCCAAAAGGGAAATCTGTTCCCCGGCTTTTGCCCTTGCTTCCAGTTCCTCCATAGACGGGGCGTTGTTCATCATGCCGTCGATCATGTTGTAGTTCTGCTCGGTGGACATTTCCGCCGTCTTGATATGGCTTTCTGGCTGGGCGGGGATGGCAAAGGCTCTTGTGCCGTTTGCCATAATAAGATACCTGCCGTCCTCCGACTGGTGGTGGAATCCATACCCGGCGGCCTCCATCTGTTCCCGGCTCCTGTCGGTCAGATAGAAACGCCCTCTCGGCGTCTGGATTTGTTCGCCGGTCATGCACTCGTCCGGCGTGAGCTGCTTTTCCGGCTGGGCGAAAAACTCCGGCACCTGCCGGTAGTCGGCCCCCTCGTCCACATAGTAGGCGGTCTGTTTTCCATCCTGCCGGAACACCACAATATCCCCCATCGAGAGGGAATGTCCCTTGTAATCGGCGGGATGTTCCATGTTGAAGCGGCGGTAAATCTCGTCCAGTGTGATGTCCTTGTCCAGCGGCGCGGAGTAGATAAGCTGGTAATTCTTCCTGTCCACCGAAAGCCCATCCGCCTGCAATTCCTCATAGGAACGATAGCGGAAGTCGCGCCCCTCCGGGCCGGGCGGTACTTGGTAGATGGAAAAGTTGGGCTGCGCCGGGGCCTCATAGTCAGAGGCAACATATTCCTCCACCGTCAGCCCGGCAGCGGCGGCCTCCTGTTCCAGCTCTGCCTCGATCTGTTTTTTGTAGTCCTGCAAGCTCTGGTCGAAGTCGGCAAGCTGCGGCGGCTCCGGCAAGTGGTACTGGCCCTGATTGAGAAGCGGGCGGCACTCTTTTACATAGTCCAGAACCGCGTTGAAATAAGCGGTCTGTTCCGGCGTCAGGGTTTCCCCGGATCGCAGGGGACGCCGGGCCTCCTGCTCCATAGTGGCCAGATTGCAATGCAGCTCCATATATGGGACGAACTCATGCAGCAGCATATCCCGCTGGGCCTTGTCCGCCTCCCATGCCTCCGGCCCCTCATGGTGGAGCACATGGTTTTTCCAGCTTTCATCCTGTGCGTAGTATTCGTGGTAGCCCCGGATATGCTGGATCAGGGAACCGTCGCCGTCGCCAAAGTCCTGCCGTCCCTCGTAGCTGTCCGGCTGGCCCTGCATGGTAAAGTCAATACGGAACCTGGTCTTGTCGTACCAATGGCCCGTATAGCCCGGCTGCTCCCGTTCATGGCGTCTGGCGCTGTCCAGCTCCTTGAAAACGGCTTCGGCTTCATGCAGCGACATTTGCTGGCCGTCTTTCAGATGGGGGCTTTCACTCCAAAGGATCGTGACAACTGGCTCCGCTGCCGGATTCTGCGCGATCTGCCGCTGGGCGTTGGCAACGGCAATCTCACTTTCGATCTCGCTTTTCACAAAGGAATCCATCTGGCCCTTTTGCAGCTCGTAGCCCTGTTCACACAGACGGTTGATAAGCCCGATCACCTTGTCAGTATTGCCCACGGCCTCGGCATAGGCCACGATCAACTGCCGTTCCTCGCTGCCCAAACGCGGGGCGTTTTTCTCTGCCAGCTCAATCAGGGCGGCGGCCCGGTCAGCCGGGGACGCCTCCGGCATGAATGGCTTTCCATTCAAAAGGCCGTCGATCCCGTTCCATGCCTGCGGCTGGGGAATGGCGTTGGCCTGTTCGGTTGCTTCCAGAAAATCATCCAGCCCGTCGCCGGTCAGGGGTTCCATTGTCCCAGCCGGTCGCTCATGGATCGCAAGGATTTCTTTTCCGGCTTCCACAAGGGACAGGCCGGGATTGTCAAGCTGGCCTCCGTCCAGTTCTTTGTAGTCGGGGCCGTACAGCGTGTAATCATAGCCGGTTTCCGATGTCTGGATATACAGGTAATCGCCGCTTTCCAGACGGTAGGCGGCCTCCTGCGGGGCTTTGGCCTGTTCCAGCGTTCCATCCCCGGCAATGGTAAAGCCCTGCACCTGCGCCGCCTCCTTGGTTCCCTGCGACACTTCGCCGGTGGATTTCAAATCCGCGTCAATCAGGGTTTGCAGCATAGCTTTTACGCTGGCGGTCATTTCCTGCTGTTGCTCCGGGGGCAGCTTGGAAAATACGCTGTCCGGGTCTGGCTGCTCGGCGGCCTGTTCCAGCGGCGCGGCCTGCGGCTGCTCCTGCTGGGCCTGCCGTTCTTTCTGAAGCTGGGCAAGGTGGCCGTCAATGGTGGTAATCAGTTCATGGGCGGTGGCCCGGATGGTTTCAAGGGAGGCTTTCAGCTCTTTCAAGTCCTTGCCGGAACTCCAACCGGCCACATAGCCAAAGGAATAGTCGGAGGTGTCCAGCCCGTAATGCTGGCATACGGCATAGGCCACGCTTTCAGCCTGCACTTCGCGGGTGCGGCTGTCGGGGCGGTCGGCCTGCTCAATGGCCGGGGCTTCCGGGTCGATGGCGTGGAGCTTGGAATGGGCGATCTCGTGGATAGCCGTCTTTAGGGTCTGTAATTCGCTCATGCCCTCCTGAATGGCGATCCGCTTTTCCGTCAGGTGGTAATAGCCGTGGGAACCGCCCGGAATGTTCTCAAAACCAATGGGAACCGGGGAGGTCTGTTCCAGCGCCTTGAAAAATTCCCCGTAGCGTTCCACGCTGCCGGTCAGTTCTTCCACGCCGATAGAGGGCAGCGGTTCCCCCTCGGTCTGGCTCACATCAAAGACGGAAACGATCTTAAAGGCCGGAACCTGTATTTCCTGTACTTCGGTAACAGGCTTTCCGTCTTTTCCCATCACCGGCCTGCCCTGTGCGTCCAGCTTTTGCACTTCCTTTTTCGCCTTGAACGGGGCCGGGGCCAGTATCTTGATGGCCTTTTCGCCTTTCTTTACATTGCGGTGAAAATCGTCCCGCCACTTGTTGTAGCCCGCCACAAGCTGTCCGCCCTGCATGGCGATCAGGAGGGTGTTGTTGAAGCTGTAACTGTGGAACTTGGACATGGTGGTGAGATAGGCTTTGTAGCGTTCACTCTCGAAAAGCTCCTGTATGCCGGTTTCCAGCCGGTCGGTGATCTCTTTCATGCGCTCGGCGCTGTTCTGGCCGTTTAAGAGAATGGGGGTGACAGGCTGCGGGGCCTTTGTAGGCGCTGCCGCCTCCGGCTGTACCTTGCTTTCCTCCCGCAGAATTTCCGGCGCAGGATAGGCCATCACCCGGTATTGTTCCGGCACTGGCTGGCCCTCATGGACGCGCTGCCATTCGTCGCTGGTTCGCAGGATATAGCCGTAATCGGTAAAGGTTCCCTGTTCCTCGTTGGCGATAAAACTTCCCAGCCGGTCGGTGTCAATGGCCGGTTTCCACGGGTCGGGAACGACAAACAGCCCGGAATCATTCAGATAATATTCCCCCAGACTGCGGTTGTCCTTGGCGTTGATTAAGACAAAACAATCGGTGTTTTCAGCGTAGTCCAAAAGCTGCCCGATGGTCTGCATTTTCGCCGGGGACTGCATGACGGCGTTCAGCTCCGCAAGCTCCACGGCGTCCAGCTTTTGAAGCTGGGCAGCAAGGAAGTTCAGTTCGTCCACGCTGGCTGTCTTGATTAAGTCCTCCGGCAGTTCCAGCGGTTTTCCCTCCGGGGCGGAAAAGTCGCCAATGAACAAGTCCTGCTGGTTGTCGGCGGTGATATGGATTTCCTTTAAGGTTTCCTGTACCTGTTCGGCGGAAGTCGGCAGGGAAAGCCAGTACCCATGCGGCCCGCCGGTCTGCGCCTCGGCGCGGTTATCAAGAAAAATGGAAAATACTTCGTTCACGGGTTCCCTCCTTTCCGGGGTGGCTGTGGTCTGTTGCGGCTGTGCGGCTTCCTCCTGTGTGGGAAGTGCTGCGGCTTTTGCCGGTTCCTCCCCCTCGATGGTATAGCCGGGGAGCAGGCAGCCATTGACCTTAAAACAGTCGGCGTATTCCTTGGGGATGGCCGGGGAAATTTCGGTAAAGTAATGGTCGTGGGCTTTGATCCGGCCATTCAGGTACTTGTCCAGTTCTTCCCGGCTGGAAAAGACTTTCCGTTCCTGTCCGGCGATCTTTTCCATCGGGTTTCCGTGGGGTGCGTTGGTATAAAGACCCCAGCGGAGCGTCCACGAGTAGGGGACGGATTTTTGGGCGGCGCTGTCATACCGGGTGTTCTCGGAAATGGAGTAATCCATCTGGTAAACCATGTTGCTGCGGATATGGCGGTATTCGTCCGGGGCCTCCCACTGGTTTGCGGTGTGGGTGACGGGAAGCGTCCGGGCATATTCAAGGGCTTTGTCCAGAAACAGGGTTCTTCCGGCCTGTTCCTCCCATGCGGCGGCCTGTTCTTTCAGGCGGTCAAACACTTCCTGTTCTGCGGCGGCGCTTTCCGCCCGCAGGGAAAGAAGCTCCGCAAGGGGCAGCTTTACCATTTCGGAAAGATCGGCCTTGCCGCTTTCAAAGTAAAGCCGACGCTCGATCCGCATAGTGCTGGCCGGTTCTAAATCGTCGTGGTCGTAGGAGCTGTAAGACATTTTGGGTTCACATCCTTTCTATGGCGGTGATCTGATACAAGGGGTTTGGGGCTTCCCCAAAGAGAAAATCCCCGGCCCGGCAGGTGCGCCGGGTCAGGGATTTTGCCGGGAGTGTGGCTACACTCCCTATGCTTGCTGTTTTTAGTTCTTGCCCCTCTGTTCCACGCGGTAGTTTACATACTTGCCGCCGGTATCGGCCAAAAGCACCGTCCCGTCATAGGTTTTGCCGGTTTTCATGGAGCGCAGGCCCTTTACCTTTGCCTTTCCGTCTTTAAGGAGCGCGGCGGCGATCTTCGGGGTGAACGCCTTGCCCCGTTCCTCAAAAAATCGGTCATTCTTCCACATGACAAACTGGCAGCTTCGGTTTCCGCAGTAGTAGTTCTTTTTGCCCTCGTAGACGCTTTCCCCGCAGCGCGGACATTTGCCGATAACCACACGCTCGGTCTGAAACAACTTCTGCGCGTCCTCGCTGATCTGGGAGTAGCCCACGATCAGGCCCCTTGTCATTTCTGCAATGCCAGCCATGAAGCCCTCCGGGTCGGCCTGCCCCTTGGCAATGGCCGTCAGCTCCGTTTCCCACTGTGCCGTAAGCTGGGGAGAGGTCAGCACTTCCGGCAGCACACAGGCAAGGTTGTGGCCGTCCTTGGTGGGAAGTAGCTGTTTTCCCCTGCGCTCCACAAAGCCCATCTGCACCAGCTTTTCTAAGATGGAGGCGCGGGTGGCCGGGGTTCCCAATCCCTGCCGCTCGGCGTCCTCCGGCAGATCGTCCGCACCGGCGCGCTCCATAGCAGAAAGCAGGGTATCTTCCGTGTAGGATTTTGGCGGTGCGGTGAAATGCTCGGTGACGGCGGCAGTTACCTTGTCAAAGGTCTGTCCCTCGGTGATCTCCGGCAGTTCCCGCGCAGGCTCCGGGGCGGTGTCGTCGGCGTCTGTTTTGAACGACGCCTTAAAGCGGCGGTCAAGCTCTTTCCAGCCGGGGGTCAGGATGGTTTTTCCCTTGGCGGTAAAGGTGTTCCCGGCACAGGTGAATGTGGCGGTGACAGCTTCATACACATGGGGCGCGGCCACGGCGCACAGCAGCTTGCAGCACACAAGGGACAGCAGTTTCTTTTCCCCCTCGGCCAGCCCGTCAAAGCCTTTCTGCACAAATTCCATCGTCGGGACAATGGCGTGGTGGTCGCTCACTTTTTTGCTGTTCAGCACCCGGCCAAACTGCGGGGACAGGTCAAGCCCCGTTGCAAAAGGAAGCAGCGGCCACAGGCCGGACACAAGGCTTTCCGCCGTTGGCAGCATATCATCGGTCAAATACTGACTGTCGGTGCGGGGATAGGTCAGCAGCTTCTTTTCATAGAGCTGCTGGGCATAGTCAAGGGTCTGCTTGGCGGTAAATCCAAACAGGCGGTTTGCTTCCCGCTGCAAGGTGGTGAGGTCATAGAGGCGGGGCGGCTGCTCCGTCTTTTTCTCCCGTGTTACCGACACACAAACGGCCTGCGCCGTTTCACAGGCGGCTTTCAGGGCCTTGGCGTCGTCTGCGTTTCTCATGCGTTCACTGGCCGCCTCCATGCCGCCCGCCGCAATCTGGACGATGTGGTATTTCTCTTTCTGAAAGCTGCTGATCTTGGCCTCCCGGTCAACCAGCATTTTCAGGGTCGGCGTCTGGACACGGCCCACGGTCAGGGTCTTGTGGTAGAGGATGGAGAAAAGTCTTGTCGCGTTGATCCCCACCAGCCAATCCGCCTGCGCCCGGCAAAGGGCCGACTGATACAAGTTGTCATAGTCAGTTCCCGGTTTCAGATGGGCAAAGCCGTCCTTGATGGCCGCGTCCTCCATGCTGGAAATCCAAAGGCGCTGAAACGGTTTCTTGCAGCCCGCCATCCGGTAGACGAAACGGAAAATCAATTCCCCCTCGCGCCCGGCGTCGGTGGCACACACAAGGCCGGTAACATCGGGGCGCTCCATCAAAGAACGCAGGGTGTCAAACTGCTTTTTCTTATCGTCGGGAATGATGTACTGCCATTCCTGCGGCAGAATCGGCAGGTCGTCATAGCGCCATTTTTTGAAACGCTCGTCATAAGTCCCGGCGTCGGCAAGGGAAACAAGGTGGCCGATACACCAGCTCACCAGATAGCCGTTTCCCTCCATGTAACCGTCCTGTTTCTTGTCCGCGCCGATCACGCCCGCAATGCTGCGGGCGACGCTTGGTTTCTCTGCAATTACTAACTGATAGCTCATACTTCGTCCTCCTTATTTCCATCTTCACTTGTCATATCCTCGTCCGGCTCCGGGGCTTCGTCCTCGTCGTCCTCGTCCTCGTCCTCTCCAAAGTCATACTCGGCCAGATCGTCATTGCCTGTGGTGTCGGCTTTTTCCTTTTTGAATTTCAGGAAGTAGAGGGCTGCGCCGCCGCCCAGCAGCACCACCACAAAGAACACCACAAGGCCGCCCATGCCGCTTGGCTTTTCCTCCTGCGGCTTTTCTTCCTCCGGCTGGGGCTTCGGCTCCGGCCCGTTGCAGGCGGTCAGGTTGTTTTTACAGACCGGGCAGGCCGTATTGACGGCCCCGGCTTGACACTTGGCCGTACAGGTGCAGACCTCCGGCTCTTTTTTCCCGTCCTCCAACAAGGCTTGCAGGTCGGCGTCGTCCACTTGGTTGAGGAAATGCACCGCCGTTTCCTTGTCCTCGTTGGCCCGGTCGATCAGGATGTAAAAATAATTCCCGGCCTTGGTGGTAACGGTGATAAGCTGCTTATCCCCGAAAAAATCATCCACCAGCGTAGCGTTGCCCTGCGGGGTGACGGGTACGCCCACCGGCTCCATGCCGCCGGTGGTAGGTTCTTCGGTTTCCTCCGGCACTTCTGCGGGGGCCTCGGTGGTTTCCGGCAGCGGCACCGGGTCAGGGTCAGCGCCCCCGGCGTAGGCGGTAACGGTCGTGGTCGCCATGCAGAGCGCAGCGGCCACAGCCAGCGTCAAGGTGCGGAACAGTTTAGATTTCTTCATGGGCGCTGTCCTCCTGTTCAAAGTCCGGGATCGGGGCCGGGGCCGCCTGCAACGCGCCGCCGCGCACAAAGGCGGCGAACTCCTGCGGGGTCATGTTGAGGCCGCGCACAAGCTGGACGATCTGCAAGTTTTCCTGTTCGGTCTTGGCCGCTTCCAGCTCCCGAAGCTGCTTTTGCAGCTCCGCGATCTTGCCCTTGGTTTTCTCAATATCCTTTTCAATGCGTTCCAATTTGTTCATTGCCATAGTGATTTACTCCTTTCTGGCGTTTAAGGCAAACGCCCGTAACAATAAAAATGCTGCTGCCAGTAGCTTGAATTGAGGTTCGTGTAGGAAATGGGGTCGCCGCAGTGCAGCATGACCGAATTTCCCACATACAGCCCCACATGGGACATCCCGGCAGTGTCATAAGTGCCGACGAAAAATACAAGGTCGCCGGGCTTGGCCTGCTCCGGGGAAACGGGAGTGCAGATGTTGTAAAGCCCCTGCGCCGTCTGGCGTCCCACATTCCAGCCGGAATGATTGATAACCCAGCTAATGAAGCCGGAACAATCAAAGCTGGTGCTTGGGGAACTGCCGCCCCACACATAGGGATAGCCCACATACTTTTCCGCCTCCGCGATCATGGCGGCAAAGGCTTCGTCCTTTAGCGCCTCCGGGGGGATTTCATAGTAGGTCGGCTCTTTCGGGATGGAGGCGTGGGGATAGCTGCCGTTGGGAAACAGGTCTGGCCGGTTGCCCAAAGTCTGCATATAGGCAGCATAAAAGCCCATCTGTTCCTCGGTGAGAATGTAGATGGGCAGGTGGGACAGGTCAAAGTTTTCCAGCTTCACATTGCAGATGTAATAGGTGTAGGGAACTTCCACGGTATAGGTGTTTCCCTCGCTGTCCGTCCTCGTTTCGGTGCGGTAGCGGGTTTCCGTTTCGATGGTCTGGGTCAGGATGTACTGCTTTTCAAAGAGCATGGCAAGGTCGCCCTGTACCTCCCCCAAAGTGAACACGCCGTTATGCAGCGCGGAGAGGATGGAGGTCAGCACATAGGGGTCATGTTTGATCTCGTCCAGATCGAAACGGTATTCGTCATAGCCAGGGTGCAGGCTTTCGTAGTTGTCAAGTTCGTGCTGCAAGTCTGCTTCCAGCGCGGCATAGGCGGCTTCGGCCCCCAGCATATCGCTGTCCTCGGAGAGATAGGAGGTGGCGGCAAGGCCCGTCCCGGTGCTGCCAAACATGGCGGTGCAGGATTGCAGGCCGCCCATCACCAGCAGGAGCATAAGTCCCACGCCGCCGACGATCAGCGCCCCTTTCCAGTGCCGGGCGGCAAAGGACGCGGCCTGTCTGCTTTTCTCTGCGGCTTTCTTGGCTGCGGCAGCCGTGGTCTTGGCGGTGCCTGCCGCCCCCTGTGCGGTCTGACCCGCCGCCCTTGCTGCCTTGGCATATTCCCGTTTGATGTGCTGTTTCTGCCAGAAACGGGAAACGGGGTTCTTTGCCGCCTGCGCCAGCTCCGGGTTGTCCCGCAGGGATTTTTGATACGCAAACTCGGCGTTGGCGGCGATGGACTTTCGCTCGGCCTTGGCTGCGGCCCGGTAGGGTTTGAGCTTGTGGCGGTGGACGCCGCTGCGGATCATGCGGCCCGCCTGCC
>ENA-UESS01001104-UESS01001104.1-human-gut-metagenome-genome-assembly--contig:-NODE-1104-length-12043-cov-16.119840_pt1 | contig 12043 bp, 8 predicted proteins | sample MGYA00243004_ERZ508005 | MGnify/ENA primary metagenome ERZ508005 (study PRJEB26167, sample SAMN06115471) | human gut metagenome | host: Homo sapiens | place: China:Guizhou | collected 2016-06-29...
TTTGGTCAAAAGGGGGTTTTTGAAAGTTTTCATGGAGAGCCTCTTTTTTTAGATAATAGATAATAAAAAGGGGGAGTTTTTGCCCGTTGGCAAAAACAAAATGGCGGTTGAGGAATTTCGTGCGGCGCCTTGTCGGCGCACTCCACCATATTTTTTATCTTTTATCTATTATCTCTTATCTTAATAAAAACCGGGGCGCAGGGCTTTCGCCTTGCGCCCCGTACAAATGGGTAACTGCTGGGTAGCTATATCAGCCCTTCAGGCCGGAGGATGCAACGCCCTGGACGAAGTACTTCTGCAGGGACAGGAATACGATCAGGACCGGGATCAGTGCGACAACGGAAGCCGCCATGATCAGGCCATACTCGGCAGAGTACTGGCTGATAAACATACGCAGGCCGATCTGGATGGTCTTGAGCTCGGTCTTGGTCAGGTAGATCAGGGGTCCGAGGAAGTCGTTCCACGTGTTGACGAAGGTAAAGATGACCAGCGTCGACACAGCGGGCAGAGAAAGCGGCAGCATGATGCGGGCATAGATGCCGTACTCGGACAGACCGTCGATACGGGCAGCCTCGCACAGCTCGGTGGGAACGCCCTCATAGAACTGCTTCATCATGAAAACGCCGAAGGCGCTGAACGCCTGCAGGCAGATGATGGCCAGATGGGTGTTGTTCAGGTGCCAGGAGCGCATCATCATGAACTGGGGCACCATGTAAGCCTGCCAGGGCACCGCGATGGTCGCGATGTAGCCCAGGAACAGCACGTTCTTGCCCTTGAAGTTCAGCTTGGCGAACGCATAGGCGGCGAAGGAGGAGGTCAGGACCTGTAAGATCGTGACGATGATGGTCAGGAACGCGGTGTTCTTAACGAAGGTCAGCAGGGGGATCTTCGTCCAGATGTCCACATAGTTCTGCGGGCGCGGGTTCGAGGGGATCCACTCAATGGGGAACGTAAAGACGTCCTTGTTCAGCTTGAAGGATGCGGAGAGCATCCACAGGAACGGGATGAGCATCAAGGCGGCCACGACGATGAGCAGTGCGTAGATCAGCACGCGGCTGACAACATGCTGCGCCTTCATGGAGCCTGTCTTTTTCTTAACTGCGGTAGTAGCCATGTGTGTTTCCTCCTTCCCTTAGTCGTTGCTGGACGAGCCCTTGAACTGGATGATGGTGACAAACAGCACCAGCACAAACAGCACCATGGACACGGCACTTGCGTAGCCGTACTTCGGCGTGTTGACGAAGGCTACGTTGTAGATGTAGTAAACAAGGGTCATGGTCGCATTGCCGGGGCCGCCCTGGGTGATCATGTACATCTGGTCATACACCTTGAAGGAGGCGATGGTCAGCATGATGATAACGAAGAAGGTGGTGGGCTTCAGCTGCGGCAGGGTTACATTCCAGAAGATCTGCCACTTGCTGGCACCGTCCAGCTCGGCAGCCTCCTCCAGCTCGGGGTTGGTGCCCTGCAGACCGGCCAGGTAGATGACCATGTAATAGCCCATGTTCTTCCAGACGCTGAACAGGATGACCGTGAGCATAGCGGTGTCCTTACCGGCGGCCCACTTGGGCAGGTTCTCCACGCCAAGGGTTGCGAGGATCTGGTTGACCGGGCCCATGGAGGGGCTGAAGATCATGTTCCAGACCGCAGCAACGGCGACCAGAGAAGCAACGTAGGGGAAGAACGAAACGGTACGGAAGAAGTTGCGGAACTTGACCTTCTGGTTCAGCAGCATGGCCAGACCAAGGCTGCACACCAGCGTCAGCGGCACCGTGCCGATGGCGTAGACCAGCGTATTGACAAAAGCAGCCTTGAAAGTTTTGTCGCTCAACAGGGCAACAAAGTTGCTGATGCCGGTGAACTCAACGGGATGGACACAGTCCCAGTTGCAGAACGAAAGCCCGATAGCGAAGATCATGGGCACCAGCGTAAAGATGCAGAAGCCGATGAAGTTCGGTGCAATGAAGCTGTAGGCTACCAGACTGTCGCGGAGAGATTTGCTCATGCCGCGCTTCGGTTTTGCCTGCACAGCCTGCGTGGTTTCAGCCATGGGTCATACCTCCTCGGTGTTTTGGCAATAAGTAAGGGGCAGGCGCGCCCGCCCGCCCCTTTTGGAAGGAAAAGGAAAACTTATGAAAAAGAAGTCAGGGAATCGTTTGGGAATCAGCCGAGGAGAGCCTGGACCTGCTCGTTCATGTTGGCGATGCCCTCGTCAACCGTCTCGCTCTCGGTCATGATGGCGTCATGCTCGGTGTTCAGGATGGTCTCGATCTCGGAAGCCTTGTCAGACAGAGGCATCTCGAGGTAGATGGCGGTGGTGTTCAGAGCCTCGAGAGAAGCATCGTCAGAGGGGAAGCCATCGGTAGAGGAGATGATCTTGTTGGTCTCGTCGCTGGCAACGGCGGGGAAGGTGCCGACGGCAGCAACGCACTTGGCGCCGTCCTCAGAAGCGCACCAGTTGACGAAGTCCAGAGCAGCCTCTTTCTTCTCGGAGTTAGCGTTGACGGCCAGGCTGGTCACAGTGCCCAGAGTAGAACCGGCAGGTGCGCCGTCCGGATGAGGATACTTGACGATGCCGAAGTTGACGGGCTGGACACCGTTGGAGGCAGCCTCCGCATTGTACTTCTGCAGGGTAGCGATGAACCAGGAGCCCATGTTGCACATGGCAGCCTGACCGTTCTCAAAGGCACCGGAGTAATGCAGGCCGGAGGTCTTTTGCTCGCCGTAGTTGGGGATAACGCCGTCAGCCTGCTCGGACAGGACCTGCTCGTAGTAAGGCTTCAGGAAGTCGTAGTTGCCGTCGATAACGGTGTGCTGGCCGTCCAGGATGCCGAACAGCGTGGTGGTAGAACGCCAGGTGTGGTAGATGTTGCCGTAGACACCGGCCTTTTCATTGACCTCACGGATCTTGGCGTCGAAGTCCGCCATCGTCATATCGTTGGTGGGATACTCGACACCGGCCTGGTCGAAGATGTCCTTGTTGTAGTAGACGACCCAGAAGTCAGAGCGGAACGGGACAGCGTAATAGTTGCCGTCCTCGGCAGTCAGCTGCTCCAGAACGCCGTTGAACTTGCTCTCGTCAGTGGTCAGCTTGCCGCTCAGGGGCTCGAGCATGCCGAGGTTGATCAGGTTGGAGTAGCCGGGGATGTCCTTGATGGACAGAACGTCCAGCTCACCGTTGCCGCCGGCCAGCTGGGTAGCCAGCTGGGTCATGTAATCGGTGGAGCCCAGGTCTGTCATCTCGATGGTGACGTTGGGGTGGCTCTCCATATAGCCGTCAGCCAGAGCCTGCCAGTAAGCAGTGGAGTCCTTATCCCACAGGGCCCAGTTCAGGGTGACAGCCTCGTCGCCGGAGCCGGTGCTCTCGGCAGTGGCCTCGGTGGAAGAAGCGGTGCTCTCCGCGGTGTCAGCGGTAGAGTCGCCGGAACCGCCGCAGGCGGCCAGGCTCAGGGCCATGGCACCTGCCAGACCGAGAGCAGCAATTCTCTGCATTTTACGCATAATGTTTCTCCTCCTAATAAGAAAACATTTTTCGGGATCCAGGCTTGTCCCCTCATGGGGCCTGTCCCTTTCGTTGCCATTATAATACACCATCTTCCCGTCGAAATGGATGGTTTTTTTGGGGTTCGGTTTGCAAATTTTACGGCAGTTCCCCAATCGCGGCGGAAAAACCTGTACTTTTTTAAGAAACCTGCAATATTTATCTTTCCCTACAGTTCTCCCTGTCTGTGCATGCGTCGTTTTGTCTGTTTTGTACATTTTTGCGCTTGACACGCCTATTATAATAAGGTATCTTTTTATAAACGGCGGTGTGTTTTCTTCCCCGCTTTCCTGCATGATTTGCATTTTTATTTACATATTTACATAGAGGAGCCTTCATGGACAAGCTGAAATTCCGCCGCAGCGGCATCCAGGCACGGGTGCTGGCGCTTACGATGTTTTTTACGCTGGGCGCATCTCTGGTCATTGCCGCCAGCAATATGCACCAGATGACTGCCGAGTGGGAGCGCACGACGATCCTGAACGCCGAGTATGCCCTGCAGACCGCGGCATCGGCCATCCGACGGGATGTGGATGAGATCGACGACCTGGCCGGCTGGTGCGCCTACAACCCCGGTATGCGCACCTACCTGCTGACCGGCGACACCGCCAGCAACCAGGCGCTGTCGATGTACCCGACATTGACCGCCAAGTTCAACTCGATGCGCACGATGGCCTACATCCAGCGCTTTCTGCTCATCAACGCCTCGGGGCGGCAGATGATGTTCGGCACGGCGGCCACCAATGCCGTGACCCTGACGCCGGATATACTGCAACGCATTCCCGGTTACGATTCGCCCAATACCGGATGGGACTGCATTCTCCGCGACCCGCTGGCCCTGAACTCCCAGGCTGCCAACACGATCCCCGTCACCCACACCCTGACACTGCCCGGCACAGACCGCACAGCCCATGTCTGTATCTTTGTCTCCCCTTCCCTGATCCTTTCCCCGCTGCGCAGCTTCACCCTGGCCGACGGCGGACAGCTGTATTGGGAAATGGGCGAAAACCTCTACACGATCAACGGCAGCCTGCTGTCCGCGCTGAACGGCTCCATCGCCGACTTTGACGATGCCGTCCCGCTGGACAGCAACACGCTCGACCCGAACACCGAGGTCTACACACGCGGGTCCGGCAGCAGTGCACAGCTTGTTGTGCGGTATCCCATCGGCATCCATGAGCTGTACCTGATCGAGGTGCTGCCCAACGGCCCGACACAGCGGCAGATCACCTTCGTGTCGGTGCCGCTCCTCATCAGCCTGACAGCCATCCTGCTGCTGGGCTGCTCACTGGCGTTCCTGCTGCACCGGATGATCGCCCACCCGATCTCGGCGCTGCAGAGCCGCATTGAAAAAATCAGCGGCGGTGATTTCTCTGCCGACCCGGATATTGAGTGGGACAACGAGCTGGGCGACATTGGCCGCGGCATCAACAGCATGTCGGCCGGCGTCACTGCGCTGATGGAGCACCGCCTCGAGGACGAAAAGCAGAAGCAGGACCTCGAATACCGGATGCTGCAAAACCAGATTAACCCGCACTTCATTTATAATACGCTCAACAGCATCAAGTGGATGGCGACCATCCAGCACGCCCCCGGCATTGCCGAGATGGTCATGGCGCTGTCCCGTCTGCTCAAGAGCATCTCCAAGAGCAACGAGCGCCTTGTGCCGCTGTATGAGGAGTTCGCCCTGCTGAATGACTATTTCACGATCCAGCAGTACCGCTACGGCGGCACGATCACGCTGGACGTCAGCTATATCGAGGATGAGTCGCTGAACCACAGCTGCCTGATCCCGCGGTTCACTTTGCAGCCCCTCGTCGAGAACGCGATCTTCCACGGCATTGAGCCGAAGGGCAGTGCCGGGGAGGTCACACTGCGGGTCGAGCGCGACACCTCGAACGGCGATGTGCTCATCCACTTAACGGACGACGGCGTCGGCATGACACCGGAGCAGGCCGCAAAGGCCCTGCAGGAGCCCGGCCCCGAGGAGGCCGCCGCCAAATACCGCCATGTGGGCATGTGGAATGTCCACAAGCGGCTGCAATACAGCTTTGGCGAGGCCTACGGCCTGAGCATTGAGAGTGAGCCTGACATCGGCACAACGGTAACAATCCGTCTGCCGGGCCCGGACAGCCAAAAATAAAGGGGGTTTTCTTGTGACCGGAGTCTTGCTTGTAGACGATGAGCCGCTGGTCCTGATCGGTATGCAGGGCATGCTGAACTGGGCCGCACTGGGCTATGAGGTCGTCGGCACCGCCCGCAACGGTGCCGAGGCGCTCAGAGCCGTTCAGGAGAAGCAGCCGGATATCGTGGTTTCCGACATCCGTATGCCGGTCATGGACGGCTTTGCGCTTGCGGAAGCCTGCCATAAGGACGGCTCCGCCCTGCCGGCCTTCATCATGCTGACGAGCTATGAGGAGTTCGACTATGTCAAACGCAGCATGCGTCTGGGCGTTGTGGACTACCTTGTCAAGATCGATCTGACCGCCGACAGCCTGACCGCAGCGCTGGAGCACGCCCGCGACACTGCCGAAAAAGAAAAAAAGCTGCGGATGCCATCCCCTGCCCCGGTCAGCCTCGACACCTTCCGGGACCGGCTGTTTCTGCAGCTGTACGGCGGGCTGTTCACGGATCGCGCCGTGTTTGACCGGCAGTGTGCCGAGCTGGGCGTCACCTTCAAAGCGCCGCGGCATATTGTGGCGGTGGGCAGCCTGCAAACGCCCGACCTGCCCACGAGCCAGCTTGTAACGCTGAGCACCGGCGTGACCCGCATGGCCGCCGAAACGCTGCCCAAGTACCGCCCCTGCCGCGTGACCGCCATGGATCTGCGGCATTTCTCGGTGCTGCTGCCGCTGGAAGCGGACGAGGACCCCGAGGCTGTACTGGCTCCGATCCTGAAAACCGCCGGGCAGATTTTGTACAACTATTTCAGCACTGCCATTTACTGGGCGGTGGGCCGCCCGGTGAACGACATTTTAAAGATCAGCGAGAGCCAGCACGACGCCTTTGCCGCGCTGCCGCTGCTGCATGAGGGCGAGCCGGTGGCCTTCTACCATGAAAGCCCCAACACCCAGCTGGATCACCGTGCGCAGGTCGTCGGCCAGGTGCAGCAGTACATCCGCGATCATCTGTCCGAGCGGCTGACGCTGAACGATGTAGCTGCCGTCTTTAATTTCAGCCCGAACTATTTAAGCCAGCTTTTTGCACAAAACAGCGAGAGCGGTTTTGTGGAGTTTGTCACTGCCACCCGCATCACCGCTGCGAAGGAACTGATGGCCTCCACCGACCTGAAGGTCTACGAGATCAGCGACAAGGTCGGCTTTGACAGCGCTTTCTATTTCAGTAAGGTGTTCAAAAAGCTCGAGGGCGTCAGCCCCCGGGAGTACATGCAGAGAATGAAGGTATCGTATGTTGACGCAAAAGATGAAGCAACCGTTTAAGACCGCACAGCTGGTCCTGTTCCCGCCGCTGGCGGACCGCGCCGCGTGGGAGAGCCTGCCCGGCGCCGCCCGCTGGGCCGCTGCCGGGCAGGCCGCGCTGGCGGACGCCCAAACCGCGCCGGAGCTGCCGCTCTCGCTGTGGCTGCAATTCACCCGCAGCGGGGACCGCGCCAAGTGGGAGCACGCCTACTTTGCCCGCCGCCGCACGCTCTGCGCGCTGGCCATGGCCGAGGCCGTGACGAACCGCGGCACCTATCTGCCCGCGCTGGCAGACCTGGCCTGGCGCATCTGTGAGGAGAGCGCCTGGCAGCTGCCCGCCCACAACAGCTATATCCGCGACACGCCGCAGCTGCCGCTGCCCGACGTGACCCGGCCCATTGTAGACCTGTTCGCCGCCGAGACCGGCGCACTGATCGCCACCGTCTGCGGCCTGCTGGGCGAGGCGCTCGACACCTACGCCCCCGGGCTGGCCGCGCGGCTCAGGGGCGAGGTCGAGCGCCGCGTGCTGATGCCCTACCGCACCGCGCACTTCTGGTGGATGGGCAACGGCGACGAGCCGATGTGCAACTGGACACCTTGGTGTACCCAGAACGTACTGCTGGCCGCCGCCCAGTGCGCCCCTGCCGAGGATCTGCCCGCCTATGTGCAGCAGGCCGCCTACAGCATCGACTGCTTTTTGAAGGACTACGGTGACGACGGCTGCTGCAGCGAGGGCGCACAGTATTACCGCCACGCCGCGCTGACGATGTTCAACGCGCTGGACCTGCTGTGCAAAATGGCCCCCGGCGTCTTTGACGACGTCTGGGCCGAGCCGAAGATCAGGAACATGGCCGAGTACATCGTCAACATGCACATTGCCGGGCCGTATTACCTGAACTTTGCCGACTGCAGCCCGCTGGCCGGGGCCCGCGGTGTGCGGGAGTACCTGTTCGGCAAACGGGTGGGCAGCCTGCCGCTGATGACGCTGGCCGCCCGCGACTGGGCCGCCGTACTGGCCGCGGACCCCGACCCGGACCGTCTGCACCACCCCGACGACAGCGAGGGCATCAACCTGTTCTACCACATCCAGGCCGCAATGGCCGAGCGCGAGGTCACCGACTTTGCCAAAACCGCCGCCCCCGCCGCTCCGCACGATGTCTGGTATCCCAGCGTCGGCATTCTCGTCAGCCGCCGCGGTGCCTATGCACTGGGCGGCAAGGCCGGCAGCAACGCCGACAGCCACAACCACAACGATGTGGGCAGCGTGACGCTCTACAGGGACGGCAGACCGCTGCTGATCGACGTCGGCGTGGAGACCTACAGCAAAAAGACGTTCAGCCCCCAGCGGTATGAGATCTGGACGATGCAGTCCGGCTGGCACAACCTGCCCCAGTTCGACCCGGACGGTGCCAAATACGACCAGCAGCCCGGCGCCGCGTTTGCCGCCGCAGACGTCACTGTGACCGACGCGCTGGACGGCCTTGCGATGGACCTTGCCCCCGCCTACGGCAGTGTGCCGGGGCTGGGCCGTTACCGCCGCAGCGTACACCTGACCGATACCGGCCTGACCTTGCGCGATGAGACCGACTACCCGGGCACCGTGGCCCTGACGCTGATGAGCGTCGAGAAGCCCGCCGTGGACGGCGATACCGTCGCGTTCGGTACGCTGGCCGCAGCCGCCGTGACCGGTGCGGACAAAATCGTGACCGAGGCCGTGCCCATCACCGACCCCCGCCTGCGCCAGGCCTGGCCCGACACGCTCTACCGCACACGCATTTACTTTACCCAACAGCTTTCCCTTGTGATAGAATAAAAGGAGACAAAATAAAATGGAACTCATCAAGCTCAAGCTCCTCGACACCGACGGCATGACGCTGCTGACGGCCCCCGCCGCCGGGCAGGTCAGCCTTGTTTACATGAACGCCTACAAGCCCGGTGACCGTGTCTCGCTGGAGATCGGCACGCCCGGCCAGTATGTGGTCATCCAGTTTGAGGACACAATGGCCCCGGCCCTCGTCTACGTCGTCAAGCGCGAGATCAACTTCCACATCCCGTTCGGTGAGCAGGCCATCACCTACAGCCCCAAGAGCTTTGCCGGTGCCTGCCACATCATCCGCGCCCGCTTTGCCACCCCGGAGGAGATCGCCGCGCGCCGCAACCTGGCCTACAACCCCTATGACGAGCACGGCGACACTGGCTTCTTCCCCCATGCCCATGCCAACGTTGAGACCCGCGGCGAGGCTGTCTTTGCGGCCCGCAACGCCATCGACGGCATTTACGAGAACGACGCCCACGGCATCTGGCCCTACCAGAGCTGGGGCATCAACCGCGACCCCAACGCCGCACTCACGCTGGACTTTGGCCGCCCGGTCACCATCGACGAGCTGCGCCTGACCCTGCGCGCCGACTTCCCGCATGACGCCTGGTGGACCCAGGCCACCGTGGAATTTGACGACGGCAGCCACGAGGTGCTGGAGCTGAAGAAGTCCGCCGCCCCGCAGTGCTTTGCCATTGCCCCGCGCACGGTCAAGAGCCTGAAGCTGTTTGAGCTCATCAAGGCCGAGGACCCGTCCCCCTTCCCCGCCCTGACCCAGATCGAGGCCTGGGGCGTCGAAGCATAACATCTTTTATAACTGCACCAACAGCAAAGCCCCCGTCCGGCAGCGGACGGGGGCTTTGCTCTATAAAAATATACAAAAAACAAAAAGGGCCTCCAGCTTAAACCGGAGGTCCTTTTGGTCGGAGTGACGGGATTCGAACCCACGGCCTCTTGGTCCCGAACCAAGCGCGCTACCAACTGCGCTACACCCCGTAAAGAAAAACCGCAGCAGCTGGGCTGCTGCGGTGTGGTTGGGGATGAGAGGATCGAACTCCCACGGGCGGAGTCAGAGTCCGCTGCACTACCATTATGCGAATCCCCATCGGGTTTGTGTCTTGGGCGTCTGCCCTCAACGCTCATATATTATAGCGTGCCCGATGGGATTTGTCAACGCCTTTTTTGAAAAAACTTCAATTTTTTCTCCAAAATTTTCAGTTTTTCAGAATTCATCGCTGCTGCGTCAACCGTTTTCTGTTATCCGGTGCAGGTGGATCAGCTTAACAGCCGACGGCACTTTTATTCCTTGGGCAATACCGCATAATTCTAAGTGCCGATACGGCGAGCGAGGTGCGGCAGCTGCTAAGCCAAAAGCGCAGATAATACTGGATGTCTTATCGAGCATTTTGGCAACGCAGATGCCGTGCCGCAGCCGCCGGAGCGGTGCTTAAGCCGTTAGGCGGGAATTATGCGGTGTTGCCCTTGGGCTGATACCGCATGTCCGACACGGTGTACACCGTAATGAAGGCCTGCGGGTCCTCGCGGTTCATGTAGCTCATCAGCTTCTGGTATTCGGCCTTGTCCACAATCGTGATGATCTCGCGGCGCTTCTGCATATTGTACGCGCCGTAGGATTCATACACCGTCGCGCCGCTGTGCAGGTCCTCAATGATGAATCGGCGCAGTTCTTCTTCCTTCCCGGTGATGATGCAGACGCGGCGCTTGATGTTCTGGTCAAAGATAAAGTGGTCGAGCACAAGCCCGTTAAAATAGGTACCCAGCACGCTTAAAACCACGGTCTTTTTGTCGTAGACCAGCGCGGCGGAGAGCGCCACACACATGCCGGACAGCGACATGGCCTTGCCCAGGTCCATGTGCAGGTATTTGTTCATGATCTTGGCGACGATGTCCAGCCCGCCCGACGAGGCGTTGCGGTTGAACAGGATGCTCAGCCCCACGCTGACGACGAGGATGTAGCACAGCACGTCCAGCTCCTGGCTGTCGGTCAGGGAGCCGAGGTTCGGGAAGAGCCGCTCGAACAGGCCGATAAACGCCGGGAGCAGGATGCTGGTGTAGACCGTCTTGGCACCGAACTCCCGCCCGCAGGTCAGAAACCCGATGACGAGCAGCACGACATTCAAAATCATCGTGATGGCTGACAGCGGCAGCGGCACAAAGTTTGCCAGCACGATGCCAAGACCCGAGATGCTGCTGACCGAGGCATGGCTGGGCACAAGGAAGAAGTAGACCGCCGCCGCAATGATGGCCACGGCTCCGGTCAGGATGGCAAGTTCCCGCACCGCCGCGGCGGTGGGCACAGCTTTTTTGTTCATCGGCATACCCTCACGATTCCTTGATGCGCTTGCCGCGGCGCATTTTTCTAAATGTTGTCATTTTTGTTTCCTCTTTCTTAGTAGTATCGTACCACCTTAGTAGTATCGTACCACAAGACGGCACAGTGCACAATGTACTATATCGTTATTTGTTTCGTACTATTTTCCTTTTCCGTCCCAGAGCAGCTGCCGCACCTTGCAGCCGGAGCTTTTTACTCTCTTATTGTAGCACACCCCCTTTAAAAAGAAAAATAAAATTTTCACTTCAAACTGTGCCGTTTGTTCCAACACCGGCGGCGTTTTTTTCGGCGGCGGGCGGGGTTGTTATCCGGCGCACATTTTCTGCCGGAGCGGGGCAGCGGGGGTTGGAATCCGCGGCACAGTTTTCTACAGGCTGTATTGTTATCGGCGGCACAGTTTGCCGGGCAGCCTCTTTTATACAGGTTGTTATCCTGCACACAATTCCGGGGAGCCGGCGTTGGAATCCCCCGCACAGTTTACGGCGGGCGGGGTTGTTATCGGCAGCACAATTTCGGTGCGGTGTGCATCGCAGGGCAAAAAAAATGGTTGTTATCGGGCGCACAATTCGGACTTTTTTCTGCGGGCGGCAGGTTGTTATCCACAGCACAATTTGCGCGGTGGGTAAAATTCGGATATTGTTATCGGCAGCACATTTCGGAATTTCGTCTGCTCTCCAAACGTGTCCGGACCGGGTTGTTATCCAGCGCACATTTCCGGCAGTGTGGTTGTTATCGGGCGCACAGTTTCCAAACTGTAGAATTTTGGCGGCTGTTGTTATCGACGGCACATTTCTGAAAAAATCCACCGTACAGCGCACAGCCGGTATTGTTATTCACAGCACAATTCGTTTTTTCCGGGGCAGAGCGGTTGTTATCCGGCGCACAATTCGCAAAAATCCGTTTTTTTTGCGGCG
>ENA-UESS01001105-UESS01001105.1-human-gut-metagenome-genome-assembly--contig:-NODE-1105-length-12041-cov-11.793213_pt1 | contig 12041 bp, 9 predicted proteins | sample MGYA00243004_ERZ508005 | MGnify/ENA primary metagenome ERZ508005 (study PRJEB26167, sample SAMN06115471) | human gut metagenome | host: Homo sapiens | place: China:Guizhou | collected 2016-06-29...
GTCCTTTCTGTATAACAAAAATGATTTTTAAAAGAGGAAATTTCCTCTTACATTGATTCTTGGCTCCCCTGATAGGGGAGCTCCGCAAGGCGCTGGCGAAGCCAGACCGCAGCGGTGAAAGGTTAAAACTTGATTTGCACCCCGTGCAGCGCCTGCCGCTCCAGCGCTTCCCGCTGGGCCCGGGTCATGCTGGCCACATCCGCTCTGGTCACCGCCGCGCTGCCGGGGCGGGTGCCGTTTTCCGCCGGGCGGGAGGCCCGCTGCCGGATCCGCTCCACCACCCCCTGCTCCACGGTCCGGGCCGTCTGGCGCAGGGCATCGCTGTAATGGGCAAGACGGTAGGCATCCCCCAGCCGCATCCCGGGCAGCTGCATCAGGCGGCGCATCTCCGGGTCCCGCAGCTCTGCTTTCAGGGAGAAGCCCGGCACGTCCCGGCGCAGCAGGGCTTCCTCCGCCGCCCACTGAGCGTGCAGCTGCTCCACAAAATCACGGCCCGGCGCGGGCAGACGGGGCGGCAGGCGTGTTTCCGGCACTTCCGGTGCTGTGGGCTCTGCCGCCGGTTCCGGCTGCTCTGTTTCCCCGGCTTCTTCTGCCGCCGTTTCCCGCAACGGCTGCGCCGGGGCCTCTGCCTCCGCTGCTTTCATCGTGCCCGACGCAATGGCCTGCTGCTGTTGGGCGCGGCTCAGCGCCGGAGCAGAAGCAGGCGGTGGTGCGGCACCGCCCTCCCCCTCCGCAAACAGCTGCAGGTCCACCATGCACTGCTCCCCGCGGCCGCTCAGGTCCGCAAAGCGCACGTTGTCCGGGTAGCGCTCTGCCAGCAGGGCAAAACCTGCCTTGGCAAATTCAAACGCTCCCTCCACCCAGGGCTTCCGCGGGGCAGCCGCTGTCACGGCCAGGCGCGGGCCCTCCGGCTCGTCCCAGGCATCGCTTTTGGCACTTTCCTCCCCGGCCAGCAGATAGACCAGCGTCTGCATCAGGGTGCTTGCCCCGGCGCACACGATGTCCTGCCCGGCCGGGGCATAGCCCGCATGGCCCGCCGCTTCCAGCCGGAGGGTCGGGCCGCTGGGGCCGTCCAGTTCGGTATAGGTCACTTTGATCATGAAACCGCTCCTTTCATCGCTCTTGCCGCTGCCGCCGTGCTCAGGTTCTCTCCCGGGCCGCTCAGGGGCCCTTGTTTCAACTGCACCAGCTGGCTCTGCAGCTGCTCCAGCCGCTGAGCCAGCGTGCCGTTCTGGCGCACCCGCTGGCGGACTTTTTCAATGCCCTCAAAATCCATCATTTCCAGCGCCGCCAATGCCGCGTCCGCATTCCGCGGGGCAAAGAACCCCAGCTGGTAGCACTCTTTTGCCGTCTCATTCTGGGAGAGGCGGCTGAACGTTGATTTCTTCTCCGCGCTGACCACGATGTCAAAAACGGGCTCCCGGCTGCCCAGCTCCACACCGCCCACACCGGGCAGGGCCTGTGCCCGGAGCGCCGCGCCGGAAAAGTGCACGAACTCGCTCCGGCCCGTCTCCCCGATGATCCGGAATATCCGCTCCTCGTCGTAGAACTGCCGCATCAGGTCAATGATGAGGTAGCATTCTTTGGCAAAGGCCCGGTAAGCGCTCTTGAGCATATCACGGGAGAGCTTGCTGCCCGCCTCCTGCAGCGCCGCAATGGCCGAAGCCGCCGTCACGCCGCCCGCGGTGCCGCCCTGGGTCATGTCCCGGTTGCCGCTGATCTCTTTCAGCTCCTCAATGCGGCTGTTGCGGTAGCTCAGGCTGTTGCCCTGCAGGCCGGTGGTCTGTAAGGGCCGGAAACTGTCGTCTCCCAGCCGCCCCACCACATGCACGATGTCCCGGGAGAAGTCCGCCAGCTCTTCCTCGTTCACCCCCGCCGCGTCGCTCAGCACATACCGCTGTTTGGAGGAGAGCAGGACGTTCTCGTCCATGGCGTGGTTCATCCGGTCAATGGCGGTCTGGCACTCTTTCATCACGTCGATGTACCCAAAACCCGCCGGACTGTCCTCCTCCACAAACAGTGGGTCAAACACAAACGGATACTGGCCGTGGTCGTAAAAACCGCGTCCGGCGTATTCCGGGTCGTTCTCGCTGGCGTAGAGCACCACCCCGTTGCAGAACTTGCAGTAGTGGAGCACCCGGCGGCCCTCCGCGTTCCGCTTTTTGTAGTACCAGTCCACCACCACGCTCTTGCCGTTGGTGTCCAGCCCGCCGTCGTGGAGGTAGTGGGGCACCTCCAGCGCGCTGGTGCTGTGGCCCTCCAACTGGGGCCAGCGCTCGGTCAGCTGGTCCGTGTCTTCCAGGCTCAGGGAGAAAAAGTTAGGTGACGCCTGGATATCGTCCACGCCCGGCTCCCAGTAGAGCATCAGCAGGTTCATGGGCCGCACCGTGATCTCGCCCACACCGCCCCGCTGTTCCGGGTCCCAGAAGACGCCCTTGACCCCCGTGCCCTGCTTGAGCTTGCGCCACCAGGTGTCGCTGTACACCTGCTCATAGTCCGCCTGTTCCAGCACCACAGGCAGCACGCTGGAAAGCACCCGCGCGGTCTGCTCATCGTCCGGGGCCCGGGGCAGCACATTGGGGGCCGGGTAGTTGTCCATGGCGTCAGCATGCTTGTTGGCAATGGAGTTGAACAGCCACCCGCTGGACGGCTGAGGCTTGCCCTCCATCATGGGGTTCTGGTAATTTTTCCAGTGCCCCATCCGGAACCACAGCTCGTTGTCCACCAGCCGTTGGTCCAGTGCCGCCTTGCCGACCTTGTACTTCTGCAAGATCTGCTCCGCCCGCGCCACCTCCTCCGCCCCGATGGGCGGCTTGTTCTCAAAATCAACCAAAATATCTCCTTTCTGCCCTCTGTCACGGGGCCCACTCTTTTTCGTATTTTCAAAAACTTTCGCGGTCTGGTGCAGTGGCCCGGCCTGCCAAGGGCCATCCTCCCTCTGTCGCTTGCAGCGCCATCTCCCTCCGGCCGGAGGGAGTCTTTCCTGTCAGGGGAGCTGGCGAGCGCAGCGAGACTGAGAGGTTACACTCTGTAAAATCTTGGTCTTCCCCGCAGCTCCAGCGGGTCATCCCGGAGGGGCGGCACCGTCTTCTGCCGGGGCGGCGCGATGGGATGTTCCATCAGCACATAGCGGCACTCGTCGTAAATGTGGTCTTCCTGCCGGGTGTCGATGTCCTCCACATTGCTCTCGTCGTACACCAGGTTCGGGATGGTCCGGATGAAATGCCGGCAGGTGCTGAACACCTGAAACATCGGCCTGCCCTCCCCGTCAAAGGCCAGCCGGTAGTGGAACTGCATCTTGCCCGCCAGCCGGGTGTGGTCGCCGGGCCGCCAGTGCAGGAAATTGGGCGCCCGCTCCATCATGGCCGCGATGCTCTCGCCCCGGCTCTCGTCAAAGATGGCAGGGTCCGCGATGCCCTGAATGACCCGCCCCCGGAGCAGCGGGTCGTTCTGCTCCACTTCCCGGATTTGTCTTGCCTGCTCCACCGGGTCGATGCGCAGGCCCTCGTTGGGACGTCCGGTGCAGCCGTACAGTTCCTTGACGCGGTAGAGCCGCCCCTCTTCGTCCGCCGCGTACCATCCCACCGAGAACGGCTTGGAGAAACCGAAATCGTAACCCCGGTAAATTTTCCAGTGCTTCGGGATGGCAAACGGCGCAATGACATGGGTCCAGCGCTGGTCCTCATAGTGGGCCGGGTCGTTCCGCCACTCGGTGAACACCTGCCCCTGAAAGCTGTCCCAGCTGCCGTAGAGCAGGGCCTGCTTTTCCGCTTCCGGCAGGCTGGCCAGAGCCGCCAGATAATCCGGGTCGTTTTCCAGCAGGGCCGGGTTATCGAACACGCTGGACGGGATGAACACCCGCGCCCGTTTCAGTTTTTTCTCCGTGCCGTCCGGCATCCGCACCGGGTATTCTTCCACGATGGGCGTACCGGGCGGGGCCGGTGTGATGAACCGGGCCTTGACCCAGCCGTGCCCCACCCCGCCGGGGTTGGTGGTGGCCCGGAGATACACCCGGGTGCCCGGGCCGGTAGGGCGGTTGCGGCTCATCAGGTAGCTGTACTCTTCCCATTCAAAGTGGGTGAGCTCATCAAAGCCGATAAAATCAAAGGCCTTGCCCTGATAGTTCGTCCGGTCTTTGGTGTACTGCAGGGAGCCAAAATAAATCTTCGCCCCGCTGGGGAACACCCACACATGGCTGGTGGCGTTGTACTGCGCCCCGGGGAATGCCCGGCGGTAGTACAGCTGGCTTTTGTCCACAAGGTCGGTCAATTGCGGGTAAGTCTTGCGGAGGATGAGGGCCCGGTAGTGCGGGATGTGCACCTGCCGCAGCGCCTCGATCACCAGCGCGTCGCTCTTGCCGCCGCCTGCCGCACCGCCGTAGAGGGCTTCCGGCTCCGGCCGCCGCATAAATTCCAGCTGCCTCGGCTGGGGCCGCCAGACCACGGCGGCTCTCTTGGGTTCACTCATGCTTCCTCCACCGACGGCAGCAGCACCACGCCGCAGACCATGCCCTCAGCCTCTACGCCCTGCTCGTTCAGCGCCCTCGCCACCGCGGCCAGGTCTTTTAAAACAGCGGTGGCTTCTTTCAGTCCCTTGAAGTTGCCGGGGTCTGCCGGGCCGTCTTTGTCCGCTGCCTTTCTGGCCGTTTTCTGCCGGGCGTTCAGCTCCCGGACTTCCTGCGCCAGCAAGGTACTCAGGGTGTCGGTGGCCCGCTGTAAGCTTTCCATGCTCTTACTGGCGGGCTGTTTTGTCTGCCCCATCCTGGATTCTTCACTTCCTTTCCTGTTTGGCTTGGCAACAGGATACCATAGCGTTCCGCCCCCCAACAGTGCACATTTTTCAGATACTTTTTGCTTATTTTTGATTAGATTATCCAAATTGTATAACAAGAGCATCTAAAAAAACTCCCTGCCTGTGTTCTTTTTCACAAGCAGGGAGGTTTCATGCCGTATTTATTTTACAAAAGCCGCTTAAAAATCGCGCATTCTTTCCGAGGTGCTCTTACAGTGTCTCCACCCGGTCAAACAGGCCCTTGGCGGCTTCCACAGCGTCCTTGCTGCCAAACGCCACCCGGACGCTCTTTGCCATCTGCCGGGGCAGAGCGGCGGCCTGGGCTTTCAGGGTGTCGGCGTCCACGGCGCAGAGGGCGGCACGGTCGGCCGCTGCCATCCCGTCCGTGATGCCGCAGAAATACCGGCGGTCCAGCTCCTTGGCCTGGGCGTAAGGCTTGCGGGGCGTGTCGAGCTTTGCCACCGTGCCCACGATGAACTCGTTCATGTCCTTTTCGGTGTAGTCCCGCGCGGCCAGGTCTGCCGGGCCCTTGGCAAAGGTGTCATAGCTCTCGGTCAGGTGCGGGTCACGGTAGGTGTAGAGGTACTCCACGCCATCCTGGGTCAGCATCCCGGTGCCGTACGCGCCGCCCACCTCGCGGATATGGTGCCACAGATACTCGTAGCTCATCACCCGGGCCAGCACCTTGCGGGCAGCGCACCGCTCCATGGGCCAGACCAACAGGTCGTAGTTCACGCCGCCGTCAATGATGAACGCCTCGTTCACCGGGGCCGTCAGCTCCTCGGTGTAGGCACAGGCCGTGCCCCGCTCCGCCTCTGCAAAGGCACTGCCCGGCAGCAGCTTCCGCAGGGTGTCCAGCCCGGCCTCACTGCCATGGAAGCTCACGGTCAGCTGGGCGTGGTGCAGGATCTTCTCCCGCAGGGCCTCAAATTTGGCCCCCACAGCGGCCCAGTCGGCCTTTTCCAGCAGCTCGCACAGGAAATGATACGCCGTCACGCCGCTCACCCGCTCGGTCAGGGCGTTCTCCACGGTAAAGTGTGCCCCGGCGCGGACGGCCGCATAGCTGTTGCCCTGCTGGATGAACTGCTGTTCCATATTCAGCTTCTGCTGGCTCAGCACCCGGGCATAAGCGGCCTCGGCGCCGGGCCCGGTCAGCCGGGTCTCGTACAGCCACTCGCCGCCCAGCTCCACGGCCTTTTCCAGGCTCCGCTCCAGCAGGCTCATGCTCAGGGTCAGCTTGGTGTGGCAGGGGCTGCCCGCCTGCCGTCCGGTCCAGATGCTCAGGGCCACGCTGCTGTTGCCCAGCCAAGTGCCGCGCAGGGTGTTCAGCTCCCGGGCCGTGTGGCGCGGGGTGTCCAGCTCGTCCAGCACGTCGGTCAGCAGATCGAGATACTGCATTTCTTCCGGTGTCAGGCTGCCCAGGTCGTAGTAGAAATTCAGGTAGGTGCTGCCCGCCGAGGGGTGGTGCAGCAGGGTAGCTCCGGCCAGCTGCTCTTCCCCGCCCGCGGCGCTCTTTTCCCCGCTGCCAAGATCGGCCACGGTCAGCGGGTGCTCCAGCACCAGCTTGCCGTCCACACGGGCAGCCTGTGCCTCTTCCTCTTTCTTGGGCAGGGTCGGCACCTGGGTCACCTGCACCGGCTCTGCCGCAAACAGGTCTTTCAGCAAAGCATCGAACCAGCCCTCGGCCAGTTTCTCCCGCAGGGAGGCAAACAGGCTGTTGGTGTGCAGCAGCATGGCCGGGTCGCCGGTGTGCAGCCAGCCCGTGGCCGCGTTGATGGCGTCCAGCACGCCGTCCGGGATGCTGCCCGGCCGCTCCAGCGAAGCAAACTCCGCCGCGTTCAGAGAGGCCAGCAGCAGGTCTTCCGGGATGCCCTCAGCCAGGATGTCGTCCACGGCTTTCCGCACGCCCGCGGCAAACCGGGCCGCCGTATCCTCGGTGGCACCGCGCAGCACCAGCTCCAGCGTGGGCTGTAACGTGCTGTCGTCAAACCCGATGTCGATGTCCGCACCCAGCTTCTCGTTCAGCAGGGCCGCTTTCAGCGGGGCCTGATTGGAGCCCAGCAGCGCGTCCAGCAGGATCTCCACGCCCAGCTGCCGCTCCCGGTCTGCAAAGGCTCCGGTATACCAGGCCAGAGCGCACTGCACCTCGTCGGCCTCCGGCTTCTCGGTGTAGTAGGGGATCTTCACCTGCACGCCCGGCTGCTCGTCCTGCATCGTCAGGCGGGGGCGGCTGGTGCCCTTGGGCATCCTGCTCAGGTAGGCCTCGTCGAGGAATGCCAGCGCCTCCCCCATGTTCAGGTTTCCGTACAGGGTGATGCAGCAGTTGTCCGCGCTGTAGTGGCGGTGGTACACCCGCTTGTACTTCTCATAGGTCAGCGCCGGGATGGAAGCCGGGTCGCCGCCCGAGACAAAGCCGTAGGCCGTATCCGGGAACATGGCCCGCTCCAGCGCGTTCTGCAGCTGGGCGTCCGGGGAAGCCAAGGCGCCCTGCATCTCGTTGTAGACCACGCCGCTCACGGTGCCGTCCTCGCCCCGGTGCCAGCCCTCCTGCTCAAACACGGCCTTGTCCACCATGGCCAGCGGGCAGAACACCGCGTTGAGGTACACGTCCATCAGGTTCTTGAAATCCGTCTCGTTGGGCGTCGCAAAGGGGTAAACGGTCTTGTCCGGGAACGTCATCGCATTGAGGAACGACGCCATGCTGCTCTTGAGCAGCTGCAAAAACGGCGATTTGACCGGGTACTTCTCACTGCCCGCCAGCACCGAGTGTTCCAGGATATGGAACACTCCCGTGTCATCGGACGGGAATGTCCCGAACCCGATGCCGAACGCCTTGTTGTTATCGTCGTTTTCCACCAGCAGCACCGACGCCCCGCTGACGTCATGGGTCAGCACCGTCAGGGTGCCGTGCTGCTCCGGGCAGTCTTCCTGCTTTACCAGAGTGTAACCGGGATATTGCTTCATCGCTGTTTCTCCTTTGGTTTTTATTTTTTTGCCTTTATTGTATCATTCTTCCGGGTAAAACACAACAAACCAAAAACGGCAGCCTCCCGCTCCCGGGAAGCTGCCGCTCTGTCTTTTAATTTACGCTGTCGGTAATGACCCCCGCTTTGCACGACACCCTGAACAGCACAAAGCCCACCACGAACAGCACGATGAGGGAACCGACGCCCACATTGGCGCTGCCGGTCAGCTGGCTGCCCACGCTGACGATCATGGTGCCCAGGAACGAGGCCCCCTTGCCGCAGATGTCAAACAGGCCGAAGTACTCGCCGGATTTTTCCGGCGGGATGATCTTGGCAAAGTGGGAGCGGCTGAGGGCCTGCACGCCGCCCTGGAACATGCCCACGATGACGGCCAGCACCCAGAACTGCCACTGCCGGGTCAGGAAGAACGCAAACACCGCAATGCCCGCGTAGGCCGCAATGCAGACCGGGATGAGGGCCGTGGACGGGTATTTCGAGGACAGCCGCCCGAAGATGAGCGCTGACGGGAACGCCACGATCTGGGTCAGCAGCAGGGCCAGCAGCAGACCCGTGGTATCCAGCCCCAGTGCCGTGCCATAGGCCGTGGCCATATCAATGATGGTATACACGCCGTCGATGTAGCAGAAGAACGCCAGCAGGAACCAGAACACCTGTTTATCTTCCGGCAGGTGGCGGATGGTGTGCCCGATGCGGGCAAAGCTCTGGCGGATGGCGTGCCGCTCCACCTCCACATAGTGCAGCTGTTTGTATTGGTTCAGCAGCGGCAGCGTGGTCAGCAGCCACCAGAACGCCGTGATCAGCAGAGCCAGATCCAGTGCTTTCATCTGGCTGATGCCCAGCTTGTCCGCCCCCAGCACAAGGCCCAGACAGGCCACGAACGGCACACAGCTGCCAATGTAGCCCCACGCGTAGCCTTTGGAGGAGACTGCGTCCATCCGTTCCGGGCTCGTCACATCGCTCAGCATGGAATCGTAATAGACAAGGCTGCCCGAGAAGCCCACCTTGGCAATGACAAAGATGACGAGGAACGGCAGCCAGGCGGACATCTTGCCCATGGCAATGCAGCCCACGATGCCCACCCAGACGCAGAGTATGAAGATGGGCTTTTTGAAGCCTTTCGTGTCCGCCAGAGTGCCCAGGATCGGGCTGAGGATCGCCGTGATGATGGTCACCACCGAGCTGGCGTAGCCCCAGTAGGCCAGATACTCCACCGACGACAGCCCGCCCGCGGCAGCCAGCGCGTTGAAGAAAATCGGGATGAGGGTGGCCACCATCAGCACAAAGGCCGAGTTGCCCACATCGTACAGGATCCATGCCCGTTCCAGCCCGGTGAGGCGGAATTTCTGCTTGTTTTCTTTTTCCATGTTGCCCCTCTCAGTTTTCCCCAAAGGTGTGCTGGTATGCTTGACCCAGCGGTGCCCCGGTCTGCAGTGTGTCGCGGTATTCCAAAATCAGCCGCTCGGCCAGCGGCAGGGCTTTCTGGTACAGCGCATCCAGCTGCTCACAGCTCTCCGCGCAGGCGGGGTTGGGCTGCGGGTTTGCCACCAGCCCGTGCAGGCCCTCGTACTTGCCCACGGCTTTCATGCCTGTCAGCACCACCCAGCGCTTGGCCGGGCTGGAGGCCAGCAGCAGTTTGTGCACGGCCACCATCCCTTTCATGGCGTCGTAAGCCTGCAAAATGGTGATGCCCTGATAGAACGGCGCGATCACTTTCGCCCGCTCCATACTGGGGTGGATGTGGCTGGCTGTCAAAAAATGCAGCGGGTCTTTGCCATCCCGGCGGAGGAGCATGTTGTCAAACTCCGTTTCAATTTCGCAGTGGCTCACGCCGCTGTCCCGGACATCCTGCTCCACGCGGGGGTGGCAGGTGGAGTCCAGCGCAAAATGGCAGAGGAAGCCCAGCGCGTAGGCCAGCGCGGCGTCTCTGTTTTTCGCTTTGTTCACCACGCCCCGGGCCCGCTCGAAGAAAACCGCTCCCGGCTGCTCGTGCATGGCGTTGCCCAACGCGCTCACCGGGGTAGATTTTGCCGCGTGGTAGTAGAACAGCAGGTCCGGCCCGTGCAGGCCGATGTCATACAGCTCCCGGTAAGGAGCAATTTTTTCCTGCAATTCCGCGGGCAGGCGTTCCAGAACATCCGCGCCAAAGCGTCGGTGTGCATAGGTGGATGGCATAACAAAGGCCTCCTTTATTTTACAGCTTACAGCTGCGGCAGCTCGTTTTTCAGGCCACGGTCCATCAGGGCGCGGACGGCCTCGGCAGCGCTCATGCCGTGGTTGACGATGGCGTCCACCGTCTGCACGATGGGCATTTCCACCTGATATTTTTCGGCCAGCTCCAGCGCGGCGGGCAGGGCGTTCATGCCCTCCACCACCATGCCGACCTCTTTCACGGCCTCCGCCGGGCTCTTGCCCTTGCCAATGAGGATGCCCGCCCGGTTGTTCCGGCTGTGCATACTGGTGGCAGTAACGATGAGGTCTCCGATGCCGGCCAGGCCCGCAAAGGTGTGGACATTGCAGCCCATGGCCACGCCCAGCCGGGCGATCTCCGCAATGCCGCGGGTGATGAGGGCAGCCCGGGCGTTGTCGCCGTAGCCCAGGCCCGTGGAGATGCCCACGCCCAGCGCGATGACGTTCTTCATGGCACCGCTCAGCTCCACGCCCTTGATATCCGGGTTGGTGTAAACGCGCATACAGGTGTTGTTGAACACCTCCTGCACATACCGGGCGGCCTCCTCGTCCGGGCTGGCTGAGACGATGGTGGTGGGCAGGTCAACCGCCACTTCCTCCGCGTGGGTGGGGCCGGAAAGCGCCACCAGACGCACGCCCTTGGGGCCGCCCTCCTTGCCCAGCTCGTCGGCCAGGATCTCCGTCATGGTCATCAGGGTGTCGGGCTCCACGCCCTTGGCCACATCCACGATGATCTGCCCGTCGGCCACATAGGGCCGGGCCTTGGCCGCCGTGCCCCGCACGAAGACAGACGGCACGGCAAACATCAAAATATCCTTGTCCGTGCACACTTCCTCCATGCTCTTGGTAAATTTCAGCTCCAGCGGGATCTTCATCCCCGGCAGGTTGGGGTGGACGCGGGTGGTGGAGAGGTTGTCGATCTCCTGCCCCAGCGCCGACCACACCAGCACATCGTTTCCGCTCACGCACAGCATCCGTGCCAGAGCCATGCCCCAGGTGCCTGCACCCAGGATGCCAATTTTCCGTTTTGTCACGTTCTTGTCCTCCGTGTCCGCGCGCCGGGCAGAGCGCCCGTTCGCGCGGCAGTTTCTATGCAAAAAATAGTTCCGATATTTTAGTGTTCTACACCCAAGCCCATTTTACACGAAAGGCTGTATCCCGTCAACTCTCTGGCAGGCTGCACAAAGTCCGGTGGTGTTTTTCAGCGGTTTTGTCTATCGTATGCGATTTCATAACTACCAATTGCATCCATCGGAAATTCATGTTATAGTATTCTGGTAGGTTTTGTAGGTTTTTTCAAAAACCCTTTGACCTCAACGCAGGTTGATCCTGTATACTCTGCTTCATCGTCACATTTTCTTTCAAAGAGGATTTCAAAAAGCTTATGTTTGAGTCATTCCTTGCCAATCGCACCGTCGGCGTGCTGTGGGAGGCCCTGCCCCGTATCTTATCAGCGGGCCTCACCATGACCATCCCCCTCACGCTGATCTCGTTCTCCCTCGCCATGGTCATTGCCGTGGCGGTGGCTCTGGTACAGTATGCCCATGTGCCGGTGCTGAGTCAGATCGCCCGGTTTTACATCTGGGTGGTACGTGGTACCCCGCTGCTGGTGCAGCTGTTCATCATCTTTTACGGCCTGCCCAGCGTGGGCGTCATGCTGGACGCGTTCCCGGCTGCCGTCATTGCCTTTGCGTTCAATGAGGGTGCTTACTGCGCCGAGACCATGCGCGGCGCACTGGAAAGCGTGCCCCAGGGCCAGCTGGAGGCCGGTTCCTGCGTGGGCATGACCTGGGCCCAGATCATGCGCCGCATCGTGCTGCCGCAGGCCCTGCGCACCGCCGTGCCCGCCCTCTCCAACTCCCTCATCGGCATGATCAAGGACACCTCTCTGGCCTCCAACATCACCGTGGCGGAGCTGTTCATGGCCGGCCAGCGGGTCGCCGCCCGCACCTACATCTTCCTGCCCATCTACTGCGAGGTGGCTGTGGTGTATCTGCTGTTCTGTACCGTCATCACCAAGCTGCAAGGGCTGCTGGAGCGCCAGCTCAACGCCCACGGCTTCCAGTAAGAAAGGAG
>ENA-UESS01001108-UESS01001108.1-human-gut-metagenome-genome-assembly--contig:-NODE-1108-length-12000-cov-6.004865_pt1 | contig 12000 bp, 17 predicted proteins | sample MGYA00243004_ERZ508005 | MGnify/ENA primary metagenome ERZ508005 (study PRJEB26167, sample SAMN06115471) | human gut metagenome | host: Homo sapiens | place: China:Guizhou | collected 2016-06-29...
TGGGTTCAGGAGCAATGTAGAGGTCGTAAATCGTCCGATACCGACGCATTTCCTCCGCACGCTTGGAATGCTCACAGCGGAACTTGTAGTATTCCAGCATACGGTCGATGTGCTGCACGATGATGCGGGTGTGGGCAGCACTCTCCTGAATGCTCCTCACGACGGGGACCCTCACCCTGCCATCCGTCTGGCTCATCAGCTCCTCCATCAACTCCTCGAAGTCATCGTCTTCCGAGAGCTGGCTGGCCTCATATACAGCGCTCTTGCTGTGTTCTACAAAGCAGTGGTAGTTCTGAAGCAGCAGCTTGGTGTTATGCAGGCGCTTGTCCTTGACGGCCTTTCGGTTCCGCTCCGCTTCGTGCTGGAACTTTTCAATGGCTGTTTCCGATGCCACCCGTACGATCTCCTGCATCATTTCCGGGGGAATGGTGACGTTCATGTCTTCCTGTGCCATATCAAAACCTCCCATAACGGGCTATGCCGCCCCTCCCCCTCCGGGGAGAAGCGGCTTGCCCTTACTCTTACGCTTCTGCTATTCCGGTGAGCTTATTCCTGACAGTACGCTTTCCACAGCTGCTCATCCATGTCGGTATTCTCCCACGGGGGAACGATTCCTGTTACACAGCCGAAATGACCGTAGGCGGATGTCTGCTCGTAGATGGGACGGCGCAGGTCAAAATGCTCGATGATCTGGTGGGGAGTCAGACCGAAGCACTGTCGTACAGCCTTGACCAGCTTTTCCTCATCTGCTCCTCCGAACGTGTCGATGCGGACGGACACGGGCTCGGCCACACCGATGGCATAGGCAAGCTGTACCTGACACCGGCTACAGATTCCGGCATCCACGATGTTCTTGGCAATGTACCGGGCCATGTACGCTGCACTGCGATCAACCTTTGTGGGGTCTTTGCCAGAGAATGCCCCGCCGCCGTGGGGAGCATAACCGCCATAGGTGTCCACGATGATCTTCCGCCCGGTCAAGCCGGTGTCTGCCGCAGGGCCACCCTGCACAAAACGCCCGGTAGGATTGATGTACAGGTCGTAGGTGTCGATGTCGAGCCACGGGAGGTGCTGACGGGCTTCCTGCAAAACAGGCGTGATGACAGTTTCCACCAGCGGGTGCATCAGCATAGGGAGACTCCCGTCCGTGTGCTGAGTGGAGATGACGATGGTGTCGATACGCTGGGGCTTCCCATCCCCCTCATATTCCACCGTTACCTGCGTTTTGCCATCCGGCAGGATAAAGGGGATGGTTCCATCCTTGCGGGTCTGGGAGAGCTTGTAGGCCATCTTGTGCGCAAGCATGATGGGCAGGGGCATCAGCTCCGGGGTTTCGTTGCAGGCATAGCCGAACATCATGCCCTGATCGCCTGCGCCGCCCACCGTGTCGCTGGTTCCCATTGCAATATCGGGGGACTGCTTATGGACTGCCACTTCGATCTTGCAGGTATCGGCATTAAAGCCAGATGCCCCACCGGTGTAACCGATGTCGCGCAGGACCCGCCGGGCAATGCCCACAATATTCACATCGACCTTGCTCGTGATCTCGCCTGCGATGAACACCGTGTTGGCGGTGCAGCATGTCTCACAGGCCACCCGGCCGTTCGGGTCAACAGCCAGCACTGCATCCAGCACCGCATCAGAGATACGGTCGCACACCTTGTCGGGATGACCCTCGGTCACAGACTCAGACGTAAACAGCTTTCTCATGCCTTTTCCTCCTCAGCATTCTTCTTGTCTTCCTGCTCGTGGTGACATACAGCAGCAGCAGCCTGCAAGAGTCTCATCAACTCATCCAGACGGACGCTCACCATAACGGGCTTTTCCCCGTGGACAGAGAACGAGACCGTTCCCCGCGTATAGCTGGCAAGCATATTGCATTCTGCCGTACCCATGCTTTCGATGCCAGCCGGTTTGCCATCGACCGCCGCAAAGGTGGTCACGGCTGCGTTCACCGTCATCTGCACTCCGTCAGGGATGCCGGACACCTGTGCAGGGACCTTTACGACGTGGCCCATAAGGGGATTCTTATTTTCTTCCATGTGTTCTCCTTTCTCAGAACGGGATGTCATCATCATCGGGCAGCGGGCGGAAATCATCGTTCGTGGGTTCCGGCGCTGCCTGCGGGGTGGAGCCGCTATCTTTCTTGGACTCGCCGAAGAAGACCTGATCGCAGCGAACCTCCGTCCGCTTGCGCTTCACCCCGTTTTTCTCGTAGGTGCGTGTGGTAATGACACCGCTTGCCTCGATACGCTTTCCCTGCTTGAAATACCGGGCGACAAACTCAGCTTTCTTTTCCCACGCCACGCAGTCGATAAAGTCCGTCTGGTCCTTAACGCCGGGCCGGTCAACCGCAACCGTGAACTCCACCACGGGCTTTCCGTTGGGAGTGGTGCGCAGTTCGGGGTCGCGTGTCAAGCGGCCGCTGATGGCAATAATGTTCATAGGGTAGCTCCTTTCATCATCGTAGTAGTCGAGTTCCAGATAGTTCTTCCCGAATGCCGCCCGGAAGTCTGCGACGCTGGCTTTGTGGGCCATCATGTACTTGATCTGCCAGAACTGCTTCAGGGCATCGGAGGTTTCCCTGCACTGGTGCGCCGCATACCGGCCGTTCCGATGGCAGCTCTCGCCGCACAGGCCCACCTTCAGGCCATACTTTTCGGACTTATCCCGAAACGGCCCCGGGTAGACGTGGTGCTCCTCCAGCCAACCGGTCTTTCCGCACAGAAAACAGGTTCCGTACCTCATTCGGCATCACCCTTCCGGGCTTTGGGGTTCTCCACCTCCAGCAGGATGCCGCCGCATTCCAGACACTCTACCACGATCTTCTCCGGCTCCTCATGGTCGCCGACCTGAACCGTGCCGAAGCCGTTGCAGGCGATTTCCTCTGCCAGATGAGGCTCCAGAATGCTGTCATCCACATGGCGGGGGTCTTCTGCGAGGTAGGCAGAGCCGAGGGCGATGATGCCGCCCGCGGTCTCCGCATAGCAGTGGCCTGCACTCCGGCTCACCGTCATCCGCTCTCCCACAAGGACTTTGAGGATGCCCCACTGGTCCTTGATGCCGCACTTATCGGGGTTGCGCAGGATGTAGCCCTTGTCATCGCTGATGACCGTGTAGTCAACATCCACGATGCCTTCCGGGAGCTGGGGCGGTTCCTGCTCCACAGGGGGTGCAGCATTCTGGCGGTTCTGTGCCGTGTCGAAAAGCGAGGTCTGCCCATCGTCGATGTCCTTCATCACATACTCCATCAGCTCCTCATCCCACACCAGCTTGCGGTTGCCGGAGAGGTTGCCTGTAGTTTTGTCCTTGACCTTGATTTCGGTGCTGATCTCGTGGCTGAAGCTGGGCTTCATCACCTGCACGGTGTCCCCCTCCTGCGTTGCATCGAAGTTCCGTTCCGGAGCCGGGGTCAGTGCCACGCTGATTTTGCAGTTGATGGAGGCGCTGTCGCTCTGGAGCCTGTCCATCTTCTGAAGCAAGCGCTGGAGGGCGCTGTCGAAGTCCATCTTGAAGGCGTTGAAGGTGTCCGCGCTCAGGGACAGCACATACGTTTTGTCGCTCATAGTCTTTCTCCTTTATTGTTCATACGGTATATCTGAGATTTCAACGATAACACGCGGGGTGTCGGAGTAGAACTTCCGAACCAGTGCGTCTACGATCTGGGCATCATCGCGGTAGGCAATGCCGTTCAGGGCATCGCAGATGATTTTGCCCACATTATCCCAATCGGGCTTTCGTGTCGGGCGTATCAGGCGGTCGATCATGGCAAGGTGTTTTTTCTTGCTGGCCGACCTCGGGACGGAGAGAAACGTAAAAATTCTCACGCTCAACATGGCGTCATCAGCAAACCGAACCCCGGATTGGATTCTGTACTCGGTCTTTACGAGGTTTTCGTACAGAACCGTGTTTTCCGGGGTTCTGGCTGTCACATGGCCGCGGCCGCATACGGTTGAGAATTTCGGGCGTTCCTTACCTCGCGGCTCCCCGTAGATGCAGAATTGCGTCCTCATTCCCCTGCCGCCTGCTTCAGCTTGTCGTTCGGAGTGTACTCCAGATAGTATTCGTAGCTTTTCTTGCCCTGCCGGAGCTGCTTGCCCTGCCGGACGGTGTAGTCGTTCTTTACGAGGATGGCAGCTACCGTCAGCCGGTCCTCAACGCTTGCGATGATAACTTTATCCATCGTTGCCCTCCAAAAAGTTCTTCATCTCGTCAAATCTGCAGGCCGCTTCCGCCTTTCTCCACGACCGACCTGTGAACTGCATCGGGTAGCACATTTCAAAGATACGGTCATAGATGCGGGTGTAGCGGATGTCCGCAGATTCTTTCATTTCGGTCATGCTCAGGTTCGTGGTGAGGATGATGGGGAGTTTGGCTCTGTACCGGCTGTCCACGATGTCGTAGACCTTTTCCAGCGCAAAGTCCGTGCTGCGTTCAGCACCGAGATCATCAATGATGAGCAGCTTTGCCCTGTTCAGCCGGGCAATCAGGGCGCTGTCATCCTCACTGAAACCCTGCATGGTTTCCAGCAGCTTTACAAACGAGGTCATCACTACCGGGACCCTCTGGCTCAGGAGATGGTTTGCAATGCAGGCCGCTGCGAATGTCTTTCCGGTTCCGACACCGCCATAGAACAAAAGCCCTTGATTCTTTGCCAGCATTTGGTCGAAGTGCTTCGCATACCGTAGGCAGAGCTTCAGGTTGTAGGCATTGTCTTTGGTCTGCTGGAACCCGTCAAAGCTGATGTCCCGCAGGCGTTCGTCCATGAGGCTTTGCTGTTTCAGCGCTTGTGCTGCCCGCATTTCCCGGTCCTGCATGAGCATCTGCTCTTCCTGCTTCCTCCGTTCTGCCCTGCAACGGCAGGACACCGGCATTTTGACCCGAACTTTCTTCTTGGGGTCGAACGGAACAGCCTTCAGGTCAGGCATATTGACCTCTACCTGCCGACGGGTATGGCAGTTCCCGCAGACGAGGAACCCTTCATCGTCGTAGTAATCACCGTTCTCCGGCTGATTTGCCGCCTGCGCCTGACGAACAGCACCTTGCAGCAGGCCGTCAAATTCACCCATTCTGCTCACCCCACTCTCTGAACGGATTTTCTTCAGCCGGCGTAGATTCGCTTGCGCTCTGCTGAAGCAGGCCCGGTTTCTTTTCTTTAACCCGGTCTACGACCCAGCAGAGGATGGCGCGGTAGTCGTCCTTGTAGGTCTTTCCTCGTGCGCCCTTGTAGTTGTCAAGCTCCACAATGCAGGCATCCGCAAAGGCTTTGCCGTACAGTTTCACGAGCCGGTCGTAGTTCGCTTCGCTCATCTTCACGAACTCCGCATAGGATTTCTTATCAGGTTTCGGCTTTGCTGGCCGCTTGGCTTCTGGCTCCACAGGAAGTTCCATCTGTTCCGGCTCCGGGGTCTTCTGCGCAGGCTTTGCGGCCTCACGCTCCATCTGGCGGGCTTTCCGCTTTCGTTCAGCATCCAGCCTGCGGTTTTTCTGGAGCTTATACCACTGCTCCTGCCATGTGTCCCAGTCGTGGATGTAAAAGCCGTCGGCCGCCACATCAATCCAGCCGGTGTCCACAAGGGCCTGAACCACTTTGCCCATGTCGAGCTGGCAGTCCTCGCCGCAGCCGTACAGGTATCGGCTCAGGACTTCGAGGTCGGCATCCTTGACCAGTCCGGTCTCATCGGCGTTCTTCATGCCCCAGAACCACAGGAAGTTCAGGATGCCGAGGGCTTCAAACTTGGAACACCCGATGGCGCGGTATAATCTACGGAGCTTCGTACCGTCCACCTCCTGATGTACGCTTATCCACGGCATCCCCTCACCTTCCTTTTCCGCCGGTGGCTTTATTCTTCGGCCGCACCGTCATTTTTGGTGCCTTCCTCAGCTTCCAGCTCCGCCTTGTGGGCCGTGCAGATCTCAACCAGCCGCTCGACCACCTTGTTGTAGGTGGACATCTTCATGCCGGTCGTAGAGGTCAGCCCCATCTCCTCGATGATGGACTTGACCACGGCGTTGCCTTTGTCCTTGCCGAAGTTTGCCTGCGCCGCCTTGAAAAGCTGCTGGCGCTGCTCCTGCGAGATGACCGGGTCATCTTCTTCCTGTGCAGGCTCCTCCGGCTTCGGGTCATCCAGCTCCCTGTATTCCGCCGGGATAGCGCCGGATGCAATCATCTCATCCTCGGAGTACACACCCTCATAATCCTTCGGGAAAGCGTCCCTCACGCACTGGCTGACAGCGACCTTGTTGATCATGGTGGCAGGCTTGGATTTCCAGTTTGCCTGCCCCTTGTTGTACTCGGCAAAGGCAACTTCCTTGAATGCAGTGCGTTCCTTGCCGTTCCGCATAAAGGTAACGCGGCACCAGCCGCCAACCAGAGTTTCACCCGGATAGAGGCAGCATCCCTCTTTCTGGATAATCTCGTTCCCACGCTGTACCGTGATGCCGTCGTTCTTGAACAGGTAGTCCGGGTGGTCAAATGCTCTGCGGAGGTAGGCATCCTTGCCAACGACCATCTGCGCCGGGTCATCCTTGCTGTACTTGATGAGGTACACCTCACCCTGAACCAGCGGGTTGAGCTTCTGCTGGCGGCAGGTGTTCATAAAGAACACGAGTTCCTGATTGCTTACCAGTTCTGCCCTGCCGCGAACGAGGTACTTCTTCACGAAATCCAAATCCAGCTCAACGTGCGTGCCCAGAACATCGTAGCTGACAACGAGAGCGTTGCTCTCAGCTTTGCTCATAGCAGTAGACATATTCTCTTACCCCCTGAAGCTCATTTTTGCGACCTGACGATAGGTGATGCCGGGAATCTCGATCTGGCCCTTCGAGGCGCGGATGAGGCGCATAACAGCGGCCTGATCGACCGGGCGGAGCTCAATGCCCGCCACCGCCAGCGGGACCGCCTTTGGGTCGATCTCGACGATTTCCCAGTCTTTCGAGGTGCTGACGCCGGAGACCTTCGGGGTGGCTGCGGCAGGCACTACCGCATAGCTTGCAGCATCATCCATGATTGCGGCTTCCTCAAAGGCGGCCTCCGCTCCATCTGCGTCACCAGCGGCTTCCAGCGTAGCCGCTTCCTGAATCTTGCGCTCCCGTTCAGCTTCCGCGGCCCGTCGAGCAGCTTCTTCAGCTTCCCGGCGCTTGCGCTCCTGCTCTTCAACATAAGCACTCATCGCCTGCTTGACGATTTTCTCTGCGTTGCGCAGCGGAGCCAGCATGGCCTTTTCCCTGTCGCAGACCGCCTTGTGTGCCTGATAGGCGCTGTCCTTCATCGGCTTGAAGAACGTCGTGACCTGCGATGCCTTCTTCTTCAGCATCTTGCCGAACTCACCAGCCGTGGCGTAGTCAGCATCCGACTGGATGACCAGCGACTCCGCCTTAAACTCGATGTCGGTCACGTCACGGGTGAGCTGCTGCTCATCCACGATCTCGGTCTGCGGTACGGTCGCTACCATAGTTTCTTTTTCCATCTGTCGAACCTCCTAAAAATCACTCGTTCATGTAGTTCTTAATCGTCATCAAGGACGAGAACACCGACCAGCACTTCCCACTCCGGGGAAAGCGCACTTCCTGATAGCCCTTCTTGGACAGGTGGAGAATCAGCCGGTCATCGACCTTGATGTCGTGGCTCTCCCATGCCCTGTCATAGGCTTCAAGCTGCACAGCGCAGAGCTTGCTGTTCACCTGTGCCGATGTCTTGTAGTCCACCAGCGTCACCCTTCCGTCGATGATGCACAGCAAATCGACCGTGCCTGCATACCGCAGGATTTTGTGGTAGACCTTGGTTTCGGTCGCCAGAACTTCCGGCTTGCGGCTATCCCACCACTCCCGGAAGCCGGCAAAATACCCGGCATACACCGGCGGAATGTCCTCAATGCCGAACTTGGCGTAGTTCTCCACCGCATTGTGGATGGCCGTGCCGCGCTTTGCGGCCTTGTTCAGAACCTCCGGGTCCACCGTGCTGTAGAAGTCACTGGACAGCGGCTTCATCAGGGTGGTCACGCTGGGTACTTCCAGCCCGTTCAGGTAGTAGAGATGCCGTTCTTCCTCAAATGTCAGTTCCGGGAACTGCGGAATTTCGGGGCATTCGTTGCTCACGTTGCTTTTCTCCCTTCAGGTTGATTGCCAACCGCATATAGTAGTCGGTCAGCTCGGTTTCGTACAGAAGCGGAAGGTAGCTCTCCGGCTGCTCTGCCAGCTCACATTTGCGCCGGGCATACCAGAGAACGCTGGTGGCTACCACATCCGGGATTTTGAATCCCAGCGATGTTTCCGCCGCCTGCCGTGCTTCTGCCAGCTTATCGGCACTCATGCCTTTTCCGCGAGTCTGCGGTGGATTTCCTGAAGCAGCTCATCGGTTGGAATCTTGCTCAAGTCCAGACCGGCCTCAGAGTCCTCAAAGAGGATAGAGGGGGCCTTCAAAGCGGGGCGGATGCCGCCCGAGTCGGAGCAGCCGTCGCCGCCCCAGCCGCCATTGGAGTTGACGTACAGGGCGAGATCACCGTCCGACTTGCTGGGACCGCTCCAACCGGTCGCCAGCCAGCACCACCGCTCCGCATTGGGGATGATGTCAGCGTACTCGCGAGCTTCATCCAGCGTAAGCGGCGCAGCCTTCACCGACAACTTCCCATAGCAGCCGGAACCGTCCAGCGTGGTCAGGTCGATCTCGCGGGGGATGAGCTTGGCGTTGTCGAGGCCCCTCTTGCCCATGTCCTCCAACCACTTGTCCACGGCCTTCTTCAGGTCGCTCTCTGCGTAGTTGTTGGAGCTGCCAAATTCAGAAGCACCAACCGATTCCAGCGCCAGCAGGAACAGGCTGTCCGGCAGGCTACCACGACGCTCAACATCCAGCACCACAAATCTGGTTCCGGCCAGCGTAACGATGTCACCCGGCTCGTGCAATGCTGCGTACTTTTTCATGTTTCGTTCCATCCTTTCTTACCGGCGATGCAAACACGCCGATATTCAATCCGCCGATTTTCTTTATGGCTTCGTCGAGTTCTCTTGCGGTTGTGATGCCATATTCTTCGGCCAGCAACTTCTTCAGCGTTTGGATGTCAGCCATCGTCTGCGCCTCCGTTCAGGAGCTTGGAGCCAATGAGCTTCAGCTCCCGCGCCGCCCGAATCAGTCCGTCGAGGTAGTCGAGGATTTCGGTCAGGTCTGCCCACTCATCCTTGGAGATGATGCCATCTGCCGTGATGTCGATGAGCTTTTCCTTGACCTGCTCGATGTCACCCTGCCGGAGCTGCTTCAGCAGCTTCATGGTCGTACGCTCTACCGAGGCAATTTCAGGGGACGGCATTTCGAGGCTCTTTCCGATAAGGCATTCCGACGAACAATACCACGCCATCAGCTCCGGTGCATTGTAGATGTCTGCCATCAGCACCACCTTATCCACCGGGATGACCTTTGTGTTGCCCAGCTCGTAATCTGCAAGGCTCGAAACCGAGATTCCGAGCAGTTCCGCAGCGCCTTCACGGCTACCGAGCTTATCGTTGTGCTTTGCGGCCTCTTTCCTACACCGGAAGCACTGGTTTTCACAGGCTTTTGCGGCATCGCGTCCCATTTTCTTTGCCCCCTTGATGCGTTATACTTTAGACATCAGCAAACCGCCATGCGTATACTTACCCTTTCGGTAAGTTGTCGTCGAAAAAAATAGCGTTGACCTGATCGCTGGTCAGGTCAAGCGCCTTGGCGACAATGCTCATTTCCTCATTGGAGAACTCGACTTCTCCGCGCTCCTTCTTGGAGTAGGTAACAAGCGATTTGCCGATCAATTCGGCCATGTTCTTCTGGGTCTTTCCCTTCTCGACCCGGATGCCCTTGAGCTTGGAGCTATTCATCTGCTCACCCCCTTTCTGTGTCTTCATTATAGCTTACCAATATGGTATATGTCAATCTTAAAATGATAATTTTGGTAAGTTTTGTTTACTCTTTGACAAGTATGTTATAAACTTGGTAAGTAAGCTACATTGGGAGGTATCACTATGTACAGCAAAGCCATGTTCGCCAAACAGTTCAAAGAACTCATCGACAAGCGCGGCCTCACGCAGCGTGCTGTCGCAGAGCGCATCAACACGACGGAGACTACCATCTCACGTTATGTTTCCGGCGATAGAACGCCGAACATCGAGACCGCTGTGGAGCTGGCCTCTGTACTGGGCGTGACGCTGGACGTTCTGGTCGGTGCCAATCTGCCCGCTGCAAGCCGCACACCGCCCGACGTCAACATCTTAGTCGCCTGCTACGAGAAAGCGTCCATCGCAGACCGGCAGGTTTTGTGGTCGTTGCTTGACCGCTACATGACCCCGGAACAGCGGGTCATCATAACGTCCATGCAGCGTGAGGAAAAAGCCGACGTAGGCTGATACAGGTTGACTTTTCGAGGAGGTGAAAATCATGGCAAAACAACGTACTGGCGATGAATACATCATATTCAAGGGTATGCCCACAGAATACTCCTTGAGCGACTACTGGCGCTGGAACGCATCAGACCTGCTCAACAACACCCTGCGAGGCTCCTATTGCGAGTTCATCGTATCGGCCGCGCTGGGCGTTGATCTGAGCGGAACCAACGATGACTGGACTCCCTACGACATCTCTTTTCCCTACAACTGGGAGTACAACGGCGAGGCCCGCGATGAAGTGCGTATCGAGGTCAAGAGCGGCGCATACCTTCAGGCATGGTGGCAGGGTGACGGCCGACTGTCCAACATCCAGTTCAGCATCCGCCCAACAAGAGCATGGGACTCCATCAACGGCTATGCCGAGGAGGTCAAGCGGCAATCTGACGTGTATGTGTTCTGCCTATATACGGAGACCGTGCGCGAGCGTGCCGACCCGCTGGTGTTGGATGGATGGGACTTCTACATCGTACCGACTCATATTCTGGACGAACAGTGTGGCCCCCAAAAGACCATCTCTCTCACCATGCTACAAAAGTTGGAGCCATACCGCGCTGACTATGGCGGCATCCGAGATGCCGTTATCCATTCGCTGGATGTGTACCCCCCTCCCCCCTCCCGACAATTTGAATAATTCTCAGTGTTCTTTTTTGTGCATAACGGAAAAGCAGCCCCGCACTACGCACGGAGCTGCTTTTTCTTCAGCTATCGTTATCTTCTGGAGGTTTCACAATGGGCTATGTGACGAAGAAGGTGGCACAACGCTTTGAGGAGAAGAAAGTCGCCATATACGTTCGAGTCTCAACGCAGTATCAGGTTGACCGGGCCAGCCTGCCCGTCCAGCGAGAAGAACTCATCAACTATGCAAAATATGCCCTCGGAATCTCGGACTATGTGATTTTCGAGGATGCGGGCTATTCTGCCAAAAATACTGACCGCCCGGACTACCAGCAGATGATGGCCCGCATGAGAACTGGTGAGTTTTCGCACCTCCTCGTGTGGAAGATCGACCGAATCAGCCGCAATCTTCTGGACTTCTCCGTCATGTATGCCGAGCTGAAGGAACTTGGCGTGGTCTTCGTGTCGAAAAACGAACAATTCGATACAAGCTCCGCGATGGGCGAAGCCATGCTCAAAATCATCCTGATCTTCGCGGAACTGGAGCGCAAAACGACCTCTGAGCGAGTCAGCGCCGTCTTCGTGTCCCGCGCCAATGATGGTATCTGGAATGGCGGCAAGGTTCCCTACGGGTACTCCTATGATAAAGAGAGCAAGACCTTCTCCATCGCCGAGGACGAGGCCAAAATCGTCCGTCTGATCTACTCCCTGTACGAGTCCGAAAAGTCCATTGTCCGGGTTGCCCGGATTATGAATGAGCGTGGCCTGAAATCCCGCTTTTTTAACGATACGGCGACCACCGAGATCTACACGATTCTTTCCAGTCCATTCTACTCTGGAACGTATCGGTACAATTACCGCGACGAGTCCAACACAAAGCGTTTCCGCGAAAAGGGCAAGGACGAATGGGTATTGGTTGAGAACCACCACCCGGCCATTGTGTCCCCTGAACGACAGGCTGCTGTCGGTGCCCTTCTG
>ENA-UESS01001111-UESS01001111.1-human-gut-metagenome-genome-assembly--contig:-NODE-1111-length-11980-cov-15.362010_pt1 | contig 11980 bp, 13 predicted proteins | sample MGYA00243004_ERZ508005 | MGnify/ENA primary metagenome ERZ508005 (study PRJEB26167, sample SAMN06115471) | human gut metagenome | host: Homo sapiens | place: China:Guizhou | collected 2016-06-29...
ATATCATGAATTCAGACCAGATGAAAGAGCATCTGGACAATCTTGTCGATATGGCGAAGAAAAATGATAACACATTGTCTGCACGGTCTTCCATCTCTTCACTCCAATCGTCATACATATTTGTTGCCGGCTGGCCGGTAAGAGTGGTATTCTCTTCTGCGATAGGTACATCTCTGTTAATTACTTTTGCCATATGTTCTACATTTTATTATTATGCTATAAAGACAATAAAAAATAGAAAAAGTTCTCCGTGTTAATGAAGTTTGATACTATTAGATAGATTTTAAAGCGGTATTTCAAGTTATATTTCCGAAAGTAGTGAACTAAATGCCGTTTCAAATGTATAATACAGAAATATCACTATTAAAACGAATGTCATGAGATTGAAAACTCCCAAACCGATACGGCTTATTGCCCTTGCCAGCATAGCCTTGTTTATAGACAGTTCTGTTTCCATTCCCTGCGTCAGCGTAAAGCACCGGACCGAAGTAGACGAAACAGGTAACCCGCTTTATTCATTACCTAAATAACAACTCTTATGCTTACACAATTTTTAAATCTACTTGCTACTATCATCAGCGTCATCAGTTTGCTAATCGTAACTTATGTCGCGCTTATTGCCATTATTTCTTTCATTATCAATGAACTGAAGAGAATAACCGGAGCTTACACCCCGACCAATATCCGAAAGTTGAGAGCCGTGTTCGGCACTTACCTGCTATTGGGGCTGGAGTTCCTTATCGCTTCGGACATATTGAAAACGGTATTGGAACCTACAATGAACGAACTGATTATTCTGGGAGGTATTGTCGTCGTAAGAACCATATTATCGGTGTTCCTCAACAAAGAAATCAAAGAATTGGAAACAGAAAATAACTAAAACATAGTGAACCAACCATCTGTAATGGCGTTTATATCATTATTAATAAAAGAAAGGAGATCGGACTTATGAATACCGAAAAAGAGAAAACTTCATCAGAAGAACAAAAAAAGGCTGAAAAAGTGCTTAAAGACAAAGTTCCCGTACAGCAAACCGGAACCTACAGCGAAGCCACCAAGAAAGAAGTGCGCGACGCAGTAAAAGAACTCAATCCGGACATGAGCGGATTGGATAGGGGTTAACAGCCCCTATCTTCCCGGAAACATCAGTGTAAAGCAGCTTCCTTTCCCTATCTCTGAGGAGACTGTAATGGTGCCGCCATGCAGATTCATGATCTGCTTACATAAACTGAGTCCGATGCCGGACCCCGATGGCTTGGTCGTAAAGAACGGAACAAATACTTTGTCTATCACTTCCGGAAGAATGCCTTCGCCGTTGTCACGCACCGTGAGACTGCAAACTTTTCCGGGGACCTGTTCCAACTCTACTTCTATCTGCGGTGCAGTATTTTGTCCGCAGGATTCTTTGGCATTTTTAATCAGATTGATCAGCACCTGCTCTATCTGGGCACGATCAATGTACAGAGTGGCCCCCCTGTGTGTTGCCGCAAAATGAATGAACGAATCAGGGAAGAGTTTCCTTAGGTCGGAAAAGAGTTCGTCCACCGCTACCGATGTGCAGGCAGGAGTGGGGATACGAGTCAACCGACGGTAGTTTTCCACAAAGCCGAGCAGCCCTTTACTTCTCCGATGGATGGTCTGCATGGCTTGCAACATCACTCCGTATTCTTTCTCACTGAGCCGTTCGGGTATTCCGCGTTCACTCAATGTTTCGGATAATGAAATGATAGGAGTGATAGAGTTCATTATTTCATGGGTCAATACCCGTATCAACTTCTGCCAGGCTTCCATCTCGTTACGTTCCAATACCGAATGGATGTTTTTCAGGCTGACCAACAGCCTTTCCTTATTTTGTGCGGCAAACAAAGTACATGATACCGCCATCTCTACCGAGGCTCCTTGCTGCCGGATACGTACCACCTGCGTCTCGTTCCAGGAGGTGGTCAGCCACTCCTGAGGCAACCGGGATTCTTGTCCGACCAGTGCCACGGCCGCACGGTTCATCCATTCCACCCGGCCCGAACGGTCGGTCACTACCACAGCCGTATCTACCTTATTTAAAAGGTTCTCGTAATACTGGTGCTTGATCTCTTCCTCGAGCAGGCGTCCACGGAACAATCTAAGCGTCTGAGAAAGTTCGTCCGCCAGTTCAACCATCATCTTGCTTTTAAACGGCGGCTGAAAGTTCTGCGTCATGTCATTGAAGCGGATGCAGTCTGTCAGTCGTCTCATCATACCTGCCAATTTCATCTGGATGGAATAGAGATGAACGCTTGTAGCGATCAGCAGGATGCCCACAATCAGAGTGCTGAACCATAATTCGTAACAGAACAGCAAGTATCCTCCGATGGAGAGCACCACCAACAATAGAATGTGCAGCACCACACTGATGGAATAGCGTTTCATAAGCCCAGTTTTTCAAGTTTGCGATAAAGAGCAAAACGGGTGATGCCAAGATACTCGGCTGCCCGGGTGATGTTCCCCTCGCTCAGCCGCATGGCTTTCTCTACCGCTTGCCGTTCCAGCAATTCCAGATTGAGTACCTCTTCCTCTTTCTTTTGCCGGACAGAAGAGTGGAAAAGAAAGTTCTCAGGCTTCAGCAGGGAGCCGTCACCCAAAATCACGGCACGCTCTATGGTATGTTGCAACTCGCGTACATTGCCCGGCCAGTTATACTTCAGCAACTTATTCTTTGCCTCGCGCGTCAGCCCGTGCATCTCCTTCTTATATTTGCGGGCATAGCGCTCTAAAAAGAACTCGGCCAGCAGAATGACATCGTTACCACGCTCGCGTAGAGGAGGAATATGAATTTCTATCGTATTGATGCGATAGAGCAGATCCTGACGGAAGTTACCTTCATCCACCATTGCCCTGATATCGGCATTCGTCGCACAGATCAGGCGGACATCGATAGGTACCGACTGAGTAGAGCCTAACCGGCTGATCTGCCTTTTCTCTATCGCAGTGAGCAGTTTCGATTGCATAGGGAGCGAAAGGTTACCTATTTCATCCAGAAACAGAGTACCCCCTGTCGCCACTTCCATGCGTCCCGCCTTTGCTTTGCGTGCGTCGGTGAAAGCACCTTTCTCGTATCCGAATAATTCGCTTTCGAACAACTGTTCGGGAATACTGCCCAGGTCGATCGTTACAAACGGTTTACCGTATCGGGGAGAACAACGGTACAGCAAGCGGGCAATCACATCTTTTCCGGTACCGTTTTCACCCAGAATCAGGATATTGGCATCCGTCTCGCTTAACTTGTTGATGGTTGAAAACACCTCTTGCATAGCCTCCGATTCACCGATAATCTCATTTTCGGGTCCACCCTGTCCGCTCAGCACTTCTACCTGCTCCTTCAGCATATTCACTTCATGACGTGACTGCCGGAGTTTCATGCCCGAAGAGAGTGTAGCCAGCAGTTTCTCTTTTTCCCATGGTTTGGGGATAAAGTCCGTTGCACCTGCTTTGATGGCACGCACAGCCTTGTCCGTATCGGCATAAGCCGTCATAAAAATCACAATGGCCTGCGGATCGATCTTCAGAATCTGTTCCAGACTCTCAAATCCTTCCTGCCCACTGATGGCATCACGACTGAAGTTCATATCGAGCAAAATGATGTCCGGACCGAACGTAGTCATGAAGTGTTCGATGCGATCGGGAGTAGTAGCCACCTTAATCTTCTCAGTATAAGGTTCGAGCAATAGATTGAGGGCGAACAACACATCCTCGTTATCGTCTACAATTAATATTTTTCCAAGCTGTTCCATGTTATATTACGAGCTAATTTACTTTCCTTTAAAGGATAAGATATACCAGTTGTACAACTCGTCGTGTACCGGTTATACATCTCGTACATCTAATCTTACCATGTAATGATGCTAAAGTAAGCCGGATATATTCACTTACCTTTAGCCTGAGGGCAAAGGTACATATTATATCCATGTGTTGTGTGTGCTAATTCGCACTATTTTTGTGCGTATATGCACACGAAAGCAGTAAGGAATAAAGATGCAAACTGCTAATAAACAAAATATTACATGTATGGCACAGCTTTTGAATGGTTTATAGAAAAAGGAATGCACAATGAACTTGAAAACGATACTTATCATTGCCGGATGCAGTTATATCTTTCCGGCAACTGCACAGGAACGCACGATGGAGCTCTCGCTGGACGAAACCGTAAAGCTTGCCAAACTTCAGTCACCCGACGCACAAACCGCACGCCACAGTTTCCGCTCAGCCTACTGGAACTATAAATATTACAGGGCGAACTATCTGCCTGCCTTGAGCCTGACCTCGGACCCGAACCTGAACCGGGCTATCAATAAGGTAACACTGGGAGACGGAACCGTGAAGTTTGTAGAACAAAACATGCTCAGCACCGACCTTACTCTGAATTTAACACAGAACATTCCATGGACCGGCGGTTCACTGTTTGTGGAAACGGCAGCACAACGAATGGATATCTTCAGCGACCACACGACAGCCTGGCAGACTTCACCTATTAATATAGGCTATCGTCAGTCGCTCTTCGGATATAACAGCCTGAAGTGGGATCGCCGCATCGAACCGGTCCGCTACCGGGAAGCAAAGAAATCGTATGTAGAAACACTGGAACTGGTAGCCACGCGTGCTACTCAAAAATTCTTTAACCTTGCCACCGCACAGAGCAATTACGAAACCGCCACTACCAATTACGCTAACGCAGACACACTCTATCAATATGCCCAGGGACGCTACAACATCGGTACCATCACCGAAAACGAAATGCTGCAACTGGAACTGAACAAACTGACCGAAGAAACCAACCGAATGAATGCCCGTATCGAGATGGACAACTGCATGCAGGAGCTACGCTCGTATCTGGGCATTCAGAGTGACGAGGAACTCAAGGTGAAAATCAACGACCACGTACCCGACTTCAGTGTAGAACAGCACGAAGCCTTATTACTGGCCAACGAAAACAGTCCGGAAATACAAAACATGATACGCCGGAAACTGGAGAGCGAAAGCAACGTGTCGTACGCCCGTGCCAATGCCGGACTGAAAGCGGATATTTATCTGCGTTTCGGCCTGACACAAACTGCCGACAAGCTGGGAAGCGCCTACAAGAGGCCATTGGACCAGCAGTACGTCAGCCTGAGTGTAGCACTGCCCATCCTCGACTGGGGACGGGGCAAGGGCAAAGTGCGCGTGGCACGCTCCAACCGCGACCTTGTGTACACACAGGTGGAACAAGACAAGACCGATTTCGAACTAAACATACGCAAACTGGTGAAACAATTTAATCTTCAGGCCCAGCGGGTCAGAATAGCCGCGCGAACCGATGAAACAGCTCAACGACGCAGCGACGTGGCCCGCAAACTTTATCTGCTGGGCAAGTCTACCATTCTCGATCTAAACGCTTCCATCACCGAGAAGGACCAGGCACGCCGCAACTACATAACGGCTCTTTACAACTACTGGAGTCTGTATTACACGTTGCGCAGCCTTACTCTTTTCGACTTTGAAGGCAAAACGCCGCTTACCGAGAATTATGACCTGCTGATAGACTGACCGGAATTATAAACTGCAAATCGAAAAAACAAAATAATATGGATATTAAAATTGAAAAGAAACCCTGGTACATCCGCTATAAATTCTACATAGCCGGAGGAATTGCATTTGTCGCTTTCCTTGTTTACGTCATCATTTTGTCGGCCGGGCCGCGCAAGCTCCGCATCGAGTCGGAAAACATACAGATAGCCGAAGTCAAAGATGACAAGTTTATGGAATACGTCGATGTGGAAGGATTGATACAGCCTATTCTCACCATTAAAGTAAACACCCGTGAAGCGGGAAGCGTAGAGCGTATCATAGCCGAGGAAGGCAGTTTGCTCCAGAAAGGAGATACAATTCTGACCCTCTCGAATCCGGACTTGCTGCGTAGCATCGAAGACCAGCGGGACGACTGGGAGAAGCAACGCATCACTTATCAGGAGAAAGAAATCGAAATGGAACAGAAAAGCCTGAGCCTGAAACAACAGACGCTGGAAACCAATTACGAACTGGCACGCCTGAAAAAAAGTTTCACGTTGGACAAAGAAGAATTCCGCATGGGCATCAAGAGTAAAGCACAACTCGAAGTGTCGGAAGACGAATACAATTACAAGGTGAAAAATGCCGAACTGCAACGCGAAGGTCTTCGCCACGATTCGGCCGTGACCATCATCCGCAAAGATCTGATACGAACCGATATGGAGCGGGAGCGTAAGAAGTATGAACGGGCCACAGAGCGTCTGGGCAATCTGGTAGTAAAAGCACCTATCAGCGGACAGCTGAGCTTTGTGAAAGTTACTCCAGGACAGCAGGTGGGCTCCAGTGAAAGTATCGCCGAAATCAAAGTACTCGATCAATATAAGATCCATACTTCATTGAGCGAATACTACATCGACCGCATTACCACCGGACTGCCTGCTACTGTCAACTATCAGGGTAAAAAGTATCCGCTTCGCATCACAAAAGTTGTGCCCGAGGTAAAAGACCGCATGTTCGACGTCGATCTGGTCTTCACCGGCGAAATGCCCGATAACGTACGTGTAGGTAAGAGTTTCCGTGTCCAGATTGAATTGGGACAGCCTGAACAAGCCATCGTCATCCCACGCGGCAACTTCTATCAGGCCACCGGCGGACAGTGGATTTACAAAGCCAATGCATCTAAAACCAAGGCCGTACGTACGCCTATCACCATCGGACGCCAGAATCCGCAACAATATGAAATTACCGGAGGATTAGAGCCCGGAGATTATGTCGTTACAACAGGATATGATACCTTTGGCGAGGCAGAAGAATTAATACTTAAGTAATATAAAAATGAATCGAACTCACCACAGAATGGCACAGGGTTACACAGAAACGGTTCTCTCTTAATATCTTAATAAGCAAGAGGTTAAAACTCTTTCAGACTCTGTGTTACTCCGTGGTGAATCAAACTCAAAATCATACAAACATGAAAACCATAAGGCTGGCCTGGAAGGCTCTGGCACGTTTCAGAACATATACATTCATCAATATACTGGGCTTGGCCTTGAGTCTGGCTTGTGTACTTATCATCCTCCGGTATATCCATCAGGAGGTTACCGTAAATCATTTCTGCAAAGACCTTGAAAACACCTATCTGCTATATATCGAGTACGAAGATGGAAGCCGGAAGCCCAACGATCAGCGTCGCCAATGTTGCAAAGAGCGCATAGCACAGCCCCTCACAGATGTTCATTTCACATAGCTGTTTTTGTGTTAGGCCGATAGAACGCAGAATACTGTTTTCCTGCTTTCGGGCTATCTGGTTAGAGAGTGTCGTATTGATAAGGTTGATAACGCCAAAGAGAAATACCAACCATGAAAGTATCTCCATACTGCCAAACGCAAAAGAATTTGTCATTTCTTCATATTCAATCACTGTATTGATTTCATCTAAGGCAATATTACTATGGCTGGCAACAATATTTTTCAATTCAGCTCCCACATAGTCCGTTTTTTTCGGATCGTTTACAATGCTCCATGAATAGTCGAAAGAAGCGATTTCCGGGTGCAGTTCATGGAACAATGCTTCTGGTGCGAAAAAGAGTACTCCATCGAGGGCCAGTTTTCCATGCCCGGAAGGCGTCTTGTTGGAATCAAACAATCCTGATACAGTGACGGAAACAGGCGGTTGCCCCTCTCCAAAATAAAAGTCAACTGTTGAACCAACACCCATATCCTCATTCTGCTTTAGCACATTATAGTCAATTACAATACTACGGGAATCTTTTGGCATCGTTCCTGCTGTCAGAGCCGCTTCAACTGTTGCATAATTCTGGTCGGTCAGCATATCACACATACCACCGCTTTGGTAAATGTCCGTCTTAAGGGTTGCATAGAGAGATTGTCTGCTTGGAATTATATCTGTAACACCATCAATAGATAAGATTTCCTGTTTTAATTCTTCATTCAACGGATTTCCCGCTGCCATAACCTTTTCTTCTGTCATTTCAGAATCCAAATAAATTTTATAGTCGCCGTCCGGGAAAAACCGTCTTGCAAGCGCCTCTGGAGAACGCAGCAAAACAATGGAGGATACCACAAGCAGAATAATTCCGCCCAAACTCAATGAGGCTACAATAGCAACGGTCTTTTTTCGGTCACGCTTAAAATTCGCAATTCCCATTGAAACAGGATTGAGCTTGATATTCTTTTTTCGGCTTCGGATGTCCTTTTGTGCCGGGGTAAAACGGACGGCTTCAATCGGAGAAATCCCTGCCGCAATTTTTATCGGCTTACGGATGGAAACAGATACCATGATCCAACTGCTTATGAGTGTCAAAATAATCGTTGCCACATAGGAAACAGCATTAAATCCCTTGGGAAACAAAAGAAAACCGCCGCATACGCCCAGCACTGTACCAATCAAAATTCCGATACTGCCAAGTTTGCGTCCCTCCCGCTTTACAATCCGCTTGATTTGCTTTGGCGTTGCACCAATCGTCCGAAGCTGCCCGTAGCTCTTGATTTTGTCATTGATGGAGATACGGAAGATACTCTGGATCACAATGTAGCCGCCAATCAGAACAATGGCAATCACGCCAGCCATCAGTGCAAGATCAAAGGATTTAGAGACATAAGCAAAATATTTGCTGTTCATTTTGGGCATAGGAAGCTGATATTCCTCTGTAATCTCCCTGCAATAAGAGGTCATCAGTTCTTCGTCCAACTTGACTCCGTTTTTGAAATGAGCATAGGCGCGATAGCCAGCCGGATCAAACCTATTCCATTCGGTCAGTGCAGCTTTGGAAAGAATGATCGCGCAGGTATTTGCTTCTTTCTCATTTACGCTGTCCATAATGCCAGTAACGACATAATCACCATGAAAACTTTCGGTATCTAAGGTCACAGTGTCCCCGATTTTAGCGTTATTTCCATAGGTGGAAAGAAAGTATTCGCTTACGACAACTTCATTTGCCTTTTCAGGAACCCGACCCTCTAACAGATTCATTTGTGCCTTGGCAATCTCCATCATTTGCGCGTCGCAATACACATAGGACGCATGATAGCCCTGTTCCGAAAGTTCCTCACCCAGCATATAGTAGCCGCCTACACGCTCAAACTCCGGCACTCCTTTTAAGTTTTCAATATCGTTTTCCTCTACACCTCGCCAGACCGCCTCATAAGTATCGAGAACCTGATTGCGCTGCATTTGTGTCAGGGAAGTAGACACTATTCCTGTAAAGCAGATCAGAAACGCCGCCAGCGCAACGGCAATCACCACCATCAGATTCCGGCGCTTCTCGCTTTGCAAACTTTTCTTTGCCAGCTTCTTTGTAATGGCGCTGGTATCATTCTCAAAAGGCCATGTCATAGCCTGCCACCTCCTTACTCCACAATCTTGCCGTCCTCAATGCGGACAATCCGATCTGCAAGGCGGGCAATGTCGTCATTGTGCGTAATCATCACAACAGTTTGCCGGAACTCTGCACTGGTGCGCTTGATAAGCCCCAGCACCTCGGCGCTGGTCTTGCTGTCAAGGTTGCCGGTCGGCTCGTCGGCCAGCACAATAGCCGGTTTGGTAATCAAGGCGCGGGCGATAGCCACACGCTGCTGCTGTCCGCCGGAAAGATTGTTCGGCATATTTTTCAGTTTATCTTCCAGCCCCAGCAGATGAACGATCTCGTCCAAAAACTTCTGATCCACCGTGTCCCCGTCCAGCTCCACCGGCAGGACGATGTTCTCATACACATTCAGGATCGGAACAAGGTTATAGTTCTGGAAGATAAAGCCGATGTTGCGGCGGCGAAAGATGGTAAGCTGCTCGTCGTTCTTCTTTGCCAGTTCTTCGCCTCGGACAATCACTGTTCCGCTGGTGGGAGTGTCCAGCCCGCCCATCATGTGAAGCAGGGTGGACTTGCCGCTGCCGGAGGTTCCCACAACGGCCACAAACTCACCGTCATTTACGGAGAAGTTCACGCCGTCAAGGGCGCGGGTGATATTCGGCTTTGTGCCGTAATACTTTTTCAGATCAATCGTCTGCAAAACGCTCATACTCAAAACTCCTTTCAAGGCTTTCTGCCTGTTGATAAGGTCATTGTAAAACCCAAATGTCCGCGAAATGTTACAGCGGCCAAAAAATTTCATTGAAAATCGGGGTGAAATGTTACAACGCTCGGACATTTCAAAAAAATTTACGGCGGGCAGCCGGAAATGGCCGTCCGCCGTAGCTCATGATCTGTTCTAAAACCAATTCGCCTTTTGATTTCTAAATTGAGGAGTATCGCTTTCTTGATAAGGATTGTAGGTATTACGGTTACACCCAAACTCTTTTAATGATTTTATTTTATTGTCCTCTGTCCATTCAATCAAAGAAATACCGTCAAATTCCTCTATATCCCCATTGTTCATTCCATTTTTGAAATACCACTCTACAATCGTTTGATTTTCTTTATGGAAAAATTGCTTGATTTCCCAAACTACCACCTTTCCACGGGTATTCCATTCCTCAAACCAAAGTTTTATTTTCTTGGAGCCGTGGTACTCTGTCCCCCAACTTTCAATATATACGGCATTATCAGAAAATACATTAAATATACCCAAATCTTTTTTTGCAAGCCACATATCAAACCAAAGTCTGATAATTCTTTCTCTATTGTCCATTTCGCAGCGCCTTCCTTGTCAATTTAATTTTTCAGCGTCTTTGTCCTGCTCTAATTCAATTACATCCAAAATGCCACAATTCAGGGCTTCGCAGATACGAACCAGCGTTTCCATGCTGATGTTTTTGCCTTTACCCATGTTGGCAATCATATTTGTGGTAAGACCGGCGGCAATCCGCAAGTCCTCTTTCCTCATATTGCGCTCAACCAGCGTGTGCCAGAGGGGTTTATAGCTTATGTGCATTTATCCTCCTGCCTTTCTCCCGGTTCCGGGGTTTCTGTTCCCATTATATCAAAGTTCTTGCTATTCCACAAATATTTCTTGACACAACCGCCGGTTCCGTCTGGATTGTGCTTTTCCTTTCTTTTCTTGATTACATCTACTTAGCCATAAGCTGCTTCATGCACGCTTCCACGCCGCCCTCGACTTGCAGGGCGAGGGTTTCTTCCTTCGTCATCGTGCCGGCGTATTCCGGGTCTTCGCCGTTCCAGCTGCCCAGCTCCTGTCCGTAGGGATGCAGGACGACATGGATGCCGACCGCGCGGCTTTCCAGCGAGTACGCTGTCCACAGCTTCTTGGACAGCTCCAAGTCATTCGCCGCGCCGAACGCATCATGCGCCACGTCAATCATGCCGCCCCACGCGTTGTATTCGCGGTCATTGGAAATGACAACCGGGATGCCCAGACGGCTGTCCTCCGCCAGCGCCTGCATCGCATTGTGGTACACAATCTGCTGCGCGGGCGTGCCGTTGGTGTTGTCCAGATGGCTGGTGATGTTCAGCACGTTGATGTAGTACCACATCGAGCGCGACGTGAACGACGAGCTTTCATCCGGCACGACGCTTTCCGTCCCGAACATTGTAGCGCGAATCCGCAAAGTCAACGCCCATCGGGTTGCCGCAGGTGTTCACATGGTAGAAAAGCCCCGCTCTTTCTTCCAGCGTCATCTGGTCGTAGAGGTCTTTCACGCGCGCATCCACATCCTGCCGCCAGTCCTCGTAGACATCCAGCTGACCATTGCCGTTCAAGTCCTTGAACTTGAGCCCATCCGCCTCCAGAATGGTGGTGACGCCATCGAGATACCCCAATTCCTTCTGGGTATCCGTCCCGGCGATGACCGTGATGGCTTGATTCACCTGATCGTAATCCGTGAATCGTGCCTGTACGGATTCTTCCGCCATCGCACTCATGCCGAAGCTGCTGGCCAGCATCGCTGCGGCCAAAATCGCGGACAGTTTTCTTTTCATTGAAAACAGTCTCCTTTCTTTCGCGAGTTCTGCTCGCTTTTGCCTCTATCATAGCGGATTTTTCCTTTTTT
>ENA-UESS01001118-UESS01001118.1-human-gut-metagenome-genome-assembly--contig:-NODE-1118-length-11954-cov-7.683674_pt1 | contig 11954 bp, 4 predicted proteins | sample MGYA00243004_ERZ508005 | MGnify/ENA primary metagenome ERZ508005 (study PRJEB26167, sample SAMN06115471) | human gut metagenome | host: Homo sapiens | place: China:Guizhou | collected 2016-06-29...
ATCGAGATTGCCATACTCATCGTATGTCCCGTACGGGCTGAATCCGCCACCGCCTTCGCTGTTTAGGAATGACAATGATTTGCAGAATACCCCGTCTGCAATTTCTACTTCGTCGTCAAACGCCATTCCGTAGCGGTAGGTCATGCCGTCGGTGCAGCGCAGGACGATTGTCGGAACGCGCGCCTTGCCGCTCCAGTAAAGATTGCTGTCCTCCAGCGTCTGCACGACGCTCCATGTGCCGTGATAAGGCTGTGCGCCTGCTATGTCCGAGGTGTAGAATCGCCCATCCGCGTCCAAACGGAGATACCAGTACCAGATTTCGCTGCCGCCGTCAAACTGCCAGCTGCCGACGATTTTTGCCTCCTCGTCCGGCAGTTCCACGTCATCAAACACCACGTCACGCTGCGGCACAAAGCCGCGGGTGATTTTGCCGTCCACCGTCGCTTCGACGTACACATACGCCCACTGGTTATCCGGATGGGACAGCGCCGTCAGCTTCGTCCCGGCAGGCAGCTCCGCCTGATGATATTCGCTGACGTTCGGGTCGTCGGTCAAATATGTGTCGAACGCCGTCAGCATCGGTACATGCACAATCTCGTCCGTCGTCTCGTCGCCATGATTGCCCAACTGCGCCCAGCCGAATCGGCTCGTCCGCAGGCTGACGCGGTACTCAATCAGCGACCAGTCGCCCACGGTGAGGTACAGCTTATAATCGTCGCCCGTGCTGACGGACGCTTTTCCCTTCGCCGCGCGGTAAGAGGACGTGTCCGGCGCGGAATACACGGCATAGGACTTCTTGCCGCTCTTCTGCCCCGAAACCACCTCCGGATACAAACAGGCAAAGTATTGCAGCCCTTCGTTCGCCTCGTTAAATCGGCGCACGTCGTCCGGGCCGCGTTTGGGCATGTTGTGGATGTTGAAGTTCTCCAGCGTGACTTCCACCGCCCACACAGCATTGTCGTCGCCCAGCGTCACCAGATAGAGGTATGCTGCTTTCCGCTCCACCTTCACATCGCCCATCTGCGCTTCCATCAGCGTGTAAAAGGTTTTCCCCTCATTGTTGTGCTGCAGCTCAAAATAGTACCTTTCGTCAATATCCGGGTACGCCAATTCAAAGCCGTTCTTCGTGCGTGTGATTTTGGGATAACCCGTCTCATCCAGTTCCGACGGCTGATAGACGGCAGTCGTCGAGAAGATGGCGTCCTTCCAGCCGTCTTTCACCTCATCCACCGCGATCAGCTGATTGTGATAGCGACTGGTCAGAATCGTGTGGGTCGTGGCGGCTTTTCTGTTGTAATCGCTCACCAAGCCGGTATACTCGTCGTAGTCATGTGTCTGCTCCACCATCGCCAGCAATTGCCCGTTCAGATTCCAGCTGTTTGCAGATGCGGCGGGCAGTGTCACAGCCAGCGTCAAGCACAAAATCAGCAGTATCCACCGTTTCTTCATCGTTCGCAGCTCCTTTGCATTATTGAATCGGCAGCGTCATTTGGCGCACGCTTCCGTCCGCCGTTGCCACCCAATTGCCGTATCTGTCCACCGCGCCATAGGGGACGTAGGTGCATCCGCCCTCCCCGTAGGCGAGATTCACCAGCGGCAGGGTCAACCCTTCGCCATCCTCCTCCGTTGTGGACACGATATAGTCCACGCCGACGCGCATTGTCATGCTGTCGCTGTAATTCAGCGCCAGGATGCTTTCTGTCGAAATCCAGAGGTTGTCCTCCCCAGCCATCGGATTCCGCACCACGCACCACGTTCCGCCGTAGGGCTGTGCGCCGTCGTCATCCGAGCAGTAGAAGCGTCCGTCCGCATCCAGCCGGAGATAGAAATAGCCGATTTCGCTACCGGAATACAGATACCAGCTTCCGACATATTTCGCCGCTTCGTCCGGCTGTTCCACATCGTCAATCACCACGTCGCGCCGCGGCACAAACCCGCACATCGGCTTGCCGTCCACCGTCGCTTCTACGTAGGCATATGCCCAGTCGTCGCTCACGCCCAGCAGATACCACATCGTCAGCTTCGTCCCGGCGGGCAGTTCCGCCTGATGGTACTCGCTGACGTGCGGATCGTCGGTCAGGTAGGTGTCATACGCCGTCAGCATCGGGATATGCAGGCGCTGGCTCTGGGTCGGCTGACCAATCTTTACCCAGCCAAAGCGGCTTGTCCGCAGGCTGACGCGGTATTCAATCAGCGACCAGTCTCCTTCGGTGCAATACAGGCGATACTCATCCCCCGTGCTGAACGACGCTTTCCCCTTCGCCGCGCGGGACGCCTCCGTACTCGGCGCGGCATAGACCGGGTACGACTGCTTGCCGCTTTTCTTCCCCGGAACATTCTGCGCGCCAATCCAGCCCACAGCGTCGTAATTCTCGTACAGCGCCATGCTGCTGTATACATCGCGCATCCGCCGCACGTCGCCCACGCCGCGGCGGGGCATATTGTGGATGTTGAAGTTTTCCAGCGTGACTTCCGTCACCCACATTGCGCTGTCTTCGCCCTGCGTTACCAGATAGCGGTAGGATTCCTGCCGCTCCACCTCCACGCCGCCCATCTTCGCATACGTCAGCGTATACGCTGTTTCGCCCCGGTCATTGTTGATGCGCTCAAAGCGATACAGTTCTTTCACCTTCGGATACGCCAACTCAAAGCCGTTATTGATGCGCGCGAGCTTCGGCTTCCCGGATGTGCTCTGCTCCGACGGCTGATAAACGGCGGTCGTCGAATAAATCACGCCCTCCCAACCGTCTGCGCCCTTTTCCGCCGCAATCAGCTGATTGTGATAGCGGCTCTGCATGATGATGCGCGCGCTATTCTCCTTCCGCGCATAATCATCCGCCAAATGATAATAGTCGTCATAATCATTCGTGTTCGACACAAGCGGCACCAAGGCCTCGGGCAAGCCCCAGCCGTTCGCGGTGGCAACAGGCATTACCATCATCATCAAGGGCAAAATCAGCAGAATCCACCGTTTCTTCATCGCTCTCAACTCCTTTGGAGGTATTTCCCTACCTAAATAAACGCATCAGGGCGCAGTTTCCCTGCGAAGTGCCAATAATCTTGAAAAATGTTCTGCCAGTTCATTCTGAATCCATCTTTCTATGGTATGATGGCGGACGCAAACAGAAAAGGAGGGATTGAAACCCATGCTACGGATTTTGAAACACCTCAGGTGGAAAGAGTGGCTGCTCGTCGCCGCCTGTGTAGTGCTGATTGTGGGGCAGGTGCAGCTTGACTTGGCCTTGCCTGATTATATGTCGGAAATCACCCGTCTGGTGCAGACGGAATGCAGCCAGATGAGCGATATTCTGCTCGCAGGGGGCAAGATGCTGCTGTGCGCGCTGGGGTCAATGCTGCTGACGGTCTGCACGACATTCTTTACCGCACAGATTGCATCACGCTTCTCCGCTCGGCTGCGCGGCGAAATGTACCGCAAGGTGGTCGGCTTCTCAAACGAGGAAATCAACCGTTTCTCCACAGCCAGCCTGATTACCCGCACGACCAACGACATTTCGCAATTGCAGATGTTCTTTTCCTTCGGGATGCAGTCGCTGATTAAAGCGCCGATTATGGCATTCATTGCCGTGGGCAAAATCAGCACGAAAAGCTGGGAATGGTCGCTGCTGACAGGCGGCGTGATTGCGTTCGTGTGTGTACTGCTGGTGTTCATCATGCTCTACGCCGTGCCGCGCATGAAGAAAATGCAGACGCTGACGGACAACCTGAACCGCATCACACGTGAGAACCTGACGGGCTTGCAGGTCGTGCGCGCCTACAACGCGGAAAACTATCAGGAGGGCAAATTCGCCAAGGCAAACGAGGAAATGACCCGCAACAGCCAGCAGGCGAATATCGCCATGTCCGTCATGAATCCGGGCATGAATCTGGCAATGAACGGCTTGACGCTGGGCATTTACTGGATCGGTGCGGCGCTCATCAGCGCAATTGCGGTCACGTCGCCCGCCGCGATGATGGAACGCATTGGGTTGTTCTCGGACATGGTGGTCTTTATGCAGTACGCGATGCAGGTCATCATGGCATTCCTGATGCTGGTGATGATTTTCGTCATGCTGCCGCGCGTGACCGTTTCCGCGGGCCGCGTCAATGAGGTGCTGGACACGAAGGCACGCATTGTGGACGGCAAGGAAACGCAGGGCAAGCCGGGAATGAAGGGCGAAATCGAGTTCCGTGACGTCTCCTTCCGCTATCCCGATGCCGACGGCGACACCATCCACCACATCTCCTTCACCGCACATCACGGACAGACGGTTGCCCTCATCGGCGCGACGGGCTGCGGCAAGAGCAGCATCATCAACCTGATTCCGCGCCTGTACGATGCAACAAGCGGGCAGGTGCTGGTAGACGGCGTGGACGTGCGTGACTACACGCAGGACGCCCTGCGCAGCAAGATTGGCTTTGTGCCGCAGAAGGCGTTCCTGTTCGCCGGCACGGTCAGCAGCAACGTCGGCTACGGCGAGGACAACGCGTCGGGCGCTGCCATCCGCAAGGCGGTTGCTGTCGCGCAGGCGGCGGAATTTGTCGAATCCCCGGAGGTCGGGTATTCCGGCACAGTCGCGCAGGGCGGCTCGAACTTCTCCGGCGGGCAGAAGCAGCGTTTGTCCATTGCCCGCGCAGTGGCGCGCGACCCGGAAATCCTCGTCTTTGACGACTCCTTCTCCGCGCTGGACTACAAGACCGACCATGCATTGCGTCAGGCGCTCCGCGAGCAGACCAGCGGCACGACGAACATCATCGTCGCACAGCGCATCGGCACGATTCGCGACGCGGACTGCATCCTCGTCATTGAGGACGGCGCGATTGTCGGCAAGGGCACGCACCGCGAGCTGATGGAAAGCTGCAAGGTCTATCAGGAAATCGCGTATTCTCAGCTGTCGAAGGAGGAACTTGCGTCATGAGTGAAACGAAACGCCGTCCGGGCGGTCATCCCGGAATGCGCGGGCCGGGCGTACCGGGCGAAAAGGCGAAGGACTTCCGCGGTTCGTTGGGGAAGCTCATCCGCCACTGCAAGCCCTTCTATCCGGTCATTTGCATCGCGATTCTGGGCGACTTGGCGGGCGTCATTATCCGCCTGATCGGCCCGAACAAAATCAGCGAAATCACCAACCTGATTACCGCCGGGCTGCGCGGCGAGATTAACATGCCCGCCATCCAGAAAATCTGCATCACGCTGATAATTCTCTACGTCGTCGGCGCGCTGCTGAGTTTTATAACAGGGCTGGTGATGACCGTCGTCACGCAGAAGGTCAACCGAGGCTTGCGTGACGGCATATCCCACAAAATCAACCGCCTGCCGGTCAGCTACTTCCAGTCCACCTCCACCGGCGACGTGCTCTCCCGCGTCACCAACGATGTGGACACCATCGGGCAGACGCTGCAGAACAGCCTGACCAGCCTTGTCTCCGCCGTGACGATGTTCATCGGCAGCGTCGTGATGATGCTCTCAACGAACTGGGTCATGGCGCTGACGGCGATTGTGTCGTCGATGCTGGGCTTCGGGCTGATGCTGGGCATCATGAGCCGCTCGCAGAAGTACTTCGTCGCGCGCCAGCGGTGGCTGGGCGATCTGAACGGCCATATTGAAGAAATCTACACAGGGCACAATGTCGTTCGCCTCTTCGGCGCAGAGCAACGCGAACAGCAGGCGTTCGACCGCATCAACAGCAAAATGCAGGAGACAGACTGGAAGAGCCAGTTCATGTCCGGCCTGATGATGCCGCTGATGGGCTTCATCGGCAATTTCGCGTATGTGGCGGTGTGCGTCGTCGGCGCGGTGCTGGCGATGAACGGCACGATTTCCTTCGGCGTGATTGTCGCTTTCATGATGTATGTGCGCCTGTTCACCTCGCCCCTGAGCCAGTTAGCACAGGCGGCGACGAACCTGCAATCCGCAGCAGCGGCGGCAGAGCGCGTCTTTGAATTCCTCGAAGCGAAGGAAATGCCCGACGAATCCCATCTGCCCGCGCAGACGAAAACCGTCCGCGGCGAAGTGGCGTTCGACCACGTCCGCTTCGGCTACACGCCGGATAAAATCATCATTCACGATTTCTCCGAGCATGTGCAGCCGGGTCAGAAGGTTGCCATCGTCGGTCCGACCGGCGCGGGCAAAACTACGATGGTCAATCTGCTGATGAAGTTCTATCCGTTGGGCGGCGGCGAAATTCGCATTGACGGCATGCCGCTGTCGCAGATGACGCGCGAGCATGTGCACGACCTCTTCGGCATGGTCTTGCAGGACACTTGGCTTTTCGAGGGGAGCATCCGCGACAACCTCTGCTATGGCAAGGAGGGCATCACGGACGAGCAGCTTGACCAAGTGACCCGCGCAACGGGGCTGTACCACCTTATCCACACCTTGCCGGAGGGTTACGACACCCAGTTGTCCGACAAATTGAACCTCTCCGCTGGACAGAAGCAGCTGATGACAATTGCCCGCGCGATGATTGAAAACGCGCCGATGCTGATTCTCGACGAAGCGACGTCCTCCGTCGATACACGCACAGAAATGCTGATTCAGCAGGCAATGGACACGCTGACGAAGGGGCGTACCTCGTTCGTCATTGCGCACCGTCTCTCCACCATCAAGAATGCGGACAAGATTCTGGTCATGCGCCACGGCGACATCATCGAATCCGGCACGCACGAAGAACTGCTGCAAAAAGGCGGCTTCTACGCCGAGCTGTACAACTCGCAGTTCGAGCAGGCGTAACACATTTTCCAACTGCATAACAACCCCGGCAGCACACAAGGACGATTGTCCAGCGGCTGCCGGGGCTTTTCTATTGCGGTAGGATACGCTCTCCGTTTTTCCCCTGCAATGAAAAAGACCAGCATCGAGAGAAAACCTTCTCCCATGCTGGTCGGTCGCGCCCATTTAGCGCGACAATATTGAGTTGGTCAAAAGAGCAGCTTGGAGGCGCTCCTGCGGGAGCGCAAAGTTACTGGCAGGGACGCTTCGCTGCCTGCGCCTTTGTTGAGCGCGTTTGGCATACCAGTCGTCCGCGGAACAGTTGGGGCGTTGCCCCAAGCCCCAGCAGGGGCGCCGCCCCTGCACCCTGCAAGGGGGAATTTCCCCCTTGACCCCTTTCGCGCGATTGAGTTGGTCGCTTTTCCCATACTACTTCCGCGTGCTTATTCTTCTTTTGCCGCCTGCTCCATGTTTTTCCGTGCGGCGGAAAGCATCAGCTTCACACGATTGAGCTGATTTACCTCACTCGCGCCGGGGTCAAAGTCCACCGCGCAGATATTCGCCTGCGGATACTTCTTCCGCAGCTGCTTGATAACCCCCTTGCCCACCACATGGTTCGGCAGGCACGCAAACGGCTGAATGCACACAATATTCGGCACGCCCGTCAGCAGCAGTTCCGCCATTTCACCCGTCAGGAACCACCCTTCGCCGTACTGGTTGCCCTGCGAAAGGAACGGGTCGGACAGCTCCGCAATCTGCTCAATATGCATCGGCGGTTCAAAGCGCTTGGACTTTTCCAGCGCCTTGAGTGCGGGACGCCGCAGCGCGCGAATGCCCTTCACGCCCAGTACCGCGCTCGCCTCGCTTGTCCAGCCCTTGCCCAGATACTCGTGCTTGAACTTGCCGTTGTAGACGGAGTAGTTCATGAAGTCCATCAGGTCGGGCACAACGGCTTCCGCGCCCTCTTCTTCCAGCAGATCCACCAAGTGGTTGTTCGCCACGGGCATATACTTCACCAGAATTTCGCCGACGATGCCCACTCGCGGCTTCCTCATGTCCTCGTGAATCGGCAGATGGTCAAAGTCGTCCACAAGCTGCTGGCAGAGGTCGCCGTAGCGGCCCGTGCCGTTCACCAGATGGTCGATGATCTTCTGCGACCATGTTTCCGCCAGCCGGTTGGCGCTTCCCGCCTCGATTTCGTAGGGGCGCACCCGGTACAGGCAGCGCATCAGCAAATCGCCGAAAACAATCGCCTGCGCCGCGCCGATGAGCATCGGCAGCGTGAAGCGGAAGCCCTCGTTCGTTTCCATGCCGTTGGCGTTAATGGAGATAACCGGGATATGCCCCAAACCGGCTTTCGCCAGCGCGCGGCGGATGAAACCGACGTAGTTGCTTGCGCGGCAGCAGCCGCCCGTCTGCGTCATCGCCAGCGCAAGGCGATCGGTGTCGTACTTGCCGGACAGCACTGCCTCCATCATCTGCCCGACGGTGATGATGGACGGATAGCAGGCGTCGTTGTTGACGAATTTGAGGCCCGTGTCAATGGCGGAGCGTGTATCGTTTTCCAGCATGACGATGTGATACCCGTGCTTCTCCAGCACCGGCTGAAGCAGACGGAAATGAATCGGTGACATGTTCGGCGCAAGAATGGTGTAGCCCTTCTTCTGCATGTCGCGGGTATATTCCACGCGATGATACGTCGCGGGCACAGGATGCGCCACGATGCCGCGCTTTTCGCGCTGCGCCATTGCCGCCAGCAGCGACCGCACGCGGATGCGCGCCGCGCCCAGCGAGTTCACCTCGTCAATTTTGATGAGCGTATACAGCTTGCCGCAGCGTTCCAGAATCTCCGCCACCTGATCGGTCGTCACGGCGTCCAGCCCGCAGCCGAAGGAGTTGAGCTGAATCAGCTCCAAATCATCCCGCTGGCTGACAAACTGCGCCGCCACATACAGGCGGGAATGGTACACCCACTGGTCGCTCACGCGCAGGGGATGCTCGCCGTGGAAGGAAACGGGGATGCTGTCCTCGGTCAGCACCGCCAGCCCATAGGAGGCAATCAGCTCCGGCATACCGTGGTTGATTTCCGGGTCAACGTGGTACGGCCGTCCCGCCAGCACGATGCCCTTCTTGTGGTTCTCCTCCATCCATTGCAGTGCCTTCAAGCCTTCGGCGCGCACATCGGTTTTGGCGCACTGCTGCTCGTCCCAGCCCGCGTGAACCGCGTCACGAACTTCCTGCTCCGGGATATTGAAGGTCTTGCGGAAAAAGCGCACAAGCGTGTCCGCCGCCGTCTTTTCGCTGGTCAGCGCGAGGAACGGTTTAAGCATCCGCACGCGCCCTTCGGTCACGTCCTCGACGTTGTTGGCGATGTTCTCCGGATTCGCCACAACCATCGGACAGTTAAAGTGGTTTTGGGTCTTCATATCCTCCTGCCGCTCGTAGAACACGCTCGGATAGAAGATTGTCCCGACGCCCTGATCAATCAGCCACTGCACATGCCCGTGCGCCATCTTCGCCGGATAGCACTCGCTTTCCGACGGGATGGACTCCATGCCCTTTTCGTAGATTGCGCGGCTGGACGCAGGGGACAGCACCACCCGGAAGCCCAGCTTCGTCAGCAGCGTCATCCAGAACGGGAAGTTCTCATACATGTTCAGCACGCGGGGAATGCCCAGTTCGCCGCGCGTGGCTTGTTCGGCGGTCAGCGGCTGATAGTCGAACATGCGCTTGAGCTTGTACGCCATCACGTTCGGGCCTTTTTCGCCCGTTGCGGTTTTGCCCAGCCCCTTTTCGCAGCGGTTGCCCGTGATGTGCCGCCGTCCGCCGGGGAAGAGGCTGACCGTCAGCATACAATGGTTCGTGCAGCCCTGACAGCGCGCCGTCCGCGTCTGCCACTGCAAGCCCAGAATGTCCTGAATCGGCAGGGTAGAGGAGGGTGTATCGCTGCCCGACGCCCGGTCGCGCGCAATCAGCGCCGCACCGAACGCGCCCATCATGCCGGAAATATCCGGGCAGACGGCTTCCACGCCCGCAAGCTGCTCGAACGCGCGCAGCACCGCTTTGTTGTGGAACGTGCCGCCCTGCACGACGATATGCTGCCCCAGTTCCTTCGGATCAGCGAGCTTGATGACCTTGAACAGCGCATTCTTGATGACCGAACACGCCAGACCCGCGCTGATGTCCTGTATCGTCGCGCCCTGCTTCTGCGCCTGCTTGACGTTGGAGTTCATGAACACGGTGCAGCGCGTTCCCAAATCAACCGGGGCGGGCGCGAAGAGGGCTTCTGCTGCGAATCCTTCCGCTGTGTAGCCCATCGAGTTTGCGAAATTTTCCAAGAAGCTGCCGCAGCCGGACGAACACGCTTCATTCAGCAGAATCGTGTCCACCGAGCCGTTTTTCAGCTTGATGCACTTCATGTCCTGCCCGCCGATATCCAGCACACAGTCCACTTTCGGGTCAAAGAACGCCGCCGCGGTGCAGTGCGCAATCGTCTCCACCTCGCCGTCATCAAGCCGGAACGCCGATTTCAGCAGGCTTTCGCCGTAGCCAGTGGAGCAGGAGCGCGCAATCACCGCCGTGTCGGGCATCTTCTCCATCAGTTCGCGCATCGCCGTACGCGCCGTCTCAATCGGGCTGCCGGAATTGCCCGCGTAGTAGCTGTACAGCAATTCACCCTTTTCGCCAATCAGCGCGACTTTCGTCGTCGTCGAACCCGCGTCAATGCCCAGATAGCACTTGCCGGAATACGTTGCCAAATCGCCGCGCTGCACCTTCGCCTGTGCGTGGCGGCGGTTGAACGCCGCGTATTCCTCCTGATTGCGGAACAGCGGCGGCAGGTGCTTCAGGCCGAAGGTCAGCATGACGCCGTGTTCAAGGCGTTCGAGCAGGCTATCCATCGGCACGGCTTCGTCCTCGCCGTCCGAAAGCGCCGCCATCGCCGCGCCCGTCGCCGCAAAGAGGTGCGAATTTTCCGGCACAATCGCGGTTTCCTCCGTCAGGTGCAGGGTGCGGACAAACGCCTGCCGCAGTTCGGACAGGAAGTGCAGCGGTCCGCCCAAGAACGCCACATGCCCGCGAATCGGCTTGCCGCACGCCAGCCCGGAAATCGTCTGGTTCACAACCGCCTGAAAAATCGACGCCGCCAGATCCTCACGCGCCGCACCCTCGTTAATCAGCGGCTGAATGTCGCTCTTGGCGAACACGCCGCAGCGCGCCGCAATGGGGTACAGCTCATGATAGTGCTTTGCCAGTTCGTTCAAGCCGGGCGCATCGGTTTTCAGCAGCGCCGCCATCTGGTCGATAAAAGACCCCGTGCCGCCCGCGCACACGCCGTTCATGCGTTCTTCCAATCCGCCGGTGAAATAGATAATCTTCGCGTCCTCGCCGCCCAATTCGATGGCGACGTCGGTCTGCGGCGCGGCCTTCTGCAGCGCTTCCGCCACCGCAACGACCTCCTGTACGAACCCGACGCGCAGCGCTTCCGCCAGCGAAATTGCGCCCGATCCGGTCATGCGCACCTTCACGCGGCACGCGCCGAGTTTCTTCCGCGCTTCCCGCATCATCTCCGCCAGTGTCTCCTGCGTATGCGCGCAGTGGCGGCGATATTCGCCCCAGACCATTTCTCCCGCTTCGTTCAGCAGCACCAGCTTGACGGTGGTAGAACCGATGTCAATGCCCGCATAATAATAGGTGTTTGTTTCCATTCCAGTACCTCGTCCGTCGGGCTTTTCGCCGCCACCACCAGCGAAAGCGCCCGGAAAATGATTGGTTTTTCGTTCTGCGCGCTCTGCCGTTTTTTCCACAGCGAGGTGCAGTCCGAATCGTTTTAATTCGCCATCAACCGCGAAAAATCCTCTTGCTTTTGCAGGAAAAGTCGTTGGTTTTTGTTCAATCGGATGCGATTGCTTAAAAACATGATTTTCATACTATTCCCAGTGCGGAAAAGGCGCAGGTGAATTCGGAAATAGTATCATTACAGTAAAAGAATCCCCGTCAGCCCACGAATCGGGTAGACGGGGAAGCATGGAAGAGAGAAATCTACGGCGTTGTGCAGGAGCCGCATAAGGCGTATTGCTGTATGCTTTTGTATTTCAGGCATCTGCCTTCGGGCGTTGCGTGCAAGGCATTGTGCCCTGCACGTCCTTCATCATACCGCGCCTTTCCCATAAAATCAACCCGGTTTGCACACACCAAAATGTGTACTTCCATATTTCTCCCTTGAAATCCACAAAAAATACACTTTGTG
>ENA-UESS01001119-UESS01001119.1-human-gut-metagenome-genome-assembly--contig:-NODE-1119-length-11953-cov-26.252947_pt1 | contig 11953 bp, 11 predicted proteins | sample MGYA00243004_ERZ508005 | MGnify/ENA primary metagenome ERZ508005 (study PRJEB26167, sample SAMN06115471) | human gut metagenome | host: Homo sapiens | place: China:Guizhou | collected 2016-06-29...
CAGATCAACGACCGCTACGGCCATTTGCAGGGAGATGTCTGCCTTGCCGAGATCGCAGACTGCATCAAAAAAGCCTACGCCCGCTGCGGCTACTGCTACCGCATCGGCGGCGATGAATTCTGCGTGCTGCTGAAGGACGAGGAAAGCGAAGCCCGCTGCGCAAAAACGCTGCAAGCTTTGCTGGCAGAGCGGCGCAAGGTGTTTGCCATTTTGCCGACGGTCTCTCTTGGCTCTGCCGCCTTTTCCGGGGAGGACGTGGTCACAGTGAAGGACCGCGCCGACCGCGCGCTCTACTGCGCCAAAAAGGAACAGAAGGCCCGTGCCGCAGCGGAAAAGCACGCAGACGACAGCGAGCAGACAGCTTGAAATTCTGTCCGCACAACGGATAAACGGAGGAACACCGATGAACACAGATTGGAACAGCCCGCAGGGCGATTTTGATACCGCTGAAAAGCAGGGAGAACTGCTGATGCTGCTCAGCCGGCAGCAAGTCACCGTGCACACATGGGATGACCCGGACTTTGACTATATGGAGGAGCAGGATCTGGCGCTGGTGGTGCAAAGCCCCTCCGGCACAGAGGATCTGCTGATTGAACTGTGCGGAGAGTTCTCGGTGTTTTTTGAAAAGTGGCACGGAGAGTACGCCGCCACCGCCGAGGGCTACGCGCAGCTGCAGCAGGACATCACCGCCATTCTGGACGGCAAGGCGGGCGCACTGAGCCTGTATACGGAAAACGGCTGGCAGGGCACGGTGCTGTGCACCGAACTGCCCGGCGCAGAGGATGCCGCTGCGGCGCTCAAGCGCTGCTGGCAGGCGGCAAAGCCAGACGCCGCTCTGCCTGCGGGCAGTCGGCTGGAGCTGGTGTGCTGGGACCCGGCACAGAACCGGAAAGTCCAGCTCCCGGAGGAATAATTTTAAGCGGGACGATTTGGAATATCCGCCGCTTGTGCTCTGGATATTTTCAGCGGAAAAAATATTTAAAATAAAGCAATGCCGGAGCGTCTGCGGACGCTCCGGCATTGCATTTTCACGGGAGGGGTCGTAGAGGGGAAGGGCAGTTGTAATAAAAGGTACGCGAACTTTTATACGGTTTGTTGTTCCTTCTTGCGATTCGCCATATAGTTTGCAAATGCGGAAGCCGCAGCGCCCAGTGCGATGCCCAGTACCGCGCCGCCAAGGACATCGGTGGGGAAGTGCACATACAGGTACAGCCGGGTAAAGGCGATGAAAGCCGCCAGCACCAGCGCGGGGACGCCCAACTTCCGGTTTTGCAGCCAGAGCGCAAAGGCTGCCGCAAAAGCCGAGGCCGTGTGCCCGGAGGGGAAGGAGTGCCCGTGGGGACGCTTGACCAGAATGGTGATCGCAGTGTCCACGTCGCAGGGGCGGGGCCGGGCGAACAGCGGCTTGAGGATGCAGTCCCCGGCCACCAGATACAGTACCAGCGCCGTGGCCATGGCGCACCCGGCCTTGCGGGTGCGGCGGAACAGCAGCAAAAGCAGCGTGAACGCGATCCAGATCTCACCGTGCTCACCGGCGTAGTTGAGAAAGACGGCCAGCGCATCCAGCACCGGGTTGTGGAACTGCTGCAGCCAGTCCAGAAATGCGAATTCAAACGGCATAAAGAACCTCCTGTCTGTTGGTTCTATGGTAACATATCTTCCGGCCCACCACAACCCGGCAGGCAAAAAACAGGAGTGCAGAAATAGGCTACATTTGTTATATTTGAATGCAATATTACAATGCGGAAAGCAAAAACGCCCGTTCCGACGGCAAAGGCCGGAACGGGCGCAGGATGCGAGAGGATCAGAGGCCCATCTCGGGCAGGGTGGGGTAGCTGTCGATGGCACCGTGCTTCTGTACGCTCAGGCCGCAGAATCGGTTGGAAAAGTCCAGGTACTTCTCCAGCTTTTTGCAGGACAGCTTTTCCAGCTTGTCCACCGTCACGTCGTCCCGGCTCAGCTGCCACAGGAAGGAGCCGATGAAGCCGTCGCCCGCACCGGTGGTGTCCACGGCCCTGACCTTCTGGCAGGGGGCAAAGGCATGGGCGGCGCGGGTGTAGGCGTAGGCCCCTTTGCTGCCGCAGGTGTACAGCACCAGCTGCACATCCCCGGCAAACAGCTGGGGCAGGGCGGCTTTGATGTCGGCGGTGCCGGTAAGGAACTCCAATTCCTCGTCCGAGACCTTCAGGATGTTGGACAGCGGCAGGAACTGCAGCACGGTCTGGCGCAGCATCTCCCGGTCGGGCCAGAGGGGGAAGCGGAGGTTCGGGTCAAAGCTCACGATCGCACCGGCCTCCCGGGCGGCTCCGATGGCGGCCAGATGGGCGTGGCGCATGGGGCTGTCCACCAGCGAGACGCTGCAGAAGTGCAGGGCAAAAGCGTCGCGGAACCAGGCCAGGTCGATCTGCTCCGGGGCATACAGCAGGTCGGCCGAGGGCTTGCGGTAAAAGCTGAAGGTGCGGTTGCCGTCCTCCTCCAGGCTCACGAAGGCAAGGGCGGTGTTGGCCTTGTCGGTGAACACCAGATGGCTCAGGTCGATGCCGCAGGCTTCCAGCTCCCGCGCGATCTTGTGGCCGAAGGGGTCATCGCCCAGCTGGGTGAGAAAGCTGCTGGCACCGCCCAGACGGGCAAAGGCAGCGCAGACATTGGCCGGTGCGCCGCCGGTGCGCGGGCTGAAGGACGGCACCTCGTCAAAGGTGCATCCCACGCGGGACGGGATCATGTCGATCAGCGCTTCGCCGATGGAAAACAGAGTATTGCCGGGCATAGAAAACCTCCAGATCACAAATTGCAGAGTTCACAGGCTGCCCCGGTCAGCTTTACGCTCACGTCGCCGGGGGCAGGGTAGTACCGGGTGCTGAACACCGTGGCTCCCCCGTTCAGGAAAATTTCCAGCGAGGAATTGTCGCCCACCACCCGCAGGCTGCGGCAGGGGGCTGCCAGCCGGGCGCGGCGCACGGTGCGGCCGTCGGCCAGAGCGGGGTCGGTGAAGCGCAGGGTGCAGGTGCAGTCCTGTTCAGTATACACCAGCTGCACCCCCTGCGCAACCGTCAGGCAGAAGTCTCCGGCGGGTGCGGCGGTCAGGTCGAAGCGCGGGGCAAGGAACACTTCCTCGCCGCTGGCGGCATGCAGGGCGGCGGCGCTGCGCTGCGCGTCCAGCTCCGGCACCGGGTTCTGCAGCAGGGTGCCGTCCGGCCCGGCCGTCAGCACGCGGGGCACGGTGAAGCAGTGCTGCCAGCCGTAAGCCACGGTGGGCGCGTTGCCGTAGTCGGCGTCCGGCATGCCCATCCAGCCGATCTGGATGCGGCGGCCGTTGCCGTCCACAAAGCTCTGGGGGGCGTAATAATCAAAGCCTGCGTCCAGCTCGTGGAATTCGCTCAGGGTGCAGTCCCCGCGCCAGTCACCGTAGATGGCAAACCAGCCGCAGCCGTAGACGTTCTGGCAGTCGATGCCCTGGGGGGACACCGCCAGATACCACTGCCCGTCCAGACAGAACAGGTCCGGGCACTCCCACATGTAGCCGAAGGGCTCCGGGGTGGTCAGGGTGTTGATGTGGGTCCAGCGGAGCTTGTCGGTGCTTTCCAGCACCAGCACTTCGCCCTTGTCCTCCAGCGTGCGGGCACCCAGCACCATGTAGTACCGGCCTTCGTAGGCGAACACCTTGGGATCCCGCACATGGCAGGTGAGCCCGGCGGGGTAGTCGCGGTTAGTCAGCAGGCACTGCTTGCTGTCGAGGGTCACGCCGTCCTTGCTGACGGCCAGGCAGACGTTGTGCCCGCGGCCCTCTTTGATGTAATCAAAATTGCCGGGGTGCTTGACGTTGCCGGTGTAGTAGAGGTACATGGTGCCATCCTCCACCAGGGCTGAGCCGGAGTAGGCACCGTGGCAGTCAAAAGGCTCGTCCGGATAGAGCATCACCGGCAATTGCTCCCAGTGGAGCAGGTCGGTGCTCACGGCGTGGCCCCAGTGCTTGACCCCGCCGTTCACGTCGAAGGGGCTGTACTGGAAGAATGCGTGGTACTGCCCGCCGTAGACGCACAGACCGTTGGGGTCGTTCAGCCAGCCCACCGGGGGCTGCAGGTGGAACCGCTGGCGGTGGGGGTCGGCGGCGGCCTTTTCCGCGCCGAGGGATTCCACCAGCGGCACCAGCTTTTTCAGATCGCGCTGGAGTGCGTTCATGCCTTGACCTCCTCAGGGCTCCAGATGACCCAGGTCACGGCGAAGGACACGCCGAAGGAGATGGCCATCATGATGATGTACTGCAGCGGCATGTGCAGGTGCAGCAGGATGCCGAAGATGCCGGTGACGCCGGTGCCGGTGGCACCCAGCCCTACGATGCTGGCGTACCATGCGCCGCAGGCACCGCCCAGCAGGCCGCCGATGAAGGGCTTGAAGTAGCGTAGGTTCACGCCGAAGATGGCAGGCTCGGTGATGCCCATGCAGGCGGACAGGGCAGAGGGCAGGGCCATGGACTTGACCTTGGTGTCCTTGCTCTTGAGGGCCACGGCCAGAGCGGCACCACCCTGTGCCACGTTGGCGGCGCTGGCCAGCGGCAGCCAGTAGGTATAGCCGTAGCGGGCCAGCTGGCCCAGGTCGATCAGGGTGTACATGTGGTGGATGCCGGCCACGACGGTGACCGCGTACAGGCCGCCCATGATGAAGGAGCCGATGCCGTAGGGCAGGGTGATGAGGGTCTGCACGCCGGTGATGATGCCGTTTTCCAACTTGGTGAACACGGGGCCGATGGCGGCCAGGGTCAGGTAACCGGTGACGAACACGGACACCAGCGGGGTGACGAACAGGTCAAACATGGCGGGCACCACCTTGTGCAGCCGCTTTTCGATCTGGCACATGAGCCACACGGCGATGATGACCGGGATGACGTGGCCCTGATAGCCCACCAGCGGCACCGAGTACAGGCCGCCGAACACCGGCTGCATCACGTTGATGCCGTTGGAAACGGTCCAGGCGTTCTGCAGGTCGGGGTGGATCATGATCATGCCGATGACCGCGCCCAGATAGGGGTTGCCGCCGAACACCTTGGCGGCGGAGTAGGCGATGAGGATGGGCAGGAAGGTGTAGGCCGTATTAGAGAACAGCTTGGCGAACACATACACCGAGCCGGTGGTGTCGATGTTCAGGAAACCGTTGTTCACCATGAAGTTCAGCGCTTCCATGATGCCCATCAGGAAGCCGGAAGCCACGATGGCGGGGATGATGGGCACAAAGATGTCGCCCAGGGTCTTGATGGCTCGCTGATACCAGGGTGCCTTGGCGGCGGCCGCCTGCTTCACGTCCTCCTTGCTGCCGCCCTCGATGCCGGCCAGCTGGATGAACTCGTCGTATACCTTGTTCACCGTGCCGGTGCCAAAGATGATCTGCAGCTGGCCCTGTGCCTCAAAAACGCCCTTGGCACCCTCGGCGTTTTCCAGCTCCTGCTTGTTGACCTTTGCGTTGTCTGCGATGACCAGACGCAGGCGGGTGGCGCAGTGTGCGGCCGACACGATGTTGTCCTTTCCGCCGATGCAGTCCAGGACCTGTTGTGCTGCGTGTTTGTAATCCATAGTGCACTTCTCCTTTGCTTGATGCTTCCTCTTCCAAAGACCGACCACTGTGTTGTAATCGGTTTCACCGGCATGATTATACGATAATCAGCGCAATATTTCCATTCGCAGAGGGCATAAAGTTGGGATGCGTTCTGTTATTGATTTCACATGGTTTCATATCGCTCAGTCCCCCGTGCTCTCCCGGCAGACCAGCTCATACCCCAGCATCTGGCTGCGGGGCACGGTGTGCGGGTCGTTGAGCAGGTCCATCAGCAGGGCGGCGGCGTCCCGGCCGGAGGTCTTGTAGTGCAGGTGGGCGCTGGTCAGAGGCACAAAGGTATTGCGCCCCACACTGCTGTCGCCTACGGCGGCGATCATCACATCCTCCGGGATGCGGATGCCTGCCTCCCGGCAGTACTGCATGGCACCCAGAGCAATGGCGTCGGTGGCGCAGAACAGGCAGTCGATGCGGGGGTCGCTGCCCAGCAGGCGGGCGGCCTGCTCGTAGCCGGACGCGGTGCTGAACTTTGCCACCGCCATGCGCTGGGGCCGCATCGGCAGCCCGGCGTCCTTCACGGCGGCTTCAAAACCTGCCCGGCGCTGCTGCCCGGCGGCCTTGTCCAGCAGGGTGACCCCGATGTAGCCCGGGGCATGGCGGCCCTTGGCCAGCATGTGGGCTGTGGCAGCCTGTGCCGCGCCAAAGTCGTCGTGGTACACGCTGCAGCAGCCCGGAAACTGCTGCCCCAGCACCACCAGCGGCACATGCATCCGCTCCAGCACGGCCTTGTGCTCCGGGGTGTACACGGTGGCAATGAGCAGGATGCCGTCCACCGTGTGGCGGCACAGGGTGTCCAGGGCGCGGAGTTCCTTCTGCGGGTCGTTGGCGGTGTTGATGAGCAGCAGCTGGTAGCCGGATTCTTCCAGCACGCTGCCGATGCCCTCCACGATGCGGGGGCAGCTGTCGCTGGACAGTTTGGGCAGGATGACCCCCACCTGCCGGGTGCGGCGGGTGCGCAGCATCTGGGCCTGTATGCTGGGGTGGTAGCCGGTGGCTTCCACAGCGGCCTCGATGCGTGCCCGCTTGTCGGCACTGAGGTAGCCGCCGTTGAAGTAGCGGCTCACCGCCGCCTTTGATACACCGGCATACTGGGCAAATTCGGTGATGTTCATGAAATGCCTCCTCATAAATACGGAACAGCTGGCGGAGCAGAAGTTTCTCTGAGGACCGTCCGCTGGGTGGGACCCTGCTGCCGCAGGCAGTAGGGCGGGCGATGGAATGGCCCGATTCGTGTCCGAAGAGAAAGCTTCTGCTCTGCGGGCCGATAGGCGTATGTGACCAATGCCACGCGGATGAAAGCGATATTTTCTGCGCTGCAGGGCAGTTTTGGAATTGACTTGACGCGCGGGGTGTGCTACAATACCGCTTTGTGTATGACAATTTCCGGGAAAAAGGGAAAACCAAGATGAATCTGACAAAGCAGTTCTTTAAATATGTATCGCAGAATATTTTCGGTCTGCTGGGCACGTCCTGCTATATTCTGGCCGATACCTATTTTATCTCGCAGGCGGCGGGCACCGACGGCGTGACCCTGCTCAACCTCTGCCTGCCCATTTACAACTTTATTTTTGCCATCGGTTCCATGATCGGTCTGGGTGCGGCCACCCGCTACGCCATCCTCCGCGCACAGGGCGAGGAGCGGGCGGCACAGCGGTATTTCTCCAATGCCGTCTTTTGCGCCTGCCTGCTGGCCGTGCCCTTTGTGCTGGTGGGCATCTTCTGCCCCGGTACACTGCTGCGGCTCATGGGCGGCGATGCCGGCATCGTGGCGCTGGGCATCCCCTATGCGCGCATCTTTCTGCTGTTCACGCCCTTTTTTATGTGCAACTACATCGTGTCGGCCTTTGTCCGCAACGACGGTGCACCCTCGCTGGCCATGGTGGCCACGCTGAGCGGCAGCCTGTTCAATGTGGTGTTCGACTACATCTTCATGTTCCCCATGGGGCTGGGGCTGGCCGGTGCGGCACTGGCCACCGCCGTTTCGCCGATGCTCAGCATCGCCATCTGCAGCCGCCACTTCTTCCAAAAAGACAACACGGTGCAGTTCGTGCGGCAGCTGCCCTCGGCAAAGCTGCTGGGGCAGAGCTGCCAGCTGGGCATCTCCGGCTTTGTGGGGGAGATGTCCTCCGGCGTGACCACGACGGTGTTCAACTTCCTGCTGCTGGGTCTGGCCGGGAATGTGGCCGTGGCGGCCTACGGCGTCGTGGCCAACTTTGCGCTGGTGGCCACCGCCATTTTCAACGGTGTGGCCCAGGGTGCCCAGCCGCTGGTGAGCCGCTGCTACGGCCACAGCGACCGGGCCGGAGCCCGGAAGCTGCTCATTCTGGGCAGCTGCACCGCGCTGGTGCTGGCCGCCGTGCTGTACGCGGTGGTGTTCGGCATGACCGATACGCTGGTGGGCTGGTTCAACAGTGAAAACTCGGTGCAGATGGCCCGGTTTGCCCACAACGGCATGCGGCTGTACTTCGTGGGCTACTTCTTTGCCGGGTTCAACATCGTGGCGGCGGGCTACCTGAGCGCCACCAACCGCCCGCTGGAAGCCTCGGTCACCTCCATCTGCCGCGGCGTGGCGGCCATTGTGGTCTGCTCGCTGGTGATGAGCGCCCTCTTTGGCATGAACGGCGTATGGGCGGCCTTCCCGGCATCGGAGCTGCTGACGGCGGTGCTGACCCTGTTTTTGCTGTTGCGCCCCAAGCCGCAACCTTAAATATAAAGTTCCTGCTCGCGCAGAGCTTCTTCGGGCGAAAGCCCGGAGTGGATGGAATGACCGGCCAGTGTCCGCCATTGTGCGGGGGACTGGCCGGTTTCTTTTTTAAACACCCGGCACAGGTAGTTGGCCCCGGAAAAGCCGCACAGGCTGGCCACCACGTCCAGCGTGTACTCCCGGTGCAGCAGCAGCCGCTGGGCGGCTTCCACCCGCACCCGGGTCAGATAGCGCCCCGGCGGGATGCCCAGCGCGGCGGTGAAGGTGCGCACCAGATGGCTCTTGGACACCCCCAGCCGCTCGCTGAGCTCCTCCACGCCGTACAGGCCCGCGTAGTTGGCCCGGATGTCCGCGATGGCGGCCTGCACCAGCGGCGGCAGGGCGGGGGCGGCGCTGTCGGCGTCGGCCAGCTCACACAACAGGGCAAAGGCCAGCTGGCTGCGCACCCGGCCCGGCAAGTCCTGCTCCGAGGCAAGGCGGTCCAGCAGCTCGGCGGCGGCGGGGCAGGTCTCGCCCCGGGCCAGAAAAGGCAGTTCGTGCAGCCCGGCCAGAAACTGGGCGCTGGCCTGCCCGGTGAGCTGGACGCACAGCAGGTGGCAGCTGCCCTCCGGCTCCAGCACCAGCGGGGCGCGGCTCAGCACCAGATGCCCGGCCGGGACGCTCTGGGGCGGCAGCAGCAGCGCAGCCCCGGCGGGCAGGGGCCCGGCCGAGGGCACACTGGCGGTGCACCGCCCGCTGGAAACAAGGCAGACCCACAGCCCGTCGCCGGTCAGGGTGAGAGGAGCGCAGGGCTGCACGTCCTGCACCTGACCGGGCGCGGCCACGGCATTCCAGTCAAACAGCAATATCCGACACCTCAAATCAATAAAATGCTATTTTATATCACAAAATAATCTGTTATTATAATACCAACGAACCGAAGCGCCGTCAAGGGCGCTGCAAACACAAGATTATGGAGGCAAACGATTATGGCTTCGATTAGCTGCCAGCACATCTATAAGATCTACCCGGGCGCTACCGCTCCTTCCGTCACCGACTTCAACCTGGAGATCCAGGATAAGGAATTCATCATCTTCGTCGGCCCCTCCGGCTGCGGCAAGTCCACCACCCTGCGGATGGTGGCCGGTCTGGAGGAGATCTCCGGCGGCGAGCTGTACATCGGCGGCCAGCTGATGAACGATGTGGCCCCCAAGGACCGGGACATCTCCATGGTGTTCCAGAACTACGCCCTGTACCCCCACATGACCGTTCGGGAGAACATTGCCTTCCCTCTGAAGCTGCGGAAAATGGACAAGGCTGAGATCGATCAGCGGGTGGAGCAGGCGGCGGAGATCCTGGACATCACGGAGTATCTGGACCGCAAGCCCAAGGCTCTTTCCGGCGGCCAGCGTCAGCGCGTGGCCATCGGCCGCGCCATCGTCCGGGAGCCGAAGGTCCTGCTGATGGACGAGCCTTTGTCCAACCTGGACGCCAAGCTCCGCAACCAGATGCGGGCAGAGCTGATCAAGCTGCGCCAGCGCATCAACACCACCTTTATCTACGTGACCCACGACCAGACGGAGGCCATGACTCTGGGCGACCGTATCGTCATCATGAAAGACGGCGTCATCCAGCAGATCGGCACGCCGCAGGAGGTCTTTAACCACCCCGCAAACCTGTTTGTGGCCGGCTTCATCGGCATGCCTCAGATGAACTTCTACGATGCTGAGCTGGTGCTGGAGGACGGACAGTATGCCGTGGTGCTGGACGGCGCCAAGGTGACCCTGCCGGAGGAGAAGCAGGCCAAGCTGAAGGCCAACGGCGCGGCAGCCGGTCCCATCACGCTGGGCGTCCGGCCGGAGCACCTGATCCTCAGCGGCGACGAGGGCTCCATGATCCACGGCACCGTGGACGTCAGCGAGATGATGGGCAGCGCCGTCCATCTCCACGTCAGCGCCTGCGGCAGCGATACCATTATGATCGTTCCCACCACGGAGCTGGAAAGCACCTCTGCATTCACCATCGGCAGCCCTATCGCCTTTACCTTCAACGGCGCTATGGCCCATCTTTTCGACCGGAATACCAAGAAAAATCTGGAATGGCTTGAGAAATAATTTACGGTCGCTCCCCGTGTACAGTTATATATTTCGTTGATTAGCGGAAAGAACGGCGTTTTTGATTGGATTGTTGGCTGTTTTGCGCTGAATTGCATAATTTTGGACATGGTTTGCCCAATATTCTCTCCGAAACAAAAAAGCATGGATTATAGGTAATGTGCATGATGGTCTTGATAAAAATAAATTGCGTCCTTTTTTAACTCTTGACCGATGTACACAAAGTACCCCGGAATGTATTGATTGCGAGGCGGCTGAGGGATACGCTTGGTGTCAAGGTGAGAATTATGATGCGGCGGATACAAATACTTACGGTGATCTTTTCTTAAGTAGCTTTGCCAGCATCCCCGAATATGCAGAATCATTCGGAGTGAAACATTCGGTAATCCTGCTGTCCATCTCGCAGATGTCGGAAACACTGTTTATTCTTGCCATACCTTTCTTCCTGCGCCATTTCGGAATCAAGCAAGTCATGCTAATCAGTATGTTTGCCTGGGTGTTCCGGTTTGGGCTGTTCGGCTTCGGAGATCCGGGATCGGGACTATGGATGCTGATCCTTTCCATGATCGTTTATGGTATGGCCTTTGATTTCTTCAACATTTCCGGTTCATTGTTTGTTGAACAAGAAGCCAATTCTTCCATCCGTGCCAGTGCACAGGGGTTGTTCTTTATGATGACCAACGGACTGGGAGCCATCATTGGCGGATATGCCAGCGGTGCGGTAGTTGATGCATTCTCTGTGTATGCTGATGGCAGACTGGTGAGTCGCGAATGGATGGATATCTGGCTGATATTCGCAGCATACGCGCTGGTGATCGGCATCCTGTTTGCCTTGGTATTCAAGTACAAACACCAGCAGGAGAGTAAAACAAATTAAGTAAAAGAGAACGATGGACAAAAAGGTAGAATTACAAGTTATAAATATCACGAACAGCCAGGCGCAAGTAGGCGCGTTTGCTATGCTATTGGGCGAAGTGGACGGTGAAAGGCAACTGCCTATCATCATCGGTCCAGCGGAAGCCCAGGCTACCGCTTTATATCTGAAAGGAGTGAAAACTCCCCGTCCGTTGACACATGATTTATTTATAACAAGTCTTACTATACTGGGAGCCAGCCTGATACGTGTATTAATTTACAAAGCAAAGGATGGTATTTACTACTCCTATATTTACCTTAAAAAAGACGAAGAGATTATACGCATCGACGCACGGACTTCAGACGCAATTGCCTTGGCAGTGCGTGCCGACTGCCCGATTCTTATTTATGAATCTATTCTTGAACAGGAATGTCTTCACATGTCGTCAGAAGAAAGAACCCGTTCTGAAGAAACGGACAACGACGAAGTGGCTGAAGAAGAACATGATTTGCCCGGTGCTACTTCCAGAACGCTTGAGGAAGCACTGGAACAGGCTATCAAAGATGAGAATTATGAATTAGCCGCCCGGATACGTGACCAAATCAATTCAAGAAATAAAAACCAGTAAGTAACATTATGCACGTATTTTATACTCCCGATATACAGAAAAGCAACGAACTTCCCGAAGATGAAGCA
>ENA-UESS01001122-UESS01001122.1-human-gut-metagenome-genome-assembly--contig:-NODE-1122-length-11939-cov-15.030265_pt1 | contig 11939 bp, 10 predicted proteins | sample MGYA00243004_ERZ508005 | MGnify/ENA primary metagenome ERZ508005 (study PRJEB26167, sample SAMN06115471) | human gut metagenome | host: Homo sapiens | place: China:Guizhou | collected 2016-06-29...
CGCTCCCGCGTCAAAGAATTGGAGCTACAGAGAGTTATCCACTACATTTTGTACTATTTACTGTTGAAAATTGCATCTGTTGTGGAAAACTTTTATTTTTCTTTGCTCCGCGGAAAAATTTTCAACAATTCCGGCGTATAAAAAAATTCCTACTTTATTATATATAGGTGTTGTTTAAAACCCGGTTTTGTGGTATACTGTATTTAGTATTTCTGCGCCCTGTTTGGATATGGGGCGTTCACTTATAACAGGAAGTGGGGAGTATCGAGAATCATGGATTCCTTCAATGATGTAATGGACGCCGTCAAGGCGTACTGCAAAGGACGAGTATCCGATGCATCATACAGAGTTTTCATCCAGGACCTCAATCTGCTGAATTTTGAGGGCACGAACATCATCATCCTGGAGGTTCCCAACGACGTCGTCATGCGGTTTGCGGCGGCGCGCTATGCTGATCTGCTCAAGGAGGCGTTTGCTTCGATCCTCGGCTTTGAGGTGGAGCTGAAGTTTGTGCTGGCCGCGCCCGCACCGGACGGCGGCAAGGCTGCCGAGAAGCCGAAGCTGGACGAGAACGACCTGCCCAGCGGGCGGTACGAGTTCACGTTCGAGAACTTCATCAAGGGGCCGTCGAACCAGTTTGCGTTTGCCGCCGCGCAGGCCGTGGCCGCGAACCCCTCCGGCGCGTACAACCCGCTGTTCATCTACGGGCCGTCGGGTCTGGGCAAGACGCATCTGCTGAACGCCATCAAAATTGAGATCCAGAAGAACCACCCGGATTTCAACATTGTTTACGTGGATTGTGAAAAATTCACGAACGAGACGATCACCGCCATCAAGACGGCAACGATGGAGCAGTTCCGCCAGCGCTACCGCAAGGCGGACGTGCTTTTGATCGACGACATCCAGTTTCTGGCCGGCAAGGAGAGCACGCAGGAGGAGTTTTTCCACACCTTCAACACGCTGCACAACGATGGCCGCCAGATCGTCATCGCGTCGGACCGCCCGGCGAAGGAAATCAAATCGCTGGAGGAGCGTCTGCGCACCCGGTTTGAGTGGGGCCTGACCGCCGACATCCAGCCGCCGGATTTTGAAACCCGCGTTGCCATCGTCAAGCGCAAGGCCGAGCTGTTGAATCTGGACCTGCCGAACGACGTGGCCGAGTACATTGCGAACCACTTAAAGCAGAACATCCGCCAGCTGGAGGGCGCGGTCAAAAAGCTGAACGCCTACTATCTGCTGGAGGGCATCGAGCCGTGCATCGGCGTGACGACGACGGCGATCAAGGACACGCTGAACGACAGCCAGCCGATCCCGGTCACGATCGAGAAGATCCTGAACGAGGTCGCGCGCACCTACAATGTGATGCCGTCGGACATCCGCGGCAAGAAGCGCAATGCGAATGTGAGCGCGGCGCGGCAGATGACGATGTACATTATCCGCGAGGTGACCGGCATGAGCATGGAGGCCATCGGGCAGGAGTTCCAGCGCGATCATTCCACGGTGGTGTATTCCATCAAAACGATGGAGGAAAACATCAAGCGCGACCAGCACCTGAAAGAGATGTGCAGCGACATCATGAAAAACGTCCGCACCTGACCTACTTTCTTGAAAGAAAGTAGGCAAAGAACTTTAAATATTTTATCCCGGGGACGGGATTTGGGATGTACTTTACGCAGCATCGCATATTCTCACCCGAGCATTTGGAATTTCTTTGGTTCTTTCTTTGCAAAGAAAGAACACCCCGTTTTTCAACAAAGTTTTCAGTTATCAACAGCGCGTATTCCACGGGGCTTGTTGAAAAAAGGGGTTTCCCGGGTTTTCCACAGAAAAGTCCACAGACTGTTCAAAACAATGCACCTGCGATTTTCCGCGGCGCAATCGGGTCCCGCGGAGTTTTCCACGAAACTAACACCCCCTACTACGACTACTACCATAGTTTAATAGTTTCTGTGAACGGAACCGTAAAATACACTTCCTCACACCTACAAAACACCGCTCCGGCTGTGGAAAACAGAAGGAGCACCCTTCCTAGAGACCGCTGAACGTTTTTTGCCGAGGCTTTTTTCCAAAAAAGCCGGAGAAAGAGATAGAAACATGAAATTTGAATGCGAAAAAACACTGCTGGCCAGCGCCATCGACGGCGTTTCCCGCGCGATCACGAACCGCGCCGCCATCCCCGTGCTGGAAGGCATCTACATGAAGGCCGAGGGCTTTAACCTGACGCTGACCGGCTACGATATGGAAATGGGCATCACGACCACGATTGAATGCAATGTGCTTGTGCCCGGTGAAACTGTACTTGACGCAAAACTGCTGAGCGCCATGGTCAACCGTATGCCTGCGGGCGATGTCTGCATTGAGCTGAACGACGAGGGCCAGGCAAAAATCAGCGGCGGTGTGGCAGAATTTGAGATCCCCGCGCTGAACGCCAGCGATTATCCGAGCCTGCCCGTGACCGGCGCCGACAATACGATGACCGTCAAGTGCGGCATGCTGCGCGAGATGATCGAGAAAACCATCTATGCTGTCAGCCAGGACGACAAAAAGCCCGCCCACACCGGCGAGCTGTTCGTCATTGAGCCGGGCAGCCTGACGATTGTGGCCCTGGACGGCTACCGGCTGGCCATTATCCAGCGCGAAGTCGAGTGCACCCGCGACATCCGCATCATCATCCCCGCCAAGACACTGCAGGAGCTGCTGAAAATTATGGGCGGCGCGGACGACGACGTGAAGATCGACGCGAACCGCCGCTACGTCGTGTTTACCTCCAACGGCTACACGATCATGAGCCGCCTGATCGAGGGCGACTTCCTCAACTATGAGAGCGTCATCCCGAAGGACAGAAAAACACGTGTTACCGTTGAATGCAAGAGCTTCATTGACACGATCGAGCGTGCGTCGCTCATTATTACCGAGCGTTTGAAGAACCCGCTGCGCATCTCCTTTGCCGAGGATCGCGTGACGGTCCGCTGCCAGACGCCGCTGGGCAAGGTCGTGGACGAGTTCGCGCCGGTCTCGATGGAGGGCGACGCGGTAGAGATCGGCTTCAACAACCGGTATCTGCTGGATGCACTGCGCTTCTCGAAGTGTGAGAAGATGGTGCTGGAAATCAACGGCCCCTTAAGCCCCGTCAAGCTCCTGCCCGAGGACGGCAAGGACTTTATCTATCTGGTGCTGCCGGTACGGTTCAAGAACGAGGGGTGAAGCAATGCTGTGCTGTAGGGGCCGGGCATGCCCGGCCCTGCAGATAAAATCAGCCGCCCGGCTAAAGGGCTGCTGCAGCAAGGCTGAGGGTCGGACATGTCCGACCCCTACGGCCGGGGTTACGATAGAGGGATGTATTATGGAAAAAATTCGTATTAACACCGACTTTATTAAGCTTGACGCCCTTTTGAAGTTTGCCGGTCTGTGCGAGACGGGCGGCGAGGCGAAGGAGCTGATCCAGGGCGGGGCCGTTAAGGTCAACGGCGAGGTCTGCACGATGCGCGGCAAAAAGTGCCGCGCAGGGGATACCGTGGAGCTGGACGGCCAGACCGTGCAGATCGCGGAGGGCGCGTAATGCGCTTAACGCACTTAGAAGTAACGGATCACCGCAATATTGCCCACGCAGAGCTGCACCCCGACCCGCACCTGACCGTGCTGTGCGGCCCGAACGGCCAGGGCAAAACGAACCTGCTGGAGGCTGTCTGGCTGCTGACCGGCGGCAAGAGCTTCCGCGGGTCAAAGGACGCGGAGCTTATCAGGCGCGGCTGTGACTTTTCGGTCATCGAGGGCGCGTTTGAGACACAGGACGTGGAAAAATCCATCCGCCTGACCGTGGGCAGCAGGCAGAGCCAGCGCCCGGGCCGCACCGGCAAATTAAACGGCGCGGACGTTGGGCGCGCAGCGGCGCTGGCGGGGAACTTTCAGGCCGTCGTCTTTGAGCCGGACCTGCTGGGGCTGGTCAAGGGCGGCCCGGACGGACGGCGGCGGTTTATGGATTCCGCACTGTGCCAGGTCTACCGGCCCTACCTTGTGGCGCTGCGGCGGTACATGAGGCTGACGGCCCAGAAGAACGCCCTGCTGAAAAGCTACGATATTACGCCAAACGGCAATATGCTGCTGGACACCTACGACGAGCAGCTGGCCGAGTACGGCGCGCTCATCATGGAGCACCGCTGCAAGTTTCTGGCGGCGGCGGCTCCCATCGCCGCGCAGAATTATAGGGACATCTCCCACGGTGCCGAGGTGCTGGCGCTGAACTACCAGATGTGCACCGCGGCCCCCACCGCCGCGGCGCTGACCGAAAAGATGCGGGCCATGCGCAGTGCCGAGCTGCGCGCCGGGTTCTGCCTGGCCGGGCCGCACCGCGAGGATCTGGAAATTTTACTGGACGGCCAGCCCGCCCGGGTGTTTGGCAGTCAGGGCCAGCAGCGCAGCTGCGTGCTGGCAATGAAGCTGGCCGAGGCGACAGTGGTCGGTGATTTGTTCGGTGAGCACCCGGTTTTGCTGCTGGACGACGTTTTGAGCGAGCTGGACGACGAGCGCCAGACCTACCTTTTGACCCGCATGGGCGAGCACCAGACGATTGTGACCACCTGCGACACCGCCGCTTTTGCGCGTACCAATGGGAAAATTGTGATGGTGAAGGGCGGAGTGGTCGAAGAAGCGTAGGGGCCGGGCAACTCCGGCCCCTACAGGGAGGTGCAGGATTTGTACTTTCACGCAGGCCAGGACTTTGTCCTGAATACCCGGGATGTGATCGGGGTGTTTGATCTGGACACAGCCGGGGCGTCGCGGCGGACGGAGGAATACTTCCGCCACGTCGAGAGCGAGGGTGCCGTCGTGGACCTCTGCGCCCCGGGCACGCTGCCCAAGAGCTTTCTTGTCACCGATTTCCCCGACGAGACCATTTATATCAGTCAGTTATCGCCCGCCGCGCTGAAAAAAAGAGCGGAGAAGCTGGAATTTTAAGAGTTACAGCTGCTGTTTATCTTGCTTTGTAGGGAGGGGTCTTGACCCCTCCGCAGACAGGCAGCCGCGTAAACACGGAGGGGTCAAGACCCCTCCCTACAGAACATCCGAAAACGGGATGTATAAAGATACCCACCCACAACAGGAGGCTATCATTTCATGGCAGAAGAAATCATCACCGAAACCAACCGCGAGACGGCTACCGACCATGCCTACGGCGGTGCGCAGATCCAGGTCCTCGAGGGTCTGGAGGCTGTGCGCAAGCGCCCCGGCATGTATATCGGCTCCACCGGGCCTTCCGGCCTGCATCATCTGGTCTACGAGATCGTCGATAACGCCATCGACGAGGCACTGGCCGGATACTGCACCCATATTGAAGTGACCATCAAGCCCGGCAACATCATTGAGGTCTCGGACAACGGACGCGGCATCCCCGTGGACATCCAGCCCAAGCTGGGCATCCCGGCTGTGACCGTCGTCTACACTGTGCTGCATGCCGGCGGCAAGTTCGGCGGCGAGGACTCCGGCTATAAAGTGGCCGGCGGTCTGCACGGCGTCGGCGCGTCCGTCGTCAACGCCCTGTCCGAGTGGCTGACCGTCCGCGTGCGCCGCGACGGGGCCGAGTATGAGCAGAGCTTCAAGCGCGGCAAGCCGGACGGCGACCTGAAAAAAATCGGCGCGGCGGCTTCTACCGGAACGACAGTCACCTTTAAGCCCGACCCGGAGATGTTCCAGGAAACGACGCTCTATCGCTATGAAACGCTGCTCAAGCGCCTGCGCGAGGAAGCGTTCCTGAATGCCGGTGTCAAGATCACCCTGACCGACGAGCGTCCCGACGCGGAGCGCCCCCAGGACGAGCAGTCCGGCGAGATGCGCACCGAGACGATGTGCTACGAGGGCGGCATCCGCTCCTTCGTCAGCTACCTGTGTGAGCGCCGCGACTTAACGCCGCTGCACCCGCAGGTCATGTATATGAAGGGCGAGGGCCAGGGCGCTGTGGCCGAGGTCGCACTGCAATACTACGACAACAGCTACAACGAGCTGCTTTTGAGCTTTGCCAACAACGTCCACACCCCCGAGGGCGGCACCCATGAGGAGGGCTTTAAGCTGGCCCTGACCCGCGTGCTGAACGAATATGGACGTGCCAAGGGCATTTTGAAGGACAAGGACGAGAACCTGTCCGGCCCCGATGCCCGCGAGGGCATCATTGCTGTCGTCAGCGTGAAATTGCAGGAGGCACAGTTTGAAGGCCAGACGAAGGCGAAGCTGGGCAACACCTTCATCAAGGGCCTGGTCAATAATGTGGTTTACAAGGCGCTGACCGAGTTCTTTGAGGAAAACCCCGCCGTCGCGAAGGCAATTCTGGAAAAAGCGACCCAGGCCGCCCGCGCCCGCGCCGCCGCCAAGAAGGCCCGCGAGCTGGTGCGCCGCAAGAGCGCGCTGGAATCCAACCGCATGCCCGGCAAGCTGGCCGACTGCCACGAAAAAGACCCCTCCAAGACCGAACTGTTCATCGTGGAGGGCGATTCTGCAGGCGGCTCGGCCAAGATGGGCCGTGACTCCAACATTCAGGCCATCCTGCCTCTGTGGGGCAAGATGCTGAACGTCGAAAAGGCCCGCGCGGACCGCATCTACGGCAACGACAAGCTGATGCCCGTCGTGACCGCGCTGGGCACCGGCATCGGCGACGAGTTTGATATTAGCAAAGTCCGCTACCATAAGATCTTCATCATGGCCGATGCCGATGTGGACGGTTCGCATATCTGCACGCTGATGCTGACCTTCTTCTTCCGCTATATGCGCCCGCTGATCGACCACGGCTATGTCTACGTCGCCCAGCCGCCGCTGTTCAAGCTGCAGAAGGGCCAGACCGTCAAGTACGCCTACAACGACGACGAAATGAAGCTGTTGAGCGCCGAAATGCCCGGCGCGAAGGTCAACCGCTACAAAGGTCTGGGCGAGATGAACCCCGACCAGCTGTGGGAGACCACGATGAACCCCGACAACCGCGTCATCGTGCAGATCAAAATCGAGGATGCCGAGCGTGCGGACGAGGCGTTCAGCATCCTGATGGGCGAGCAGGTCGAGCCGAGACGACAGTTTATTGAGAAGAACGCAAAGTACGCGAATTTGGATGTGTGATGTTCCATGTGGAACATTGGTAGTCTATAGACAATGTGTTTCCGAAACGAAAATGGATGCGGCTGCGCAACTATGATTATGCCTCTCAAAAGGTTTATTTCATAACGCTGTGTACGCAAAATCGTGAAAGAATCTTATCTGAGATTGTAGGGAGGGGTCTTGACCCCTCCGTGCGCGCGGAAGTTATGCTGATGCCGTATGGGTCAATTGCTGAATATGATTTGCTGAAAATACCAAATCATTTTCCTAATGTGGAAATTTTGAATTATGCCATAATGCCGGATCATCTGCATATCTTATTGACGCTGGGCTGCCGGGAGGCTGCTGCGGAGGGGTCAAGACCCCTCCCTACAGTGTCAACCATTATAGGGCAATATAAGGCTGGTGTGAGCCGCAAATGTAAGCGTGCAATATGGCAAAAATATTACCACGACCACATCATCCGCAACCAACCCGATTTTGAAGAAACATGGAAATATATCGACAACAACCCGTTGCAATGGGTGTTGGACGGAAAAGCGTAAAGTTTTTGTAACGTAATAGATAGTTAAGGTGATACAATGGAAGAAAACATCATCATGGTGCCGGGGTCCGGTACGAAGGTCATTGTGCGCGATGTGAAGCAGGAGATCGAGACGGCGTTCCTTGACTACTCGATGTCTGTTATCGTGGCGCGCGCTCTGCCCGATGTGCGCGACGGCCTGAAGCCCGTCCACCGCCGCATCCTGTACACGATGCACGAGCGCGGCAACGACCCGCAGCACCCCTACCGCAAATCTGCCGATACCGTCGGTGCGGTGCTGGGCTCGTACCACCCGCACGGCGACGCCTCGGTCTATGATGCCATGGTGCGTCTGGCGCAGGATTTCAGCCTGCGTTACCCGCTTGTGGACGGCCAGGGCAACTTCGGCTCCGTGGACGGCGACCCCCCGGCTGCTTACCGTTACACCGAGGCCCGCATGTCCAAGATGGCCTGCGAGATGCTGACCGACATTGAAAAAGACACCATCGACTGGGACCCCAACTTTGACGAGACCAAGAAGGAGCCCCACGTCCTGCCCAGCCGTTTCCCGAACCTGCTCGTCAACGGCAGCCAGGGTATCGCCGTCGGCATGGCGACGAACATCCCGCCCCATAACCTGCGCGAGATCGTCAACGGCATGGTCGCCCTGATGGACGACCCCGAAATCGACCTGGCCGGGCTGATGGAGTACGTCAAGGGCCCCGACTTCCCGACGGGCGGCATCATCATGGGCCGCAGCGGCATCCGCGCTGCTTACGCCACGGGCCGCGGCAAAATCACGCTGCGGGGCCGTGCCGAGATCATCGAGAAAAAGAACGGGCGCTACGAGATCCTGATTACGGAAATCCCCTACATGGTCAACAAGACCCGCCTGATCGAGTCCATCGCTGACCTTGTCAAGGATAAGCGCATCGAGGGCATCAGCGACCTGAACGACGAGTCCTCGAGCCGCACCGGCATGAAGATCGTCATTGAGATCAAGAAGGACGCGAACCCCCAGGTCGTGCTGAACCAGCTCTACCGCTTCACCCAGCTGCAGGACACCGTCGGCGTCATCATGCTGGCGCTGGACGACGGCGTGCCCAAGATCATGAGCCTGAAAACCATGATGGAGCGCTATATTGAGTTCCAGATGCAGGTCATCCGCCGCCGCACCGCGTTTGAGTTGAAGAAGGCAAAGGAGCGCGAGCACATCCTCGAGGGCCTGCACAAGGCCGTTGACATCGTCGATGAGATCATCGCGACGATCCGCGCCTGCAAGGGCGGCTTTGCCGAGGCGCGGCAGGCCGTCATGGACAACTTCGGCTTTGACGAGCTGCAGGCGGACGCCATTGTCAAGCTGCAATTGGGCCGTCTGGCCGGTCTGGAAATCCTCAAAATCGAGCAGGAGTTGGGCGAGCTGCGCGAGGCCATCGCTGATTATGAGGACATTCTGGCCAACGACGAGCACGTCAAGCGCATCGTCAAGACCGACCTGACCGCGCTGGCCGACAAGTACGGCGACGAGCGCCGCACCTCCATCGAGACCGTCTCCGGCGAGGTCGATATTGAGGACCTGATCCCCGAGGAGACCTGCGTCTTTACGCTGACCCACGAGGGCTATATCAAGCGCACGACGCTGGACACCTACCAGGCACAGAACCGCGGCGGACGCGGCGTGCAGGGCATGACCCAGAAGGACGACGACTTCACCGAGGAACTTTTTGTCGGTTCTACGCATGATTATATGCTGTTTATGACGAACCAGGGCCGCGTCTACCGCCTGAAGGGCTATCAGGTGCCCGAGGGCAGCCGCACGGCCAAGGGCAGCCATATTGTGAATCTGCTGCAGCTGCAGGAGGGCGAGAAGGTCACGCTGATGCTGCAGCAGAAGGCCGGCGTGGACGAGGACAACACCTACGCCACGATGGTGACGAAGCAGGGACTCATCAAGCGCACGCCGCTGTCCCAGTTCCGCAACATCCGCAAGATGGGCCTGATCGCCATTGCGCTGAACGAGGGCGACAGTCTGGTGTGGAGCCACCTGACCAAGGGTGACGACGAGATCATTGTTGCCACCCACGACGGCGCGGCCATCCGCTTTACCGAGGACGGTGCCCGCTCGATGGGCCGTACCGGCCACGGCGTCCGCGTCATCAAGCTGCGCGAGGGCGACTATGTCGTCGGTGCAGGCGTCTGCCGCCCGGGTGCAAACGTGCTGACCATCAGCGAGGAGGGCAAGGGCCGCCGCAGCCGCATTGACGACTACCGCATCACGAAGCGCGGCGGCTTGGGCATCCGCAACTACTCTAACGGCAACGTGGCGGGCATCAAGATCGTGGATGACACCGACGATCTGATCCTCATCAGCCAGAACGGCATTCTGATCAGGATCCATGCGGCGGACATCAACGTCCAGAGCCGCTACGGCAGCGGTGTCCGCGTCATGCGCCTGGTCGAGGACGACAAGGTGGCCGTGGTCGCCCGCGTGGACCGCGACAACGACGCCGAGACCGCAAAAATCGAGGATACCGGCGAGACTGACCCGACCCCCGAGGAGCTGGCGGCCATCGAAGCCGAAGAACTGGCGCAGGAGGCCGCGGAGGACGCAGCCCCCGAGAACGACACCGAAGAATAAACCAATACAGGGGAGAGGCCGCGGGTCGGCCTCTCCTTTTTGGTGGATTTGTAGGGAGCGGTCTTGACCGCTCCGGGAAGTTTGCCATGCCTTTCACGGGCACGGAGGGGTCAAGACCCCTCCCTACAAGTATTTGAAATTTTTTCGCCGAAGCCTTTTTTATAAAAAAGGCTGGAAAAACACCGCGTATTCAGTTCTTTCCTTTAAGCACTGTCCCATGCTCCTGCTCTTTTGCAGATGCATGGGAATTAATCTCGTCGCCGCCATAGTACCGTTACCTCCTACTGAATCTTTGCCAGTTCAGAAAAAATGCCACGGAGCAGTTTCTGGATTTCTTTCTGACCTGCGGTAAGTTCTTCAACATCACTCTTATAAACAGCTCCGGTTTCATTTGCATGTTTTGCAATCTGATTTATATTGTTGGAATTGATTCTTGCCAGCCTTTGAATCTCCTGTAAATCACCCAAATCAAGCTTTAAGATATATCCATCCATCGCCATTTTTCTTAAATATGCAGAAGGATGGTTGACTCCTGCCTCCTGCATTCTCTCACTGATACGGGCATATTCACTTTCTGTAACCCTGAAATTAATCTGTTTCGTTCTGTATTCCTTCATTTGTCATTTCCTCCTAAACAAGCCCATTCGCATGGTCATTGTTATACATTGCTTGATAATAATTACTGATTGTCAGTGGTGCATTGTAAAGCGCAGCTAACAGATATTGCTTAATGTTTCTAACCTGTGTGGAATTCTCCTTAAGACAGGACAACACATAGGATATATGGCTATAATCCAGCTTCATAAATCTGCTTTTGACTACCTCTAGTGGCTTGTCATCACCAGCAATCCGTATTGTCTTTCTCTTAGAGCAGACCGTATCAAGAATAAGCTCCATTATTTCCGTAATACTTTCTCTGTCATAAGGATTATCATGATAAAGAGCATCTACACAGAGCTGTTCATCAAAATACTGTTTATATGACCGTCTCTCATCCATATCCACATCTTCATCCGCTGATAAGATAGGATTAGTATTATTAATATCAATATAATTTTTATCAGTATTATTACCTGATGATTTTAAGCACTCTGTAGTGCTGATTTTCAGCTCTCCGGAATGATGATTTTCATCACTCTTGAATGCTGAAAACAGATTATCTGCAAAGTTCATAACATAGATAATATCCGGCTTTCCAAGCCCTTGTTTCTTACGTTCAAGCAGTCCCGCTTTTTCTAATTCACGCAATAACTTAGTTGCCTTTTGATGTGCACATCCCAACGCTTCCTGTATGCTTTCTAAAGTGCAGTAGATAAATACCCTGCCGGCTTCATCTTTCCATTCGTTCATTGCTGCCACGTCCAGTATTCTTTCCAGTCTTTTCTCATGCAGTTTCCGCAATTCCTGCCCGCTTATCATAGCCTTCTTATCTCCATCTCCGGAATTGTAGCCATTGCTCGGCTGTTCTCTCAGATTTGGTGCTGCACAGGTAATCACATCTACGTCATACCAGTCCTTTTCCTGCATTTTCTCCGGCATGGATGTGTCAGTTTTAAATACTTTTATCCCCGGAGTGAAGATAATATCATCGTTATGTATCGGGTTATGTGCCTGACGGTGCGGCATATAAAATGAATTCCACATATCCGGCTCATTCAGGCAGAAATACAGGTTGGAACAGCGACACAGACATTCTTCCTGTGC
>ENA-UESS01001125-UESS01001125.1-human-gut-metagenome-genome-assembly--contig:-NODE-1125-length-11927-cov-10.637722_pt1 | contig 11927 bp, 10 predicted proteins | sample MGYA00243004_ERZ508005 | MGnify/ENA primary metagenome ERZ508005 (study PRJEB26167, sample SAMN06115471) | human gut metagenome | host: Homo sapiens | place: China:Guizhou | collected 2016-06-29...
TCATGCTTACACTGATGTTATGTTACGCCCTTTGCGCCATCCATTCAGGAGTAGTGCTTCACCGGAGGAAAGTGCATCTTTTGTGGCAAATAGATAAGTAAAGTTGTCAAGTCCGATCTTCGGGCTCTTAAACATTCCCAGTTTGTAATCATATTTTTCAAATGCCATGATTAGTCCCGCCATGGGGATATAGTTGTTGATAAAAATGTATACAACACCGGGGATCAACATGAGATATAAAGGAAGATAACGTCTCCATTTTACGAAAGTACTCTTCTTATTCATGAGTATTACCTGTTCCTTTCTTTTGAAAGAGGTCCCACTAAAGAACTGGCGGGACCTCTTTTGGCTTCAAAGCTTATATTTTAGGTTTGGACGATTATTTTTATGATTTGTAGTGCTTTAGTTCTGCTCTGCAAGCCATGCATCCAGCTGTGCCTGTTTTGCTTCAATGATGGTGTTGATGCCTGCTGCTTCCAGTTCCTGATTCATCTGGGGGATAGCTGTCTCAGGATCCAGACATCCGGTCAGCAGACCTGCACGATATTTCTCTACTACGTTGTTGCATGCGGTTACTTCATTCAGTACTCCGGAGTTATCCCATACAAATCCTTTTGCAGGAGAGGACTGTGCGTTTTTGTTGAACTCACCCAGCTGTTCCCATACATCGGGCTCATCACCTTCCCATACATAGGTAATCTGTTCATTAGGCCAAGCCCAACCTACGGAAGAGTATGAAGTATTGGAAGAATCCACACCTTCTGGATAGGTGATCACACCCTTGCTCTCATCTGCAAATACCCAGTTGTCGCCTTCGATACCGTTGACTAACAGGTTGGATACTTCGGGGTTGGTGTACATCAGATTCAGCATCTGCATTGCTTTTTCGGGGTTCTTGCTGTTATTAGCAATACACCAGCTTGCATTTACCATGCTTGTGGTAGAATGGGGTGCACCGTTCTCCATCTGTACTACTACGATGTCTTTACCGCATTTTCTGGTCTCTTCTGCTTCAAATCCTGCCTTGAAGGAAGTGAAAGTACCAAAACCGACACCTGAGTTGAAGAATTCCTGATACCCTTCTGTGGTATTGACTGCATCCGGCATCATCAGACCTTCCTGTGCCCATTGGTATACCCACTTGCAATATTCCTTGAAGGAATCTGTATCGTAGAAATTCACTACCTGGGTACTGTCGGAAAGTGCATTTTCCAGTACGCCCAGATCATCGCTCAGCACGTCACATGCCCATGCCGGATAGATCATTGTTCCGCCGTTGGGAACCAGGGGATACATATCCGGATATGCTTCTTTTACTTTTCTCAGGTTGGCATCCAGATCTTCGTAGGTCCAGGGAGTGGAGTAGTCGATTCCCAGTTCATCCGCAATGGATTTTACCATTTCAAAACCACGGCCCTGTGCCTTATCCTTATTCATTGGCACTCCGTAGATACTTCCGGATACGGTAGAACACCGCCAGTCATCCTCGGAGATACCGGACAATACATCCGGTGCATATTCTGCTAACAGGTCGTCCAGTGCAATGATCTGGTTCGTAGCTGCCATGGTGGACATTGATACCTGCCAAGGCATTGCAAAGAACAGATCCAGGTCTTCTCCGGAAGCCAGTGCCAGATTCAGTTGCTCTGAGCTTACGCCGGTCAGAAGGTTTACTTTTACGCCAATGGCGGGCTCTGTGATCTCGCTTACCGCTGCTGCAACCTTTTCCGCAGCCTCCGTGGTGGAATTGTTGTACGCATAAATGGTAATGGTGGTCACATCGTCATTTGACGCTGCTACCTGTGTGCTTCCTGCCGCACTGTCTGTGCCTGCGCTCTGTGAAGCGTTGTTATCTGCGGCAGATCCGCATCCTGCAAGAGTCGTTACTGCCATCGCGGTAGCAAATCCTGTTGCCAATAACTTTTTCATTTTCATAAATTTCCTCTCCTTTCGTAGGTCTTCGTTGATGATGAATTCATTATAAAAAAATCCCACGATCGTATCTATCTGTTAAAAATGTTGTTTGTGTCAAAAAAATATGTTTTTTTACTTTCCGCCTTCCAGAATATCAAAAATGTCACATTCTATTGTAAAAAATGTGACATTTTGAAAAACTATTCGGTTGTGTGCCCAGTCTCTTCCCGATCCTCCGTAGGTGAGACCCCGTTGATCTTCTTATAGCTCTGGGAAAAATGGGAAAAGTTGGTATATCCCACTTTCATGGCGATCACACTGATGGGTAACGCCGTCTCCCGGACCATGTTCCGGGCAAGCGTCATTTTCTCTGAGATAATATATTCTTTTAATGACATTCCCGTTTTGTTTTTAAACAACGCAGAAATATAATTGGCATTCAGGTGCACCGCATCGGCAATATCATCCCTCTTGATATCCTCATCCATGTGGCTGCGGATGTATTGGAATATCTCATCGATCTGAGTCTCCTTCCCCGACTCCGTATTCCGCAGTTCATGTAGTCTCGCCGTTACATATTTTACCAGCCATAACGTATCTTCCGTGTATGTATAGGCGGACATGACACGCTGCATGGTCTCTTCCTCCGGAAACAACTGCTCCATATCCATATTTAATTTCTGGAGTACCAGATAGATCACACCCATGATCTTCTGGTAAAACCGCATTAGATTTTTGGAATTCAGCTGATCCTCCGCCGCCAGTCTCTGTAAGGTATCCGAAGCATCCTTTACCACGGTATCGTACAGTTCATTTTCCAGAAGTTGTACCCAGTTCCCGCAGTAGTGTTCCTCGGCTTCCCGTTCCTTCTGCTTACTCTCCTGCACATTGTAGATTCCTTCTTTGCGTCCCACATTGTTCTGGTCGGCTTTTTTCAGGGCCCGCACTAGCTCCCGGACCGCCTGCCGATTCTCCAATGCGCCGTAATATATGGCAAAGCCACAATCGAAAAATTTCTGAAACATGATCTGAAAACGCTCCATCTGATGATACATGGATTCTTCATTCAACTCTGCCGCACTGTCAGTGCACAGAAGCACATAATAGATTCCCTTTTCCTGCTGACAAAGGAGTGCTTTCCATGCGTAAGGGTAGAACAGTTCCTCCAGCACATTGGAGATCGTATCATATAACAACGTCTGATCCCAGTTCTCCAGTCCCTTTCCCCAACGAACCACATCCATCAGGCACAGTCTGGAATTTTCCGCCACACGGATCCCCATTTCTCCAAGGTTCCGCATTGCTATTTCCACGTCATCCTTCTCCTCCGAGAACAGATCCGCTAACATTGCCCCCAGGACAAATCCCTTTTTGTTCTTCAGCAGCTGTCCGTAGCGGGAGTCCTCGTTGACCCGCTGTTTCATCCGGATCTTCTCCACCGCTCTTCCGACGGCATCCTCGATCTCTTCATATCTCGCTGGCTGTAAAATATAGTCAAAGCTCCCCAGCGCCACGGCCTCCTTGGCATACAGGAAGTCCGCATGTGCCGTCAGAAAAATGGTCTCCACATCCATTTCCTGCTTTCTGCACCAAGCCAACAGGCTCAGCCCGTTTTCCACCGGCATTTCAATGTCGCACAGCATGATATCCACCTGCTTCTCCAGCAGTACCTGTTTTGCTTCATAGGCATTATATGCCTTGTATACCTGCGAAATCCCCAGACGGTCCCAATGCACCCCAAACATGACACCGCTTACCACATTGATCTGGTCATCTACTATTAATACATTCATCTTTTCCATAGGGTAAATACATCTCCACGCAAGCTCCGTTCGAGTTGCTGTATAATATTGTTGCTTTTTCCTCATAACGTATTTTCATACGTTTCCAGACATTCTGAATACCGATCCCCGAGCTCTTCTCTTCCGCGAATTCTCCCTTGTTCAGAACATGCAGCACATCTTCCGGGAAACCGGGACCGTTGTCCAGAATCGTAATACACACATACGTATCCTCCGGCGTCTCTCCAGGGAGTAGCGATACCCGGATACTGATGAGCAGTGTTTTTTGGGACTGTACACCATATTTCACTGCATTCTCCACGAAAGTCAGCACCGACAACGGCAGGATCTGAAATTCTTCCAGTTTTTCGTCCACGGCGATGCTGTAATTCACCGGTACGGACAATCCCAGCTGTGACAGTTTCAGGTAGGATTCCACGCTCTCCATCTCTTTCCGGACACTGATGGTATCTTCCTCATAAGCGATCACTTTTCTGAGATAAGAAGACAGCGCCAGAGTCAGTTCCTGAATGGAGCGGTATTCCTTCTGCTCCGCCAGCGCATAGAAATTCTTCAGGCAGTTCAGGAAAAAGTGTGGGCGGATCTGAATCTGTAAATACTGAATCGTAGCATTCTGAATCCTGCGCTCCTGCTCATAGGCATCGATCTTCAGCTTCTGGATCTGATCCATCATGTGATTAAAGGTGGTCGCCATCAGGCGGAATTCCTCCACATCGCTGTTTTCCTCCGCATGAGCGTTCAGGTCACCCTCGGCGATTTCTTCCATAGTAGCCTTCAGTCCCTCTAAGGGTGCTACGAAGAAACGGTACATATAAAAATACAAGATCGGGATCAGCAGAATAAAAATAAAGCTGCAAAAAAGCAGGAACCACTGCAAAGCTCCCATATAACTCCAGAAGCTTCCATAGGGACTGATGTAATACTGCAGCAGGTCTCCATAAGGCAGCTGCTCATACACCACAAGGTATCGTTCCATTCCTTTTCCCGTAATGTAATAGCCCTTGGAATTCTGTTTCAGATCGATCTGTTTTTCTTCCAGCAGATTTTCCTGATTCAACGCCTGTCCGTCCTGCGTTGCATAGACCAGATAAGACGTGCTTCCCCCATCTTCCGCGGAGGGCTTCATAAACTGGTCAAAATCCATGACCGCACCGACATACACAGAACCGTATTTCAGAATCCGGATCAGGAAATAATCATCCCCCACCGGAATCACATACCAGTCATTATTCAGTTCCCCCTGCTTCATCTCCTCATATACGGCCCGGCGTATTCTGGACTGTTTGGTCTGCTCATAGCGAGTACCTGTGGCATGCTTGATCCGGACCAGATCATTACTCTCCGAATAGAATTCCAATGCCACCAGTCCATCCACATCCGAAGTCAGATATTTTGTAAAATCTTCCAGAATGCTCTGCCCACACAGATAGGCCTGTAATGACTCCAACGGATAATTGAGTCTCCGGAAATCATTTCCCACCATTTCCGAAATCATATAAGACTCGACCGTTTTAATATCTTTCTCATAAAACTGTTCGTAAATATAGCCGGTACCGGCTGCGCTCTGGGCAGCCTGCCGGTTCAGCGCTGTCATAGAATAAATATTATATATGATCAGCGTCACCGCAAGAGGCAGTACCATAGCGCATACGGTCAGCATTAAACGTTTTCTTACTCTTTTCATTTCTTTATAATTTTATACTTTTATCTTCTCATCACGGTCTGACCGGCGTGCCATCCGGCAGACGGCTGAACAGCCAGCCAAAATTCACATTTTCGTTTGCAGGATATTTTTTTGCTAATTTCTCATCAAATCCGGTTCCGATTCCAGGCGCACCGCTTAAATAAGCGTAACCGTTCCGGACTTCGGGACAGCCGGGGAATACTTCCCGCTCCGCATCCTCAAAGCCGGAGAATTCCTGAATACCAAAATTAGGCATCGCAAGATCCAAGTGCATCTGCGCCGCCATTCCGATCGGCGACAGATCATTGGGACCATGCCATGCAGTACGCACCTGATATACATCTGCAAAATGAGCCAGTCTGACAGCAGGAGTGATGCCTCCGATATCACTTAAGTGTACCCGGATAAAGTCGATCCACTGGTTCTGAATGATCGTCCGCCATTCCGTCTGGTTAGTGAACAGTTCCCCGATTGCCAGCGGTACACTTGTCTGTTCTCTCAGATATCTAAGATATTCTCCCTGATCTGGTCTCACGCAATCCTCCAGGAAGAACAATTTGAATGCTTCCATCTCTCTGGCAAATGTCAGAGTATCTGCCAGAGATAGTCTCTCATGGACATCATGCATGATCTCCAGATTCCATCCGAATTCCGTTCGAACCTTGTCCATAAGCTCTACAACGCTCTGCATATACAGTCTCGGGTTATAATAGGCGCCTTCCGGTGCATTTTCCGGCTTTACCAGCACCTGTCTGCTGTCAAGGTTACCACCATAGAGCCCCATGTGACAACGAATATATCGATATCCCTCTTCCACATAACCATAAATACATTCTCTGACTTCTTCCCAGTTTTTTCCGTCGGCATGCCGGTACAGGGCAATTCCTTCTCTGCATTTTCCCCCGAGCAGATCATAGACCGGCATTCCCGCCAGTTTGCCCTTGATGTCCCACAATGCCTCATCTACTCCGGACATAGCGTTGTTCAATACCGCACTGTTTCTCCAATAGGAGCTGCCCATCATAGACTGCCAGATTTCCTGGATGTTCTGTACGTTTTTTCCCACAAACAGAGGCTTCAGATACTCCTCCACTGCGGTTACCACCGCTTTGTGTCTCCACGTAAAAGTGGCACAGCCATAGCCGTACAGCTCCGGCTCCGATGTTTCTACCTTCACAACCACCAGGTTGATCCCCCTGGGGGCGGTGACAAAAGTTTTCACATCTCTGATTACAATTTCACTCATAAAATTCCTCCTTCTGTATCTTTCCGATACGAAATGATTCCTTTTATAAGCTTTGATGCCAAATATCGTCCAGCATCAGTTTAGCATAAGACCACACAAATAACAAATAAAATATTCCTATTTGCCATTTTCTGAAAGGCTTGTTAAAATCCCATCTTTGACACTTTATAGAGCCAAAAACAGCCATGCCCCCCAGTGTTTATCTGTGGTATGGCTGTTTTGGTTTTTGCATCGATATGTACTATTTTTGAAATTGTGCTATTTTTTTCTGTTTCGTTTCTTTGATAATCGCCCGCATATCTGCCTTTGAGATGAATTCGTAATCCGTTCGGAACCCGAAGGCTGTGTGCAGGGCGTCTGTCAGTTTCGTGCGTTTGTAGGAGGGAATGTAGCCACTGTCTTTGGACAGCAGGGTTACATTCATTTCCCGGAGGGCTTTCAAAATTTCGCTGCAGGTGAATCCTTCTCCCAGTTTCTTTTCCAGCAGACGGTAAACCAGAAGGCTAATGTAACAGGTTATAAAGTGGGCTTTTATACTGTCTTCCCGCCTTACAAAAACAGGTCTTGCTTCGAATTCTGTTTTCATGATCCGGAAGTTTTCTTCAATCTCCCAGCGGCGTTTGTTGATGTTGATAATCTCTCGGACATCACCGTCCAGGTTTGTTACAACAGCATAGAAACCATCATACATGGCCTCTTCACGAATGCGTTCCTCATCCAACTGGTAAACCTGCTTCTGTGCGATTTCACCATCGTTGGTAACTGCTGTTTTTTGAATGAAACGGGAAGGATCGTTTGGATTTTTCCCTTTTCTGGCTTTATCCGGGGACTGCATGATCCTGATGGCGCGTTCAATCTGACCGGCCCGGATTCTCTGCTGGTATGCTTTGTATTTCGGAGAGTAGGTGATGATAACAGTTTCGTCCATATCTCCCGTGACAATGGGGTATTCTTTGTAATAAACGGTGTTATATACTTCGGGGTCGGTTTCATCCAGCGTGGATATGTCTATGAACTTGTCTGATCCCGGAACCTTGAACTGTGTTGGAAGGAGCGCCAGTTCACGTTCTTCCTTTTTCATTTTTTTCAGGGAATACGTGATCACATAAGACCTGTTTCCAAAGCTGTTAAAAAAGCGGTTGCCCTTACTGCCAAGCCCGGCATCGGAGCAGAAGATAAACTCGCTGCAGTTAAAATCCCGGATCACTTTCGTCTCCAGAGGCTTCAGGGTAACGGTATGGTCAACGACTATGCGCGCAGACTTGAGAGCCAGGGTATCTCCTTCAAGCAGTATGTTGAGATCACAGGCATGACAGCTGAGAAGATCGGCGAGCAGATGAAGCCGCAGGCGATCAAGAGAATCCAGACAAGACTCGTTCTTGAGGCAGTTGTAAAGGCTGAGAACATCCAGGCTGACGACGCAGCGGTTGAAGAGCAGTTCGACAAGATGGCTGAGGACTTCAAGATGGATAAAGAACAGATCAAGGGTATGTTCGGCGAAGAGCAGATGGCACAGTTAAAGGAAGACCTTGCAGTTCAGAAAGCAATCGACTTCCTTGTAGCTGAGGCTAAGTTCGTTGACTAAGTAAAGCAACATACTTTACGACTAATCTGCACGGAAAACATGGTGGGGAATGGTCCGACAGAGGGCCAAAAACCACATACAGAGGGGGTTGCTGCGGAGAGTTTTTCTGCGGCAATCCCTCATCGGTTATACAGGGATAGTTCCAAAATATGTGAAAAAAGGTGGATTTCTGCCGGGCCGGTCCCAGACACAGGCGACAGATTCACCGGAAAAGTTACTGTTCACGCCTTGCGCAAACAGTAACTGATTTTGCCGATGCTTCGCATTCCGAATCGGCAAAATCCATTACCATCACTGTATTGTACGGAATTTTCAGTTCAGAAAATTCCTACCCATGAAAAGTAACTATGAAGGTTCCTGTACATAATCAGGCACATTTGCACCTCGTGCAGGCAGCAACATTATTTCTCATACGTTCCCTTTTTAAGGATTTTCCCGTCTCTCATCATAGGCACGCCCATAGCGATCACCGTATCAAGAGAGAGATCTTCATTCATGATCAGGATATCCGCATCACTTTCTTCCTTCACAGCACCCTTTTTCGGATATAATTCCAGAGCCATCGCCGGATTCCTGGTTCCGAGAGCCAGAAGTTCCTCCAAATCCATATTTTCTTCTTTTACCATGTAGACGATCTGACGGTAGATCGTATCCACATCGGAAACACCGATCTCCACAAGTTTTCCTTCTGCATCATAGTTAGACCAGCTTCCCTGTCCGTCGGAGCTCATGGTCACCTTCTCCATTGGAACTCCTTCTTTTTTCGCTTTCTTGACAGCATCTGCAACAGAGTGGAACTTGCTTTCAGATTCCCCACAGGTGAGATCGATCGTTCCGCCCATCTTCGCGAACTTAAACGCATCCTCTAAGAGGTTCGCGTTGCGTCCCACGTGAGTCGGCTGAAATGTTTTCGGCGGGATCGAGGTGCGCTCTAATGCCTCAAATACCGGTTTCAATGCTCTCTTGTCTCCGCCCATATGAAGGCAGATAAATCCAGGTTTTCCACTCAGCATTCCTGCGGTGCGGACATCACTGGCCAGACGGATCAGTTCCTCTGTCGTGATATTCGGCGCACGGTGATCAGAGATCGCAAGCTTCACTCCAAGGATCTCATCGATAAACATGATGTCCTTGCTGACACTTCCGGTCACGGTCGTACTCGGATAACCATAGGCTCCGCAGATCGCATAGGCGGAAATTCCCTCTTCTTTTAACGCTTTTACCTTTGCTAAAAGATTCTCCACGCTTCTGCTGATTCCGTCAGTTCCCAAAAGTCCAAGTACAGTTGTAACACCACCCTTGATCAGGCTGGACAGCTGGACCTGCGGTGCCTGAGTGTGGAAGCTTCCTTCTCCGCCGCCTCCGGTCACATGGACATGACGGTCGATAATACCCGGAGTCACGATCTTTCCGGTTCCGTCGATTACTTCACATCCCTCATACTCCGGCAGATGATCCGCGATTCTTTCGATCCTTCCTCCGGCGATCAGGATATCCTTCACTCCGAGATATTCCGGTGCGTAAACTTTTGCGTTTTTTACTAACAGCATGGGCTTATTCCTCCTGTGTGATCTCTGTTTTACATAACTGCCCGACAGCGGGAAATTCAGTTCAGACAAACCAGCGTACGGCTGAATTGTAATAGAAATTACTGTCGGGCAATTATGATTTTCTTATTATTTTAGTATAACATACCGCCGGAAGTATTCCAAGTGATGATTCGAAACTTTCATTTTTTTACTCGTCTGAACCGGCATCTCCGTTCTCAAGATACCGCTTGACATACTGCCCCGTATAGGACTCCGGAACCTTCACGATCTCCTCCGGCGTTCCTTTCGCGATCACGGTACCGCCGCGGTCTCCGCCTTCCGGTCCCATGTCGATAATATAATCCGCGGTCTTGATCACATCCAGATTGTGCTCGATCACAACCACCGTATTTCCACCTTCGGAAAGCTTTCTTAAGATCTCCACCAGCTTATGGACATCCGCGAAGTGGAGTCCTGTCGTCGGCTCATCGAGGATATAGATTGTTTTTCCGGTTCCGCGTCTGGAAAGCTCTGTGGCGAGCTTGATCCGCTGCGCCTCGCCGCCGGAAAGCTCCGTTGAGGGCTGTCCGAGACGGATATAGGAAAGTCCCACATCGTTCAATGTCGCAATCTTTCTCGCGATAGACGGCACATTCTCAAAGAACTTTAACGCCTCCTCCACGGTCATGTTCAGAACATCGTAAATGCTCTTTCCCTTATACTTCACTTCCAGAGTCTCACGGTTGTACCGCTTTCCGCCGCAGACCTCGCAGGGCACATAGACATCCGGCAGGAAATGCATTTCGATCTTGATGATTCCGTCACCGCTGCAGGCCTCGCATCGGCCGCCCTTCACATTGAAGCTGAACCGTCCCTTTGAGTATCCCTTCGCCTTTGCGTCGGTAGTCGCTGCAAACAGATCACGGATCAGGTCAAACACACTGGTGTAGGTCGCCGGATTCGATCGCGGAGTTCTTCCGATCGGAGACTGGTCGATGGCGATGATCTTATCCAGCTGCTCCACGCCGTCGATTCCGTCGTGGTCTCCCGGTATCGTCCGGGCACGGTTCAGCTTTTTCGCCAGCGCCTTATAGAGGATCTCGTTGATCAGAGAGCTCTTTCCCGATCCCGACACACCGGTCACGCAGGTCATAATCCCAAGCGGCACATCCACATCGATATTTTTCAGGTTATTTTCCCTCGCGCCACGGATTTTGATCCAGCCTGTGGGGCTTCTTCTCTCCTTCGGCACCGGAATTTTGATCCGGCCGCTCAAATACGCACCGGTGATCGATTCTTTACACTTCATGATCTGGGCTGCCGTTCCCACAGCGACCACATTTCCGCCGTGTTCCCCGGCCCCCGGACCGATATCCACGATACAGTCCGCCGCCCGCATCGTATCCTCATCGTGTTCCACGACGATCACACTGTTTCCGAGATCCCGAAGATGTTCCAGCGTTTTCAACAGCTTATCGTTATCTCTCTGGTGCAGTCCGATACTCGGCTCATCAAGGATATAGGCAACCCCCACAAGTCCGGAGCCGATCTGGGTCGCCAGACGGATCCGCTGTGCCTCGCCGCCGGAAAGGGTACCGGTCGCCCGGGATAAGGACAGATAATCCAGTCCCACGTCGATCAGGAAGCTGATCCTCGCCCGGATTTCCTTTAAAATCTGTTCACCGATCATCTTCTGCATCTCAGATAGCTTCAGATCATCGATAAACTCCCTGAATTTTACGATGGACATATTCGTAGCTTCGTAAATATTCAGCCCACCTACTGTCACCGCCAGAGAAGACTGCTTTAAACGCTGTCCATGACAGGTGGTACACGGTGTGATCCGCATAAAGCTCTCGTACTCTGCCTTGCTGGCCTGGGAGAATGTCTCCCGGTAACGGCGGAAATAAGGATGGCGAGAGTGCTTGGTGCGGATGCCGTCGGAATGAGTACGGCTTGCGAGGCTGTGGCGGCAAACCATATGGGTATGATGATATGCGGTATTTCGTGTATATCAAATCTTGCAAGTGGCATGAGTGTTGCACCACTTAGCCATAAAGAAGTACAGGAAACAGCCGACAGGGTATCAGGCGACTTTAAGAAACTTGTGACAGAGAGCATTAAAAATATACATGAGAAAATACTCGTAAAGTAGTGTGACACCAGG
>ENA-UESS01001128-UESS01001128.1-human-gut-metagenome-genome-assembly--contig:-NODE-1128-length-11914-cov-14.060404_pt1 | contig 11914 bp, 9 predicted proteins | sample MGYA00243004_ERZ508005 | MGnify/ENA primary metagenome ERZ508005 (study PRJEB26167, sample SAMN06115471) | human gut metagenome | host: Homo sapiens | place: China:Guizhou | collected 2016-06-29...
TCCGGGATATCCGTGTATTCTGATTTCTTTTAGGGCATTTCAGGATCATCCACAAGAGATACGCTGAACTCCTGTGCGGTTGCGCCCTCCGGCAGCAGCTTCGCCATGACCACCAGCCGCTGATTGCCGCTGTTGGCCTTGTCATACTTCCGGCAGCAGGTGGAGAGGGTCAGGACGGAATCTTCCTCGGAGAAGGTCACACCGTCAAAATCCAGCCAGTTTTTCCGCGCAACCGTCTCAAAGAAGCTGGTCAGGTCATCTCCCGTGGGATCAGGTGCAATATAGTCAAAACCAATATCCGTGACGAATAGAGCGGTGATCTGGAAAATCATATCCTCGCCATCCACAGAGAGATAGATATACGGATACTCCTTTACAAAGTCTGCGTCCATATAACGGTAGAGCTTGGTGAACCGCACACCGTCCGGGTCGCAGTTGCTGGCGGAGTGATCGAAAACAGTGGTGTTTTTGTCCAGCTTATCCCTGCCGCCGATTTCGTTTTCACAATGGGCATAATAGCAGCCCCACATGGCATACTCACCGTTTTCATCCAGCTTCAGGTAATAGCCGTTGTCCTCCGCCTGCATCACGGGGTCGTCCACCTCCGCGCCGGGAATATACAGCCATGCCGCGGTGTCGGGATTCTTCGCTCTGGCTTCCGCCAACTCTGCCTGCCTGTCCACCGAGGGGATAACTTCGCCTGCGGGAGTCGCTGATGGCTGAGGCGCAGATGTGCCGGAAGGCGTTCTGCCGGGAATGTCGATAGACCCCGTCTCTTTCTGATAGCAGCCCACGACCGCCGTGGTCATAGCAAAGAGAAGGACGGCCATGCAGATGACCGGACGAATGATTCTTGTGATTCTTTTCATAATGCTGTCTCCTTGCCGCGCTGGAGCAGCGGCATGGCTCAAAGTGTTGTGTGTTCGGACAAAATGTTTCCTGTAGCAAAAAAGGAACAGCGCAGCTTCGGGGCGAGATGCCCGTCCGCTGCGCTGTCCGATGTTCGCTTATAGGTTCATGTCAGCCGCTTACTTCTTGCAGCGCCAGAGGAAGGTCACGATCTGCGATCTGGTGCAATCCGCGTTGGGGCTGAATGTGGTGTTGGTGGTTCCCCTGGTGATGTTCTCCTTGACCGCCCACAGAACCGCATCAGCATAGTAGGCGGTGGACTTCACATCGGCAAAGGGATTGGCTGTACCCGCTGCCGGAGACTTCTCGGAACGCCACAGGAACGCGACGATCTGGGCGCGGGTGCAGGTCATGTTGGGGCTGAACGTGGTGTCGCTGGTGCCCTTGGCGATGCCGTTCTCCACCGCCCACAGCACAGCGTCGTAATAGTAGCTGCCCGCGGGGACGTCGGCGAAGGGCATGGTGCGGGTTTCGGGCTTGGGACTGCCAGCGGCACGCCACAGGAAGGCCACGGCCTGCGCACGGGTGCAGATGCCGTCCGGGGCGAAATGGGTATCATCGGTTCCCTGCGTAATGCCGTTCTCCACCGCCCAATCCATAGCGTCCTCATAATAGCTGCCGGTGGCTACATCCACAAACACGCCAGTCTGGAGGTTGCCGTTGGCCTTCATAAAGATGACCTCGATGGTATGGGTTCTGCGGACATTCTCAAAGGTGTAGGACTTCACCGCGCCGATGCTCTTGCCGTCGATCTTGACGTTGGAGACGGCATAGCCCTTGTCCGGAGTGATTGTGAAGGTCTGATCTCTGCCCTCACGGACGCTGACGCTGCCGGAGGGAGAAATAGAGCCGCCCGCCCCGGCAGTTGTCTTGATGGTGTAGTAGCTGTCGTACCAACCGCCGCCACTGCTGGACTTGTGATACAGCTCAACCTCGCCGGTCAGGGTCGTGTAGTTGTCATCATCAGGCGTGAAGCGCCATTTGTAGGTCGTGTTGGCCTTGACCGTGGTATCGTCGGGCAGGGGCTCGCCCTTGTCATCCACCCATTCCAGCTTGCCGTCACTGGGATTCAGAGTGCTTCCCTTGGTGGTCAGCGCCGCGTCCTTCAGCGTCTTGCCGCTGGTGGTGATCTTGGTGTAGTTTGGCTCGCCGGTAGGCGTGGCCGGTTTGATCATGAGCACGAAGGGAGCGCTGGTGACGTCGTTGTAGTCGTTGTCGCCCGCCTTAGTCGCGATGACGCTGACAGAGCCGACCTTGACGGGAGTCAGAACGCCGGTTTCGGGATCGATGGTCGCCTCGCCGGTGCTCGCGTCTGTGTCGATGCGGTAGGTCACTGTGCCCGTGCCGGAGCCGCCAGTGGTGGTCAATGTCAGTGTCTGACCGTAGACCACACTACCCACACCGGTGATGGTCAACGGCTTCTGATCGTCCTTTTCTGTCAGAGTGACGTTCAGCGTGATGGTGAAATCCTCATAATTGTCACAGGACGCCTTGAGGGTGATGGTGATCTTGTCACCCGCCTTGCCGCCGGAGATGGCATAGGTCAGCAAGCTGCCGTCCGCTGCGAAGTCTTGCTTGGACAGGACGATGCTCGCCTCGCTGCTGAACGTCCAGTCCTGCCCGGCGGGCAGTCCGGCCCAGTCCGGCGTGTAGGTGTGATCCGAGGCGTCCGTGTACTTCTGCTCCAGCTCGACCGTTTTGAGGTTGCCGCCATCTGCCTTGTTCACCGTGACTTCAAGTTCAATGTTCTCCACTGTGTTGTAGTTTTTGGTGTCCTTCGGAGTGAACTTTGCCTGGAAGGTCTTGGCGGCAGTCGAAGCGCCGCCCACAGATTCGCTGCTATCCATCCAACTCCAGCCGTCCGGCAGCGTCACATCCGCCAGCGTCTGACCGTATTTTGCCGTCAGCCCGGTGGGAACGGTGTAGGTCGGCGTTGCCTTTGCTACCACAAATTCGCAATACACAGCTTCAAATCCGTAGTAGTTATCCGTATCACCAATGCTGGCGTACATACGGTAGGTACCGGCGTTCAGCGCGGGCGGATTCTGAATATCCCACGTCTGAACGGAGCCGCTGTCCGCAGCGGCATAACGGTAGGTCACTTGAGCATTCAAATCGCCCGTCCGGTCCGTCAAGGTCGGTGTGCTGGGCGTTTTACCGTAAGTATAGCCCGCCATGCTGACCTTGCCGTACGGTTGAGCCTTTTCGACAGTGATATTCGATCTTCCCGAAATCGTTAAATACTTCTCGGTGTCAGTCGGTTCGAAAATCCACTCGGCTGCATAGGTACCGTTCCCAACCACGGGTATATGCGTGCCGTCCACCCATTCAAAGGTTCCATCGACATCCACGTTGTTGACATTATCATGGAGCTTGCCGGAGAGAGCGATGGTATTCAGGGCGTCGCCGTAGGTGATGGCGTTCTTGCTCAGCGTCGGTGTGCCGGTGGGAGTGATCCTGTTCTTCGCAATGACGTTGATGGTCAAGATGATATCCTGATAGTTGCTCGTGGAGACGGTAACAGTGATCGTGCCGAATTGTCCTTCGTCCGTGCCGCTTCTGTTTGCGTCCAGTGTCAGCTCGCCGGTCTTGCCGTCTACAAGGGTAATAAAGGAGCCAACGCCCAGATTGGTATCAACCTTCCTGTCATAGGTGATCGTGCCGTAGTCGCAGGGAGCAGTCAGCTTCGGCAGCAGCGTTGACAGGTCAAAGGAATAGGTCTTGTGCAGGCCGTTGGTGATGGTCAGCGTACCGGACTGGATATTTGTGGGTGCGGCGGCCTTGGTGATGGTGAAGTCCTGGGTTTTCTCCTTGATGACGTAGTTGCCGCCTGCAACGTCCTTGATGGTCACCCGGCCGGTACCGGCGTTGGTGTTGTTGGAATACTCTACCGTGTATTCGTCTGTCGGAATGACCTCATTTCCGTCCTTGAGGGTCACGGTCGGCTCCAGCGCATCGCCGGTGTAGGTGCAGGATGCGACTTCAATCGCGGGTGTCACTTCTCTTGGCGTAATCTTCCACTTGACCGCGGCCTTACCGGTGTAGTTGCCGGTACCCTCGATAGTCAGGGTGAGGCTGTCATTGACATTGGTGGCCGTGTTGCCGCTTACAATACGGTAGGTAATATTTTCAGTCCATTTTTCCAGTGCCACACCGGTAATCTTCGGCGATTGCTCCGCCGCGTTGTATTCGAGGTCGGCAGATTCCAGCGTAATCACTGCGCCCTCGATGGACTTGGGAGCGACCTCGACAGTTGCGGTGTCGGTTACGGTTGCGTATTCCTCGGAATCCGGAGTGAACGTCCATTCGACACTATTGACATGGCTAACCGCTATGCCCCGGAGCACCTTGAGATCAATCTGGCAGACAATGAACGTGTCATTGAACGACTGCATAACTACGGCTCACTCTTTATCGGTGGAAACACAGCGGAGGTCTTTGGCGACTACGCCTCCGGAACGAACCATACTCTGCCGACCGTAAAGGCCGCGCGATACACGGGCGGCGTCTATGTTGGAACCTTCCTCAAGACCTGCACGCACCAGAGCATGACGGATGAGGCTTCCCACCTCATCGCTCCCCTAGTCAACAGAATGGCGCATGGCGAAGGGCTCGAAGGGCACGCCTTTGCCGCCGAGTGTCGCTTCTGAAGACACTCTATCTCTCTCATCAAGGTAGTGCGGCGAAAGCTTTCTAGACTTTCGCCGCACAAACCTGAATTGTTAAAGGCAGCCAACAGTGAGATAAAAAGCTATGCCTATTAGTCGGAAGCAGCAGGCCTCCCAAGCCTCAACTGAAGCTAATTTGTGGCCATCCGCACTTTGGCGGAAAGCAGGTATATCAGAAACTTACTTTCATTTATTTGTACGGCGGTTCAATGAGAACCGCCGTACATTTTGTTGAGCAAAGGATTACAGTGTGAGGCCAATAATCAAATACCCGATGCAGCCAATTGCAGCACAGGTTAGAGCATAGGGAAGCTGTGTTTTTACATGTGCAATGTGGTCCGATCCTGCAGCCAAGGAGGAGAGAATGGTGGTGTTCGAAATGGGGGAGCAATGGTCGCCAAAGGTTGCGCCGCCGAGGATTGTTGCAACGGCGGCATATGCGTATATGTACGACGTGCTCAACAACGAGAGCATCGCCGCGATGATCAACAAGGTCGCGGAGGACCTCGGCGGCATCTACGGCCTCGTCAATCATTGCCCCGGCCCGAAGGCCGGCACCTTCGAGGCGCTGACCGAGGCCGACTGGGCGGACGGCTATCAGAAGTGCCTGTACAGCTACACCACCGCCATCTGTGCGGCGCTTCCGTACATGAAGAAGGGCGGCGGCGGACGCATCGTGAACTCCACCTCGTCCTCCATTAAGCAGGAGCTCGATAACCTCATTCTCTCCAATACCTTCCGCATGGGTGTGGTCGGCATGAGCAAGACAATGGCGCGCGAGTTCGGTCCGTACAACATCATGGTCAACACAATGGGCCCCGGCCGTATCTACAACGACCGCATCAAGTACCTCAACACCATCCGCGCCGAGAAGGCGGGCATCACGCTCGAGGAGTACAACACCCGCGACGCCGCGAGCTTCCCGCAGAAGCGCTACCAGACGGCGGACGAGTACGCCCGCTCCGTGGTGTTCATCTGCTCGCCCGCGAACAGCGCGATCTCCGGTCAGGTCATCTGCGTCGACGGCGCCATGACCACCGCGTACTAAACCGATAAACGCAAAAAGAAAACAAGCGGAGGCTGTCTCGCTGACAGCCTCCGCTTTTTCGTATACAGCGGATCGGTCGTAACCGTCAAGGCGGGAGCGGTGTGAGCTGCTCCCGCCTTGCCTGCAAAATAACAGCAGTTTATGGGCGTGTCAAGGGCGGGGATAAAAAGCCACTACCACAGCCCTTTCAAACCTTGTACACTGGAAAGTGGATAATGTACAATAACGGACCTGTTACAGCATCCTCATTTTCGTTCCAAAAACGCACCGCTGTACCAATCAAAGAAGCTGTCGCAGCCTTTCTTCTGTATTTTCAGTCGCCTTTAGCGGTTTTTCTCGATTTTAATTCTTTTCCTAACATCTTGCGGCCCGAGTTTCCACTGTGTTCTACACATGCCTACGGCATTTTATGTGGTCAAAGACAAAGTCTCGCCAAAGCTGCTCCGGCAAAGGACTTATCGTTCCTTGATACCCAAATCCAACCTGCGAAATCGCATTTTGCAAGACAGAATCATACTGCTGTTGTGACAACTAAGACCTTGTATTATTATTCTTGCTTTTTCCGGCGGTATCCTGTACAATAACATCATCAAGGGAGAGGAGAGCAGACATTTTTGAAAGAGCGCTTCCATTGATCAAATTGGAACGCCGTTTGCTCGAAAAACCCTGTAGACCAACTATAAAAAGGAGGGTATTTCAGTATGTACAAGGTAGATCTCAACAGCGACCTCGGCGAGAGCTTCGGCGCGTATACCATCGGGCTCGACAACGAGGTCATCGCGCATGTTTCCTCTGTCAATGTTGCCTGTGGCTATCACGCAGGAGATCCGTTGGTGATGGAAAAGACTGTTGCCGCAGCCAAGGCGGCGGGCGTCGCCGTCGGCGCACACCCGGGCTTCCCCGATCTGATGGGCTTTGGCCGCAGGAACATGGTCGTCTCGTCCAAGGAGGTCAAGGCGTATGTCAAGTATCAGCTCGGCGCGCTGATGGCCTTCGCTGCGGCAGAGGGTATCAGGCTCCAGCACTGCAAGCCCCACGGCGCTCTCTACAACATGGCTGGTAAAGACATGGATCTGGCGCTTGCCATCGCCGAGGCGATTGCTGAGGTAGACAAGAACATTATCCTGCTTGGCCTTGCCAACAGCAAGATGATTGATGCAGGCAAGCAGTTGGGCTTGCGCGTCGCAAACGAGGTCTTTGCCGACCGCGCCTATCAGGCCGACGGCTCGCTTGTGCCGCGCAAGCTGCCCGGCGCCGTCATCCACGATAAGGACGAGGCCATCGCGCGCACCGTCCGCATGGTCACCGAGGGCAAGGTCACGGCCATCACCGGCGAGGAGGTCGAAATCGCGGCTCACTCCATCTGTGTCCACGGTGACAACCCTTCGGCCGTCGAATTCGTCAAAAATATCCGCACGCAGCTCACCGCCCGTGGCGTGGAGATTGCCCCCATCCGCGAGATCGTATAAAAAGAGCCTCGTTTCCAGCTGTTCCGTTCCGCAAAGACCAACGCCCCAAATCTGCCGCACTGCGGCAATATTTCAGGAGGATGATCATGAGTAACGAAACCACCCAGAAGCGCTCACTGTCCGTCAGCCTTGGCGCGGCCTTTCTGATGGCGACATCCGCCATCGGCCCCGGCTTTCTGACCCAGACCTCGCAATTTACCGCAAAGTATCTCTCTTCTTTCGCTTTCGTTATCGTCTGCGTCATCATCATGGATATGATCGCGCAGACCAATGTATGGTCTATCGTCGGCGTTTCCGGCCTGCGCGGTCAGGAGATTGCCAATAAGGTCCTTCCCGGTCTCGGGTATCTTCTTGTCGTGCTTGTTGTGCTTGGCGGTCTTGCGTTCAATATCGGCAATGTCGGTGGCGTGTCACTCGGCTTCAATGCCATGATCGGCATTCCCGAAAAGGCCGGCGTCATCATCGGCGGCGTGCTTGCCATCTGCATTTTCCTTTCCAAGAAGGCAAACGACATCGTCGGCAAGGTCGCCCAGATCCTCGGCGGCATTATTATCGTCGTCATGCTGGTCGTGGCTTTTATGGCCAAGCCCCCCGTCGGCGATGCGGTCGTCCATATCTTTACCCCTGAGAATCCCAAGGAACTCATTCCCGTCATGGTCACGCTGCTCGGCGGCTCCTGCGGCGGTTACATCACCTTCTCCGGCGCACACAAGCTGCTCGATGCGGGGTGGGGCGGCAAGCCGGAGGAAGTCAAGCACTTCCGCAAGTCCGTCCTGACCGGCATCTGTGTCTCGAGCAGCGTTCGTATCCTGCTGTTCCTGTGCGTGCTCGGTGTCTGCACGGCCGGTACGGTCGTTGTGGCTGAAAATGTCGCGGCTGTCACTGGCGCTGCCAACCCCGCAGCCGAGGCTTTCCGCCTTGCTGCCGGCGACATCGGCTACCGTCTCTTCGGTCTCGCGCTGTTCTCCGCCGGTATCACCTCCGTCATCGGCGCGGCCTACACCTCCGTCTCCTTCCTCAAGACCGTTCACCCCTTCATCGCCAAGAACGACAAGTGGTTCATCGTCGGTTTCATCGCTTTCTCCACGCTTGTTATGGCGATCCTCGGCGGCGCGAAGCGCATGGTCATCCTGGCCGGTGCTCTCAACGGTCTGATCCTGCCGATCTCCCTGTGCTGTATGCTGCTCGGCTGCCACAAGAAGTCCATTGTCGGCGAGTACAAGCACCCCGTGTGGCTGCAGATCCTTGGCTGGTGCGTGGTCGGTGTCGCAGGCTACCTTGCCGTCACGGCGCTGCCCAACCTTGCCAAGCTCTTCGCGTAACGAACCTGCACCATTCCGCGAGCCGGTCTGTCCCACAGGCCGGCTCCGCCTGAAAGGAGAACGATATGTCCGACATCAGATTCCTGCTCAGCGGTGACTCAGCCGTAACCGTGGAATTCGGCAACGAGATCAGTGAGCACATCAACGCGCAGATTCGTGCGTTTAGCATCGCGCTCACCGAGAGCAAACTCCCCGGGATCGTGGAGCTCGTGCCGACCTACCGCTCGCTGATGGTTCACTACGACCCTGAGGTCATCCCCTACGGTGTGCTTGTCAAAAAACTCAAGGGCCTGCTCAATCAGCTTGACCACATCCGGATTCCGCCAAGCGATGTGTTGGAAATCCCCGTGCTCTACGGCGGGGAGGAAATGGGCCCCGACCTTGGCTTTGTCGCCGAGCACAATCACAAAACGCCTGACGAGGTCATCCGGATTCACACCTCCACGGAATATCTCATCTATATGCTGGGCTTTACCCCCGGTTTCACCTATCTTGGCGGTATGAGCGAGGAAATTGCCGCGCCGCGCCTTGCCCAACCTCGTGTCAGGATTCCCGCCGGCAGCGTCGGCATCGCCGGCAGCCAGACGGGCGTATATCCCATCGACTCCCCGGGCGGCTGGCAGCTTATCGGCCGCACGCCCGTGCGCATGTACGACCCTGACCGCGCCGTTCCCATCCTGCCCAAGGCAGGCCAGTACATCAAGTTCTACGCCATCGATCAGGCAGAATTTGACCGTATCGCCGCGCTGGAGGCCTCCAGCGGCTATACGGTTCACACCTACCCGAGAAAGGAGGCGGAGCAGGCATGAGCATCACCATTCTCAACCCTGGCATGCTCACCAGCGTGCAGGATCTCGGCCGCATCGGCTACCAGCAGTTCGGCGTGTCCGTCTCCGGCGTGATGGATCCGCGCAGCGCGTCCATCGCCAACATTCTCGTCGGCAACGACGAGGGCGAGGCCGTACTCGAATGTACCATGATGGGTCCCCATATCCGCTTTGATGCGCCCAACATCATCGCAATCACCGGCGGCGACCTTGGCGCGACGCTTGACGGTCAGCGTATCGATACCTACCGCGCCATTCCCGTCAATGCGGGCCAGACGCTGCGCTTCACCATGCTGCGCACCGGCTGCCGCGCGTTTGTAGCCTTTGCGGGCGGACTCGATATTCCCGTAGTTATGGGCAGCCGCTCAACGAATATGAAAGCAAAGATCGGCGGCTATCAGGGCCGCAAGCTGCAAAAGGATGACGTCATCGGCTTCCGCGCGCCCAAGACCGACCTCAAGAACCTCGGCTTGCGCCACACCTCGCCCGAGTTCATGCCGCGCGCAGAATATAAGCTGCGCATCGTACTCGGCCCGCAGGACGATGCGTTCACCGAGCGTGGCATCACGACCTTTCTCAGCAGCGTTTACACTCTCACGCCGGAGTTTGACCGCATGGGCTGCCGTCTTGATGGCGAGTTGATCGAACACGTTAAAAGCGGCGACATCATCTCCGACGGCATCGCCTTTGGCGCCGTCCAGGTGCCATCGGCGGGTAAGCCGATCATCATGCTGGCCGACCGCCAGACCACCGGCGGATATGCAAAAATCGCCAACGTCATCTCCGCAGACTTTCGCATTCTCGCCCAGCTCAAGGCAGGCGACAAAGTGCACTTCGAAAAGGTCTCCATCGCCGCTGCACAGGAGGCTCTGCTTGCGCAGCGCGCTACGCTGAACTGCCTGCGCAGCGCCATAGACCGCTGAGCAATTTCCCATTCTGACAAGGAGGAACGACACATGGCCTTTGATATTACCCCTTATATCGATATGAAGCCGAGCGAGGTGCGCAAGCTCATCCGCGAGGGCGTCATCGATTTTCCCACCGCCGGTATGTGCCGCGGCTACGCGCAGGCCAACCTCATCATCCTGCCGCCGGAATATGCGGGAGATTTTGAGGAATTTGCCCGGCGCAACCCCTTCCCCTGCCCCATTCTCGAGATCGTCCGTGGTACGCCCGAAACCCACGACATGGGCGAGGGCGGCAACATCTGCACCGACATTCCCAAATACCGCATCTACCGCGACGGTAAGTGGGACGGCAAGGAGCTGACCGACGTAAGCGGCTACTGGAAGGAGGGCTATGTCGGCTTCCTGATTGGCTGCTCGTTTTCGTTTGAGGAAGCGCTCATGCGCGAGGGCATCGAGGTCAGGCACATCGCGCAGGGACGCAATGTGCCGATGTTCAAGACCAATATCATGACCGAGCCGGCCGGCCCGTTCTGCGGTCCTATGGTCTGCTCCATGCGCCCCATGACGCCGGAAAACGCCAAAAAGGCGTATGACATCACCATGAAAATGCCGAACGTTCACGGCGCGCCCGTCCACATGGGCGACGCAGCGGAGGTCGGCGTTGCCGACGTGATGAAGCCCGACTACGGCGAAGCGGTCGATTTCTATGAGGGCGAGATTCCCGTGTTCTGGCCCTGCGGCGTAACGCCTCAGGCAGCGGTGGAAAATGCGAAGCCGCCCATTGCTATCACCCATGCGCCGGGCCACATGTTCATCACGGATATCATCAATTCCGAACTGAACGACTTTCTGGAAGCTAAAAAGAATCGCTGAATTCTCTCTTTTCCGATCAACGCGGCGCCGGATCTTGACATCGTACCGCTTCACTTTTCGGCCGTTGTCGTTGCCGCGCAGCGGGTCGGGAGAGTGACCCGGAAGCTCTCTCCCGAGGTTCTCTTTGCGCTGCCGGACGGCTTCCGCGCCGCTGCGGTCTACACAATGTAGGGAAAACATTGCCTGTATTCAGGACTTTGGCAGACAAAAAGGAGGATGGAGCTATGAGCGCAATGATCATCAAATCCAGAGAAGCAAACGATTTGAAGCTGACCGCATACCATGGGCATTTTGCGACCCGCCACTCTCACAACAGCCATTATCTCGACATCACCCGCATGAAGCATGAATGTGCAATGGCCGATATCGCTGCCGCCTCTCTTGCCAATCACTATGTCTATGAAAAGGAGATTGATACGGTCGTCTGCCTGGACGGCAGCGAGGTCATCGGTACGTTTCTTGCCCGCCAGCTCTCTCAGAAGAATCTCTTTTCCCTGAGCAGCGAAAAAAATATCTGCGTCGTCGCACCGGAGCACGATTCCAACGGACTTCTGATCTTCCGGGATAATCTTCGCCCCATGGTGTCCGAAAAGAACGTCCTGCTGCTGATCTCCACGGTGAATTCGGGAAAGACCGCGGCTCGCGCGCTCGAGTGCATCGAGTATTACGGAGGCACCACGCAGGGGGTCGCAGCTGTCTTCAGCGCCTTGAAGCAGGTGGGCGACATCCCCGTGATCAGCCTGTTTTCCCCGGAGGATATCCCCGGATATGTGACCAGTCTTGTCAAGGATTGTCCCATGTGCAAGGCAGGGCAGAAAATTGACGCGCTGTCCAATAGCTACGGTTTTTCTCCCCTGACCTGATGCCTGCGGCAGCAGCTTGCTTCTTCC